>ENA-UESD01001789-UESD01001789.1-human-gut-metagenome-genome-assembly--contig:-NODE-1789-length-16510-cov-8.236841_pt1 | contig 16510 bp, 17 predicted proteins | sample MGYA00242985_ERZ507986 | MGnify/ENA primary metagenome ERZ507986 (study PRJEB26167, sample SAMN06115408) | human gut metagenome | host: Homo sapiens | place: China:Guangxi | collected 2016-04-06... | reverse complement strand
CCGCCTGGCAGCGTTTTCTGGTGATGATCGCCGGCGTGGTGATGAACGTCGTGCTGGCCGTGGCCATCTACATCGGCGTCTGCTACACCTGGGGCGACAGCTATTTCTCGAACGAGGATGCCAAATGGGGCTACAACTTCAACGAAGCGGGCCACAGCCTCGGATTCCGCGACGGGGACCGGTTGGTGAGCATCGACGGCGAGGCGGTGGAGAACCCGATGGTGTTCCTCAACTCGCTGCTGATCACCGAGGGCGACCGCCGCGTGGTCGTGGAGCGCGACGGAGAGCAGGTGGAACTGACGCTCCCGCTCGCCGAACTGATCGCCATGCGTCAGAACAAGGGCTATGAAAAACTCCTCGTCCAGCGCATGCCTTTCCTGATCGACAGCGTCGTGGCGCCGACTGCCGCCCGGCTGCGGAAAGGCGACGAGATCGTCGCTATGGAGAGCCGGCGCACGGCGGACCGTTACGAAAAGATGGACTACCGCGACTACAAAGCCTATCTGCAACTCCATGCCGGCGACACGGTGCAGCTGACCGTCCTGCGCGACGGCGGAACGCTGGAACTTCCCGTTCCCGTCTCCGCCGAGGGAACGATCGGTGTGATCGTGCAAAACCCCTACACGCTCCGCACACAGACGTACACTTTCTGGGAGTCGATTCCGGCGGGTTTCCGCAAGGCCGGCGACATGATCTCCTCCTACTGGGAGCAGCTGAAGATGATCGTACAGCCCAAGACCAAGATGTACGAGGAGTTGGGCGGATTCATCGCCATCGGCAGCATCTTCCCCTCGTCGTGGGACTGGCAGGATTTCTGGCTGAAAACCGCCTTTCTGTCGATCATCCTCGCCGTGATGAACATCCTGCCGATCCCGGGGCTCGACGGCGGACACGCTATCTTCACCTTCTGGGAGATGGTGACGGGACGCAAAGTGAGCGACAAGGTGTTGGAAGGCGCGCAGTACGTCGGGCTTATCATCATCCTGTTCCTGCTGCTCTACGCCAACGGAAACGACATATACCGGTTCTTCATCAAATAAAATGTGATGACAAACCGAACTACAGAAAAACTGGAAGCCTGCGCCGCGGCGCTGCGGAGGCATCATTTCGACGCCGTGGCCGTCGGCAATACGGCCGAAGCCTTCGCCGTGATGAAGGCCGCAGCAGAGGAGTGCCGGCCCCGGCTGGCGTCGTTCGGCGACTCGATGACGATGCGTGCGACGGGGATCGTCGAGTGGCTCGCCGGCAATGACGAAATAGTGCTGCTCGACGGATTCGACGCTTCGAAGCCCTATGAGGAACGGCTCGAAATACGCCGTCAGGCCCTGATGTCGGACTTTTTCGTAACGGGCGTGAATGCCGTGACCGAAGCGGGAACGCTCCACTGGCTCGACAAAGTGGGCAACCGCATCGCCCCGGTGGCGTTCGGACCCCGCAAGGTGGTCATCGTGGCGGGCCGCAACAAGGTGGTGGCCGACCGCGACGCAGCCGAAGAGCGCATCCGCCGCATCGTGGCGCCGCAGAACATCGCCCGCCACCCGGGATTCCGCACGCCCTGCGCCAAAACGGGCGTCTGCTCGGACTGCAACGCGCAGGACCGGGTCTGCAATACCCGGATGGAGATGCTGCGCTGCTGGCCCGACAAACGGGTGCTGGTGGTACTGATTGACGAAGATTTGGGATTATGATGAAAGGATTGAAATACGGCGCCGCCGTGCTGGCGGCACTGCTGCTGGGAGCATGCAGCGAATCGGAGGTGTTCTACACGGCCGTCTACCCCGTTGTACGTGTCGAAGCCGTAGTGACCGTCCCGAGTCCGGAGCCGGAGCCGGAGCCGGAGCCCGAACCGACGCCGGAAAGCCGGGCGGACGAAGGCGGAACGACGGACCCGGTGATCGAAGAGATCGAGGCCGGAATCGTCGCCTCGGCGCACGTGCAGGCAGGCGGGCGCTATACGCTCAATTTCTCGAAATACAACGGCGGCCGCGCGCAGATCGAGACCGCCACGGAGGCCGGCACGGTGACGGCGGCTTTCTTCAAGACCCCGGGCACGAACGAGGTGCTGATCTACTGTCCGGAACCCGAGGCGGAATACTCGTTCACGCTCTCGACCTATCAGGACACGGACGGGCGGACCAAAACGGTGCTCGTGACCGACCTGACCGAAACCTACCAGGCGCTCTACCCCGACGCCGGGATCACGAAGGCCGAACGCCGATCGTACACCTCGACAAACGCGAACTGAGATGGCAAAGGTCAAAAAGGCATATTTCTGCAAGAATTGCGGTTTCGAAGCCCCCAAATGGCTGGGACGATGCCCCTCGTGCGGCGAGTGGAACACCTTCACCGAGGAGATCATCGCCCGTGAAAGCGGTTCGGTGGCGGCGACCGTGGCGGGCCCCCTGCCCGCGGCGAAGCCCCAGCGGGTGAAAGACATCCGCGAGAGCGAACACGTGCGCATCGACCTCGGGAACGCCGAAGTCAACCGGGTGCTGGGCGGCGGCATGGTCCCCGGATCGCTGGTCTTGGTGGGCGGCGAGCCGGGCATCGGCAAATCGACCCTCTCGCTGCAAATCGCGCTGGCGGCGAACGGACTGAAGACCCTCTATGTCTCGGGCGAGGAGTCGGCCGAGCAGATCAAGATGCGCGCGGCACGCATAGGAATCGGGAACGACGAATGCCTGATCTATCCCGAAACGCTGCTGGAGAACATCGTGGCGCAGATCACCGAACAGCGTCCCGACCTGGTGGTGATCGACTCGATACAGACCATCTACACCGACCTGCTGGACTCGTCGGCGGGAAGCGTGTCGCAGATCCGCGAATGCGCCGCCACGCTGCTGAAATACGCCAAATCGACCGGAACGTCGATCTTCATCATCGGACACATCACCAAGGACGGCGCGATAGCCGGCCCCAAGATACTGGAACACATCGTCGATGTGGTTCTGCAATTCGAAGGCGACAGCAACAACATCTACCGCATTCTGCGGGGCATCAAGAACCGTTTCGGCGCCACGTTCGAGATCGGGGTCTTCGAGATGCTCGACGCCGGGCTGCGGGGAGTCGATAATCCGTCGGAAATCCTGCTGACCCACTACGAGGAGCCGCTTTCGGGCATCGCCGTGGGAGCTTCGGCCGACGGCGTGAGGCCCTATCTGATCGAGGTGCAGGCGCTGGTGAGCGGCGCGGCCTACGGCACCCCCCAGCGTTCGACGACGGGCTACGACGGCCGGCGCATGAACATGCTGCTGGCCGTGCTGGAGAAGCGCGTGGGGATGAAGATGTTCCAGAAGGACGTTTTCCTGAACTTCGCCGGAGGATTCAAGGTCGCCGATCCGGGGCTGGACCTCGCGGTCGTGGCGGCGGTGATCTCCTCCTACTACGACCGTCCCGTGGCCGAAGGGGTCTGCTGCGCAGGCGAGATCGGCCTCTCGGGCGAAGTGCGCCCCGCACCCCGCACCGAACAGCGCATCAGCGAAGCGGCACGGCTGGGGTTCAAGCGCATCATCGTCTCGGGCTATCTGGCCAAAGGCGGCAAGCGCCCCAAAGGGATCGAGGTCGTGCCGATAAACAGCATCGACCAGCTTCCCCGGGCGCTCTTTCTGGAAGCCCGTTAAAAAGCAGGAATCGCATCGGTATGGAACGGATTTTGCTTCCGCTCCGGTAAAAAACCGGAACGAGATGCAAAAGAGAATAGTCGTACTGGGCGGCGTGGGATTCATCGGCACCCACCTGTGTCTGCGTCTGCTGGACGAAGGGCACGAAGTTTTCTGCGTGGACACGCGCGACATCGCCAATTCGCCGCTGCTGCGCGACATGCCCCCGCATCCGGAATTCCGCTATGTCCGCCACAACATCGTCCACCAATTCGGGATTCGCTGCGACGAGATCTACAATCTCGCCTCGCCCTCCCGCGTGCGCTACAACAAGGCGCTGCCCGTCGAGACGCTCAAAGTCAACACGCTGGGCTCGATAAACGCCCTCGACACCGCCCGTGCGGAACACGCCCGCATCCTGTTCGCCTCGGCGGGGAACATTTATGCCGCAAACTGCCGGGACACCGCCGAAGAGTCCGGCTTCTGCACCACGCGCCGCATTCTCGCCGAAGGCAAACGCGCCGCCGAGGCGATGCACCGCGCCTATCAGAGCGAATTCGGAGTGGACGCCCGCATTGCCCGCATATTCAACACCTACGGCACAGGCGCCGACCTGATGGATCAGCGCGTGGTGATGAAAATGATCGTAGCGGCGTTGCAGAACCGCGACATTCCGATCAACGGCAGCGGCGAACAGCTGCGGACCTTCTGCTGGGTCGAGGATGTCGTGGACGGGCTGGTGCGGCTGATGGACGCCCCGCCGACCGAGACCGCGCGGACGATCAATTTCGGCAGCAGCCACGAGGTTTCGATCCGTGCGCTGGCCGAGAAGATCGTCGCCCTGACAGGCAGCCGCTCGCAGATCGTACACACCGACGCCCGCGCCGACGACGTGCGGCGTCTCGCGCCCGACATCTCGGCGGCGCGCCGCGAACTGGGATGGGAGCCCCGCACGCCGCTGGTCGAGGGGCTGCGCCGCACGATCAGCTACGCCGAAAAGGAGCTCGCCGACAAGACCCATGCGGGGATGACGTGGGCGGAGATAAGTTGAACCGAATAAAACAGCGACAATGAAAGACTTCGACAAGATCATCTGGCGGAACGCGCTGACGTTCGTGGATTTTTTCGCCGTCTGGTGCGGAACGTGCAGGGCGATGACCCCCGTGATCGACCGGTTTCAAAAACAGATGAACGGCCGCGCGGACGTTTACCGCATGGACATCGAAGACCCCGACCTGCTCGAAATCGTGCGACGCTACAACATCGTGTCGGTACCGACGCTGATGTTTTTCCGCCGCGGGGAGGTGCTGTGGCGCGAGAGCGGACGGGTGGATTACGAGCACCTGGTGAACGTGCTCAACGAACTCGAAAAACACGAACACGTGCTGCTTTAGGCATCCAGACGCCATCCCAGCTCGTCGCGGAGATACTCCGCGGCAGGGGACGAATCCAACGAACCGGCCGCGCGGAGCACCGCCAGCCGGTTTTCGTCGTTCAGGGAGCCTGCGGCGGCCAGCAGCGCCACGGCACCCTGCGCCAACAGCCGTGCGGCCGGAGCGTCGTCCGAAGCGGCGCGGCGCACGGCTTCGACAGTCGGGGCGATCCACGCCGGAGACGGATGCGGCGCACGGGCGGCGGCCATCAGAGCGGCATATTGTTCGAGGCAGGGAGCGCCCGGGGCGGTCCACGCTTCGAAGAGCGCGGGAAGGGCTTCCGAGCGGCTCAGCAGAGCGAAAGCGGCCTCTTCGGCCAGTTCGGAGTTGAGCAGTCCGCCGCCCCAGAAGGCGAATTCGGCGGGTAGGAGGCGTGCCGGGTCGGCGATATGGAACGCCGCGAGCCGCAGGCAGCGGACATCCTGTTGATAGAGATAGCGGGCGAATTCATGGTCGGTGCCTTCGGCGCGCGCCAGCGTACGGAGCGTCGGAAGGCTCACGCCGTAGTTCAGGCCGTAAGGCTTGCCGTAAAGACGCATCGAATCGGCCACGGCGCCGTTGCGTTCGCGGCGGAACGCCCCAAGCAGCGCGGCCATCCGGGAGGTGAAATCCATATCCGGTGCGGGATTATTTGCGGCGCGGCAAAGCGACATTGACCGTGCGGCCGAACTCGAAGACCGGAAGCACGGCCCGGGCATATTCGCGGCCGCCCGAGAGGACGGTGCAGGTCGAAGGATCGGCGACGCGGCACGCCACGACCGAAGTCTCCTTCGGACCGGCTTCGAGGTCGCATTTCGTGTTGCCCGAAGGCTCGATCTGCAACAGCACGATGTCGCCCGAAAGGTCGCTGTCGGGCAGCAATCCGGCGGCCGGGCTGAAACGGCAGACGATATACTGCTTCTTGTCCGCCTGCGGGTAGACCACATAGCGGCGGGTCTCGGTCGAGACGATGCGCTTGCCGAGGAACAGCTCCAGATAGCTCTGCTCCATGCGGTCGATCTCGGCCAGGGCGGCTTTGAGCCCTTCGCCAAAGACGTTCTCCCCGGCTTCGCCCGTGATGAGTTCGATCCGGTGGCGGCGCAGCGAGAAGATCCGGTCGGCGGCGGCGCGCGCGGCATCCTCCAGCGCAGGCGTCGTCATGTCGGTCTTGTCGGGTTGCAGACGCGCGAACTCCTCGTCGGAAGCGGCGTGGTTGAAAATGCGCGTCGAAGCGGGCGCGGGAGCCCCGGCATCGAGGCAGGTGCCGCAGTCCAACAGGGCGATCTGCGCCCCGGTGATGTTCCACGTCGTTTTGTCGGCCAGCGGAGCGCGCACCCCGAGGTATTTCTGCGCATAACGCGCATAGGGTCCCGTGAGAGTCTGATCGCGCTCGACCGTAACGTCCACGGCGAGGATCGTGCGCGGCTGGGAGACGACGACGCCCGAAGCGGTTTCATTCGCGCCCTGCAAGGCGATGTATGGGTTTTGTGCCGAAACGCCGCCCGCGAGCAGCAGGGACAATGCCAAAAGTCTGAGTTTCATAGTCCGGGTCTTTTTATTGCAATACGACAAATGTAACTTTTTTTCGTGAGCCGTCAAAATTTCAGGTAAAAATCGCGGGTCAGGGCGCGGTATTCGGGGGTGTAGCACTCGTGTTCGCCCGTGCCGACGATCAGTTCCGAGGTTTCGGGCACGGGCGCGACACCCTCCGCGCGGACGAACTCCATCAGCGCCCGCTTGGCCGGACGGCGGGGCGTGGTGCGGACATCGGTGCGGCGCACGAGGGCCAGCCGTCCGGCACAGACCGCAAGGAACCGCGCGGCCTCGGCCGTGGGGAGGATCACGGCGAAGCGGCCCGCAGGAGCCAGCAGACGAAGCACGGCATCGCGCAACTCGTCGTAAGGCAGGTGCACAGCATGGCGCACCGCCGTGCGGCCTTCGTCGGGACACGTGAGCGAATCGACGAAAAAGGGCGGGTTCGAGACGATCAGATCGAACGGTTCCGGCACCGCGAACTCCTGCACGGGGCAGCGTTCGAAAGCCACCCTGCCGCCCCACGGCGAGGCGTCGGCATTCTCGCGGGCCTGCGAAACGTCGTCGATGTCTACACCCGTAACAGATGCCTCCGGGGAACGCTGGGCCAGCATCAGGGCGATCAGCCCCGTGCCGGTGCCGATGTCGAGCATCCGCCGGTCGGAGGGCCGCACACCGGCCCAGGCCCCCAACAGAACGCCGTCGGTGCCGACCTTCATCGGACAGCGGTCCTGGCGAATCGTGAATTGTTTGAAGCTGAAAATAACTCTTAATTTTTAATTCTTAATTCTTAATTGCGGTTACCGCAGGTAACCGTCTATCCCGGCGCCGAACAGCGAAAAATCGTACCGCACGGGGTCCTCCGCATCGAACCGGCGGAGCGCGGCGGTGATCTCCTCCACGGCGCGCCAGTCGTCCTGACGGCGGGTCAGCAGCCCCAGCGCACGCCCTGTCTTCCCGACATGGAGATCCAGCGGCAGGTAGAGGGCCGACATCGGGATACGCCGCCACATCCCGAAATCGACACCCCGGTCGTCGCGGCGCACCATCCACCGCAGGTACATGCAGAGGCGTTTGCAGGCCGCGCCCTTCTCGATGGACGAGAGGTGCTTCTCGCACCGCGGGGCGTGCTCCGCGGCGAAGAATTCGCGCCGGAAGTCGGCCAGCACCGCAGACATGTCATGCGTCGCCTCGTAGCGTGTCTCGAAGAAGTTCCCGATACCTCCGTGACGCTCCTCCATGCGCCGCAGGGCCAGCACGAAATCGCGCAAGTCCCGGCCGTTGAACGTGCGGTGGGCATAGGAGGAGAGCAGCGCCAGCTCGCGCTCCGAGGCGTTGCGGACGAAATCCGCCGGGGCGTCGTCCATGAAACGCATCATGCGGTGGCCGCTGCTGACGATCGCCTTGCGGTTGCCCCAGGCGATCGTGGCGGAGAGGAAGCCCGCGATCTCGCGGTCGGCGCGCCCGGTGTAGCGATACGGCACCGAAATCGGATCGTCGGGAATGAATTCGGGACGGTTGTATTTGTCGTGCAGGGCCTCCAGCAGCTCCCGCAGGTCGTCGTCAGAGAATCGTTCCATCGGACATGGTGATCTTCCGGTCGGCCATCGCGGCGAGGTTCTCGTCGTGGGTCACGATAACGACGGTCTGGCCCAATTTCTCGCGCAATTCGAAAAAGAGACGGTGGATCTCGTCGCGGTTGTGCGAATCGAGGTTGCCCGAGGGTTCGTCGGCCAACAGCACCGCAGGCGCATTGACCAGCGCACGGGCGATGGCCACGCGCTGCTGCTCGCCGCCCGAGAGCTGCCCGGGCTTATGGTCGCGGCGCGACGCGAGGCCCATCATGTCGAGCAGCTCCGCGGCCCGGCGCTCAACCTCGGCGCGGGGACGCCGGCCGATCAGCCCCGGAATGCAGACATTCTCGAAAGCCGTGAACTCCGCGAGCAGGTGGTGGAACTGGAAAACGAAGCCGATGCGCTCGTTGCGGAATTTCGACAGGGCCTTGTCGCCCAGCGACGAGACATCCTCGCCGCCGATCTCCACGCGCCCGCTGTCGGGCCGCGAAAGGGTCCCCATGATCTGCAAAAGCGTGGTCTTTCCGGCGCCGCTGGCCCCCACGATGGAGACCACCTCGCCTGCGGCGACCTCCAGCGAAACGCCTTTCAGCACTTCGAGCGTGCCGAAACTCTTGTGTATGTCGGTAACTCGTATCATCGGCGGAACATGTTGAACAGTCTGACCGTATCGGCGGCCTCCCGCACGTCGTGGACGCGCAGGATCTTCGCCCCCTGCCGCAGGCACTCCCACCCCAGCGCGACGGTCCCGGCGAGGGATTCGGCGGGCGTCACGCCGAGGACCTTATAGATCATCGACTTGCGCGAAAGCCCCGCCAGCACGGGATAACCCAGCGCACAGAGTTCCCCGAGGCCCGCCAGCAGTTCGTAGTTCTGTTCCGTGGTCTTGGCGAAGCCGAAGCCGGGGTCGAGGATGATATTTTCAGGCCGGATACCCGCCGCAAGCATCGCCTCGGAGCGCATACGGAAATAGTCCACGACCTCGGTGGTGATGTCGCGCCGGTAGTCGGTCTGCGACTGCATCGTGCGGGGATCGCCCTTCATGTGCATGGCGATATAGGGAACGTCGTATTTCGCGGCGACGGAGAGCATCGCGGAGTCGAGCTCCCCTGCGGAAATATCGTTGATGATCAGAGGTCCGAACGCCTCGACGGCTTTTGCGGCCACCTCGCTGCGGAACGTATCGACCGAAACCGGCATGTCCGGAGCCAGCCGCCGCACGGTCCCGACGCCCAACTCCACGCGCCGCCACTCCTCGTCGGCAGGAACCTCGTCGGCGCCGGGACGCGAGGAGTAGCCCCCCACGTCGATCAGCTGCGCTCCCTCGGCCACGGCCTCCCGGACGCGGCGTTCGACGGCCCCGGCGTCGGGCATGCGGCTGCCGGCATAAAACGAATCGGGCGTGACGTTCAGAATCGCCATCACCTGCGGTGCGGAAAAATCAATGTTCAACGGCTTCATGGGTAAATATGCGGTCCAACTCCGCAACGGCGGGTTCGAGATCGGTTTCGAAAATATTGACAAGGGTGTAATCGGCCCGCTCACGCAGCAAATCGTCGCCGGCCTGAGCGGCGATGCGGCGGCGGACCGCTTCGGGGTCGCAGCCGTCGCGGCGGCAGGTGCGTTCGACGCGCAGCTCCAACGGGGCGAGGACGGCGACGGTCCGATCGACCGAACCCTCCAGTCCCGCTTCGAAGAGAATGGCGCTTTCGAGGATCACATAACTCCCCTCCTGTCGTTCGGCCCACGCGGCGAAATCGGCCATGACGGCCGGATGGACCAATGCGTTCAGGTCGGCCAGGGCCGCCGGGTCGGAGAAGACCTTCGCGGCGAGGTACGGGCGGTTGAGCGCGCCGCCGGCGTAGGCTTCGGCGCCGAAGCGGGCCGCGATGCCCGCCCGAAGTGCGGGTTCTTCGGTCATCAGCCGCTTGGCCGCGGCGTCGGAGTCGTAGACCGCGACGCCCCGCTGCGCGAAAAGGCGGCAAACCGTACTCTTGCCGCTGCCGATGCCCCCCGTGATCCCGACCTTCATCATGGACGCGCGGGAACGTCGATTTCGGGAATATCCCCGACGGAGATGATCTTGATGTCGCTGAAACGCGGCGCAAGGGCGTTCTGCAACGACTGCGGGTCGATGATGAGCTTGCCCTCGTGACCCTCCTCGTGCGAACGCTTCGTCTTGAGGTCCGAAAGCGGGATGCGCAGCGTCTTGTTCATGTAGACCCGGTAGCCGAAAAGGTTCGTACCGACGCCCTCGACCACGCACGTGACCTCGAAGGGCTGCCCATCGACACTCACCTTCACGGTCTGCTCGGCGGTGTAGGTGTAACTCAGTTTGGCGATATACCACAGGATGAACGACGCGACGAGCAGCGCCAGAAAAACCGGCGACACGTAACGATGCATCCATTTCAGCAAATTTTCCATGAACAGATTCGATTACGTTCGCAAAGGTATGAAAAAGTCGGATGGATTCAAAATGAACCGCACCCCAAAAGTTGCAAGCCCGGCTTTCCGCGAGGGGCCGCCCGCCGGATGCGGGCGGTCTACTTCGGAATGACAATCTGTTCCACGGGCTGTTCCCGCCTCCGGTCCAGCGGATGGGACTGATAGGCCGTCTTTGCGAAGTCGATCCGCGCGAGGTCGATACAGCGGATCGTATTGTCGTAGGCCGTCTTGTAATAGACCCGGCGGTTGGTCAGGTCGATGGCCGAGGTCCACTGCGTAGCGCTCGGAATGTCCGGACATTCGCCCTCGGGATGCTCGATGCCGATGGGGATGTCGAAATTGTTGAGCAGATGGAAACACTGCTGCACGGTGTCGAACCCGGTGGCGCGCTGCGGAGCCGTGGCGCGGTAGAAGGCGGCCCTCACGAAGCGCGACGGCGGCGTGGCGTCGCCCGGAAGCCCGAGGAACCCGGAGTTGCCGCCCGTAGGACGCAGCGTCACGGCGCCCAGCTGCCGGACGGGAGCGTCGCCCGGATAGAGATTCACGTAATTGTTCAGGTTGGTGAACTGCCACTCGAAACCGGGAGCGTTGGTGAGCACGCCGATCTCGTTCTCGTAGAAATGAGGCACCCCGCCGACGATTTCCAGCACGACCTGCCGCCCGGAGGGCTCTCCGATACGCCAATGCACGACCGACGCAGGCTCCAGTCCGACGATGCGCACCTCTCCGATGCCGGCCTTCACCTCGTCGATCGTCGAAAACTGCGTCAGCACCCATGCCACGAATTGCAGATCGGCGAGCGTGCGGTCGTTCCGAGCCGGTTTGTAGGGTTCGTAACCGCCGTATTGCGGGAAGAAGAAGAGCCCGGCCGACAATCCCGCTTCGTTGATCCCCTCGGCGATGAACTCCTTCTGCACGACGGACAGCCCCACGACGCCGTATTTGGCCGTGAAGGTCATTCCGTCGGTTCCGGAGGGCGTGAAGGAGCGGAGCTGCTGGCCGCGCGGAATGACGACGTATTCGCTCTGCAAAACGCCGCGGGCCCACTCGATGGTGCGGGACTGTACATAGCTGCCGTCCGCAGCCGTAAGCGCGATGCCCGTGCAGGCGATCGCCTGGAAAGAAGCGCCGCAAACAGCGGCCATACCCAGCAACAGATTCTTTGTTTTCATAATCTTCCGGTTGTATCGTTACACATCGCCGGACAACCCTCAAATTCCGTGCAAATTCCGATCTGCCGGAACCGGAAAGAGCGGCCGTCCTCGAATGCGAAATGGACCGCACCCGCCCGGGATGCAGTCCATTTCACGTAAAACATTCGACGTAACCCTACTTCTCTCCGTCGGCCTTGGCACGCTTGATCATCAGATCGTAGGCGATCGGCGTAGCGAGGAAGATCGTGGCGGCCGTACCTACGACCACGCCGATGATCAGCGCGAAGATGAAGCCGCGGATCGTCTCACCGCCGAAGAAGAAGATGGCCAGCAGCGTCACGAGCGTCGTGCCCGAGGTGTTGATCGTACGCGACAGGGTCGAGTTGATGGCGTTGTTCACATTCTCCTTGAGGTTGCGCTTGGGATAGAGCCCCAGGAACTCGCGGATACGGTCGAAGACCACCACGGTGTCGTTGATGGCGTAACCGATGATCGTCAGGATCGCAGCGATGAACGCCTGGTTGACTTCGAGGTTGAAAGGCAGCAGTCCGTAGAACATCGAGAAGATACCGATGATGAACAGTGCGTTGAACGCCAGGGCTGCCGTGGCGCCCGAAGCCCACTGCCAGCGCTTGAAGCGGAACGTGATGTAGAGACCGATGGCGATGAGCGAGAAGAGCACCGAATAGATGGCGTTCCAGGTCATGTCCTTGGCGATCGAGGGGCCGATCTTGTCGGCCGTCAGGATACCGTTGGCGTCGGTCTGCGTATTGCGGAACTGCTCGAAAGTGATGTCGTAGGAGTAGAGCGGCTTCAGGGCGTCGTAGATGATCTTCTCGACCTCGGCCGTAGCCTCGTCCGACGTATCGTCGTAACGGTACTGCGTCACGATGCGCATCTGGTTCTCCTTGCCGTACTGCTTCACCTCGGAACTGATCGACGAAGCGTCGGCATCGGCGAACTGCGAGAAAGCCTGCTCGACATTCTGGCGAACCTCCTCGGCCGAAACGGGCTGGTCGAAACGGATCACATAGGCACGGCCGCCGGTGAACTCGGCGCCGAGGTTCAGGCCACGGGCGAAGAACGAAACGCACGACAGCACGATCAGGGCTGCGGAGATGTAGTAAGCCACCTTGCGCTTGGCAATGAAATCGACGCGCGTGTTATTGAGGAAGTTCTCCGACCATTTGCGCGAGAAGGAGATGCGGCCCCACTTGCCGACGATCCACTCGATCAGCAGGCGCGTGATGAAGATGGCGCTGAAGAACGAGGTGATGATACCGATGATAAGGGTCGTGGCGAAGCCCTGAACGGGGCCGTTGCCGAAGATGAACAGCACGATACCCGTGATGATCGTCGTCAGGTTACCGTCGATGATGGCCGAGTAGGCTTTCGAGAAGCCGTCCTTGATGGCCAGCGAAAGGCCCTTGCCGCCGCGGAGCTCCTCCTTGATGCGTTCGTAGATGATGACGTTGGCATCGACGGCCATACCCATCGTCAGCACGATACCCGCGATACCCGGGAGGGTCAGCACGGCGCCGAACGACACGAGCACGCCCATCAGCAGGAAGACGTTGGTCAGCAGCGCGATGTCGGACATCCAGCCGGCGGTCTTGTAGAACAGGCCCATGTAGAGCAGGACGAGGATGAAGGCGATCACGAACGACATCATACCGGCGTTGATCGACTCCTGGCCCAGCGAGGGACCCACGACCGTATCCTGAATGATCTTGGCGGGCGCCGGAACCTTACCCGAGTTGAGCACGTTGGCGAGGTCCTTGGCCTCCTGGATGGTGAAATCGCCGGTGATCTGCGACTGGCCCTTGTCGATCTTCGAGTTGACGCGGGGAGCCGAGTAGACATAACCGTCGAGGACAATAGCGATACATTTGCCGATATTCTCGCCCGTCATGCGCGACCACTCCTGGGTGCCTTCGGCGTTCATGGTCATCGAAACCTCGGCCGTGGCGCCGCGCTGGGCGTACTGCTCGGTGGCCTCCGTAACGACCGAACCGTCGAGCGGAGCCTTGCCGTCGGGCGTCGAAACCCGGATGGCGTAGAGGTAGAAGCGGCCGTCGATCTTGTCGTCGCCCTTGACGCCCCACTTGAACAGGATGTCGGCGGGGAACAGCTCGCGCACGGCCGGCTGGGCGAGGTACTCGTTCACAGCAGCCATGTCGGCCTTGTAGGCGGCGCCGATGGCGGCTCCGCCCGCAAAGCGGGGATTGAGAACGGCAAAAAGCGGGTTCTGCGCGCGGTCGTAGCGCAGCTCGTCGCCTACGACCTGAGCCGTGGCGGTCGAATCGGCGGCGCCGACCTCGGCGATCAGGTCGCCGGTCTCGGCAGCGGCAGTCCCGGCAGCGGCCTCAGCCTCGGCGGAAGCGGTCTCGGGTTCCGTAACCACGGGAGCCTGCTCCAGTTCGGTCTTGATGAACTTGTCGGCTGCAACCAGCGCCGGCAGCACCTCGTTGGCATCGTAGGTGGTCCAGAACTCCAGCGAAGCGGTGCCCTGCAACAGGTCGCGGACACGCTGGGGCTCCTTCACGCCCGGAAGCTCGACCAGAATGCGGTGCGAGTTGGGCAGGCGCATGATGTTGGGCTGCGTGACGCCGAAGTGGTCGATACGGCTGCGCAGCACGTTGAACGATGCGTTGATGGCGGCTTCGGTCTCCTTCTTGAGGATCTTCTCGACATCGGCGTCCGAGCTTTCGAGCGTGATGTCCTTGCGGTCGGGGCTTACGAAGATCTCGGCGATGGTACGGCCGTTCGACAGACGCGAATAGGCTTTCACGAAATCGGCGATATAGTCGTTCGACGTGCCCTGCTTCATGGCCTCGTTCGCCTCGGCGATGGCCTGGACGAAGGCGGGATCGTTCTGGCTGTCACCGGCGAGTGCCTTGATGACATCCTCGACCTGCACCTCCAGCATGACGTTCATACCGCCTTTGAGGTCGAGACCCAGGTTCAACTCCTTCTCCTTGCACTCCTTGTAGGTGAACTTCCTGAAGCCCAGGTTGTAAACCGACAGGTTCTGCACCGAATCGAGGTAATGCTGCTCGGCCTCGGCCTGCTGGTCGAGGGGGAACTGCGCGGCATAGGCAGCCGCCTTCTTCTCTACGCCACGCGTTTTGAACGTGAACGAGAGCTGGTAAACGCATGCGAGGCCCAGCAGGACTGCGATGAGTTTAATGAAACCTTTACTTTGCATTTGAATGAAAAATAGTTGTTATTATTTGTTGTAATTATTGTCATTACGCACAATAGCACGCAAAGATAGAAAAAAAGAATTAAATAACGCGGATTCGGCGGGTGGAAATTAGCGTCAAAAGCCAAAAAATAAGTAATTTTGGGGCCGCATGACAAAATATCCGGAATACCGATACCACCTCGCGGCGCTGTTCACCGTCGCCGTGTGGGGCGCGACGTTCGTATCGACCAAGGTGCTGATCGCCAACTCGCTGACCCCGGCGGAGATATTCGTCCTGCGCTTCGCGCTGGCCTACGTCTGCATCCTGCCCTTCGCCCGCGGGAGGCTGCTGGCCGCGAATCTGCGCGACGAACTGCTGCTCGCGGCGGCCGGACTGAGCGGAGGGTCGCTCTACTTCCTGACCGAGAATATCGCCCTGGAGTACGCCCCGGCCTCGAACGTCTCGCTGATCGTCTGCACGGCGCCCGTATGGACGGCCGTGGCGATGAGCCTCGCATACCGCGGCGAACGGATGTCGCGGCGGCAGATCGCAGGGTCGGCGCTGGCTTTCGCCGGCATGGTCCTCGTGGTGCTCAACGGGCATTTCGTGCTGCAACTCTCGCCGCGGGGCGACATGCTGGCACTCGCGGCGGCACTGCTGTGGATGGTCTACTCGCTGGTCGTCAAACGCATCGGAGGCCGCTACCCCGCAGTCTTCATCACCCGGAAAGTCTTTTTCTACGGATTGCTGACCATTCTTCCGGTCTTCGCCTTCCACCCCTTCGCGGTGGAACGGGAGGTGCTCGCACGCCCTGCGGTGTGGGGCAACCTGCTGTTCCTCGGGGTCGTCGCCTCGATGCTCTGCTACCTGCTTTGGAACGCCGTGATGCACCGGCTGGGAACCGTGCGCACGACCAACTACATCTACATCAATCCGTTAGTGACGATCGTCACGGCCGCGCTCTGCATCGGCGAACGCATCACCCCTGCGGCGCTGGCCGGAGCGGCGCTGATCCTCTACGGGATGTGGCGAGCGGAGCGAGCCTAATGCACCATCTTCAGGCCGACGATGCCGATGAAAACCAGCGAAAGAAAGAACATCCGCCAGAAGGTCACGGCGTCGTGGAAAAAGACGATGCCGAGGATCACGGTTCCCACGCCCCCGATACCCGTCCAGATCATGTAGGCCGTGCCCATCGGGATCGTCTTCTGGGCGATATAGAGCAACCAGCCGCTCATGCCCATCGAAACGACTGCCAGAACCAGAAAAAGGAGATGGTAACGCGGATTGAGGTTCGCCAGTTTGAAACCCAGCGGCCACCCCACCTCGCAAAGCCCCGCCAGAATCAGATACAACCAAGCCATCGGAAACGGATTTATGTCGGCGAAGATAACGAAATTTACCTCCCGGGCAAAATAAAAGAGCGCGGCACCGTTTCCGGAACCGCGCTCTTCGCGTTATGTTTGACGGGGATTCTCCCCGGAGGTTTTACTTAACCTCTTCGAACTCCACGTCCTCGGGCTGTCCGTCGCCGCCGCCCTGCTGGCCGCCGGCGTTCGACTGCGACTGCTGGCCGGCATCGGCTCCGGGCTGTGCGCCCTG
>ENA-UESD01001780-UESD01001780.1-human-gut-metagenome-genome-assembly--contig:-NODE-1780-length-16631-cov-35.664552_pt1 | contig 16631 bp, 10 predicted proteins | sample MGYA00242985_ERZ507986 | MGnify/ENA primary metagenome ERZ507986 (study PRJEB26167, sample SAMN06115408) | human gut metagenome | host: Homo sapiens | place: China:Guangxi | collected 2016-04-06... | reverse complement strand
ATGTGCAGCGTGATGGTTGCGAATTTATTTCCTTTTTCGTGGTCCTTATCGAGTTTGAGAATGACCTCGGCTCCGGTTGAGCGCTCCGCAAAGCGGTCCAACTTCGCCATTTTGGCATTCACGAATTCGACGAGCCGTTTGTCGGCGTCGAATTTCACGGATTGAATCTGTACGTTCATAGCCTTACAGTTTATAAAAGTTAATCATTTGCCTCCCTTTTCGCGGGGATGGGCCTTCGCGTAAATCTCCCGGAGCCTGGCGATGCTGTTGTGCGTGTAGACCTGTGTGGCCTGCAACGAGGCGTGCCCGAGGAGTTCCTGTATTTCACGCATATCGGCGCCGCCGTTCAGAAGGTGGGTGGCGAATGTGTGCCGCAGCACATGGGGGCTTTTCTTGCCCTGTACGCCCGCCCTGTCCAGTTCTTCCTGCACCGTTCGGTACACTGCCGTCCGGGATATGCGTTTTCCTTTGTGTGTTAAAAATAGTGCTTTTTCCGATGAAATGCAAATATTTTGCCTCTCAATTAACCCGATGTAATGTAAAATCTTTTCGCGCACGAATTCGAGCATCGGGACTATCCGCTCCTTGTCTCCCTTGCCCCGGATGCGCAGCGACGAGAAGTCCGCGGAGAAATCGTCGCGGTCGATGCCGACCAGTTCCGCCAGGCGCAGGCCGCAGGTGTAGAGGAGAAGTATGATCAGCGAATTGCGCTCGCGGACGAAGTCCTCGCTGTCGCATTCGCATTCGCTGACGATGCCGTTCATGCGGCTTTCGGGGACGAAGGCCGGCAGCCGCTGCGAAGTCCGCAGCGAGGGGATCGGATGCACGACGTCGCGGCCGACGGCTCCCGTGCGGAGCAGCCAGCGGAACAGCGCACGCAGCGACGAAATCTCGCGGTTCATCGAGGCGGCGCTCACGCGGCCCGTTTCGGTGCGGTAGAGAATCCATTCGCGGATGTCGTCCGTGGTGATCCGCTGCGGTTCGAACCGTGCGTCGTCGACCCCCAGCCACGCGAGGAACTGCTCCACGTCGTGGCGGTAGTTGCGGACCGTGAGCGGCGAGTAGCGGCGTTCGGCTTCGAGGTATCGGACGAAATCGGCGATCATACGTGAGCAAAGGTACATAAAAGCCGGATACGGTGCAAAACCGGATCGTATTCGGCGCAGCAAGGACGAGCGCGCACTGAAAAGTGTCGTCACGGCTCCAAAGATAGGGAAAAACCTTTACCTTTGTCCCAAAATGAAAGCGATATGAAACAGAGCTGGAAACCGGGGACGGTGCTTTATCCGCTGCCGGCGGTGCTGGTGAGCTGCGGCGCGGCGCCCGAGGAGTATAACATGCTGACCGTGGCGTGGACCGGAACGGTCTGCTCCGACCCGCCGATGTGCTTTATCTCGGTGCGTCCCGAACGCCATTCCCACGCGATTATCAGCCGTACGGGCGAGTTCGTCATCAACCTCACGACGCGCCGTCTGGCGCGCGCCGCGGACTGGTGCGGGGTGCGCTCGGGCCGGGACTTCGACAAATTCCGCGAGATGGGCCTGACGGCCGTGCCGTCGGAAAAGGTCGCCGCACCCCTGATTGCCGAATCACCCGTCAACATCGAATGCCGTGTCCGGCAGGTGCTGCCGCTCGGGACGCACGACATGTTCCTGGCCGAGGTGGTCGGCGTTCAGGCCGACGAGGCCTACATAGATCCGGCGACGGGGCGGTTCTGCCTCGAACGGGCCGATCCGATCGTCTACTCCCACGGCGAGTATTTCGCGCTGGGCGAGGCGTTGGGTCATTTCGGCTGGTCGGTGCGCAAAAAGAAAAAGGCGCCGAAGAGACGCTGATATTTCCGATTCGCTCTGTTTCGGGGTCGTAACGACGCTTTTACCGGGCGGAAGGTTGTGCGAAACCATTTGCAATCCCGTGTTGCACCCGTTCTATTTTCTCCTATCTTTGTTCCATGAAAACAAGCCCGATAAGATACGCGCTGTTCGCCGCTTCGGCGATCCTGCTGCTGGCGGGATGCGTCAAGATGCCGAAACCGGGGACGCAGAATCCCGAGGAGCCGGACAATCCCGATTCCCCCCCCCGACGGAATACCTCTATCCCTTCGGCGATGAACCCGGGCAGATAACGGCCGAGATCGCGCTGTCGTTCGGGCCGGGGACCGATCTTTCGGCGGCGCGCATCGAAATTCCTCCCCTGAAATACAACAAGTCGCTGCTGCTGCTCCTGACGCAGGACGACTGCAAGCAGGCGGCTTTCTCGACCACGTGGGCCGCGATCAACGGACGTCCCCTTTCGGATACTTATTTCTACAATGCGCCGCATCTGCGCGGCGGGGATATGCCGCCCGATACCTACTCTTTCGGCAAGGCGCTGGGCTCGACCGACGGGACGGGACGCGAAGTGCGCTTCTCCTTTACCACCGCCATTTCCCCCGAGTGGGACTATATGGATGACAAGGCTGTGGTGCGGCCGGGCTTTACGGAGAATTATTACCGCTTTTTCATGCGGGCGGGGTTGATGTGGGACGATGTGACCGAGATGCTCAACTACGGGGTCGGAATCGCCTTCCACGATGTGAACACGCTGTCGGTCGATGTGCCCGACTCGATCCGTGCGCACTTCGTCTCCTCGCAGCGGATCGTCCTCGACCGCCTCGCGGGACGCGGCTGCAAGATGCTGATCGAACCCAACGGCAACAAGGCTTATGTCGCGGCGGCGGAGGGCTACGATCCGATCCAGACGATTTTCCTGCAGTCGGGCGGTGAGAAGCTCCGGCCTTTTGCCGTGAACGGCGATCTGCTGCGAACGCGCATCGAGCGGGGACTGTGGCTGCCGGCGGCGATTCCGGCGGTGATCGAGGCGCAGATGGCCCGACCCGTGGAGGAGCGCGAAGCGGTGAATATCGGCGTGCACGGCACCGACCGTTTCTGGTCCGAGATGCTGCTGTGGCTCAACAACACCTACGGCCGGGATGGCGAGGATTGCCTGTGGATGCCTGCGGCCGAGGAGTATTTCGAATACAACTATCTGCGACATCATGCCGTCGTAAACGCGCGGGTGACGGAAAACACGCTCACGCTGACGGTCGAGATGCCCGGCGGACTCTATTTCTATTATCCTTCGCTGACGATCAATCTTCTGGGCGTCGATCCCGGAGCCTGCACGGCGGTCGGCGGCGGTGAGACGGTCACGGGGCTTTCGTGGGGCCGGGGCCGGACGGCGGATGACGGGGCGGAGGCGTTGATGGTCAATTTCGATTGCCGGCATGCCCTGGTCGCGCACGCCGAACATTTCGTGGCGGTTTACGAGGCCGACCCTTCGGCGGCGAACCGGGCCGACGCCCGCTATTTCGTGGCCATGCTCAAGGACTCCGACTGCAAGGAGAGACTTCTCAAACGGATAAAATAGACGCGGAAAAATAACGAAAAGGAGGCGAACGGAAAACGATTCACCTCCTTTTTTCGTCATTAATGCGGCGGTTTCGCGAATAATCGCTATCTTGCGTAGCGTAAAATCCGGCCTCCCGCCTGCGTGGGGACCGAAGCCTTTGCCGACGAGGCGATCAACCGGAAATGGGATGAAGAAACTGCTTTTCGTGTTTGCGGGACTGGCCTTCGCACTGACGGCCGCCGCACAGGAATTCCGAATTACGCACGGGCCTTACCTGTGCGACATGTCGCAGGACGGAGTGACGGTGGTCTGGACCACCAGCAGGCCCGCGCTTTCGTGGGTCGAAGCGTCGCCCGCCGACAGCCTTGCGCCCGCACCGCCGCCGCGCCATTACCAGACCGTTGCCGGCCGCAAGCTGGCCGGCAGGACGCTGCACGCCGTTCGTGTCCGGGGACTGCAACCCGGGACCGACTACCGTTACCGGATCTTTTCGCAGGAGGTTCTGTCGTGGCCCGACGTCAACAACGTCACCTATGGAAAGACTGTCGGCGCCGATGCGTCACGGCGCCGGGCCTACGGGTTCCGTACCTTTCCGGCTGCGGGTTCTGGATGCTCGTTCCTCGTGCTGAACGACATCCACGGCAAGGCCGACGTCCTGACCCGGCTCTGCAAGCGCGTGGACTTTTCCGAACTGGGATTCGTGGCTTTCAACGGCGACATGTCGAGCAGCGTCGAGAGCGGGGAGCAGCTTTTCAAGGACTACCTCGACGCTTCGGCCGCGCTTTTCGCCGCCGGGACGCCGATTCTCTTCACCCGCGGCAACCACGAGACGCGCGGCGTCTTCGCCGACAGCCTCGGGGATTATTTTCCCGGGCGGGACGGGCGGTTCTACGGCATTTATCGCTACGGCGACGTCTGCATCCTGCTGCTCGACTGCGGCGAGGACAAGCCCGACGACCATGCGGAGTACAACGGGCTGGCCGATTACGACGCCTACCGCGCCGAGGAGTGCGCGTGGCTGAAAAAGGCCGTGCGCTCGGAGGAGTTCCTCACGGCGTCGGCGCGCATCGTCCTGCTCCATATCCCGCCTGCGGCCGGGGCCTGGCACGGGAGCGTCCACCTGAACGAACTCTTCGTGCCGGTGCTCAACGAGGCCGGGATCGACCTGATGCTCTGCGGCCACGACCATCGTTATTCGTTCCATCCCGCCGGGGAACGGGACGCGAAGTTCCCGATCGTGGTCAACGACAACCGAAGCTGCGTGCGCTGCGATGTCGCCGACAGCCTGATCCGCGTACGGATCGCCGGTCCCCGCGACAAGACGGTCCATACGCACGAATTTCCGCTGAAACCACAATTTCAACCATAACCTGAATCAATATGAAGAGACTCTTTTTTTCGCTGTGCGCCGTCGGTCTGTCGTGCGCGGCCTTCGGGGCGGGACCCGAGGTCAACATCGTTCCCAAACCCCTCTCGGTGACACCCGGCGCGGGGACGTTCACCGTAACCGCGTCGACCGTGATCGGCGTCGGCAAGAATGCCGAACTGCGCCGCTCGGCCCGGATTTTCGCCGGGGAGGTCGCGCCTGTCGTCGGAGGGGTGATGAAAACCGCCGCCGAGGGCGACGTCCGTCTGGCGGTGGACGGCTCGCTGGAGGCCGAGGCCTATACGCTCGCCGTGACTCCTTCGGGCGTCGAGGTGCGCGGCGGAACGCCGCAGGGCGTCTTCCACGGCCTGCAAAGCCTGCGCCAGCTGGTCATCGACGGCGAAGGCGTCGTGCCCGCCGTGACGGTCAGCGACAAACCCTATTTCGCCCACCGCGGGGGCATGCTCGATCCCTGCCGTCATTTCTGGACGGTGGACGAGGTCAAGGAGTATATCGACATCCTCGCCATACACAAGCTCAACAAGTTCCACTGGCACCTGACCGACGATCAGGGCTGGCGTATCGAGATCAAAAAATACCCCGAGCTGACGCGAGTGGGATCGGTGCGCGGGGAGACGCTCATCGGCCACCATCACACCTCGAGCGAGTATGACAAGACGCCTCACGGCGGCTATTACACGCAGAAGCAGATCCGCGAGATCGTGAAATACGCCGCCGACCGCTATATCACGGTGATTCCCGAAATCGAGCTTCCGGGGCATGCCGTCGCGGCGCTCACCTCCTATCCGTGGCTGGGCTGCAAGGGCGAGGGCTACGAGGTGCGCCGGCGCTGGGGCATCAGCAAAGAGGTCTTCTGCCCGGGCAAGGAGACGACGTTCGAGTTTCTGCAGAACGTCTTCGCCGAGGTGCTCGAACTCTTTCCCTCGGAGTTCATCCACATCGGTGGCGACGAGTGTCCGAAGGACAGCTGGAAACAGTGCCCGCTGTGTCAGGAGCGCATCCGGACCGAGGGGCTGAAGGACGAGTTCGAGCTTCAGAGCTACACGGTGCGCCGCATGGAGAAGTGGCTCCGCGAGCACGGCCGGAAGATCATCGGCTGGGACGAGATTCTCGAAGGCGGCGTTTCGCCCACGGCGACCGTCATGTCGTGGCGCGGCTCGAAGGGCGGCATTGCGGCGGCCAAGGCCGGCAACCACGTCATCATGGCGCCCAATGTCCATTGCTACCTGGACTACTACCAGACCAAGACCCCGACGAAGGAGCCGATGGCCATCGGCGGCTATGTCCCGATGCGCAAGGTCTACGAACTGGACCCCTACGACCAGCTTACGCCCGGGGAGCGTGCCTACATCCTCGGCGTGCAGGGCAACCTGTGGACCGAGTATATCGCCACGTTCCCGCACCTGAAGCACATGTTGCTGCCGCGTCTGGCCGCCATCGCCGAGGTGGGCTGGTCCTACGACCGCAAGGATTTCGACGACTTCAAACACCGCATGAACTCCCTGCGCAAGTGCTACGATGCCGCAGGGCTGAACTACGCCACCTATTTCTTCGAAGGCAAGGACGAATAGCCGTCCGGTCCGTAAAAACATCCCCGTAATGCGCATGCATTACGGGGATGTTCCGTTATTTCAGGGCCGTGTCGTTCAGTTTCCGGCCGGCGTCTGCCCGACGACCTCGACCCATTCGCCCTTCCGGAGCGCCCGCACCGAGTTGTCGTACATCGCCTCGCAGCAGACCGAGGGGAGGTAGTAGCGGCCCTTGTAGGTCGCCGTGAGTTTGATCGGGATCTCCTTGCTTTCGCCGCTCCGGAGGTCGAAGTAGCTCAAAACCCGGTCGTCGCGGATGTCCTGGTAGGTGACCGTCGAAAGGTCCCGTTCGGAGGTGATCTCCCAGCCTGCCGGGACGATGTGCGTCAGGGCCAGGTCGGCGTAACGCTCGTAGCCGCTGGTGTTCGTGACCGTCACCACGGCGTAGAAGTCCGTCGACACGGCGACCGACCGCGGGTCGAGCGGCGCGCCGTTCATGTCCCGGTAGCGGACGTCGATCTTCAGGCTGCTTGCGGCTTCCGCCTCCTCGCCCTTGCCGGGCGTGTAGCTCTGGCTCACGACCAGATGGAGGCTGCCCGTGCCGGTGTTCCTCACTTCGGTTGGGGCGGTGAGCGGCATGGAGGCGATCGACTTGGCGCTTCGGATCGGTTCCCGGCCGATCCGGGCGTCGATCCCCGTCTGTCCCGTGGAGGCGAAATTCGCCAGCGTGTTGAGCATCCAGGCCGTCGACTGCGTACTTAACCACTTGTCCTTCTTCAGGATGTCGGACATTTTGAGGGCCGTGCGGAACGCCGCTTCGCGCTGTCCGAGCAGCGTCTGCGTCATCAGCACGATCGCCATCTGCCGTTCGGGACTGTTATAGGTTCCGTCGTAGGGGTCGGCCTTCGGAGCCGCCGTGCCGGCGGTCTGTGCGGTCAGCTCTTCGGCCACCTTCCGGTTGCCGTCGAGGGCGTAGGCTGCGGCCAGCAGCCATCGCGCGTCGCTGCCGGCCTGCGCCGACCTCTCCCGCAGGCGGTTCATGGCGCCCCGGTCGGGCGTACCGGCCAGTGCGAGGACGTATTGTGCGTAAGCCAGCGTCAGCGGATTGTCGAAGGTGTTGCCGCGCAGGTATTTGAGTGCGCGTTCGAGCGTCGTCCGGTCGACGGCGTAGCCGTATTTCGCGGCTTCGACCATGAAATGGACCGCGTAGGCCGTGCCCCACTCCGAAGGCGAGGTTCCGCCGCTCCAGTAGGCGAATGCGCCGTTGGAGAGCTGATAGCCGCCCAGCCGCGACAGGACGCTCTTGATATTGCGGTCGATGTCCTGCAACATCTCTTCGTCGCACTCGGCTATGGAGTGTAGGTAGAGTTGCGGGAAGGCTCCCGAGGTGATCTGCTCGATGCAGCCGTGGGGGTAGCGCACGAGGTATTCGAGGCGGCGCGAAAGGTCGATCGGAGGAATCGACGAAAGCTCCAGACGGGCCGTTCCGGAGGCTTTCAGGGGCTTGACGGAGACCGTTTCGCCCGGCTGGAGGATGTGCTCTTCCGAGGTCGTGACGTAGGGATTCGGCTCCCGCACGTCGATCTCGATCTCCGAGGCGGAGTTGTCGCCGGAAGAGGCCGCCGTGACGCGGACCTTCCCGATTCCGGTCTGCCGGCCCGCCTTGAGCCGGAAGGTGACGACCTGTTCGCCCTCGTCGCCGAGGACGACGCTCCGGCTCTGCGGCCCGACCACGGAGAACGCTTCGTTCACGCTCACCCGGACGTCGGTTTTGCCGACCCCTTTTTCGAGGGCGAAGACCGTGACCGGAAGTTCGATCTCCTCCTCCGTGGAGACCACGCGGGGCAGGGTCGCCTGCACCAGAAGCGGTTTTTTCACGGCGACCTCCTTCGCCGCGGAGCCGAAGGCGCGGCCGTTGGACGCTACGACCATCACGCGCACCGACCCGAAGTAGGGCGGCAGCGCGATCTTGTGGGTGTTGGTCTTCCCGGCGCCCAGCTTCTCGGCGCCGAGGAACCGCACGACGGGTTTGAACCGCTGCGCCCGGAGCGCTCCGGTGTTCGGCTGCTCGGCGTCGCCGCCGATGGCGAACAGCTGCTCGATGCGGCCGCCGTAGGCGCCGATGACATGGTCGAACAGGTCCCACGTGCGGACGCCCAGCGCTTCGGTGGCGTTGAAATAGAGGTAGGGGTCGGGCGTCCTGAAACGCGTCAGCCCCAGCAGTCCCTCGTCGACCAGCGCCAGCACGTAGCTCATCCGCCTGCCGTTCCGCTCGCGGACCCGGATCGTGATTTCCGACTCGGGTTTCACCGATTCGGGCATCTCGACGACGGGCGCAAGGCGCGTGCCGGCGTCCTCGACCGGAAGCCGCAGAACGCCGAACAGCCTGATCGGCGCGTCGTTGAGCGTGTTGCCGTGGGGTTGGACGAGGGTCACCGAGACGTAGACGTTCGGGGCCATGCCCTCCCTGACGGGAATCTCGAAGGAGGTCTGCCGGTCGGTGCATGCTATCCAGCGGCTTTCGCGGACGAAGCTGCCGCTCTCGACGCTCACCAAGGCCCGGGCGCCCGGGGACGAAGGGATGGTGATCTTCGCCTTGTCGCCCGGCACGTATTTGTCCTTGTCGCGGGCGATGGCCAGGCGTGTCGCGGCGTCGGTCACCGAGGAGATGCCGCCCCGGTGATCGGACGACGACACGCAGACGACGCACGTCGCCGAATGCGCCTGCCGCGCGCCCGTCACGCGGATGAGGTAATAGCCGTAATCGCCCGCACTCCAGCGCATCGTGACCTGTCCCGTGCCGTTCGAGAGGGTGGCCCGCAGGGTTTTGTACTGGGCGTTGAGCGCGCTTTTGGCGTAGCGGGCCTGGGAAGCCGCCGACGAGGCGTCCCACCACCAGTAGGAACTCATCCTGTAAACCGTCACGGTCGCCTCCTCCGTGCCCGTCGCGGGGCGGCCCCGGGCGTCGAGCAGGACGAGCCGCAGCGCATGGTCGCGTTTGCTGTCGAGGTACTCCTCGCCCCAGTCGCTTTGTTGGGCGGTTACGCCGATTCCGAAATAGGCGTCGTAGGGCGAGACGGCCGCGATCTGCTGGTCGACGCTGAAATCGCCGCTCTTTTCGAAGACCTTGACGGTGAATTTGCCGTTCAGCATCCCCGGACTCAACCCTTCCAGCGAGGAGAGCCGGTCGGTGGTCAGTTGCAGCGCGCCGTCGGTGCCGGTCGTGCCGGAGACGATCTCCCGCTCCTCGGGGGCGAACTGCTTCGTGGCGTCGTCGAACGAATAGTCGGGGTAACCCTTGAAGCGCGTCGGAATCTGCGACAGCTGCGCCTGGAGCGTGACTTTCGATCCTGCGGCCGGTGCGCCGTGCAGCCACCGGGCCGTCAGCCGGCCGGTGAACTCCTTCGCGTCGACGGTCTGTCCGTCGCCGAGGCGCATCTCGATCTTCATCCGGTTGGGCTTGACGGCGTCCACGCGGATGTTTTTCTCGAACGTCGCGCCGCCGAAGGTCGCTTTCGCGCGCCAGATTCCCGTGGGGGAGGCGGGCGTCGTCCGTAATTTGAACGTATGGATTCCGTCCGTGGAACCGCTGCTGACCGCCGACTGCACCAACTGCCCGTTGGGGTTGTAGAACTCCAGCGACGCCGGGTGGTTCTCCGGCAGCGGGTTGTCCGAGGCGACGATCAGCGTGAGGTAAATTTCGTCGCCCGGGCGCCAGACGCCCCGTTCGCCGAACAGATAGCCCTTTATCCCCTTCGTGTCGGTCGTGCCGCCCACGTCGAAATTGCTCAACGAAAGCGCCGCGCCCCGCTCCACCCGGACGAAGGCCGCGTCGCCGTTAGCCTCGGCCAGCACCGTGTAGGGTTCGTCCCCGCATTTCAGCACGGCGCGTCCTTCGGAGTCGGTGACGGCTTCGGCCAGCTGCTGGTTCTGGCGGTCGTAGGCCCGGACCTTGCAGCTGCCTTTCGGGCGCGCCGAGACCAGGTCGGTGGTGTAGACGATCAGCTCCCCGTCGCCGCTGCTCTTGCAGATGATGCCGATGTCGGACTGGATGACGACCTTCGACCGCTCGGCGTAGGTCCGGTAGTCGCCGAAATAGTAGTCGTAATCGTTGCTCTCGACCGGAATCAGCGGGTCGACGCCCTTGATTTCGAGCAGGTACATCGACTTCCGGCTGTCGGTGATCAGGCGGCTGAGGTCGAGCGAGTAGCTGTTGGTGCGGTCGAGCCGCGTCGAGGCCTTGTCTCCGAGGTCGATGGTCGTGTCGCGGACGATGCGGGAGACGTACTCCATGTCGGAGAAATAGGTGTCGCCGTAGTAGTTCCGCTGGAAGAATTGCAGCAGGTTGTTGGCGAAGATCTTCCGCACGCGCACCCGCGCCCGGGCGAAGTTCACCGATTCGAACAGCAGGCTCATGCGGTTGGACGAGGGCAGGATGGAGCCTTTGCCCGTGAAGCGGATCGCAGGGGCCTGCGAGGGCAGCGCCGCGGTGAAGGTGTAGCTTTCGTCGAGTCGGCGCCCCGCCTTGTTCTGCACCTCGCGGCTGATTTCGACCTCGTAGTTCCCCGTGAGTTGCGTTTCGGGGTAGATGTAGAGGCGGTTCCGGTCGACCGAGGTCCGGAATTTCGGGTCGAAACGGATCAGGTTCCTGAAATCCTGGTTGGGTTTGAGCGGCTCGGAGAAGGTGACGACCACGGCCAGCGGCTCGGTCTGCACGGTGTGGTCCAGTACGATGTATTCGCCCTTGCGGGGGACCTCCATCTCGACGTTCCGCTTCGGGTCGAGGTCGAAGTCGAGGGTCAGCTTGTAGCTTTCGTCGCTGCGGGTCGGGATGTTTTCGACCCGGTATTTGTGGACCGTGCCGTCCTCCGAATGGGTCCAGGTCACTTCGGGTTTCAGAAGTCCCTTGATCTTGAGCCGCTGCTCCACGTAGTCGTCGGCGGCGTAATCCGACGAGACCGTTTCGCCGACCAGCACGTAGTATTTCAGGTCGTCGCTCTGCTGCAACCAGCAGGGGTTGTAGGAGAAACGCAGTTTCGGCGTCGAGAATTCGAACTCGGCGACGCCTTTGGCCTTTCCGCCGGTGAGTTTCGATGCGTCGAGCGCCACCTTGTAGCGGGTGTCGCTCTTCAGGGGCGATTTCGGGACGATGCGCAGCGTCCGCACGCCCAGCCGGGAAACTTCGACGTCGGCCGACGGGGTGAACGATACGGCGTCCTCCAGGTCGTCTTCGGCCAGTTCGACGCCCTCGCGCAGGGTCACCTGAACCGGCATCCGGACGCCCGACAGTCCGTTGGTCGACGACTCGACGATGTCGCTCGCCGGGCGGCTGCATGCGGCGGACAGCAGGACGATGAGGGCAAACAATGCGGCGCGGAATGGTTTCATGGTGCGTTTTTTTAGGTAACTTTGCGTTGGATACGGCGGGGTGCGCATATCTTCCACCAAAGATATATAAAATATGTCAAAAATGATGTCGAAAAAAAGAATCTGCCTCCTCGCGGTCGGGCTTACCCTGCTGCTCGCCGCGGGTTTTTTCCTCGCCCTGCCGCGGACGCTCTTCGACGAGCCGTTCTCCGCGACGGTGTGGAGCCGCGACGGGCGGCTTCTTTCGGCGAAGGTCGCCCCCGACGGGCAGTGGCGGTTCTTTCCGACGGACAGCGTGCCCGGGAAGTTCCGCACCGCAATCACGACCTACGAGGACAAGCGTTTCGACCGTCATTTCGGAGTCGATCCGCTGGCGCTGGCGCGCGCCGTGGGGCAGAACCTCGCGGCGGGGCGGATCGAGAGCGGCGCCAGCACGCTCACGATGCAGACCATCCGTTTGAGCCGCGGCGGGAAGCCCCGGACCTTTGGCGAAAAGTTCGTCGAAGCGGTGCTGGCGCTGCGGCTCGAAATGCGGTGCAGTAAGGAGGAGATCCTGGCCCTGTATGCCGCCCATGCGCCCTTCGGCGGCAATGTCGTGGGGCTGGAGAGCGCTTCGTGGTACTATTTCGGCCGCAGCGCGCGGGACCTTTCGTGGGCCGAAAGCGCCCTGCTCGCCGTGCTGCCCAACGCGCCTTCGCTGATCCACATGAAGCGCAACCGCGAACGGCTGCGCGAGAAGCGCGACAGGCTGCTCGACCGCATCCGGAGCGGCGGGCACATCGACTCCCTGACGTGCGCCCTGGCCAAGCTGGAACCGCTGCCCGAAGCTCCCGAACCGATGCCGATGGAGGCGATGCACCTGCTGGGCAAGATGCGCACGGGGGCGCTGCGCTCGACGCTCGACGCCGACCTTCAGGGGCGGGTGAACGCCTTGGCGCGGCGTTACAACGCGCAGTACCGGGGCAACCGGATCAACAACCTGGCCGTCGTGGTGATGGACGTGCGGAGCGGGGAGGTGCTGGCCTATGCCGGCAACGTCTACGACCCCGGGGACCGGAGTGCGGGAACCGGTGTCGACGTCATCCCCGCGCGGCGCAGCAGCGGCAGCGTGCTCAAACCGATCCTCTACGCCGGGATGCTCGACGACGGCACGGCGCTTCCGACGATGCTTTTCCCCGACGTGCCGACCTATTACAGGGATTTCACGCCGCAGAACTACAACCGCACGTTCGACGGCGCGGTTCCCGCCGACCGGGTGGTCGAGTGTTCGCTCAACGTCCCGTCGGTGCGGATGCTCGACAAATACGGCCGGGAGAATTTTCTGTCGCTGGTGCGGGGGCTGGGTTTCCGCACGATCGACCGCAGCGCCGACCATTACGGGCTGTCGCTGATTCTGGGCGGCGCGGAGATCACGCTGTGGGACCTCACGGCCGCCTATATGCTGATGGCGGCCAAACTCGGCGGGCAGGAGACGATCCGCCGGCCGCACTACGACGCGTCGTCGGCCGAGACCGTTGCGGCCGGCGACATTCCCCTCTCGCGGGGTGCGCTGTGGCTGATGTTCGAGGCGATCAGCCGCGTCACGCGCCCCGAGGAGGAGGGCGAGTGGCAGTATTTCGCCTCGTCGAAGAAGATCGGCTGGAAGACCGGGACGAGCTACGGCAACCGCGACGCATGGGCCGTCGGGGCGACGCCCGACTACGCCGTGGGCGTCTGGGTCGGGAACTGTTCGGGCGAAGGGCGGCCGCTGATGACGGGCGTGGGGTACGCTGCTCCCGTCCTGTTCGAGGTGTTCGGCCTGCTGCCCGGGAGCGAGTGGTTCGCAGAGCCTTACGGCGACCTGGAACCCGCCGTGGTCTGCCGTCAGAGCGGATTTCTGGCCTCGCAGGTGTGCCCCGACCGCGATACGCTGATGATTCCGCGGACTGCCGCCCCGGGCGAGGTCTGCCCCTATCACCGGATCGTCAATTTGAGTCCCGACCTGAAATACCGCGTGACGACCGACTGCTGCGATCCGGCCCGCATCGTCCGCAGGCCGATGTTCATTCTGCCGCCCGCGCAGGAGTGGTACTACCGGAGACAGCATCCGGACTACCTCCCGCTGCCGCCGCTGCACCCCGGCCTGTCGGGCCGCGGGGCGGGAAACGACCCCATCGAGATCATCTATCCGCAGCCGGGGCGCGTGCTGGTGGCCCCGAAGTCGCTCGAAGGCCGGCAGCAGAGCCTCGTCTTCACGGCCGTGCACCGCGACCGCAACGCCGTGCTGTTCTGGCATCTCGACGACCGGTATCTCGGCGCGACCTCGCTGGAGCACAAACTTTCGGTCCGGCCCGCTCCCGGGCGTCACCGCCTGACGGTGATCGACGAGCACGGGGCCTCCCGAAGCGTCGCGTTCAGCTGCCGGTAGGGCGGATTTCCGGCGCAGGGCGTCTTCGCCTGACGGATGCCCGCAGACAATCCGGCGTTCCGGGTCCGACGGAAAACGCCGCAGCAAGGGATGATCCCCTGCGGCGGCGTTCGTGTGTTTCCACCGGGGCGGGCGTTATTTCACCCCGAAGCGGTAGATGCAGACCTGCGTGTATTCTTCGCCCGGACGCAGTACGGTCGAGGGGAAGTTGTCGTGGTTGGGGCTGTCGGGATACTTCTGCGTTTCGAGCGCCAGCGATTCGCGGTAGCGCAGCGGTTTGCCGTATTTGCCGTTCGCTTTGCCGTCGAAGAAGTTGCCGCTGTAGAACTGCATGGCGGGCTGGTCGGTCAGCACCTCGATCGTGCGGCCCGAAGCGGGTTCCCAGACCGTGGCCGCCGGCTCGATGCCGTCCGCGGTCTTGCGGTCGAGGACCCAGTTGTGGTCGTAGCCCGCGCCGTTGCGCAGCTGCTCGTTGTCGGCGCCGATGCGCTCGCCGATGGCGTGCGGCTGGCGGAAGTCGAAGGGCGTGCCCGTGACGTCGGCGATCTCTCCGGTGGGGATCAGCACCGAGTCGACCGGCGTGGTGTGGCTGGCGTTGATGGTCATGACGTGGTCGAGGATCGTGCCGTTACCCTCGCCCTTGAGGTTGAAGAAGGGGTGGTGCGAGAGATTCACCACGGTCGGCTTGTCGGTCGTGGCGCTGTAATCGATCCGGAATTCGTTTTCGGGCGTGAGCGAGTAGGTCATCTCGATTTGCAGGTTGCCCGGAAAACCCTCCTGCCCGTCGGCGTGGAGGTACTTCATCACCAGCTGGTCTTCCGAGGCCGAAACCACGTCCCAGACCACGCGGTCCAGGCCGTCGATTCCGCCGTGGAGCGTCTGGCCGTTGTTGTTGATCGGCAGGTTGTACTCCGTGCCGTCGAGCGTGAAGCTGCCCTTGGCGATGCGGTTGGCGTAGGGTCCCACGACCGCGCCGAGGAAGCGTTCGCCGTCATTGTTGATGTAACGGTCGATCGTCTCGTAGCCGAGCACGATGTCTTCGTAGTCGCCCGCGCGGTCGGGAGTCCAGAGCGACACGACGCGGGCGCCGTAGTTGGTGACCTGCATGGTCACGTCGCCCGCGCGGAGCGTGTAGATTCCGACGGGTTTGCCGTCCGCTTCCGTCTGGAAGGCTTCGTTGCTGAAGAGGGTGATTTTCGGCTCCTGGCTTCCGCAGGCGGCCAGCAGCAGGGCGCATAATGCGATGAAATTTCTTTTCATGGGTCGGTTTTTTGGGTTCTTGTCTGCAAAGTTAATTATTCCGTGCGTTTTGTGGCCGGGCTTTGCCGGGAATTTTCCGCCGAACGGCATTTCCGTGTCGGGATTGCCGCGATTTTAGCGCCGACGGCGGGCGTTTTCCGACGGCGGGCGTCACTGTTTCCCGAAGCCGAGCGCCTGCGCCGATACATCATCCGCTACGACACGATCCGTCCCGCGCATCCCGAACTGCCCTACGGGCAGGGCAAGGAGGGCTTCAAGGCCCCTGCGGAGTGGCGCGTGACCAAACCCTGAAAACCGGGCTCTCCGCAGATAGCGGCAGGAGCGGGAGCATTTTTTGGAAGAACAGCGCTCCCGCACTCTTATCCGGATGATTTCCCGTCCTGATTCTGCCGGATGAAATCCTTCGGGCGCATGCCGAACTGCTTCGTGAAACATTTGGCGAACCACGACATGCTGCTGAATCCGGTCAGGTAGCAGACCTCGCTGATCCGGTATTCGCCGCTGCGGAGCAGCTGCGCGGCCGTTTTCAGCCGTACCAACTGGATGTATTCGTTGGGCGAGACGCCCGTCAGCCCTTTCAGCTTCCGTTGCAGGCTGGAACGGCTCAAGGCCATTTTCTCGGTGAGCAGGTCCACGGAGAGCGTCTCGCAGGTGAGGTTCTCGCGGACGATGCCCGTCAGCTTGTCCAGCCACTGCGGTCGTTGCGGCCCATATCGTCTTTCTCGTACTGGAATCCGGGCCGCGACGCGAAGTGGTGGAAGGCCCGTTTCCGGTTTTCGAGCAGGCTCTCCACCGTCGCCTTGACGTAACCCAGCGAGAAGGGTTTTTCGATATAGACGTCGGCCCCGTATTCCAGTCCCTTGATCTTCGAGTCCACGGAGTCGACCACCGAGAGCAGGATGAACGGGATGTGGCACAGCATTTCGTCGTTACGGACCTTCATCAACAGGTCGAAACCGTCCATTTCGGGCATCAGGGCGTCGCTGATGATCAGGTCGCAGGCCTGTTGTTCGAGGATGGCGAGGGCTTCGGCGCCGTTTTTCGCCGAAAGGACGCCGTAGGTGTCCTCGAAATTCTTGACCAGAAACTCTCGCAGGTCGGGAGTGTCCTCCACGACCATGATGTGGAAGGGTTTCGTCTCCGGCTGCCGGCCTTCCGGGTTATCGGCCGGTTCGGGGGTGTGTACCCCCCCCCTTCGCAGACCTGGAGACTTGGTCTCCTTATAGGTTCCCCAGCGCACTTCGTCGAAGAAGTTCACCGCCTCGACCGGAAATTCCACGCGGCGCTCGTA
>ENA-UESD01001772-UESD01001772.1-human-gut-metagenome-genome-assembly--contig:-NODE-1772-length-16710-cov-4.860578_pt1 | contig 16710 bp, 13 predicted proteins | sample MGYA00242985_ERZ507986 | MGnify/ENA primary metagenome ERZ507986 (study PRJEB26167, sample SAMN06115408) | human gut metagenome | host: Homo sapiens | place: China:Guangxi | collected 2016-04-06... | reverse complement strand
TATTTTACTGGGTTTGAATTAACATTCGAAAAATGTACCGCAAAGGTAGGGAATTTTTTCGATATTATGTTATAAAAGATATCTTTTGTACAGACTTCACTTTCATAATGACCAATAACCGCCAGCAGAATCCGGTCTTCCACATCGTAAAAGTCATTATATTTAGCCTCCCCCGTAATGAAAACGTCCGCACCGTAACTGATTGCGTCTTTGATCAGGAAAGCGCCGCTCCCCCCGCATAAAGCGACTTCGCGTATCGGCTTGCCGGTCAGGGCGGAATGCTTCACGCACCCCACCTGGAACAGCTCCTTGATCCGTTGCAGGAAGCCCAATTCACTCTCTTCTTCGGGCAACTCTCCCACTACCCCCGAACCGACCTGGTTCCAGGCATTATCCAAAGGATAGAAATCGAATACCGGTTCTTCATAAGGATGGACGGAAAGCAACGCACGCGTCACCGTCGACTTACGGAAAGCGGGCAATATCGTTTCGATACGGATTTCCGACTCCACATGCAACTCGCCTATTTCGCCACAGAACGGGTTCGTCCCTTCACCGGCACGAAAAGTCCCGCTCCCCGGCAGACTGAAGCTACAGGAATCATAGTCGCCTATCGCTCCGGCTCCCGCATTGAACAAGGTCGTCCTCACCAAATCGGCATAGGCCTCCGGCACGAAAGTGACCAGCTTCAGCAAAGCTCCTTTCTGGGGACTCAGGACACGGACATTTTCCAGCCCGATCAGTTCCGCCAGACGGAAGTTCACGCCTCCCGCCGCATTATCGAGATTGGTATGGGCGGCATAGATCACCAAGTCATACTTGCAGGCCTTCATCATGCACCGCTCGATATAGGTCGAACCGGTCAGGGATTTGAAGGCTTTAAAGGCCAAAGGATGATGAGAGACAATCAGATTACACCCCATCTCTATCGCCTCGTCCACCACCTCTTCGGTGACGTCGAGGCAAAGAAGCGCACCGGTAGCCGGCTGATTCACATCGCCTACCTGCACCCCTGCATTGTCAAAACTTTCCTGCAATGGCAACGGAGCGTATTGTTCGATTTCTTTCAGTATATCCTTAACCCTTAACATAATCAATAATTTATAAATCAATCAATTTGCCAATAGGCCAGTGAACCATTCACCAGCATACCGGCAAATCGGCCTATCGGTATATTACTCCTTAATATCTACTTTCAGGCATAATTCTTCCAACTGCGAATCATCCAGTTGTCCGGGCGCATCCAGCATGACATCGCGGCCGGAGTTGTTTTTCGGGAACGCGATACAGTCACGGATAGAATCGAGGCCGGCAAACAAAGAGACCCAACGGTCCAGACCGTAAGCCAGACCACCGTGAGGAGGCGCACCATATTTGAAGGCATTCATCAGGAAGCCGAAACGCTCCTGTGCCTTTTCTTCGGTGAAGCCCAACAACTGGAACATCTTATCCTGCAACTTGCTGTCGTGGATACGGATGGAACCGCCACCCACTTCGACACCATTGATCACCATGTCGTATGCATTCGCACGGACGGCTCCCGTATCGCTGTCCAGCAAAGGAATATCTTCGGGTTTGGGAGAAGTAAACGGATGGTGCATTGCATAGAAGCGCTGGTCTTCTTCGCTCCACTCGAACAGCGGGAAGTCGATCACCCACAGGCAGGCGAACTTGTTCTTGTCACGCAAGCCCAACTGGCCGGCCACTTCCAGACGCAATTCGCAAAGTTGTTTGCGCGTCTTCATCGCATCGTCGCCGGAAAGGATCAGAATCAAGTCGCCCGGTTTTGCACCAAAGGCCTCTTTCATCTGCTGCAATACTTCCTGGGTATAGAATTTATCCACGCTCGACTTCACATTGCCGTCTGCCTCCACACGGGCATATACCATGCCCTTTGCACCGATCTGCGGACGTTTCACAAACTCGGTCAGCGCATCCAGCTGCTTGCGCGTATAAGAAGCCGCCCCTTCCGCACAGATACCGCCGACATAAGCAGCATTATCGAATACGGAGAAACCGTGTCCCTTCATGATGTCCATCAGTTCGACGAACTTCATATCGAAACGCAGGTCCGGCTTGTCGCTTCCGTAATATTTCATGGCATCGTGCCAACTGATACGCGGGAAAGCTTCTTTTATATCGATGCCCCGGATCACCTTGAACAGATGCTTGGCCATTCCTTCGAAAATGTTCAGCACGTCTTCCTGCTCCACAAAGCTCATTTCGCAGTCGATCTGTGTAAATTCGGGCTGGCGGTCGGCACGCAGGTCTTCGTCACGGAAACATTTCACGATCTGGAAATAACGGTCGAAACCGGAAACCATCAACAACTGCTTCAACGTCTGCGGAGACTGAGGCAAAGCGTAGAACTGTCCGGGATTCATACGGGAAGGCACGACAAAGTCACGCGCCCCTTCAGGCGTCGAGTTTACCAGCACCGGAGTTTCGACTTCCAGGAATCCATGCTTGTCCAGATAGTTACGCACCTCGAAAGCCATACGATGACGCAGTTCCAGGTTCTTGCGGACGGCGTTGCGGCGCAAATCCAGATAACGGTATTTCATACGCAGGTCGTCCCCCCCGTCCGTATCGTCTTCAATCGTGAAAGGAGGAGTCACGGCAGCATTCAGGACATTCAGTTCCGAAACGATGATTTCGATCTCACCGGTAGGGATATTCGGGTTTTTGCTGGAACGTTCGCGAACGGTTCCCGTCACCTGGATAACATATTCGCGTCCCAGCTTATTTGCTTTCTCACAAAGAGCGGCATCCACTTCCTGGTTAAACACCAATTGCGTAATACCGTAACGGTCGCGGATATCCACGAACGTCATGCCACCCATCTTACGGGTTTTCTGTACCCAGCCGGCCAGCGTAATCACCAAGCCTTCATCGGCAAGGCGCAGGTCGCCACATGTTCTTGTTCTATACATTATATAATATGGATTAAACTGTTTTTCTTTTTTACGTGTGCAAAGATAATAATTTATAGGTCTCAAGAATATTTGAAATGGCATTTAAACGTTGAAAAGTCGTTTCTAATTTTCTTGAAGCCATTTTTCAATGGTGAAACCCATCTCCATTTTTCTTGAAACAGTTTTTCACCATTAAAAAGGCACTTCAAGAAATATTGAAACGAGGATTCAATAGTGAAAAACGGCTTCAAGAAAATTTGAAACCGTTTTTCAACGTTTAAATGCCATTTCAAATAAAATTGAGAGGGGAAATCAATGCTTGTTTTCCAGCGTGAAGCGCAATGTCCCGGCATTCACCAGTTCGTCTTGCGAAATCGTATACCCTTTCAGCTTCTTTCCGCCGGCTGTCACCTCTTTGATATAAATATCTTCCGGGGTTTTGCGGGCGGACTCGATCACCAATTCGCCTTTCGGATAGAACTTCTCGTCCAGCCGGATCGTCACCTTGTTGAAGGTCGGAGAAGTCACAACATAATCCAGGTCACCGGGACAGGCCGGATAGAATCCCATCATCGAGAAGATCGCCCAGGTAGACATCGTACCCGTATCGTCGTTACCCGGAAGTCCGTTCGGAGCATTATGATAATATTTGCCCAACAGTTCGCGAACCAGCTTCTGCGTACGCCAGGCTTCTCCCTTGAAATAGCTGAAGAGGTACGGATAGGCGATATCCGGCTCGTTTGCCATATCGTAGTACCCTTTGTCGAAGACCATCTGCAACTTATCGACAAACTTCTTCTGACCGCCCATCAGTTTGGCAAGGCCTTTGATGTCATGGGGGACATAGAACGTGTAGTTCCAGGCGTTTCCTTCATGGAAACCGGGGCTCGGCTCGAAGTTCTCCCCCTGTTTCGGATCGAAAGGGGAATAGAACGTGCCGTCGGGCAGGATGGGACGAAGCGTACCGAACTCCTTGCAATAGTAATGCTTATACCCCATAGCCCGCTCACGGAACAACTTGGCGTCTTCCTTCTTTCCCAACGCATCTGCCAACAACGAGAGATTCCAGTCGGCGATATAATATTCCAAGGCATGCGAAACCGAATTATCATACTGTTCGCGCAAGGGGACGTAGCCTTTGCTCATATAGTCGTTATTGTCCGGGCGGAGCAGGTTGAACTCTCCGGGAGTAGTAGCACCCTTGCGCATCCCTTCGTAGGCAGTCTCGATATCGTAATCGCGCAAACCGCGCATATAAGCATCCACGATATAAGGGATAGACGGATCGCCTTCCATCGTCAGCGTCTCGCGTCCGTACAGTTCCCACTTCGGGAGCCATCCGCTTTCCTTGTACATGTCGATCATGGTGCGGATGATGTCAAGCTGTTTTTCGGGATAGAGCAATGTCATCAATGTGCTGACATTGCGGTAGGTGTCCCAGAGCGAAAAGACCGTATAGCGGTTTCCGTCCGTATGGCCGACTTTCAGGCTTTCCATCATCGGATATTCGCCATTCACGTCCTGAATGATGTTCGGATGGATCAGCAGGTGGTACATGGCGGTATAGAAAATCGTCTTATCGTCGTTCGTCCCGCCTTCCACCATCACACGCGACAGATCGTCGTTCCACATCTTGCCGGCAGCCGCACGCACTTTGTCGAAATTGAAATCCGGCTGTTCGGTGTTCATATTCAGGCGGGCATTCTCGATGCTGACAAACGAGACGCCCATCTTTACTTCGATCACTTCGTCTTCTTCGGTATCATACTTGAACCAGACGCCGATGTCGTCACCGCTCATCTCACGGTCGTACTTCGTGTACAATTTATATTTGCCGGAATAGGCATCCCATTCGGCCTCCACTCCCTTCATCTCGCGTTGTTTCTTCCAGTAGCCGGCCTGCTTGGGGGCTTTGCTGAGCTTCATCACGAAATAGATCGGGAAAACAGCCTGCGGGTTATAGCAGAACGTACCGAGCAGCTTGCTTCCTTCTATCTCCGTATCGCTCACCATACGAACGGTCGCACCGGTCTCATTCGTCAGCCCCTCACCCAAATTCAAGAGGATATTCCCCTGCCCTTTCGGGAAAGTAAAACGTGTCAGGCCGGTACGCATGGAGGCGGTAGCTTCCGTCTTGATGTCATATTTCGTCAGGATATTACTATAATAGCCTGGATGGGCCACCTCGTTCTTGTATTCGCTGCCGTATGCGTGATAATCCACATTCAGCTCCCCGGAGGTAGGCATCAACAACAGGCTTCCCATCTCCGGACAACCGACACCGCTCAGATTGACGTGCGCATAACCGGTGAAGAAATTATTGTCCGCCGAATAAGGCGTGGACCACCATTGGCTGTCCTTATCAAACTTATTACTTTTCGACCCCATCACATTGAAGGGGGTGACACTCATCATTCCCTGGGGGCAAATCGCACCGGGATTGGTCGTCCCGTAGTTGCTTGTCCCGATAAACGGATTCACATAATCTACCGGCTGTTGCGCGGAAACCAGCAAAGAACAGCAACCCAATAAAAAAGAAAACAACAATACCTTCATATTTTTTAATTCTTAATTTTTAATTTACCAAACAACGATCTCATCCGCAAAAATAAAACCGGGATTCGCCCTCGGCGCTTTCAAACGGATATAACGGGTTTTCCAGTTACCGTCGAACGTATATTCTTGGAACAGGAGGTCCGGATCATCAGCCGGAACCGTTGTCGGAACAATCCCGCGGGAAATAAAGTTTTCACCATCTTCCGAAGTCAACAACTCCACTTGTCCGGGCTGGAACACACCCGGACCGATCAATTGCATGAAACGAATGGACACTTTATGGATATCCGTTTCCTCTTCCATATCGATCACACAGTCCAGATCATCCAAATAACCTTGCCAACGTCCGTCCAGATAAGTCAGGCCGCCCCGATAACCGTCCAACAAGGCGTTCGTTCCTCCGGCCATATAGCCTTCGTAGAGCTTACTATTATAATGTATAGGCTTATTGATGGCCCGATGATAATCCACTTTCTTTTCCGTCGGTGTCCCCTGAAGCACACCGTCCCGGAAAATAGCGGCTTTGATATGGGCGGAATCTTGCACGGTTATCGGCCCGGCATAAAGGGCGGAAGATGCCACCGGAACGGAACCGTCCGTCGTGTAGCGGATTTCCGCCGGGTATTTCTCGGCATCCAGTATGACTTCTATCTCTCTGCCTGCCGTATCGACCTGCATGGTCACTTCCAATTCGTCCGAAAGGGTAAAAGTACGGATCCCCATTCCCTGCAATTTGGAAATATGCGCATTCATGCGAGGTTTGAAATCCTCCCATGTCCGTAATTCCTGCGGCGTCCATCCGATCTCGGCCACAGCAAGGGCACGCGGGAACATCATATATTCCAGATGTTCGGGTGTTTGGATATATTCGGTCCAGGTATTGGCCTGCACCCCCAAAATATGCCGGCATTCCTCTGCCGTCAACGAATCCGCCGGGACGGGATCATAGCTATATACTTTCTTTATCGGCGTATAGCCGCCGATGGCATAGGGCTGTGTCTTCGGATCGGCCTGATAGAAATCCAAATACATGTAGTTGCCGGGCGTCATCACCACATCATGCCCCATCCGTGCCGATTTGATTCCACCGTCTTCTCCCCGCCATGACATGACGGTCGCCTCCGGAGCCAGGCCGCCTTCCAGGATCTCGTCCCAGCCGATCAGCTTGCGATCTTTCGAAATCAGAAACTCCTCAGCCCTGTGAATCATATAACTCTGAAGCTCGTCCACGCTCTTCATTCCTTTTTCCGTCATCAAAGCCTGGCATTTCGGACATTTCTTCCAGGCGGACTTCCCGGCTTCATCGCCACCGACATGGATATATTCGGACGGGAAAAGATCGATCACCTCCGCCAGTACGTCTTCCATGAATGTAAACGACTGCTCGTTACCGATACAAAAATCGCCGTTCTGGTAAGGCTTTCCCGAACAGCTCAGTTCAGGATAGGCCATCAGGACCTCTTCCGAATGCCCCGGAAATTCGATCTCCGGTATTATGTTTATATGTTTGGAAGCCGCATGTTTCACGATCTCCCGGATGTCCTCCTTCGTATAGTAACCGCCGTAAGCACCCGGCGTCCCTTCCGGCAGATACTTACGGTCGCGACCATCCCACCACTTCCGCCAATCAGATTCGGTGCGGAAGGCCGTTTCAGAAGTAAGTTTCGGATATTTGTCTATCTCGATACGCCATCCTCCGGCATCCGTCAGATGCATATGCAAGGTGTTCAACTTGTAAAAAGACATCACATCCAACAATTTCATCACTTCCTCTTTGGAGAAGAAATGACGGGATACATCCAGATGCAATCCCCGATACCCAAAACGAGGATTATCCCGGATCGAAACACATGGGACCTCTCCTCCGGCATAGAGTTGGCGTAACGTCTGCATCCCATAGAACAGACCGTCCGGCGAACCGGCACGCAGGTCGATTCCTCCCGGCGTCACATCCAACTGATAACCTTCCGGGTTACCGGACCAGGCTTCATCGATCACTGTTTTGATATTCCGGGAAGATTGCCCGCCAAATAACGCGAGACTATCGACCGTGAAAGTTCCTCCGGTCATTGTCATCTGTTCCGGTTTGGGAATAAGATTGACCTGCCGGACTTCCTCCGGAGAGCAGGCAATCAATAGCAACGAGCAAGCGGCAGCCAGCCCGGTTACATAATTGCGAGACTGTTTTGGCAGTAACATAAATATTTAGTTTAGTGTGTTTAATTCTTGGAGGGTAAATATACGAAGAAAAAACGGACAAGCTCCTATTTCAAACAAAAAGCTATGCTTTAGCTCCCCTAACCCATAGCGTTACACCGTCTAAAACTATGCTTGACGGGGCACAAAAAAAGAGGATATGCCTGTTCTGACATATCCTCCTATGTAAAGAAAGCCGCACCGTAGATATGAACAAACTCCGTATGACAGGATTTGAGTGCTTTGCCATCTTTGTAATCCGCCGTGCTAAGCATGCCCCGAAGGGTGCGGCCCGCCATTGACGACAAGAGCTGTGTCTCGGAATTAAAATAAACTGATGAGTTTCCCAATCGAACAAGTGCGGCTTAACTCATTCCCTGTTTATCTTTTTCTTGTTACAAAGATATGTAATCGTATCGACATAACCAAACAAAAACAACAAAAAAAGAGCCTCCTTTTCGGGGAGGCTCTTTATTAACTATATAGCAAAAATCTTATTTCACTTTAGCTACGATAGCCTTGAATGCTTCCGGATGGTTAACGGCCAAGTCTGCCAAAACCTTACGGTTGATCTCGATACCGGCAGCGTGCAAAGCACCCATTAGGCGAGAGTAAGACAAACCTTCCATACGAGCGGCAGCGTTGATACGCTGAATCCACAAAGCACGGAAATTACGTTTCTTGTTACGACGGTCGCGGAAAGCATAAGTCAAACCTTTTTCCCATGTATTCTTCGCTACGGTCCAAACGTTCTTACGTGCACCATAATAACCACGGGTTAGTTTTAAAATCCGTTTTCTTTTTGCTCTTGAAGCAACATGATTTACTGATCTAGGCATAATACTAATCTGTTTTGAATGCTAGCGTCATCACTATCGGATGATCTTATTTGCTAAATACATTCGGTTAATAAAAATCTTGTAAAACTCGCTTAATTAAAAAAGATTACTTCAAACCAAGCGGCTGCTTAACGTTGCTTACGTCCACACTGGCAACCAAACCTGTGTGAGTAAGATTTCTCTTCTGCTTTGTAGTCTTCTTTGTCAGAATGTGACTTTTAAAAGCGTGTTTTCTTTTGATTTTACCTGTTCCGGTAAGAGCGAATCTTTTTTTGGCACCGGAATTAGTCTTCATCTTAGGCATTTTCCAATATATTTTAATTATTAAACTTTCCACCCTCTACCGAGTGGTTTCTTTCCTTATTATTCAGACTCTTCAGTCCTGGGCTTGGGAGTCGCGACCACCTTCTTCACTACCGGTTTTGAAACGGCAGGTTTGGGAGCGGCGGCAGCTCCGGCTTTCTTCGGTGTCAGCATGATGATCATACGTTTACCTTCCAGTACCGGCAATTGTTCTACCTTTCCGTATTCCTCCAAGTCATTGGCAAAACGAAGCAACAATACCTCTCCTTGCTCTTTGAAAAGAATGGAACGTCCTTTAAAGAACACATATGCTTTTACTTTTGCTCCTTCTTCCAAAAATCCCTTCGCATGTTTCAACTTGAAGTTGTAATCATGATCGTCTGTCTGAGGTCCGAAACGGATCTCCTTCACGATCACTTTCACAGATTTCGCCTTCTGTTCCTTCTGGCGCTTCTTCTGTTGATAAAGGAATTTCTGATAATCAGTAATTCTACAAACGGGGGGCGCAGCATTCGGTGAAATTTCAACCAGATCGAGCCCTTGATCTTCAGCCATCTTTAATGCCTGAGAAGTAGGATAAACTCCCTGTTCTACGTTATCACCTACTAAACGAACTTCACGAACACGAATACGTTCGTTGATTCTATACTGTTCTTTCAGACTGTCATTCTTCATTCAAAAAGATTTATTCTCCTCGTTATTAGTTAATTAATTATTATCTTTCTTCCAGTGATTCATCTGATCCTCTATCTCACCTTTCAAAAGCGCTGCAAAGGTAGCAATTTTCATCGAACCTTTATCACCTTCGCCCTGTTTTCTTACAGAAACTTCATTATTTTCTGCTTCTTTCTCTCCAACAATGAGCATATAAGGGATACGTTTCAATTCTGTATCACGGATCTTACGACCGATTTTCTCATTACGGTCATCAACCAGAACGCTCAGATCTTCGGCTTCGAGCTGACGTTTTACCTCATAAGCATAATCGTTGAACTTCTCGCTGATCGGCAAGATCGCCACCTGGTCCGGAGTCAGCCACAGCGGGAACTTACCACCCGTATGTTCGATCAGCACGGCAACGAAACGTTCCATAGAGCCGAACGGTGCACGGTGGATCATAACAGGACGGTGTTTCTTATTGTCCTCACCCGTATATTCCAGTTCGAAACGTTCCGGAAGGTTATAGTCAACCTGGATCGTACCTAACTGCCAACGGCGGCCGATGGCATCTTTCACCATAAAGTCCAGTTTAGGACCGTAGAAAGCAGCTTCGCCATATTCAATCTTGGCTTTCAAGCCTTTTTCCTGACAAGCTTCGATGATAGCGCTTTCGGCTTTCTCCCAGTTTTCTTCCGAACCGATATATTTATCCCGGTTTACCTTGTCGCGCAGAGAAATCTGTGCTTCAAAGTTTTCAAAATCCAAAGCCTTAAAGATAATAAAGATAATATCCATCACCTTCAAAAACTCGTCTTTCAGCTGATCGGGACGACAGAACAGGTGGGCATCATCCTGCGTAAAACCACGTACTCTTGTCAAACCGTGCAGCTCGCCGCTTTGTTCATAACGGTACACAGTCCCGAACTCCGCGAAACGCAGAGGCAGGTCCTTGTATGAACGCGGGAACGATTTGAATATTTCACAGTGATGAGGGCAGTTCATCGGCTTCAACAAGAACTCTTCACCCTCCTGCGGAGTATGGATCGGCTGGAACGAATCCTTACCGTATTTAGCGTAGTGGCCGGAAGTCACATACAACTGCTTGCCACCGATATGCGGAGTCATCACTTGCTGGTAACCATATTTCTTCTGGATACGTTTCAGGAAGTCTTCCAGTTTCAGGCGCAACTGCGTGCCACGCGGCAACCACAACGGAAGCCCTGCTCCCACTGCCGTAGAGAACGTAAACAGCTCCAGTTCTTTACCGATCTTACGATGGTCACGTTTCTTGGCTTCTTCCATCAATGCCAGATATTCGTCCAGCATCTTTTTCTTCGGGAAAGTGATACCATACAGACGAACCAACTGTTTACGCTTTTCGTCACCCCGCCAGTAAGCACCGGCAACACTCATTATTTTAACAGCCTTCAGATAAGAAGTGTTCGGCAAGTGCGGACCACGGCACAGGTCGGTAAACGCCCCCTGCGTATAGGTTGTGATCTTTCCGTCTTCCAATTCGCTGATAAGTTCTGTTTTATATTCTTCGCCTCTGTCACCGAACATTTTCAGGGCATCTGCCTTCGAAATGTCCTGACGTTTGATTTCCTCTTTCTTCGCTACCAGTTCGAGCATTTTTGCTTCGATAGCAGGGAAATCACCTTCTTTGATTGTTGCTTCACCCGGATCCACATCATAGTAGAACCCATTTTCAATAGCCGGTCCGATACCAAACTTGATGCCGGGATATAACTCCTGCAAAGCTTCAGCCATCAGGTGAGCGCTGGAGTGCCAGAATGCATGCTTACCTTCCTCGTCTTCCCACTTGAAAAGTTTGATGGCGGCATCCTGGTTGATCGGACGGGTCAAGTCCCAAATCTCACCATTCACGCTCGCTGCCAGAACTTCCTGTGCCAGACGGGAACTGATGCTTTCCGCAATCTGCATGGCAGTCGTTCCTTCGGCATATTCTTTTACGGAATTATCCGGAAATGTAATCTTTATCATAATCTGTTCACTATAAATTCCTAAAAATTAATCAGGATGCAAATTTAGCATTCTTTTTTTGTTAAACAGAACTTTTAGGAAAAAAGTTTCTGCGAACGAACTTTCCAGCACTCTCAAACCATTTTTTAATTCTTAATTCTTAATTTATAAGAGTAGTCCACCCCGAAAAGCGCCCCCGCAAACGTACTGATCTCCCCGAAAGCCACCAGCACACTGTTATCCACCTTTCCCTGCGGATCAATCCAGAATCCGCAGAAGAGCAAAACAATCCCGCTCATTGTGAGCAGGATTGCCATTGTTAACTGAACCGTCAACCTCTTCATGATTTATGATCCTTTCAATTGTCAATTATCAATTGTCAATTCTAAAGTTCTCCCGGTCTCTCTTCCTCTCCGCCTCCGGAGTCCGGTCCGTCCGTTTCCGGTCCGATTCGTTCGAAACTTGTAAGGCTTTTCATGGTGCGCAACGCCTTACCCGGAAGGAAACGCACACGGGGTTCACGGATTAGTCCCGTATTAAAATCATCGGAACCAACCACACCCTGCGATCCGAAGTTCAGACGAAAAGTACCCAATTCGCCCACATTCACACGACGCCCGTTACGCAAGTGACGAGCCAAAACCACATTCAGACGATCCAAGACAGCCTTTACACCGGCACTCCCGGCAACGGTGCTGTCACCTACTTCTTCAATCAGTTCTTCAAACGTCACCAAGTCGCCACTGACCATCTGTGCATACACCTTTTCTGGATTTTCATCCTGGTCCTTTCCCAAATTCCTTTTCTGGACCAATTTGTACTTCAATGCCATAATCTTTAATTTTTAAATGATTAATAATTTGTTTTTGATCACACTGCAAAGATATGGCGCCCGAAAACTGTTAAAAAAGCAGGGAGACAAGACAGTTGAAAGGTAAAAGTTGAAAGGTGAAAGTTGAAATACCGCTTGTCGCAACTTTCACCTTTCAACTATTCCATCTCACTGCTTTTCTCCATCAGGTCGGCAAAATCGTACGAATCCATCCGCGCATACCGGATTTTGTCTGCCAAATACTTGACAGACACATCCATATCAAAAGTAAGCAAAAGAGAAAATGAAATTTCCGTATACGAAGATTTATGGTTTTTATACGGTTGCATCCATAAATTGACTACTTTCAGGAACAGATTTAACTCGTCCATCCCATACAAAAACTCACCCAACACCGTCTTTTGCCGGACATAATCCACAAACAACTGACGGTTTTTCTTGATCAAACGTATCAAAAACAGGCGATAAGTGACCGTTAACCCTGTCCAACCGGACAAAGCAAGGCCAAAGGTACGATCAAAAAAAATGCCCCTTTCTTCAAGAGGCATACACTCCAATAACTCATGATACTGACGAACGGTAGGTTTTGCGCCTCCAAACAGCGCAATCAATTGTTCTTTCATTAATAACTTCCGGAGGGGGGGAAATTGATCCCTCACACCCGGAAAGCCACTTACATTCCTTCCCGCAAGATCTTTTTCAGTGGTTGGAAGAAACGCTCTATCAAACGAAGCTCTTCTGTTACGATTCCGGCCGTGGCTTTCATTTCCTGCGCCACAGGAAGACAGATTCCGTAATTGGTGGTCAGTCCGACGGGGAAGGCAATCTCCACCCTGTAATTGTCTTCCAGCGGGACCATCGAGACGGACAACACACGCCCCTCCACGATCCCGAACTCCTGATCCGGGTAATTGCTGAAACGGACAATCACGCGCTGCCCCTTCCGGACCTTCCCCGAACTCGCGATCGGCATCGACGCCAGCCCGACCCATTCGCCAGCATCCTCCGGCACGATCCGCGCAAACAAGTCGCCACCCTGCACATACAGGTTCGGGTAACCCTGCCGCAGCAACTGCACCCGCCCAGACGCCGAGGCCTCTATGCAATAATCCATCTCCCAACGCCTCACGGCTGCTAACAACTGCCCCAACGCTGCCCGGTAATCCCGCGACGCAGGGTCTTTCGACGCCAAAGCCGTATAAGCCGGCTGGATATCACCTAACTGCCAGACATCCTGCAACAAGTAATAGCCCAACCGCTCCGGTTCACCGGCATAACGCGCTAACAGTTGCTTCAACCGCAGCACATCTTCCGTCAAGGCTGTATTCTCCACCACCGCCAACGGCAAACCCTCTTTCACCTCCTGCCCGTCGGCGACATACAGGCTGCTCACCCTGCCCGAAGTGCGTGCCACGACCTCAGTCACCGGGTTACGGCTCGTCAGCCTCATCTCCGCCTCGATCACGTCCGGATAGCGGAAGAAAAAGCTGCCAACGACAAGCATGAGCACCACGAGGGACAGCACCGTGATACCCCACCTCACGATCCAGGACGGCACATGCCCCATCACTTCCTGCACCGCTTCACTGCGCAGTTCTATGTCTTTTCCATCTTCCATATATTATCCGTGCCTAATAACCATCATCTAATTGCCTAACTCCAACTGGTTCTTCACTAATTCGTAATATATTCCGCGTTTCGCCGTCAGCTCCTCGTGCGTCCCCTCTTCGGCTACGCGGCCTTTGTCCAGGACGACGATGTTGTCCGCATCCCTGACCGTGCTCAACCGATGCGCCACCACGACAACCGTGCGGCCCCGGTAAAACCGGTGCAAGTGCTCCATGATCTCTTTCTCGTTGTTGGCGTCCAGGGCATTCGTCGCTTCGTCTAAGAAGATAAACTCCGGATCCTTGTACACCGCACGGGCAATCAGGATACGCTGCCGCTGCCCCTGGCTAACGCCGTTCCCCTCCATGCCGATCTTCGTGTTGTAGCCCAACGGCAACGAGTCGATGAACTCCCGGATATTCGCCACCGTAACGGCATGCAGCAGCCGCTCCTTGTCGATCGATTCAGCCCCCACCGCTATGTTACGCGCGATCGTGTCAGAGAAGATGAAACCGTCCTGCATCACACACCCCGTATGCGCACGCCACACATGCGGGTTCATATCCTTCAGCAAGACGTTCCCCACACGGATCGTCCCCTTGTTCGGCTCGTAGAAACCAAGCAGCAACTTGACAAGCGTCGTCTTCCCGCTGCCGCTCGCCCCCACCACAGCCGTCACCTTATGTTCCGGGATCGCGAGGCTGACATGCTCCAGCACATAGTCACGGTCCGCCCCGTCATAACTGAAACACACATCTTCGATCCGGAGCGTCCGCTCTTCCGGGAGCCGGTTCGTTTTCAAGGCAAGCGTCTGTTCCTCATCCTCTTTCTGGTGTATTTCGCCCAAACGTTCCAAACTGATCTTCGCATCCTGGAACGAACGCGCGAAGCCGATAAACTGCTCGATCGGAGCCGTCAACTGTCCTACGATATACGTCAGCGACATCATCATACCCAACGTCATTTCACCCGAAACAACGGCCCGCGCCGCCAAAAAGGAGATCAGGATATTGGTGGTCTGGTTAAAAAACACCGATCCGAGCTGTTGGTATTGTTGCAGGGCCAAGCCCTTGATGCTTATCTTGAACAGTTTCACCTGGATGCGCTCCCATTCCCACCGTTTCTCCGTCTCGCAGTTGTTCAGCTTGATCTCCTGCATGCCGGTCACCAACTGGAAAAGGTTGCTCTGTTCGCCCGCAGCCTGCGCAAACCGCTTGATGTCCAGTTCGCGCCGGTACTTCATAAAGGCAAGTATCCAGGCCACATACAAGCCATTGCCTACCAAGAACAACACTAATATTGTCAAATCATAGTAGGCCAATACAAACCCGAACACGATAAAATTGACAAACGAAAAAAGCGTCGAAATGGACGAACCCGTCATGAACGTCTCGATACGGTTATGGTCACCGATGCGCTGCATGATGTCCCCCACCATCTTCGTATCGAAGAAATGCAAGGGCAACCGCATCAGCTTGGCAAGAAAATCGGAGATCAGCGCGATATTGATCCGGGTGTTGACATGCAGCAGGATCCAGCTACGGATAAAATCGACAGAGAGTTTGGCCACGAAGATCACCAACTGCGCTACTAATATTAATGTAATAAAACTCAAATTACCGTCCCGGATACCCGTATCCACCATGCTTTGCGTCAGGAACGGCAGGATCAATTGCAGGATGCTGGCTGTCAGCATTCCCAGCACCAACTGGAACAGTTCACGCCGGTAAGGAGTCAGATAACGGAAGAAAAAAGACAAGCCTTTCCCTGTCCGTGTATCCTCCTCCTCGCGATCGTAAAAGTCAGGTCCCGGCTCGAAGAGCAATGCTGCTCCCGTATCTTTTCCTTCCACAACGGTGCTGCACCAGCAACGCGCCAGTTCGGATTCTTCATAGACTAATTTCTTGGTAGCCGGATCGGCGATATAATATTTTCCGTTCTTTACCTTATATAATACGACGAAATGGTTCTGGTTCCAGTGCAAAACGCAAGGCAAGGGCACTTCTGTCCTGAGCTGTTCCAACGTCACTTTCACCCCCATCGTCCGGAACCCGATCCGCTCGGCGGCATCGCTGATGCCTAACATAGACACCCCTTCGCGCGTGATGAATGCCTGTTCGCGGAGATACTGCACGGAATAGTTACGTCCGTAGTACTTCGCGATCATGCGCAAACACGAGGGGCCGCAGTCTGCGGATTCGAGCTGGTGGTAATGGAGAAATATTTTAAACATCATTAATAATTAGGAACTAAATCATAATCTGCTTTATACAATTCCTTTATTTCGGTTATATAATCTATATCCTTCAGCTTAAAATCAACATAGGTCGCATTCACTGTTTTTTTTACCAATGGAATTCCATGTTCACCTAAAAATAAATTCAATTTATTCAAAGGGACAATATAATCAACGTCTTCTATAATAATCAGACTGTTTACGAATATGCTCATCTTGAAATAAAGGATCACTTTTTCCTAATTCAAAACGTACAAATTCCATAAAACGCTCAAAAGAAGTGTCTTTATATAGACCAACAAGTTCAAAATACCGCCTATAAACTCCTTCTAAGCAAAAATATTTATAATTGGAAACAAGCCTTTCAATAGGATCTCGCCATACTGCAAATTTTAATAAAGGGCCTTTTTCCATCTCTAAATCCTTTATTCTACTTACTATGCACAAATAACCATTTGTTTCATCATACCCAATCAGATCATGCGCTTCATTTACATCCTTCGGGTAATATCCGGTCTTTGAATAAACTGCTAATGCTTTCAAATGAGTAACACCATTTTTAAAAATCGATACAAATGCCAT
>ENA-UESD01001757-UESD01001757.1-human-gut-metagenome-genome-assembly--contig:-NODE-1757-length-16834-cov-3.630721_pt1 | contig 16834 bp, 10 predicted proteins | sample MGYA00242985_ERZ507986 | MGnify/ENA primary metagenome ERZ507986 (study PRJEB26167, sample SAMN06115408) | human gut metagenome | host: Homo sapiens | place: China:Guangxi | collected 2016-04-06... | reverse complement strand
CGGCATGGTTAGAAATACCGGATTTTGCGGTCAGAATTTGCCGCCGCATGTTTATCTGGAACTTTTAAGTATCTATTGCTCATAGTATTACTTATCATCCCAAAGCGGCCTATGCTGATTGCAACAATTTCTTTTGCAATATTTTGTAGAAGAAGAGTTTCTTTCGGCTGTATGTTGTGGTAAAATAACAGATATAAGCTGGGAGTAAAATTTCCCGGCAATTACGAAGGGGAATGGAGAGAAGTACCATGAAAGAGGAGCAGAAAGTATCGTTTATTCACTCGATTTCAGCAAAGATCATGCTGCTGACCGTGCTTGCAGTGGTTATGTCGGTGTTGATCGTCGCATTCCGGGCGGAAGCGGGAGCAAAGAAGGTTGTCGGAGACGTCAGTGCAGATTATATTTTAAGCATGGCGGAGATGGGAGTGGAGATTGTGAACAATCTTCCACAGGAGGCGGATGCAGGAGCATATGAGAATGCCTTAGCGGATATCAGTATGGAGGGAATTGATTCTTCCTACGCCTATCTTGTTGACACGGACGGCACCATGTTATATCACCCGACCGCGGAAAAGATCGGACAGCCGGTGGAGAATGCTGTCGTGCTTGGCGTCGTTGCAGAGCTTGCCAAGGGACAGGTACCGGTGAATGAGACAGTGACGTATGATTTTAAGGGCGTTACCAAATATGCGGCTTACGCGATCACGGCGAACCGTCAGATTGTTGTGGTGACGGCGGATGAAGACGAGATCATGAAGCCGCTGAATCAGATAGTAAGTAAGATTATGCTGCTGTCATTGGGGATACTGGCTGCAGCGATTGTTCTGGCATACGTAGTAAGCCAGTTTATCTGCAGACCGATTCAGCAGATTACAACGATTATTGTCGATACCGCACAGTTGGATTTCAGATCAAATCCGAACGGCGCAAAGCTGCGCAGCCGCCGGGATGAGACGGGAGAGATGGCAAATGCGGTACATGTGATGCGCAGGAACCTGCGTTCCATGATTGGCGATATTGATACCGCAAGTAACCAGATCACACAGAATGTGGATGGTCTGCAGGAGATTACCACCACGGTGGATCACATGTGTTCCGACAACTCCGCGACAAGCCAGCAGCTTGCGGCAGGCATGGAGGAGACGGCGGCAACCACAGTAACAATCAACGAAAATATCGAGGTTATCAAGAACGGAGCGGATGATATTAACAGTATGGCGACGGAGGGCGCACGGACCTCGGAAGCGATCATGATGCGGGCAAATGATCTACGCACCAAGACAGTTGAGGCAAGCACCAAGACAATGACGATGTACAACAACGTCAAGACAAAGGCACAGGAAGCCATCGAGGGATCGAAGGCGGTCGATAAGATCAACGAACTGACCGGCACGATCATGGAGATTTCATCCCAGACCGGACTGCTTGCACTCAATGCTTCCATCGAAGCGGCAAGAGCCGGGGAGGCAGGACGCGGGTTTGCGGTGGTTGCAACGGAGATCGGAAGCCTTGCGGATCAGACTTCCAAGGCGATCAAGGATATCGGCACGATTGTGGATGCTGTCAACGCAGCGGTTTCCAATATGGCGGAATGCTTAGAAGAGACCACCGGATTTCTGGAGAATACCGTGCTGACGGAGTATAAGGAATTTGAGCAGGTCAGCGAACAGTACCAGGAGGATGCGGATACCTTCAAGACCAGTATGAACGACGTGAGCGATGCGATGGCGGGTCTTGCCAATTCTATCGACGCGATTGCACAGGCACTTAGCGGAATCAACTCCACAGTGGGCGAGTCGTCGATCGGCGTCAGCGATATTGCGGAGAAGACCAGCGACATGGTGGAGAAGACAGGAACCACGCACGACATGGTGGAAGAGTGTTATACTTATGTGGAGAAGCTGCGTGAGATTGTGAGCCAGTTTGTATTACAGTAAATAAAATATGATTTGCAGGGAAAAGGGTATGCAGATGTTGGAGCGATGTTGTGCATCGGAATCACGTCGGCATACCCTTTTTCACGCAGACAGGCATAAACCCGTCCACATTTTCATAGGATGAGTTAACGGCAAAGCGGTGGACGTGCTGCTTTGCGGGAAACTCGATGGATGGGGGCAGCGCATATGCAGGAATATTATCGCGGAAAAACGGAAGAACGAGGGAGAAACGTGCTCGAGGATGAGGAGAAAAAATCCTGGGCGGAAAGTTTTCTGGAACAGTTAAACGATCCTCTGATCTTTATCCTGTTTGTGGCGGCGGCGATCTCCCTGCTGCTGCGGGAATACGGCGATATGGCAATTATTCTGGCTGTGGTGCTGTTAAATGCGACGGTGGGAGTGATACAGGAGGGAAAAGCGAAAAAATCGCTGGAGGTGTTAAAACAGATGACCAGCCCGCATGCACTGCTTCTGGAAGGGGATGAAGTGCGGCAGATTCCGGCTGCCGATCTGATCCCGGGCGATCTTGTGGTGCTGGAAGCCGGCTGTCAGGTTCCGGCGGATCTTGTGCTGACAGAAGCGGTGAACCTGAAAATAGAAGAATCCGCACTGACCGGCGAGTCTGTTCCGGTCAACAAGGATACGGCGCAGAACCGCATGGCATATATGTCGACAAATGTGACCTACGGGCGCGGCGTGGGGAGAGTATCTGCCATCGGTATGGATACAGAGATCGGGAAAATTGCCGGGATGCTGAAGGCGGCGAAGGTCGAGCTGACACCGTTGCAGAAGCGGTTGGCGGACCTCGGCAAAATTTTGGGCACGGTGTCCGTATTCTTATGTGTGCTCCTTTTTGGCATGGCAATCCTGCAAAAACGGGATGTGGGAGAGATGCTGATTACGGCGATCTCTCTTGCGGTGGCGGCGGTGCCGGAGGGACTTCCCGCCATTGTGACGATGGTGCTGGCACTTTCCGTCTCGCGGATGGTGAAGGTAAATGCCATTGTAAAGCGCCTGCCGAGCGTGGAGACATTGGGATGTGTCAGCGTTGTGTGCTCGGATAAGACGGGAACACTGACACAGAACCGCATGACTGTAAAAAAATGTTACGTGAACGGCAGAGTGCATGCGGTAAAAGAACTGCATCCGGCCGGCGACCGGTATTTTTTGCAGGGATTTTCTCTCTGCAACGACGCATCCCTCCACGGAGGGGAACGCCGCGGCGATCCGACAGAATTAGCGCTCTTGGATATGGCGGCAGCGTTCGGCATACAGCGGGAGACATTGGAGGACACCATGCCGCGGATCGACGAGATTGCCTTCGATTCAGAGCGGAAACGGATGACGACACTGCATGAGACGTTGGACGGCAGAATCTCTTTCACGAAGGGATCGCCGGATGAAATCCTGGAGCGGTGCCGGTATGTGTGGAGCAACGGCAAGACGGCGGCGTTTTCTGCGGCGGCGAGAGAACAGGCAAAACGGGGACTTGCCGAGATGACGGAAGCGGGACTTCGCGTGCTGGCGATTGGCATGCATCCTAAAGCGGCACAGATGGAGGAGAGCGGGCTTACGTTTCTGGGGATGGCAGGAATGGAAGACCCGGTACGCCCCGAGGCGGCGGAGGCGGTGGAACAGTTTGCACGTGCCGGAGTCCGGACGATCATGATTACCGGGGACAGGGCGGACACGGCGCTTGCGATTGCACGCCAGCTCGGCATTGCCGAGCGGAGAGATGAATGTGTGACGGGCGAGGAGATGGAGCAGATGGACGAACAGACGCTGGCGGCGCGGATGGGACGAACCAGGGTGTTTGCCCATGTATCCCCGGAGCACAAGGTCAGAATCGTGTCCGCATGCAAAAAAAACGGGGAGATTGTCGCCATGACAGGGGACGGAGTCAATGATGCCCCGTCGTTAAAATCTGCGGACGTGGGAATTGCCATGGGAATGGCGGGAACGGACGTTGCCAGAAATGCGGCGGATATGGTGCTGGCGGATGACAATTTTGCAACGATTGCAGGAGCGATTGCGCAGGGGCGCAGCATCTATGAAAATATCCGCAAGTCGGTGCTGTTTTTACTTTCATCTAATTTCGGAGAAATTATCACAATGCTGGCGGCAGTTGCCATGGGGCTGGCATCGCCCTTAAAGTCGAGCCATATTCTCTGGATCAATCTGATTACGGATTCCCTGCCGGCGCTGGCACTCGGAGTAGATGTGGAAGAACAGAAGGACTACATGAACCGCCCGCCGAGACGCCGGGATGAGAGCCTGTTTGCGGGCGGCGGCTGGGGATGCACCTGTTTTTACGGTCTTTTAATCGCGGGAATCAGTATGCTTGCCTTTTTGCAGGAACCGGTCGGCACGATCAAAAGCGCCGGGATGACGCTGACGATTCCGCATCTGCAGGCGGTGCTTAAAGATGCACAGGTGTTAGCGCGGTCGCAAACCTACGCATTTACCGTGCTCGGCATGGCGCAGTTATTTCATGCGATCGGCATGCGGGATGTGGAGACCTCGGTGTTTTGCATGAACCATCTGGAAAACCGTCTGATGCTGGCGGCGTTCGCGGTGGGAATCAGTCTTCAGATGATGGTCACGGAAGTGCCGTATTTTGTACAGCTGTTTGGAACCTGCAGACTTACCGCCCTGGAGTGGACGAAGCTGCTTGGACTTGCGGCAATGCCGCTGCTGGCACATGAACTTCTGGTGCTGCTTTCCTGCGCGGGAGAGGTAAAGGATACGTTAAGGTTGCAGGGAGAGGATTGACAGGGGCGGCGTCGGACTGTTATACTCCATACAATCTTAAATAACAGAACTGCTAAAGGGGAGTAGTTTTAAATTGCAGCGTCAACATACGCGGTCTTGGACCTGGCGCTGTGTACCATGAAGATTACCCGTGGTTATGAGACTTTTAGCGCGGAAAGTATCGCAGAGATACATTTCGTGCTGGAAGTCTCTTTTTTAATTTTAAGAAAACAGGAGGCAGAAATGAAAGAGTGGTATCAGATTTCAGCGGAAGAAGTGAAAAAGAAGATGGAGACCTCAGAACATGGACTCACAACGGAGGAGGCGGCAAAGCGGCTGGCGCAATACGGGGAGAATGTGCTGGCGGAGGGAAAGAAAAAGAGTGTTTTTGCGGTTCTTTTCGGGCAGTTTGCGGATCTTCTCGTGGGAATCCTGATTGTGGCAGCCGCAATTTCCGCCTGTTCGGGGAATCCGGAGAGCACCTTTGTCATTCTGGTTGTGATCGTGCTCAATGCGCTGCTTGGAACGATCCAGTATGTAAAGGCGGAGAAGTCGCTGGAGAGTCTGAAGGATTTGACGTCGCCGAACGCGAAAGTGCTGCGCTCCGGCGTGAAGGTGGAGATACCGGCGAAGGAAGTCGTGCCGGGAGACCTTCTGCTGCTGGAGGCGGGAGACCTGGTGGCGGCGGACGGCAGAATCCGGCGCAGCTATTCACTGCAGGTGAATGAGAGCTCGCTGACGGGAGAATCGACGAATGTTGAGAAAAGAGAAGGTGTGATCGAACAGGAGGCGGCGCTTGGCGACCGCGTGAACATGGTGTATTCGGGAAGTCTGGTGACTTACGGAAGGGCAGAGGTTTTTGTGACGGAGACTGCGATGAATACGGAGATCGGTAAGATTGCAGGACTTTTAAACAATGCGAAGGAAAAAAAGACGCCGCTGCAGATTGCATTGGATGATTTTGGAAAAAAGCTGTCATATCTGATTCTGGCTGTCTGTGCGCTGGTGTTCGGTCTGTCAATGTACCGGGATATGCCGCTTCTGGACGCGATGATGTTTGCGGTCGCGCTTGCGGTTGCGGCGATTCCGGAAGCCCTCGGCTCGATCGTGACAATCGTGCAGGCGATGGGAACCCAGAAAATGGCGAGGGAGCATGCGATCATCAAAGATCTGAAGGCGGTGGAGAGTCTGGGCTGTGTGTCGGTGATCTGTTCGGATAAGACGGGCACGCTTACACAGAACAAAATGACCGTGCAGAAGATTTATCTGGATCATACGGCGATCATGCCGGAGGCGCTGCAGATCAACAACCAGCTTCACCGTTACCTGATGTATGATGCGATTTTAAATAACGATGCGCGCATGGATGACGGGAAAGTGATCGGCGACCCGACGGAGTCAGCACTGCTTGAGATGGTGCGGAAATGCGGTGTGGATGATGATTTCTTCCGGGGAGCAATGGAGCGGCAGCAGGAACTGCCGTTTGATTCGGACCGCAAGCTGATGAGCACGGTCTATGCGCTGCACGGTGTACCGACACTGCTGACCAAAGGGGCGCCGGACGTCCTTTTGGAGCGCGCGGTCTATCTTAGGGAGAAGCAGGGCATTCGGCGGATGACGGAGGAAGACCGTACGGAGATTATAGAGCAGAATCAAAGATTTTCCGGGGATGGGCTTCGTGTGCTGGCGTTTGCTTACCGGGAACTGAAAGAGAGCGAGGAGCTGACGCTTTCCGGGGAGTGTGATTACATTTTTCTTGGACTTGTGGCGATGATCGACCCGCCGCGCGCGGAGTCTGCGGCGGCTGTGGCAGATGCGAAGAGAGCGGGAATCCGACCGGTCATGATTACGGGGGACCATAAAGTGACGGCGACGGCGATCGCAAAGCAGATTGGCATTTTCGGGGAGGGGGATATCGCACTGGTCGGGCCCGAGTTGGACGCCATGCCGGATAAGGAGCTGGACCATCTGATCGGGCACATCGCCGTATTTGCCCGCGTCTCTCCGGAAAATAAGATCCGTATTGTGGAAGCGTGGCAGCGCAGGGGGAGCGTGGTCGCCATGACGGGTGACGGCGTCAATGATGCGCCTGCATTGAAGGCGGCGGACATTGGCGTGGCGATGGGAATCACCGGAACCGAGGTGTCCAAAGACGCGGCAGCCATGATCCTGACCGACGACAATTTTGCCACGATTATCAAGGCGGTCGCGAACGGAAGAAATGTCTACAAGAATATTAAAAATGCAATCCTGTTTTTACTTTCCGGAAATATGGCGGGAATACTGGCAGTGCTCTATACTTCGCTTGCTGCACTTCCGGTTCCGTTCCAGCCGGTGCATCTTTTGTTTATCAATCTGCTGACTGATTCTCTCCCGGCACTTGCCATCGGCATGGAACCGGCGGAGAGCGATGTCCTCAGCGAGAAACCGCGTAACCCTAAGGGCGGAATTCTCTCCCGGCGCTTCATGGCGCTGCTTCTGGGGCAGGGGGCGCTGATTGCCGTCTGTACCATGATTTCCTTTGAGGTGGGATTGAAAGAGAGTGCGGCGCTGGCGAGCACCATGGCGTTTGCGACACTGACACTTGCACGCTTGTTCCACGGGTTTAACTGCAGAAGCCGTCACTCCATTGTAAAGATCGGATTCCGGAGAAACTGGTACAGTCTGGGAGCCTTTGCGCTCGGTGTGCTGCTTTTGGCACTTGTTCTGTTTGTGCCGGCACTCGAAACTCTTTTTGTGGTGGAGAAGATGAATGGCATGCAGCTGGGCTGTGTCGGTGTGATGGCGGTGCTGCCGACGTTTGTGATCCAGAGCTTCAAGGTGGTGGGTGAAGTGTCTGGCAGAGAAAAGTAGGAAGAAACAGCTTGTGAAAACGTTACCAGTCCTGTATGATAAGGAAAAAGGATACAGAAAATCTGACAGAAAGAGGGGCGTTTGGATGAGACGAAGAGGAAAGAGAGAACTGGCGGCGCTGCTGACAGTGGCGTTGCTTGCTGGAAGTGCGGCGTGCGGAGCGGATGCCGGGGAGAAAGACGCGGCAACGGGTACGGCGGAAGCGGCAGCCGGGCAGGACACGGAGACGGCAGCCGGGCAGGGCACGGATGCGCAGGCGGGAGCACAGGAGAACCTGGAAGAGACGGCGTTGTCTCTGATGCGTGAGGTAAACCCGGCAGAAGCTGCAGGAACGGATGATCTCTACCGGAGCTGGTACGAGGTGTTCGTTTACAGCTTCTATGACGGCGATGGGGATGGCATCGGAGATCTTCCGGGACTGACGGAGAAGCTGGACTATATCAATGACGGTAATCCGGCAACGGATACAGATCTGGGATGTGATGGGATCTGGCTGATGCCGGTGATGCCGGCGACGACTTACCACAAATATGATGTGACGGACTACTGTGCGATCGATGAGCAGTATGGCACAATGGAGGATTTCGAGACATTCGTGAACGCATGCCATGAGCGGGGAATCCGTGTCATGATTGATTTTGTGATGAATCATACTTCGTCGCAGCATCCGTGGTTTCAGACGGCGGCAGAGTATCTGAAGGATCTGCCGGAGGGAATGGAGCCGGATACAGAGGCATGCCCGTATGTGGATTATTATCATTTTTCCAGGGAGAAAGGCAGCGGATACTGCCAGCTGGCAGGGACGGACTGGTATTATGAGGCACAGTTCTGGAGCGAGATGCCGGATCTGAATCTGGAGAGTGAAGCGGTGCGGCAGGAGTTTGATGAGATTACAGATTTCTGGCTGGAAAAGGGCGTAGATGGTTTCCGTCTGGATGCGGCAAAAGAGTATGAGACCGGAAGCATTGACTCGAACATAGAAATTCTATCCTGGTTTAATAATATGGTAAAAGAAAAGAAGAGTGATGCGTATATCGTGGCAGAGGTGTGGTCGGATCTGGAGACATATGCACAGTATTACCAGAGCGGAATTGACAGCAGCTTTGACTTTACGTTTGCAGACAAGGACGGTGTGATTGCGAAGGCGGTCAAGGGAACGAGCGGTGCCTCTTCTTACGGAAAAGCGATCGTGCGGCTGCAGGACGCGCTGGGAACTTACAGTGACAGCTATATCGATGCGCCGTTTTACACCAACCATGATATGGGAAGGGGCGCAGGGTATTACTCCGGCGATACTATGGAGGCGCAGACCAAGCTGGCGCAGGCGATGAATCTTCTGATGTCCGGAAGCAGCTTCTTATATTATGGAGAAGAACTGGGAATGAAAGGCGCCGGAAAAGATGAGAACAAGCGCGCGCCGATGTACTGGAGCAAGGATGCCGGTGCAGAGGGGATGTGCCTCGGACCGCAGGATATGGATGCGATCACGATGATCTATGACAGTCTTGCGGAGCAGCAGGACGACGGCAATTCCATCTACTGGTATGTGAAGGAGGCGCTGCGTCTGCGGAATGCCTATCCGGAGATCTCGCACGGAACGGCAGAGTTTCTTGAAAATCTGTCGGATGACGCAGTGTGCGTGCTGCGCAAGAGCTGGCAGGATTCCTCGGTGATCGTCGTGTTTAACTGCACGAAGGACGAGCGCACCGTGGATCTGTCACAGATATCTGCAGACAGTGAAAGCGGGGATTTAAAGCTGGCAGGAGAACTGCTGACCGGAACCCGTGCGGCTTCCTGGCAGGATGGAACGCTGACGCTTCCGGCGTACGGTGCTGCCATCCTGAAGTAGAGATCTGAAAAAACAATCAGCCGCTCTGCTGCCGGCAGCATCAGGAGAGAAAACGATCAGTCGTTATAATTCAGAAGAAAGTCCGCAAACTGTAAGGCGGCGTCTAAGTTCTGATTCTGATAGAGAATGCCGAAATAGCAGGAATCATAATAGTTGTACTTGTGAAGCCAGGCATTGTCGGTGAGCTCGATCGCACAGGGATAGGAAGCGACGGCACCGTCCTCGGTCGTGTAGATGAGATGATCCTGGTAGCGGTCCAGCAGTTCGTCGGATAATACGGTGGACAGATCCATAAGAGCTCCCTGGTTGGCGTAATCGAGATATTCGCCGCCGGTTCCGAAGAAGAGATCCTGTCCGCCGGCTGCCAGCATCAGCGTCAGCACCTGCGTGTCGTTGTAGGACGTGGAATATTCACCGTCCGAGAACTGTAAGGACGATGTGAGGGAGACGGAATCTTCCTTCGGGTCGTAGCCGCAGGCTTCGAGAAATTCATCGAAGCCCTTGCTGTCGGCGGTTATGGAATCGTTGCAGTTCATCATGATGACGTTTAACAGCGGGTCGCGGTAGGTCGCGTAATGATAGATGAGGTAAATGACAAAGCAGAGCGCAGCGATCGCAGCGGTGATCGGCCACTTGTAATAATCCCAGACATACTGCACTTTCGCCTTGCGGGAAAGTGAATGAAAATCAGTCTTTTTCTCCATAATGGTACTCCGTTTCTAAAATGAACTAGTACAAGAATAACATAGAAACGGAAGGTTAAAAAGGAAAAAAGAATGAAAAAATTATAAAAATAGAGCAGTGAGAGAATCTCTCCATCTGCTCTGTTCTTTTTCGCTCTCCAATTAAGAAAAGCGGGTGATGGGAATCGAACCCACGTATCCAGCTTGGAAGGCTGGTGTTCTACCATTGAACTACACCCGCATGAAGTGCCCAGTTCCGGAATCGAACCAGAGACACGAGGATTTTCAGTCCTCTGCTCTACCAACTGAGCTAACTGGGCGTCTCACAGGAAATTATTTTACAGGAAAGCCATTAGGATGTCAAGAAAAAAGTTTTGTAAGAATCTTTGAAAAATAAACGCAAAAGGACTTTTCGGGAAAAGGGATACATGCTAAAATATAGCACAGTGAGCAGTTTTTGGAAGGAAGAGGCGCAGGCGGGATACTGCGCGGAAAGAGGTTTTACATGCACGAGAAATTAGTGATTGTTCCGAGAAAGAAATCTACGGTGAAGAAGATTTTAAACGTGGTATGGTTTGTGCTGGCATGCCTGTGCTTTTTATTTGCGATGTGGGTGCCGATTTTATTTGCGGTGCCGGCAATTATTTTTGCCGTCATCTGGTATTTTCAGGCATTCCGTTCTGATATTGAGTATGAGTACACCTACTATGACGGAGAGTTCCGTTTCGCGAGAATCAAGGCGAAGCGCAAGAGAAAGGGGCTTGGAAGAGTCCAGATGGAAGATGTCCTTGCACTGGCACCGAAGGGTGACCGGAGTGTATACAAGTACGAGAATGACAATTCACTTGCCTGTAAGGATCTGACCTCCGGCGAGAGCGGCACGAAGATCTATGAGCTTGTTTTTAAAGGGGAAAAGGGAATCAACCGCTATGAATTTGAACCGGATGAGGAGATGCTCGACGCAGTCATGGTGAAGTATCCGCGTGCAGTCATAAAGTAGGGAACAAAAAGGTGGCCCGGATCGGTAAAGCGATCGGGACACCTTTTTATATCATATATCATGAATCCGGATGGATTCATGAATCAGTCTTCAATGAAACGCATCCGGCTGTCTGAGACATCCTCGCGCGCAGAGGAGTGAACGGAGACATCCTTCTGGCGCATGCATTTGGCGCATAAAGTTCCGAAAGAGATCGGTGCGCCGCATCTGGTGCAGTGCATGGTAATCGTGTTCAGATGGTCGTCCTTGTACTCGATGCGTCCCTCGCGAATCCACTTTTTGACCTGCATATGCGGGATGTGGAAGTGCTGTGCGACATCATATTCGTTTACATCGTTCTCACGGATGTACTCTTTGACTTCGCGGAAGAGCTTCTGTTCGATACACGATGGGCAAAGATTCTCTTTGTATGTCAATGGAAGCGGTCGTTTGCATTCTTCACAATATTTGTAGTTCCCGAATAAATCCTGTGGTTGTTCCATTGTCTGTCACCTCCGGTAGTATGCTGCCACATCCGTCCGCCGCATGCAGGCATGCGCGTACGTCTTTACTCTATGTTCACTGTTGTATATATTATACCATGAACGACGGTGAATGAAAACTTTTTATCGCGTAGAAAATAAAAGAAACTTAGCAGATATTTGACGGGGAGGAAACGATTTGAAACTGTTTCATTTGTCGGATCTTCATATTGGAAAACAGCTGCACCACTACAATCTTGCGGCAGAGCAGCGCAAGACGCTGGCGCAGATTGTGGCGCTTGCAAAAAGCGAGCACCCGGACGCTATCCTGATTGCGGGAGATATTTACGACACGCCGGTGCCTTCGGCGGAGGCAGTGTCTGTCTTTGATGCGTTTCTGTCAGCATTATGCGAGATAGAGCCGCAGATTGCAGTCATGATCATTGCGGGGAATCATGACAGTGCCAGAAGAATTGATTTTGCCAGCAGTATTCTTGCAAAGCATGAGGTGTATATCGCGGGACTTCCGCCGATGCAGGAGGGGGAGACGATCCGCCGCGTGACGCTTGCGGACGGATACGGTGAGGTGGATTTTTATCTGCTTCCGTTTGTGAAGCCGGGTTATGTGAGAAAGCTGTTTGACGAGGAAATAAAAGGCTATGACATGGCGGTAAGGCGCCTGATTGAGCGCGAGGAGATAGATCTGGCGCGAAGATGCGTGATCTTGTCACACCAGTTTTATACGGCGGGCGGAAAGGAGCCTGCGACCTGTGACTCCGAAATCCACTATGTCGGAGGCGTTGAAAATGTCGATGCCGGCGTGCTTGCGCCGTTCGACTATGCTGCATTGGGACATATCCACCGCGCACAACATATAGGAGCGGAAAAATACCGCTATTGCGGGACGCCTTTTCCGTATTCTGTCAGCGAGGCGGGGGAGGAGAAGAGCGTGACGGTCGTGGAACTGGGAGAAAAGGGACAGCCGCCTGTGATCCGGCAGATTCCGCTTCCGCCGGTGCGGGAGGTAAAAAAGCTGACCGGGACGCTGCATGAGATTTTGGAGCAGGCGGGGCAGGAGGTCTGCCACGCATTTGTGAGCATCACACTTACGGATGATGTGGAGGCGTTCCAGCCGAAGGAGCGTCTGGAGGAAAAATACGACCACATCCTGGAGATACGGATCGACAACGCGCGGACGAGGAAGCTGTTGTCGGACACGGAAGAGCAGCTTGCCGAAGTGCGGCCGGAGGAGGCGTTTGCCATGTTTTTTGCGGAGATGAACGGGAGAGAGATGACGCCTGAGGAGCGGGAACTGATGCGTCAGGTGATTGCGCAGGAAATGGAGGGGGACGAATGAAGCCTGAAAAACTCATCCTGTCAGCGTTCGGATCATATGCGGGACGCACGGAGATTGATTTTACGGTGCAGACGGGCGGACTGTTTCTGATCACGGGGGATACCGGCGCCGGGAAGACCACGATTTTTGATGCCATTACCTATGCGCTGTACGGGGAGGCGAGCGGCGGAGGCAGAAGCGGAGCCATGATGCGGAGCCAGTATGCCAAAAGTGTGACGGAAACCTATGTGGAATTCTCTTTTTTGTATGCGGGCGAGTCATACCGCGTGCGGAGAAATCCGGAATATAAGATCGTAAAAGAACTGAAAAACGGAAAACTGCGGGAGCAGAAGGTTCCGGCAGTTGTGGAACTGACGCTGCCGGACGGAACGGTGTATCCGGAAAAAAGGAGCCAGACCGATGCGAAGATCGAAGAGCTGATCGGACTGACAAAGGAGCAGTTCACACAGACTGCCATGATCGCGCAGGGCGATTTTTTAAAACTTCTGTATGCAAAGTCGGACGACCGGAAAAAGATTTTCTCCAAATTGTTTCACACAGACGCATATTGGAGAATCCAGGAGAAGGACCGGCTGCTTGCGGAAAACGAGAGAGCTGCCGAGCAGGAGAGAGCGCGCGTGATTCTGCCGCGCGAAGAACTGAAAGAACTTCCACTTCCGGAAGCAGTGGAGCAGATTGGTATCCGGGAGAGGGAGCTGACGGCTTTGCAGGAGAACGTGCGGGAGGAGATCCGGAGGCTGACTGCGGAAATCTCTAAGGCGAAGGAAGTCAATGAACTGTTTGAAGGGTTAAGAGACTGTGAACAGCAGGTACAGAAGTTAAAGGAAGAAGAGCCCGTGGAAGCGCGCCGGAAAAAACAGCTGGAGGCGGCAGCACGTGCGGAGAGGGTGCATGTGAAGGAATTGCGCTGCAATGAGCGTCTGGATGAGCGGCGGCAGTCCGACGAGACGGTGGAGCGGATGAAGCGCCTTATCGCGGAGGAAAAGGAAGCACATGACAGGCAGGAGCAGGACTTTAATACGCTTAAGACGCAGAGCGCCGATGCGGCAGAAGCCGACGCGGAGAAAATGCTCCGCATCCGGGAACAGCTTCCGGTGTATGAGCGTCTGGGAGAGGCGGCAGAGCGGGAACAGCAGGCAAAACAGGCGTACGAGTCGGCGAAGCAGTATTATGAGCGTGCGGTGCGGGAAGGCGCCAGCCGGCTGCTCGCGGAAAAAAACAGGCAGCTTTTGCTGGAGGAAAAGTATGTCAGCGCCGCAAAAGCGTGGGAGCGGGCAGCCGCCCGGTCCACGGAGGCGTCTGCGGAATATGAGCACGTGTACCAGCTGTTTTTAAAGGAACAGGCGGGAATTCTGGCACAGAATCTGCGGGAGGCAGAGCCTTGTCCGGTCTGCGGCTCCCTGACACATCCGCATCCGGCGTCCCTTGCCGAGAATGCGGTCAGTGAAGCAGCAGTAAAGGCGGCGAAGGAACAGCGGGAGCAGGCGGAGACGGCGCGCGATACGGCGTATCAGGAATTTGACCGGCAGAAAAGCGCGGCGGCAGAGCAGGAGCTGCGTCTGGAGCAGGCGAAGCAGCAGTTTCTGGCGCTTGCGGGAGATGCGTGCGGCGACGGAGAGAAAGAACTTTATACGTTTGCCGCACAGCAGGCGGCAAAAGAACCTGCAGCAAAAAAGAGGTCTCTGACAGAGCGTGGACGGCAGGCGGAGCGATTTTCACGGGAGGGGAAAAAACATCCCGGGGAAACGAGAGAGGCGGTGGATCGCCTGAAGCTTGAGTCACTCAAGCGCGACTGGGAAGAGGGCCAGCGGGAAACGGCACGGATCCGCGCGGAGTTATCCTATGCGACGACAGAGCGGGCGAAGGAAGCGCTGCAGCAGCTGACGGATGAGGCAGACCGGCGTACGCAGCGCCTTGCTGATGCAGAGGAAACACTGCAAAAGAAAAAGGAAGACATTTCCAGACAAGAGGGAATGCTGACGCAGGAGCAGACGAAGAATGCCGGACTTGTGCAGGAGTGTCTGGAATTGGAGAAAGAATACCGGCAGGAGCTGCGTGATGCCGGATTTTCTTCGGAGGAGGCATACCACGAGGCGTTCCTTACAGAGAGCGGGCGTGAGACGCTTGTGCGGCAGTCCGAGGCATATGTCCGGAATCGCGTGGAAAGCGAGGGCAGGCTTTTGACCATGCAGAGGCTGACCGAGGGAAAGCAGGAGATCGGGATCTTGGCATGGGAGACGGAACTGGAGGCGCAAAAACAGCGCCAGCAGGAGCTTCACGAGGAGATTCTTGCAATGCACACCGCATACGAGACGGATGCGAAAGTGGTGGAGCGGTGCAGGGAATATTTCGCCGCACACGAGCGGCTCGATGCGGAAAATCAGGTGCTGAAAAGACTATACTGCACGGCGGACGGGCGTCTGGCGGGCTCGGCGAAGATTGATTTTGAGACGTATGTGCAGCGCCGGTATTTCCGGCAGGTGATCTACGAGGCGAACAGACGGCTATTGACGATGAGCGGACATCAGTTTATGCTAAAACTAAAAGAGACGGAAAACAGCGGACGCAAATCCAACGAAGGTCTGGATCTGTCGGTGTACAGTCTGGTCACGGACAGTGAGCGCGATATCCGTACCTTATCCGGCGGCGAGTCGTTTCTGGCAGCGCTTGCCATGGCGCTGGGACTTTCGGATATTGCCATCCGCAAGGCGGGTGCCGTGCATCTGGACATGATGTTTATCGATGAGGGATTCGGTACACTGGATGCGCAGTCCAGAAAACAGGCGATTGAAGTATTGTCACAGCTTGCGGGAAGCGAGCGCCTGGTGGGAATCATCTCCCATGTGACAGAATTAAAAGAACAGATAGAACACAGACTTTATGTCACGCGCACGGAGAACGGAAGCGAGGCAGTCTGGGAGGAATAGCAGTGGAAAAGTATGAAAACAGACAGGAATGTCCGATCGGTGTGTTTGATTCGGGAGTCGGAGGAATCAGTGTGCTGCGGGAACTGGTGGCACAGATGCCGAACGAGAATTATATCTTTTTTGGGGATTCTAAGAATGCGCCCTACGGTACAAAGACGCTGGAGGAAGTGCAGAAGCTGACCTGTGCGGATGCCGAATATCTGCTGTCGCGCGGTGTAAAGGCGCTCGTGGTGGCATGCAACACGGCGACAAGCGCGGCCATCCGGATCCTTCGGGAAAAATATGCGGATATGCCGGTGATCGGAATCGAGCCGGCATTAAAGCCGGCAGTGCGCGCTGGCGGACACCCGCGTGTTCTGGTCATGGCAACACCGATGACCCTGCGCGAGGAGAAGTTTCATGCCCTGATGCAGCGGTTTGAGTCGGATGCCGAGATCTTAAGGCTGCCGTGCCCGGGGCTGGTGGAGTATGTGGAGCAGGGTGTGCTGGAGGGTGCAGAACTCGAAGCATTCCTTGCAAATCTGTTTGAACCGTACCGAAGCCATCCGGTAGATTGTGTTGTGCTGGGCTGCACGCATTACCCGTTTGTGCGGGAGACAATCCAGAAGCTTCTCGGAGCCGGAGTGCAGATCTTTGACGGCGGAGCGGGGACCGCGCGGGAGACAGAACGCAGGCTTAAGGATTGCGGTCTGTGCAGTGGCAGAGCGCAGCAAGGAACCGTGGAATTGTGCAACAGTCTTGCGTCGGAGCAGATGAAACAGCTGGAGATCCGGCTGCTCCAGTCGGGCACGGTGCAGGCAATTATAAAAAAATAGAAATAAAATATTAAAGAAATCTAAATAACATTGAACGTTTTTTTAGAAAGCTTTATGAAAATCGACATACTTCGGACACATTTTTTCCGTATACTAACATCATCGAAAGGAGCTGAGGACGGTTTCCCAGAGCTTCGTTCCCAGCAGCTCAGAGATGTGGAATAAAGGTCATATTTCTGCAGAACCTTTCGGTGAATATTC
>ENA-UESD01001750-UESD01001750.1-human-gut-metagenome-genome-assembly--contig:-NODE-1750-length-16866-cov-3.782417_pt1 | contig 16866 bp, 10 predicted proteins | sample MGYA00242985_ERZ507986 | MGnify/ENA primary metagenome ERZ507986 (study PRJEB26167, sample SAMN06115408) | human gut metagenome | host: Homo sapiens | place: China:Guangxi | collected 2016-04-06... | reverse complement strand
CCGGGATTTTTTTGATGAGAAAAATAACACAATAAAACACTTGCAATATACCCCAAGGGGGTATATAATGAGCCTGCAAATGAGGAATAGAAACAGACTTGCGGGTAAATAGTAAGAAAGAGGGCAAAGCGTATGGCAGAGGAAAAGGAATGCTGCTGTTCCCATAAGACAAAGGAACGGTCAGAGAAAGAATACAAGGATATGATTCACCGTTTAAACCGCATCGAGGGACAGATTCGCGGAATTAAGGGAATGGTGGAGCGGGATGCTTACTGTACGGATATTCTGGTACAGGTGGCGGCTGTGAATGCGGCGCTCAACAGTTTTAACAAGGTGCTTCTCGCCAATCATATCAAGACCTGCGTGACGAATGATATCCGCGAGGGCAGGGAGGAGACTGTCGACGAACTGGTGACGGTGCTCCAGAAATTGATGAAATAGATGGGAGAGGGAGGAAGATGAAGCAATATACAGTGACGGGAATGAGCTGTGCGGCGTGCAGCGCGCGCGTGGAAAAAGCAGTGTCGGAGGTGCCGGGTGTGACATCCTGCGCGGTGAGTCTTCTGACGAATTCCATGGGCGTCGAGGGAACCGCGGCGCCGCAGGAGATCATCCGGGCGGTTGAGAACGCCGGATACGGCGCTGCCGAGAAGAAGCGGGGCGGCGCGGAAACCGCGGGAGCGGCGGAGGCGATGCCGCAGGAAGAGATGTTAAAGGACCGGGAGACGCCTCTTTTAAAAAAGAGACTGGTGGCTTCGGTAGGTTTTCTGGCAGTGCTGATGTATTTTTCCATGGGACAAATGATGTGGGGATGCCCGCTGCCGGCGTTCTTTGAAGGAAACCATGTGGCGATGGGGCTGGTACAGCTTTTGCTGACGGTGGTGATCATGGTCATCAACCAGAAGTTCTTTATCAGCGGATTCAAGAGTCTCTGGCACAGGGCACCGAATATGGATACACTCGTAGCGCTGGGGGCAACGGCGGCGTTCGGTTACAGTACCTACGCACTCTTTGCAATGACCGATGCGCAGGTGCGCGGCGATATGGACGGGGTCATGCGCTATATGCACGAGTTCTACTTTGAATCGGCGGCGATGATTTTGACGCTGATCACGGTCGGAAAAATGCTCGAGTCGCGGTCAAAAGGCAAGACGACCGATGCGCTCAAGAGCCTGATGAGCCTGGCACCGAAGACAGCCACCATCGTGCGTGACGGTGTGGAACAGGAGGTTCCGGTCGCGCAGGTCAAAAAGGGAGACGTCTTCGTGGTGCGCCCGGGGGAGAACATACCCGTGGACGGTATCATCCTCGAGGGCAGCAGTGCCGTGAATGAGGCGGCGCTGACCGGCGAGAGCATACCGGTGGACAAGGCGCCAGGAGATGAAGTCTCCGCGGCGACCGTGAACCAGTCCGGCTTTTTAAAATGCGAGGCGGCGCGAGTCGGCGAGGATACAACCTTATCCCAGATCATCCAGATGGTCAGCGATGCCGCGGCGACCAAGGCGCCGATTGCCAAGATTGCCGATAAGGTATCGGGCGTATTTGTACCGACGGTCATTGGAATTGCGATCGTGACACTGATTGTGTGGCTAGCTGCCGGAAAGCCGGTCGGCTTTGCGCTGGCGAGAGCGATCTCTGTTCTGGTCATCAGCTGCCCGTGTGCGCTCGGACTTGCCACTCCGGTAGCCATCATGGTCGGAAACGGCATGGGTGCTAAGAACGGTATTATGTTCAAGACGGCAGTCTCTCTGGAGGAGACCGGAAAAATGCAGATTGTAGCGCTCGATAAGACCGGAACCATCACGAGCGGAGAGCCACGGGTTACGGATGTCCTTCCGGCGGAAGGCGTTCCGGCGGAGGAGCTGCTGCATGCGGCAGGGATTCTGGAGCAGAAGAGCGAGCATCCGCTTGCAAAGGCCGTTCTTGCCTATGTGAAGGAGCAGGCCGGGGCAAAGGCGCAGTCCGGCGGGAAGAGGGCGTCTGCGGCAGGCGGAGCATCTGGCGGAGCGGACGGCCTAGAAGATATGCTGACCGATTTCATGGCGCTTCCGGGCAATGGTCTGACCGGTGTGCGGGATGGAAGACGGCTTTACGGCGGCAATCTCATCTTTATCGAGCAGCACGTGAAGGTGCCCGATGCCATGAAGCGGCAGGCAGAGCAGCTCGCCATGCAGGGCAAGACGCCGCTGTTTTTTGCAAAGGATGAGAAGCTGCTCGGCGTAATCGCCGTGGCGGATGTCATCAAGGAGGACAGCCCGCGTGCGGTGGCAGAACTGCAGAACATGGGAATCTATGTGGTGATGCTGACCGGCGACAATGAGCGGACGGCGCAGGCGATCGGAAAAGAGGCAGGCGTGGACGAGGTGATCGCCGGCGTGCTTCCGGACGGCAAGGAGCAGGTGGTAAGAGAACTGCAGAAAAAGGGCAAAGTGGTCATGGTCGGCGATGGAATCAATGACGCGCCGGCGCTTACAAGGGCGGATATCGGAATGGCGATCGGCGCCGGAACGGATATTGCCATTGATGCCGCGGATGTCGTGCTGATGAAGAGCCGCCTGTCGGATGTGCCTGCGGCAATCCGCTTGAGCCGCGCAACCCTGCGCAATATTCATGAAAATCTGTTCTGGGCATTTTTCTACAATATTATCGGCATTCCTCTTGCGGCAGGCGTGTGGATTCCGCTGTTCGGCTGGCAGTTAAACCCGATGTTCGGTGCGGCAGCCATGAGCTTATCCAGTTTCTGTGTTGTGACCAACGCGCTGCGCCTGAATCTGTTCCGGATGTATGACGTCGGAAAAGACCGCAGGATCAAAAATGCGGTGACAGGGCAGACCGCCGCAGCTGCGGCGAAGGAGCCGGATGACGCTTTGGAGAAGAAATCAGAAACAAATCAAAAAAAGGAGAATGAGACAATGAAAAAGACAATGAAGATTAACGGTATGATGTGTGGACACTGTGAGGCGAGAGTCAAGAAGGCACTCGAAGCGGTAGAAGGCGTGCAGGAGGCTGTAGTCAGCCACGAGGCAGGAAACGCGGTTGTGACGCTTAGCAGCGACGTGGCGGATGAGGTCTTAAAGAAGGCGGTTGAGGATCAGGATTACGAGGTGGTTTCTGTCGAATCCTAGAAAATAAGGTCAAAAGTTTCATTGACTTTATGAGGTCGGCTTGGTACAGTGAAAGGTAGGAGGAATGTTATGCGTTATGTACCACTCAGGGAGGCAGAACCGGGCATGGTTCTTGCAGCCGACCTTTATGATTCCGTCGGAAGAACGTTGATTGGCTGCCATTGCGAATTGACGGAGAGCTATCTGGAAAAACTGGAAGCTTACGGATTCGACGGTATATATATAGAAGATAAACTTTCAGAGGGCATCACGATTGAGAGTGTGATTACGCCGCAGTTAAGGCAGGAGGGACAGGAGCGCATCCGTGCCTGCGACATTGACGGATGTAAGTTGATTGCCAGACGCATGGTGGAGGAGATTTTATCCTGCGGAAATGTGTCTCTTGATCTTACGGACTTAAGAAGCTACGACGATTACACTTACGCACATTCTGTGAACGTGGCGGTATACTGCGGCGTCATTGGAATGGGTATGGGGATGAGTGAAGTGGAGCTGGGGCATCTTGTGACTGCGGCATTGCTTCATGACCTCGGAAAGCTGCAGATCCCGGATGAGATCTTAAACAAGCCGGGACGTCTGACACAGGAAGAATATCTGATTATGAAATCCCACGCAACACTGTCGTACCAGATTATCAGTGAGCGGTGGGATATTTCTGCGCATATCAAGGAGGCCGTGCTGCATCACCATGAAAATGTGGACGGAAGCGGATACCCGGACGGGCTGGAAGGCGCGCAGCAGACGATGTTTACCAGGATTCTGCACGTGGCGGATGTCTATGATGCACTTACGTCCAGGCGCCCGTACAAGGAGCCATACGCACCGTACGAGGCGACAGAGTATCTGATGGGCGGCTGCGGCATCATGTTTGACCGCGAGGTAGTGGAGACACTTCTAAAGTATGTGCCGCTCTATCCGAAGGGAACGATGGTTACGCTTTCCGATGGAAGAGAAGCCATCATCTATGAGAATTTTGGCGTACATAATTTAAGACCCGTAGTGCGTCTGATGGACGGGGAACTGTTGGATCTGTCCAACGAAGCGAACTACCATATTACATTGCGTATGAAGACGGAATCCGGCTTCTCCACGGAAGAGGCAGAAAAGGAGCGCAACGAGATGATACGCCCGCCGGTACGCTACCGGATCATGGTTGTGGACGATATGAAGACGAATCTGCAGATGCTGCGTGGCATTTTAGAGCCGTTATATGATGTCATCCTGATGAAATCCGGTCACCAGGCATTGCTGTATTTGAAAAAACATCCGGCGCCGGATCTGGTGCTGATGGATATCGATATGCCGGAGATGGACGGTATCGAGACGGCCAAACGCATTATGGAGATGACGGATCACACGGTGCCGATCCTGTTCGTCACGGCGCTCTGCGACAGACAGACGGTCACGCTGTGCCGGAATCTGGACGCGGCAGGTTACATTGTAAGACCGTACAAGCCGGTCTTTGTCAAGACAGAGATCAAGAGGATTCTGATGGGGCGGAGTGAGATTGAATGATATTATTGGTTCAGATAATATGTCTTTGTTATACGCTGTATGTACTGCAGGAATATGCCACTTCCGGTGCATATTCCAGACAGCACAGGCTGCTGCCGCTGCTGGTCGGACTGATCGGTGTATATAATTTCTATCAGGTTGTCCTTACGCTCACCGGACAGACAGAACTGTTCGGGCGTTTGAAGGACATGCTCTTAATTCAGGTGCTTTATCTGATTCTTATCTATATCATGGATTTTCTGAAAATCCATATCCCCTACGGGGTGCAGTGGATTATGTTTTGTGTGCTGCTCGCGCTGAATGTGATTGTTTTTATGCGCTACCGGCAGCCGGAGATCTATCACATTTATTTCAGAATTTACTTAATCGGATGTACGGCGGCGATCGTTGCAATGGGGACCTACGCCTATCTGCGCCGTTCCCTGACCATGCATGAGCATCAGATTGCCAATCTGCTCTATATTGTGCTGCTCGTGAATGCAGCAGCGATGTGCGCGGAAAAGTTTTTTACTATTCCGGGCAATCTTCTGATGCTGGCAGCTACAACTGGTGTCTGCGGTGCGGTTCATTATCTGATCCAGACGGATCAGCTGATGGATACGGGCGAGCTTCTGCGCGAGCGGCTGTACGATGACTCGGATACGGCAGTGGTACTGCTGGATACCAATTTTTATTGCGTTGATGCGAACCGCAGCGGCAGAAGTCTGTTTGCGGGTCCGATGCAGTTGTATGAGAGAGACAGCCACAGGCACCGCGGATACATGCAGGAGGCGGAGGAGCTGGCGAAGTCCATACAGGAGGGAAAAAAGAGCCGGGAGATCGAGAAGAACGGACAGTATTATCAGTGTCAGTGTACGCCGGTGTACTATTCAGGGAGGCTTCGTGGATATATTCTCGGTGCCTGGGATATTACCAGCCCGAAAAAAGAGACGCAGTTGATGCAGGCATTAAAGGGAAAAGCAGAGATGCAGACGGCGCGGAAAAGTGATTTCCTCGCGCAGATGAGCCATGACCTGAAAAGCCCGCTGCACGCCATCATCGGAATCACGGATATTTTAAGCAGCCGCAAGGAACTCACGGCAAGTGACCGTGCACTCCTGCTTCACATCAAGGGAGCTGGGAACAGCCTTGTGGAACAGGTGAATGCGATTCTTGACTATTCCAGAATTGAGGCAGGAAAGTTCGAGCTGATGGCGGAGTGCTACCGGCTGGATCAGGTGCTCGAGGAGGTGGCACACATGTGTGTCATCAATCTGCAGTCGAAGAGGGTGTGGTTTGAGGCCTGTATACAGGGAGAATTCCCGGAGAAAATGTATGGGGATGCCATGCGCGTCCGGGAAATTTTGCAGAATCTGCTCGCAAATGCGGTCAAGTTCACAGAGGAGGGCGAGATCCGCTGTGTGATTACCTGTGAGGCAATCCGGGATTCCTCGGATGTGATGGTCCGCTGCAGGGTGTCGGACACCGGCACCGGAATGACAAGCGAACAGCTGCGGCAGGGATTTGATTCTTATGTGAGCTATGCGGCAGAGAGCGGACAGTCGGGAAACGGACTGGGACTTAGCATTGTAAAGGAACTTGCAAACCGTATGGGAGGCAGTGTCCGCGCCGAGAGCAACGGCACCAGGGGAACCACGATTACCGTGGAAATCCGGCAGAAGGTGTGCGGAAGCACCCTGCATGATGCGGTGTGCTATACGACGGACAGTCTGCTGCGCGAGTCAGTGGTCTATACGGAGCGGATCCAGCCGACATGGATCTATCCGGGGGCACATGTTCTGCTCGCGGATGATATGCGGATCAATCAGGAGATTTTCCAGGAACTCGCAGCGCCGTGGCGGTTTACACTGGATGTTGTGCGCAACGGAAAGGAGGCTGTGGAGGCGGCAGCGCGGAAGGAGTATCAGTTGATTTTTCTGGATCAGAGGATGCCGGAAAAAAATGGCGATGAAGCGGCGAAGGAGATCCGCCAGTTTTGCGATATCCCAATGGTACTTATGACTGCTGATATTACCGCGGAATTAAAGCATCGGAATCGCAGACCGGAATTTACGGCGTATCTGGACAAGCCGATCGATGTGTCAGAGCTAAAGAAAGTGATTGAGACTTATCTGCCTGTCGCAGAGCGCAGGGATTTCCTGCTTCACGCGCAGATGAACCATGGGGCATACCGCCGTCTCTTGCAGACGTTTTTGCAGGAGACGGGATCGCTTTCTGCAGAACTGCCGGGCTATGTGCCGGAGCAGCTGGAGCTTTTCGGAACGAAAGTGCACGGAATCAAGGGCGCCAGCCAGCAGATCGGCAGACAGGCGTTAAGCGAGAGCGCAGAAATCATGGAAATGGCGGCAAAGACAGAAAATATCCGGTACCTGGAAAAGCATATGACAGAGTTTTTGGAGACGATCCGGCACACGTTAGAGAGTGTCGAGGATGAATTAAAGAATCTGCCGCAGGAGATACAGGGGGAAGGCGCAGCCACGGCAGAGGACATACCGGAGGAAAAGCAGCAGATTCTGGCGCAGCTTAGGGAAGCTTTTGATGCGTGTGATTTAAACGGGATTGAGCAGGGACTTTCCCGGTTTGCGCGTGCCCATCTGACAGCGAAGGAACGGGAACTGTTGACAGAACTGCATGCGGCATATGAGAACCTGGATTACGAAGAGGGAAGCGAACTGCTTTCCGGCCGGATGCTGTGATAGAAGTGAAAGAAAAAATGATTGTTTTGTACAGGTTACGCGATTGATAGTGTGAGAAAAATTCCCCTCGCAGAGATATACTGTGCGTAGAATAGAAATCCGGAGTTCCCGGAGCAGCTGACAGGAGATCTGCGGCAAATTTGTACAGGGGGAAAACTATGAATCTGGCAGAAATTACACATCGGGCGTATTTTTTAGCCTGCTATCCGCTTGATGAGAGACATTTAAAAATAAGTATTCAGACAGGAAAAGATGTGGACGAGGTGATCCTCTGGGCGGGTGATCCATATTCCGCCGGGATTGCCGAAAATGAGCAGAACTGGCAGGGAGAGCGGGTGCCGATGGAACTGGAGCGGGAACTGGCACACAGAAATGTATACAGTGCCGTCCTCACACCGGCGTACCGCAGAGTCAAGTACCATTTTGAGATCACCGGAGGCGGGGAGAGCGTCTGCCTGTTTGAGGATGGATTTGTGAAAAACGCAGAGCATTTTCCGGAGGAACGGATGATCCAGCGTTTTATCTATCCGTGGATGAACCGGGCGGACATTATGAAGGTGCCGGAATGGGCGGAGAATATCGTGTGGTATCAGATTTTCCCGGATCGTTTCTGCAGAAAAAATCCAGGAGAAAAGCGTCATTCCTGCCGGGAATGGGCTTGTCAGGAGGATGCAACATGGAAGGAGTTTTACGGGGGTGATCTGGCGGGAATCCGCAGCCGCCTTGCCTATATTGCAGACCTCGGCGTCGGAGGTATTTACTTAAATCCGATTCTGTGGTCGGATTCCAACCACCGGTACGACACGATCGACTACCACAGCGTGGAGCCGGATATCGGCACGGAGGAAGAACTGAAGGCGTTGATTGCGGAGGCGCATGCGCTGGGACTTCGTGTGATGATCGATGCGGTATTCAATCATTGCGGAGCGAAGTGCGCGCTCTGGCAGGACGTGCTGGAAAAGGGACCGCAGTCCGACTATTACCACTGGTTTTGCGTGAACCGCTGGCCGATCGATGAGCAGACCCATGCGACAAAGCAGGGGGATTATTTTTCCTTTGCGTTTGTTGACAATATGCCCAAATTTGATACCAGCGAGCCGGATGTGATGGAGTATCTTACCGGCATTGCGAAGCACTGGGTATGTGACTGGAAGGTTGACGGAATCCGTTTCGATGTCGGCAACGAGATTTCACATGCATTTTTAAAACATCTGCGTCTGGAATTGAAAAAGTGCAATCCAAAGCTTTTCCTGCTCGGAGAGATCTGGCATGATGCTTTCCCATGGCTGCTCGGCGACGAGTATGATTCGACGATGAACTACCCGTTTCTGGCGTGCGTGAATAACTTCTGGGCAGATAAGACACAGAGTGGTACGGATTTTATGCATGGCATCAACCAGTGCTACAGCATGTACTACGAGCAGGTGGACCGCGTGCTGTTTAATCTGTTAGATTCCCATGATACGGATCGTCTGATGGAGAGATGCCACGGCAATGCGGATACGTTTCTGGCACAGCTTGCGATTCTGTTCACCATGCAGGGCGCGCCGGGTATCTACTACGGCACCGAGATCGGCATGGACGGAGGCGGAACAAAGGCGAACCGGAAGTGCATGCCGTGGGAGGAGATCGATGCGGGCAGCTTTGCGGAGCTGACCGGACAGGTAAAGCGGCTGATTGCGATGCGCAGGCAGTATCCGCAGACAAGGAGCGGAAAAGTGGTATGGGATGTCAGAGAGGATTCCAGATTGTTACATTATTATAAGAAAAAAGAAGGACAAAAAACGCTGGAGGTCTGCATTAACGCCGGGGAGGAACCGGTGCGGACAGGGGAGCGGGGACTGCCGGAGCCGGAGGACTGCCTGTTCGCGAACGGATTGGAGCACGGAAGCTTAAGACCGCAGGGCGTTTTCATAAGATTAGTGTGAACATGACACTGCCGTATCGGATCCCGTCTGATGCGGCGGTGTCAGCAGCTCCACTGCAATCCGGAGGCAGAGTGTCTGCATGGATTCCATATCAAACTGACTGCAGAGGGAAGTCTCCAGCCGGGTGTGCGCAAGGGTGGCTTCTAAAAGACGCTGCCTTGTCCTGACAGCCATATCACGCTGTGGTGTCCTGTTCTCCATAGGGCAGCTCCCTTCTATACCGGCATGCACATGAAGGAGTCGACCGCCTGAAGCACAGGGGCGGTCCAGCTGTTGTCACCAAACAGCCACTGCTCATGCTGCATGTCAAATTCGCAGATATCCGGATTGGCAAAATGCATTTCATACCGCTTTTTATATTTTTTCCCCATCTTACTTGCATAGATAAAATGCGCCCTGGTGTGCGGTACGTCGATCTGTCTGCCCAGATGGGTGAGCAGATCAGATGGTACTTATCTGCCAGCGCATCCAGCACACTGCCGAAATTGGTCTGATAGTTGCAGCAGGTGCCCGGCAGAAGCAGCAGGGTCTGCCCGTTCTCTGCTCCGAATTCCCTGTATTCCATAATGATCACCCAGCCTTTCCATATTCAAAAAATGAGATATATCTCACTTTTTGAATATGGCGGAAGAAGGACGGCTTGTCAAGGGAAAGGTGCAGAAGGTATTGTACAAAAAGCCCCGGACAGCCAAAATCTTCTGTGTTTTTTGTTCGCAGGTGTGATAAAATGAATTTACAATGGTTTTTACAGGAAAATGTATTGAGGGGAATTCCATATGTTAAAGGTTTTTTTAGCGGAAGATGAGATCGTTATGCGGGAGGGCATAAAGAACAACATCGACTGGCAGGGGGAAGGCTTTGAATTTGTTGGTGACGCGGGCGACGGGGAGCTCGCCTATCCGATCATCCAGAAGACGAGACCGGATATTCTGATCACGGACATTAAGATGCCGTTCATGGATGGACTGGAGCTGAGCCGTCTCGTGAAGCACGAGCTGCCGGAGACCAAGATCATATTCCTGAGCGGGTATGACGAGTTCCAGTATGCAAAAGAGGCAATCGACATCGGAATCACGGATTATCTGGTGAAGCCGGTCACGGGTGCACAGCTGATCGGGACACTCAAGAAGATCGGTCAGAAGATCGAGGAGGAGCGCGGGAAGCAGAAGCAGCAGGCGCCGGAGGAGGCGAGATCTGCCGGCAGGCAGCGGCTGTTCCGGCACATGGTCTCCGGAAAGCATACCTATGCGTCGGTGTTCCAGGAGGCGAAGGAGCTGGGACTTGAGCTGATTGCGGAGCAGTACAATATCATGCTGCTCCAGCTGTTCTCCGAGGAGAAGGAGGATGTCCTGCCGGAGAAGATAAAAGCCTTCGAGCAGGAGCTGGAGAAGTACATGGAGCAGTCCGGCAATCTGATTGTCGCAAAGCAGAGCCGGGCGGAGTACGATTTTGTGCTGAAGGGCACAGGGCAGCAGTCTCTCGCGGAGACGACAGAGCAGGTAAAAAGCCTGCTGGCAGAGTATTTCCGGAGAGAGACGGCGGTGGAGTATGTCGCGGCGCTCGGGACACCGGTGGAGCGTTTCAGCGAGCTGCAGCAGTGCTACCGGCAGACCAACCTGTGCTTTTCCAGACGCTATTCGGTAGAGCGCAACCAGATCCTTGAGGAGGAGACGCCGGGGGAGACTGCGGCGGAGGTTCTGGAGGATGTAAAGCTCGGGGAGCTGAATATCTCCAGCCTGAGCCAGCGGCAGGCGGAGGCTTTTCTGTACACGGGCACTAGGGAGGAGGTGTCCGGCTTCGTGGAGGATTACTTTGCACAGCTCGGGGACGGCAATGTAAAGTCTATCTTCCTGCGCCAGTACGTGGTGATGGATCTGTATGTGACGGCGGTTTCCGTTCTGGAGAAGAGCGGTTACAAGAGCAGGGATCTCGTGGAGCGGTGCGGCGATGCGAAGGAGATGGTAGCCTACCTGACCACGGTTGAGCAGACCAGGGAATATATTAAGAAGCTTTTTTCGGCGGTGCTGGATTTGCGCAGTGAGGCGGTGGACGGAAAATACGACGGCATCATGCAGAAGGCAAAGACCTACATCAACGATCATTTTGAGAAGGACGGGATTTCCCTGAATATGGTCGCAGCGGAGGTAAATCTGAGTCCGAGCCATTTCAGCACGGTATTCGGTCAGGAAATGGGAGAGACGTTTGTAGAATATCTTACAAGAATCCGCATGGAAAAAGCGAAGGAGCTGCTCAGGACGACGGGAAAGAAGGTAACGGAGATTGCCTTTGAGGTGGGCTACCGGGATGCGCATTATTTCAGCAACCTGTTCAAGAAGACGCAGGGCTGCACACCGGGTGAGTACCGCAGCAGAGGGTAAAAGGGGAGATGGATATTGAAGAGAGGGTTTTCACTAAAGAGCAGGCTCTATATGCTGCTGCTGATCTGTGTGGTGCCGCTGACCATACTTCTGGCGTATCTTCTGATTATGACGAACAAGATTTCCTCCGAGTATGACGGGATTGTCAGGAGAATCACAAAGGCAAACGCGTACAACATCAATTTCAAGGAGGACATGGACTACGTGATGTATATTATCGTAGTCAATTCGGAGCGTGCCGAGGAGCTGGTGGACACGGAGCAGCCGCACCGGATGATACAGGCCGCGCGGGAGGTGTTCGGCGAGCTCTATGAGGAGGCAGATTCCGAGTACGCCGCGAACCGGCTGTCAAGCATACTAAAGAGTCTTGACACGCTGGAGGATCGTGTGGAGGAGATCGAGAAGGATGCGCTTGTGACCGGGCTTTATGAGACGAACATGGAGCGTCTGGATCTGAATATCCGCGTCCTGACGGAGCTGATACAGGAGCAGATCCAGTATTATATCTACTATGAGACAACGAACATGGAGGAGCTGCGGATGGGAATCCGCGCGGATGTGGAGAGTGCCATCACGGCGATCACAGTGATTCTCGTCCTGATACTGCTCGGGGCATGGATGGTCAGCAGGAGGATTGTGCGGGGAATCACGGAGCCCATCCAGCGGCTGTGTGAGGCTGCGCAGGCAGCGGGAAGCGGGGATTTTGCGATCCGGGCGCAGGACGAGGAGCTGGATGAGCTCTCGGTTCTGAACAGCAGCTTTAACCAGATGGTGGAGGAGATCGGGCATCTCGTGGAGGATATACGCGTGGAGGAGCTGAATCTGCGCGCGGCGGAGCTGCGCGTGCTGCAGGAGCAGATCAACCCGCATTTTCTGTACAATACACTGGACAACATCATCTGGCTCGCGGAGTCGAAGGACACGGAGCAGGTCGTGAGGATGGTGTCGTCCCTGTCAAGCTTTTTTCGGACAACCTTAAGCAAGGGGCGGGAGTTCATCACGGTAAAGGAGGAGGAGCAGCACATCCGCAGCTACTTAGAGATCCAGCAGTTCCGCTACAGGGATATACTGGAATATGAGATTGCGATTCCGGAGGAACTCTATGAATATGAGATCATCAAGCTGACGCTCCAGCCGCTTGTGGAGAATGCTCTCTACCACGGCATCAAGAACAAGCGCGGCGGCGGACATATCCGGGTGTCCGGTGCACTCTGCCAGGATGTCATGATTTTCAAGGTGCAGGATGACGGAATCGGAATGGACGGTGCGCGGCTTGCGCAGGTGTGCGCCATGCTCCGCGACGGGGAGCAGGAGCCGGAGCAGGAGGAGACGGGCGGCTTCGGACTGTTCAATGTCAACCAGCGTATCCAGCTCAATTATGGCAGGGAGTACGGACTGAAGATACAGAGCACCTACGGGCAGGGCACCGAGATCTGGGTGCGGATTCCGTGCCGGGCAGAGAAAATCAAAAGAAAACGCAACATTTCCAAAAAAATTACACCTTTTGAGGAAAATACGGCAAAATTGTGAATGAGCTGTTCATAATTTAGTAAAAAATTATACTTATTTCAAAAGCCAGTCGGTATTTTTTAAACCGTCCGAAAGCTATAATAGGTACATGGTTAAGGACTTAACCAAATCTAATAAAAACTTTGGGAGGTTTTTAAAATGAAAAAAAAGTTAGTGAGTGTATTGATGTGCATGGCAATGGGCGCAACCTTACTGGCAGGCTGCGGAAGCGAGGAGGCTGCTGACAGCAGCAACACAACGGCAGCAGATGCAGCAGACGCAGATACGGCAGCGGACAGCGAAGCAGCGGATGCTTCTGACGCAGCAGATGCGGCAGACGCAGCTGACGGGGATGTAATCACAATCGGCTTTGCACAGGTTGGCCATGAGTCTGACTGGCGTACCGCATCCACGAATTCCGCACAGTCCATCTTCTCGGCAGAGAACGGATATGATCTCCAGTTCGTTGACTGCGACCAGGATTCGGCAGTCCAGCTGGAGGCAGTACGTGGCTTCATCGAGCAGGATGTGGATTACATCATCATCGACCCGATCGTATCGACAGGCTGGGACACGGTACTGACAGAGTGCGAGGAGGCAGGTATTCCGGTTATCGTCATTGACCGTACGATTGATGATTCGGACAAATATATTTCATGGGTAGGCTCCAACTTCAAGAATGAGGGTCTTGCAGCAGGTGAGTGGTTAAAGGCTTACACGGATGCAAAGGGCATCAGCGACGTGAACGTGCTCGTTATCGAGGGAACAACCGGTGCTTCCGCACAGATCGGACGTACGGACGGCTTCAAGGAGATCGCAGATGCAAACGGCTGGAACATTCTGGATTCCCAGACCGGTGATTTCACACAGGCTGGCGGACAGGAGGTTATGGAGTCTTACATCAAGAGCTACGAGGGACAGTTCAATGTAGTGGTATGCCAGAACGATAACGAGGCATTTGGTGCGATGGATGCCATGAAGGCAGCAGGTATCTCCTATGGTGTGGACGGAGACGTGATCCTGATTTCCTTCGATGCCTGCACCGCAGGTCTTGAGTATGTAATGTCCGGCGACATCAATGCAGACTTCGAGTGCAACCCGCTTGCAGCTCCGTTTGTAGAGGATGTTATCCAGCAGTTAGAGTCCGGCAGCACACCTGACAAGGAAGTATACATGGTTGAGCACTGGTATGTAAATGAGGACATCCTTTCATCCATCACGGTAAACGGCGAGGAGCAGGAGCTTACCGTGGTTACACAGGAGATCGTTGACGCACAGTATTAAGACGGTCTGGCAACAGGACAAACATTATAGCAGGGACAGAGAAGAAGCTGCTTCACAGACAGGGAATTTGTAATGGGGGAGGCCGGTTGGTCTCTCCCAATTTTAAGGAAAGGGTGGAGTAAAATGGAGCATAATGTGGTACTGACCATGCGGGGGATTACCATGACATTTCCGGGTGTAAAGGCACTGGACAATGTGGATCTTACACTGCGGAAGGGCGAGATCATGGCACTGATGGGAGAAAATGGTGCCGGGAAATCTACACTGATCAAGTGTCTGACCGGAATCAACGCGTTCGATGCGGGAGAAATACGCGTTGACGGGATCGATGGACCGGTGGTCAATCATTCGACCCTGGATGCACAGAAAAAGGGCATATCCACGGTGTATCAGGAAGTCAATCTTTGCCCGAATTTGAGTGTGGCAGAAAATTTATTTATCGGCAGGGAGCCGAAGACAAAGCTTGGAACCATCGACTGGAAGACGATGACAGCAAAATCCAACAGGATTATTAAGAGCCTGGATCTTGATATTGACGTAACCAAAAATCTGGAGGAGTATTCACTGGCGCTCCAGCAGATGATTGCGATTGCAAGAGCGGTGGATATGGATTGTAAGGTACTGATTTTAGACGAGCCGACATCCTCCCTGGATGACCATGAGGTTGAAAAGCTGTTCGTTCTTATGCGGCAGCTGAAGGAAAAGGGTGTGGCGATTGTGTTTGTGACACACTTTCTGGAGCAGGTATACGCAGTCTGTGACCGGATCACAGTGCTCCGGAACGGCATACTGGTCGGAGAATATCCGATTGAGGAGCTGCCAAGGGTAAAGCTGGTCGCAGCGATGATGGGCAAGGATTTTGATGACCTGGCAGATATTAAGAGTGAGAGGATCGGCTCGGTCAAAGAAGGAGAATCCGTTATCGAAGCAAAGGGAATTTCTCATCATGGAACGATCAAACCGTTTGACATGATCTTTAACAAAGGAGAAGTAGTTGGTCTTACCGGTCTGCTTGGCTCCGGACGTTCCGAGATGGTACGTTCCATTTATGGTGCAGACAAGGCGGATTCCGGTGAAATCCGTGTATTTGGCAAAAAGGTAAAGATCAATACACCGTTAGATGCCATGAAAGCAGGAATGGCATATCTTCCGGAGGATCGCAAAAAGGATGGAATCCTGGCAGATCTTTCCGTAAGGGAGAATATTATTATTGCGCTTCAGGCAAAACGCGGCATGTTCCATCCGATGAAACGAAAGGAAATGGAGGATGCGGCAACAAACTTTATCAATTTACTGCAGATTAAAACGGCAAGTATGGAAACACCGATCAAGAGTCTGTCAGGAGGAAACCAGCAGAAGGTTATTCTGGGTAGATGGCTTTTGACCAATCCGAGATTCCTGATCCTGGATGAGCCGACCCGTGGTATTGATATTGGAACGAAGACGGAGATACAGAAGCTGGTGCTTCGGCTGGCTGACGAGGGTAAGTCAATAGCATTTATTTCTTCCGAGGTGGAAGAGATGCTTCGTACCTGCAGCAGAATGGCAGTTCTTCGTGACGGCAAAAAGGTTGGCGAGATAGAGGGCGATGATCTGACACAGGAGAAGATCATGGAGACCATAGCAGGAGGTGAAAAGTCCAATGAGTAACGAAAAGAAAAAATTTAATTGGAAAGCGGTTACACAGCATCATTTGTTTTTACCAATTGTCTGTCTGCTTGTTGTACTTTTAGTAAATGTGATCAAGACACCGGATTTCTTTGTAATATCCATGAAGGGCGGTGTCCTGTACGGGTATTTGGTCGATGTTGTCAATCGTGCCTCAGAGCTTGTGATCGTAGCAATCGGAATGACTTTGGTTACGGCGGCATCAGGAGGTCAGGATATCAGTGTTGGAGCAGTCATGGCGGTGGCGGCTTCGGTATGCTGCCAGATATTATCCGGAGGACAGGTGTCGACAGATACGCTGATGAACTCCATGGCATTAGCCATTATTGCAGCAATCATTGTTGCAGGTCTCTGCGGGGCATTTAATGGATTTCTTGTGGCGAATCTGGGAATCCAGCCAATGGTTGCAACGTTAATTCTGTATACGGCAGGAAGAGGAATCGCGCAGCTTGTTACAAAGGGACAGATCACATATGTCCGTGTCGATTCCTTTAAGGTAATGGGCGGTTACATTGGAAAATGTCCGATACCGACACCGATCTTTTTCGCCATTGCGGCAATCATACTGATCAATATTATATTGAAAAAGACAGCGCTTGGTCTTTACATTGAGAGTGTTGGAATCAACGGTTCCGCATCACGGCTGGTTGGTCTGAACTCCACGATGATCAAATTCCTGACTTATGTCATCTGTGGTGTACTTGCAGGTGTGGCAGGAATTGTTGCTTCCAGCCGGATCTATTCCGCTGACGCCAATAATATC
>ENA-UESD01001736-UESD01001736.1-human-gut-metagenome-genome-assembly--contig:-NODE-1736-length-16943-cov-5.410708_pt1 | contig 16943 bp, 14 predicted proteins | sample MGYA00242985_ERZ507986 | MGnify/ENA primary metagenome ERZ507986 (study PRJEB26167, sample SAMN06115408) | human gut metagenome | host: Homo sapiens | place: China:Guangxi | collected 2016-04-06... | reverse complement strand
AGGTGATTTGTGCCTGACTTATCACACTCAGGCTCCATGCACACAAAAGGAGAAATGTATCAGTAGTCGTCACTTTTCCCGGATAAATCGTAAATCCACGCTCATAACAATAATCATGTATTTTCTCAAAATCCCAGTTGGGATCTTCTGGGTATTGAACTGAGACAACCAGTCCTGACTGCCATTCACGCTTTATTACACTTTTAAGACCAATTTCATTTATACCTGAATGAATAGCCTCAAAAACTCTTTTGTGACGGGCAAACTTAGCTTCTTCACCCACTTCAAAATATTCATTTAATGCCTGACGAGTGGCGTAAATAGTTTGTACCGGTGGAGTAAAATGCATTTCACCTGTTCTCTCAAAATTCTCATACTGCAAATAAAGATTACAATAGTAAGAACGCTTGGGATATTTTTTTGAAAACTTAATCTGTTCCTCATTGCCTATAATAAAAGAAAGACCTGTCATCGCTTGAAGTCCTTTTTGAGCAGATGCCATACAAAAATCCACATTATCTTTCTCTATATCAAAAGGAATCATGCCCAAAGAAGAAGTAGTATCAACGACAAATTTAGCCTGATATTTATGAGCTATAGCGCCCATCTCGCGAATAGGGTTCAGAATTCCTGTACCCGTCTCGTGATGAGTAGTATAAACCATAGCTATATCAGGATTTTCTTGCAACACATTTTCCACCACCGATAAATCAGGACGTTCGTAAACGGAAAATTCCAAATTAATATGAGGCAAACCATAATATTGACACACTTCTACAGCACGGGTACTATATGCCCCATTATTCACTATAAGCACCCTTTTGTCTTCAGGAAGAAGAGAATTTAGACATATATCAATATTGATGGTTCCTGAGCCACAAAATAATACAGCGGTATGTTTTTCCAAATTCCCATGAGCAACTCTGACCAAATCGTCCCGAAGTTGTTTCATCATACCTGCGAATTCTTTCTCGCGAGGACAAATATCCGGAACAACTTGTGCCATTTTTACACTGTCAGTAGTAGTGGCAGGCCCAGGATTTAATAATATTTTTCTTTCTATTTTCATCGAATATATTTATTTTAAAAAATCCATAAAATGCTCCTTATTCTCTATAGGAGTAGTCGTGGGACGTCCCAAATTCTCCCGAGAATCTATTTTAACCTTTATTTCCAACAAAACAGGACCACATAACTTTGGAAGCTGCTTCATTGCTTCTTCAATTTCAACTTTTGTACAAACAGTATAAGTATGCTTATATCCGCTCCCCCGGACAATAGCCGGAATATCTAAACTAAATCCTAAAGTAGGCTGTCCTCCTACAGACTCGTGAGCACCATTGTTAAACAAAATATGATAATAGTTTTTAGGAGATAAATCGCCAATGTTACTAATTGCCCCTAAAAGCATAATAAATGCTCCATCACCATCCAAGCAATAAACAGGTCTATCTTGCTTTGCTATAGCAATACCCAAAGAGATTGATGAACTATGTCCCATAGAGCCTACCGTGAGAAAATCATGTTCATGACCTTGCTCTTTCATTTCTCGATATTCAAATAACTCACGAGAAAGCTTGCCAGTAGTAGAAACGACCACTGAATTTTCAGGCAGATAATCCACAACTATTTGCAAAGCATCCTCACGAGATAAAGGATAATTACATCCGAACTCTTTTTGAAGTTTATATTTGCCAAAAACATCTTTCCGAATAATTATTGCATGAGGAATATTCTTAGTTTTTGCTGATTGTATGATATCATGGAGCTGAATAAATGCATCATTCTCATTTGAATCAAGAATTATATAAGGAATCCGCATTGCTTTCAACAAATCTAAAGTTACCTCACCCTGTTTTTTATGCTGAGGTTCATCTTTTGTTCCCGGTTCACCACGCCAGCCAATCATCAAAAGCATTGGAAAACTGTATACTTGTTCATCTGCAAGAGACAGCAGAGGATTAACAGTATTACCCAAGCCGGAATTTTGCATATAAACCACAGGAACCTTACCTGATGCCATATAATAACCTGAAGCAATTCCTACAGCCGCACCTTCATTAGCAGCTATGATATGTTTCTCACGTGAAGTATGGTCTGTGATATAGGCACAAATATTTTTTAGTAATGAGTCTGGAACTCCTGTAAAAAAATCAACGTCATGACTCAGAAACGTTTCATAAACTTTTTCTACGCTTAACATAATGATATTCCTCTTTTTATTTAGTACCTGGAATCAGTTCCAATATTTCTTTTATGGGCATACACAGTTCGCGCACCTCTAAAGCACGTTCATTCTCTAATATTATCTTTGCGACATTCATCATAGCAGGATAAGCGGCACGAAGCATATGATTAGCATAAATAATTATATTCACACCCCAATCACACAATTCAGACTCATAAATATGATCATATGTAGTAGGCACAACCACGATAGGTACATGAGCATACTGTTTTCGAAACGCCAAACAAAATTCTTTTATATCTTCACCCGACTTATTTTTGCTATGTATCATAATACCGTCCGCTCCCGCTTGGACATATGCAAAAGCTCTCTCTAAAGCATCACTTACCGGCTTTCCCGCTATAAGGCTCTCAATACGAGCGATAATCATAAAATCATCAGTAATCTGAGATGCCTTTCCTGCTTTGATCTTATTACAGAAACCTTCGATTGTATCTTGAGTTTGAATAACATCTGTACCAAACAATGAATTCTTTTTTAATCCAACTTTATCTTCAATTATTATAGCTGAAATTCCATGACGTTCTAAAGTGCGTACTGTAAATACGAAATGTTCAATTTTACCACCTGTATCTCCATCAAAAATAATAGGTTTAGTAGTACACTCCAGAATATTATTCAAATCTTGCAATCGGGTAGTTAAATCAACCGCCTCAATATCAGGTTTACCTTTACTGGTTGAATCCGTAAGGCTACTAGACCACATTCCGTCAAATACTTCCCTCTTATCCCCTTTTAATATTTCCTGATTTTCAATTATCAAGCCACATAGTCCATCATGAGCTTCCAAAATACGAACTACGGGTTTGGCATTTATCAAACGACGAAGTGATTTTAAACGTACATCAGGGGTTGTACCTATAGCCTTAATATCTTTATCCAAAGAAGATGAATTAATTCCCAAAGTATATGGAATTTCGATAACCTTTCCTCCCTGTTCATTCATCACTTCAAATACGCGCACACGTTCTTCACGTAAAGGCCCGGTTTTCCAGTCGTCACCATGAATTATATAGTCAGGTTTAATGCGTTTGAGATTCTCAACATAGCTCCATTCTTCTTGAGGAACAACTTTACATACGCCTTTAATATTCTGAACTACCTCTTTTCGTTGTTCATAGGTCAGATAAGGAAGGCGTTTATGCTCCGCAATAGCTTTATCTGTAAGAAGACCAATTATAACATCACCGTATTTAGTAGCCTCATTAATAATGCGGATAAGTCCTGGATGCATAATATCCGCAGTCATCCCAATATAAACTGTCTTACTCATAATTTGATATATTATTTTAATTAACAATACGGAACAATATATTTCTCTGCATATTCCAAATCTGATATGTCATCGATTTCATACCATTTCAGCCCTTCTACTTTATGCACATAAACAGGAGATTGAGAACAAGATATTCGTAGTAATTCATACTCATATCCCAAATTGGGTTGTTCATCAACAATACTCGCATAATCAGCACACATTATTTTGTAAAAGGAACCGGATAGTTTATGGATGCCGACCAATTCGCCTTTAGCGTTTAGTTTATTCTTATTGACAGAACATGAAGAAAGGCGAAAATTATCATCATGTTCCACATAATACTGATCTTGAAACTTTGTCACTGGAGTTATTAGCATTGCATCTGCCGCAGGACACTCCAATAAGCTCATTATTGCTTGTTTCTCAAAAATCAAATCTGACTCTAACAATAAAAAATCATCATTGCCCAGAATCTCCCGCGTATTATATAAAGTATACATACTATTTGTTTCAGCATAACGAGGACTAAAACAGGTTTCAAGCATAGGATAGTCTGTCTTCAATTCTTCATAAACTTCTTGTTTATATCCTGTACCGATTACAATTCGCTCAATGTCACATGATAACAAAGTATCAATAGAACGAACTATCATTGGAATACCTCCCACTTTGACGAACCCTTTAGGTATCAATTCTGTATATTGGCCAAAACGGGTTCCCATGCCCGCAGCCATTATCATAGCTGTACGTATCATTCGTTTAATAATATAGTAAGTGAATTTAATTGATGTAAGAATGTTGTAAACGACGTTTTAGCATCATTTATCCTGTTCTATCTCCTTATTTTTCAGTTCTTTTCTCAAGCTAGCCAGCAGACTTTTGCCAAAAAACACCCACACGAGAGTACCAGATACGGACAGGAACACAAATAATAAAATATAAATTTTGAGTCCCATACCTGAAAGTTTCAAAGGTACAACGGCAGGCTCAACTACTGCAAAGACTGGCTTTTCCTCCTGTACTTTGGCTCTGGATACCTGCAACTGATTAGCAACCTGACTATATATCTGATAAGCCAAACTCATGTCGTTCTGTAAACGCTCCTGCTCAGCACGTACACTTTGAAGAACCACATTATCATGGGCGTCTACATAATCCGCATATTTTCTTTGAGCAGCATAATATTCCTGCTGACGTTCTTTAAACAACCGTTCCAAATACGCACAGTCTTCTTTTACTTTTGAAGTTCGATACCCAATTGATACCGCCGTCGGCGATGATCGGAATACCGTACTCCTTTGCAACCGCATAGCAGTCCATAACCGCAGTGATCTGCGGATTTTGTAAGGTGACCGTAATGCTCGTTATGGCGGTTTTCTTATCAATGGATGCACTAATCTTCTTTTTAAGAAAATTAATCTTCTCATTTACTTCTTTCGTCAATTCGATAGTTCCTTGCCGCCCTCCACTGGCAGGAACCGTATCTTCTCCGAATAATGATTTAACTCCTCCTATTACTATGCCCGGAAAACCTATAAGATAATCCCACCAAGGAGATGACTCTTCATCGAGATAAGACCCCAAAGTCATTTTATCATCCTTTTTAGAAACGGAGACTTCCATTTCTAAAAGTTCCAATAAAAAAGGAGTTGAAGAAACAATATCTGCTGAAAGAGAAGCGTTCAAGGCATCTGTGCTTTCCCCTATTAGAGCCCCATCTCCCAAAAACGAGGCAGCAAGTCCGGCTAAACCATTACTTCCCTTCGCATTACCCATTTCAGGAGAAAGGGTAACCTTTACTGTATATTGCTTGGGAATGCTCAATGCCACCACTATAGCAATTATTACTCCCACTCCAGCAGCTTTGCATAGTACTCCACGAACAGTAATAATCTTATAAAAAATAGCCATCAAGTCTATTTCCATTTCATCATCTTTCCTTTTATCCACTTCAGAAAACGGTTCTTGATAAGATTGCTTTTCAATCATAATAGGTCATTTATTTCTTTATCAAATTAGCAATAGAAGCAATCATCATTCCCAAAGAACTGAAGGAAGTAGCATAACCTAAAATATTAGCTATGTTCCCTTTCTTCTTAGCCTTACTAGGCACAATAATCTCACATCCCGGCTCAATCTGTTTCTTACCACTACCCTTAACCTTCGTCACCTGACCATTCATGTAAACAATGAATTTCTTACTCTTCCTTGCATTATCAGAATAACCACCGGCCTGATTCAGGTAATAATCCACATTCTTGCCCTTCATATAAGAAACCGTATTCGGAACCATGACAGCACCATTGATAGTTACAGTATTAGTATTCTTAGGTATAAAGACCACATCACCTTCACGTAGGACAAGGTCGGCACTACCCTTAGGATTAGTCAAAGCCTTCTCCAAATCAATACCTACCGTAAAGGTATCCTCAACACCAATACCCAAAGAGTCAATCATGGCCTCACCCAATTGTCTGCTCATCAGGCGAATCACGTCACCCATACGTTTCTTCTCACCCGCACTTGCCACACGGGTCAATTTCGCACCACGAAGATAGGCAAGACTGGTAGGACCACCCGCTTTATTCACCAGATCGGAAAGACGTTCCTCACGGCTGGTCATGGCATAATTTCCTCCAAACAATATTTCACCATCAATGACTACATTCTGTTGCGCCTGATAACCCGGACTGCGACGGACATAAACTTCGTCATAAGGCTGAAGGATAAAACCGGGCTGACCGTCGATGACAAAACCATCCTTTAAAGAGAAGGTATACATCTGACCGATAGTATCATTATCCGCGGTACTACGGGGATTCTTGATTCGTCTCGACACATCAATGCGGACAGTGGAGGCGGCTTCTTTCAAGCCACCGGCCTGGATGATCAGATCCTCAAGTGTCATGTTATCAGCGTAGGGATAGGAATCCGGTTGGGCGACCTCACCGTGAACTGTGACATTGCCACGATCTTCCAGATCGTGAATGCTCGGGATGTAGAGGATGTCATTCTTCATCAGGGCGAGGTTCGGGGAAGTACCGTTCATGATAGACCTGATGTCTATCTGAACAACTTCACTGGTCAGGTCCTCACGCTGGCGATAAAGGACGGCACGATTCAGGAAAGCGTCACCGGTCAGGCCCTGGGCTTCATGGACAAGTTCGCGGATCGTATTCAGTTTACCGCTGAGCTGGTAGATGCCGGGACGATAGACAGCGCCACGGATTTCCAGTTTGTTTGTGAAGCGGTTAAGGATGGCTTCGGCTGTTACAACGTCACCGTTACGCATTGTGTAGATGCTGTAGTCCATATCCTTGACCGTGTTGACCTCATATTCCTCACCATTCTGACGGACAACACGCAATGAACGGGTGTAGGCATCGGCTTCAAAGCCGCCGGCATATTTGATTAAAGTGGCAAGGTTCTCGTCTTTCTTCATTTCGAAACGCATAGGACGTTTTACCTTGCCGCTGATCTTTACCAAGACATCGTAGGCGGGGACGATAACCACGTCACCTTCCTGAAGGCGGATGTCATCCTGTGTGTTGCCTTTCATGATAAATTCGTAGACGTCGATGGTGGCGATATTCTTTCCGTTGCGTACCAACTGAACGTTTCGGAGGCTGCCGATATCACTCACGCCGCCTGCACGGTAAAGCGCGTGGAAGACGGTAGAGAAGGAAGAAAGGGCGTAGGTACCCGGCTGCACGACCTCTCCCATCACATTGATCTGGATAGTACGGATATTACCCAAAGTCAGACGGATGTCGGAAGTAGGGTCGGTAGTATTGTTCAGACCGTTATAGATCTTATTCAGGGCGCCCTTCAGATAGTCGTTGGCGGCGGAGACTGTCATACCGCTAAGGTTGACAGGACCGATCTTCTGAATATTGATGGTGCCTTCAGGAGAGATCTGCTGGCGGATCGTGTTCTGGCTAGCACCCCAGATATCGATGATGACTTCATCACCGGGACCCAGACGGTAATTGGCAGGAGTGGCAAGGTTGACACTAGGCTCGAACGTCAGGTTGCGGGTATTGAAGATGTTGCGCCCGAAAACCTGATCCTCACGGGCCAAATCTTCCGTAGTCGGATGATCTTCCAGCATGTCGGAAGTATTCTCCTTAGTCTCTTCACGAAGGCGGGACTCGTTGATATCCGTACCCGTGGATTGGGAGGTGTTTACATTGTTCTGCTGCTCATAGAGCTGCTTCACACGCATAGCCTGTTCCTTGGTCACACCTTTACGCGCAAGCTCGGAAGCAAGCTGTTTCTGTTCCTTGCCTTGCCGGATGCCGTCCTTCACATATTCCAGTACCTGTGAGTCACTCATGGACTGGGCCATAAGCGAGCCACTTCCCAGCATAGAACAAAAAAGTAGAATGCTAAAAAGTCGTTGTATTTTCATTGACAAATAAAAAAGTTAGTTGGTTTCACACAGTTCCTGCATACCGTGACAGACGGCAGACAACTGTTGTTTAAGAAGAGATGGGGGAAGAACATCAAGAAGGGTCAGAGAACGCTGCAAGACAGACCGTTTTCTATCCTCGTCTTCCGGATTGGCGTACATCGACACATTATATCCCTGAAGGATGGCCAAACACAGGGTAGCATCCTGCTCCGGTGTCTTCCCCCGTTGTGAATATAAATCGTTTATCTTTTCGTGGATTGATTGTTGTAATGCAGAAAGGTCATCGGTGTATACATACCCATTTTTATCACCGATGTGAAGTAAATGATCTGCCAGATGTTGCAGTTCATCAATATTTTCTTGTAGTAAAAAACTCACCATACCCCTTTTATTCACTTAATGCTTGTTTCACTTATATTTAAACCCTTATTTCTCCAGAGGCTCTACACACCCTACTGGTATATCTACAAAAGCACATCCCAACATAGTTAGACGGACTGCTACTTTCGATTTTCCATTTACTGTAACCAATTCTCCCTGAAGTCCGGATAATGGCCCTTTGATAACCTTAATCTTGGTTCCTGGTGACAAGGGAGTCGTACTCATATTAATCGCCTCGTCCGAATAGTCTAGCATAAATTTAAAGCGGTGCATCTGTCCATCCGGAATGACAGCAGGAGTACTTTCTCCACGCAATACCATATATCGGCTGATAGAGCCCAATGTCAAAACTTCTTTCTGTTCATACATATCGACATGCACAAATATCATCATCGGAAGAAGAACACGCTCGACTACCTTTCGACGATCACTCCATTGATGCACTTCTTGCTGAACAGGAAGGAAGTTTTCAATACCCATTTTAGATAGTCGCTCACTCGTTTTCTTCTCATGAGAAATACGTACTAAAGCCACTAACCAACGTTTATGGTACGCTACGCTCCTGCCAGTCACATCTGCCGGCAGAACTTCTTGAATGTCTTTTTTACTAAAAATCATCTATTTACCCCACACTTATTCGTTATTCTTTAACAAACAGAAACGAATAACGGTGCAAAGATGACCATATTTACCAATATACGCAAATAAAAAACAATAATATTTTCGTTAAACGACCATAATTAGAGGGAAATATCTGTTTGTTTCATTTTCAACACCTATTTATTATACCATTTACGAACAATGAAATATTCAATATTTTCATTGCCCAGCCCTTAAAAAAGAATTAAAAGCTCCACCTCAATCAGAAGATTTTACAATAAAAAGAAAAAAAATAAATATTCTGAGAAAAAAAATAAAGAAAGGATGCAGTATTCTATAAACTGCTGCATTTAACTTATAAACGGGAGAAAAAAAAGAATCAAACCTATATATCATATTAAGACCTGAAACCTGAACTTGACAAGTGGGGAGAAATTAGAGAGAGAGAGTATTTTACAAACGTCCCCAAAAACGAGAACCCCTGCCGACTGTAGAAGCCGGCAGGGGTTTATTTTTACTACTAAGGAGTCCGAAAAGAAAGTAAGACGTTATTCTTTCCAAGCACCTCCGCTTATTTACAATATTTTTTTATAAGTTCATCCACATTCGGATCACCCAGTTCCTTCGCTTTATTGAAGTTTCCGCAAGCTTCGTCCGTCTTCTTCAACTGTATCTGACAAAGGCCCAACAACCGGTATGCTTCCCCATATTTCGGCTCGTCTTTCAGAATTTCATTCAGTATCTTCATGGATTCTTCGTAACGTCCTACACGCAGATTAACCACTGCATGTTCTGCCCGATAAGTCAGATCTTTGGGACTCAATTCAATCGCTTTCACGATATCATCCAATGCACGCTGATATTGGCGGGCTTTCAACGCAGCCTGCTCACGATAATAATAGAAAAGGTCATTGACCTGTCCATTCACAGCCTTATAATAAGCATCATAATCGAGCATTGCATTTCTTGCCTGATCGTTGTTCATATACATCTGTGCACGTTCCAGCAGATAAGGAGCAAAGTTTGCCGTGACAGGCTGCGGACAACGAGCAATGCAACTGTCCATCAATGCCAACACTTCTTTGGCATCTGCCTTCAGCAATTCTTTCGTCTTGGCGGCACTAAAGAATGAGGCTGCTGAAGCCAGATTGCTGGCATTCACCTTCTCATAAGCGGCCAAAGCACCTGCATAGTCCTGCTGTGCAAAAAGTATATCTCCTTCCAACTGCGTATAAACGGGCAAAGGATCGATAGCCATCGCCTGACGGAGATTCTTCAAAGCCGTATCATACGTCCAGTCTTTATAAGTCGTTTCCGGTTTTGAAAGCTGATAACCGTATATCAGCTTGGCGATATTATAATACACATCATCCTTTTTAGCCGCCACCTTCAAGGCTTGATTAAAGTCGGCTACAGCCTTGTCAAAATAAGACTGGTCATCCTTACCTTTTGCTACGTAATAGTTGGCACGACGGATATATCCATCGGTACTGCTGGGGAACTGGCGAATGAAATCGTCCAGCAATTTCTCATATTCATCAGCCGACATCTGCGTGGAAGCCATAAACAGATACACCAATGCCTGATCCTCCGCTTCGGGCAATCCTTTCCGGATACCGATATTCTTCAGAGCAACGTCTCCCAAAGACAGAGCACTAATCTTCTGCGACATTGCAAAAGCTGCCCCTGCCGCATAACAAGTCGTTACCGTATCCGCACCGGAGGACTTCTGTGAAATACCGAACACCTGGCCTTCCGCATTCATCACCGGACAACTCACCATCTTGTCTTTCATCTGCATACTCAAGGTATAGTAATGGTATTCTCCAGCAATCTTCGATACATCCTTCACTTTACCCGAAACGCAGGCAATGCTCTTCTGCGTAGAATAAGGAAGCATCCATGCGTCAGCGCCTGTAACCGGAGCAGTAGTCGCCACTACCAGTGACGGCACTTTCTTCTCGGTGATGGCCACACGAAACTTGATCACATCGTACATATCATCTGCTCCCAAAATCAGGCTGACCGGCATTTGCTTGCCTTCGGCTGTGACAATCACCGCACGCTCAGCCCCTTTGAAGAGACTGTAGTCAGAGAGAGCCAGTCCGTCTTCGGATACGAAAAATCCGTTTCCGGTATTCAGCATCTTGTCATTCTTATCATAAGTTATTACTGAGAAAACAGCACGTTTCGCCTTCTCCACCCATTTCGGGGTTTGCGCCAGACCGCTCTGTACCAAGAGGAAAAGCGCTAAAGGTAAGATTAAAAGTTTCTTCATATCAGTCGTTGTTTCTTTGTTTCACAGCTTCATAAATCAAAATACCGGCAGCTACGGAAACATTCAGAGATTCGATAGTTCCCAGCATCGGTATCTTCACCCATTCGTCACAGAGAGCCAGATGATCATATGATACACCGGTGTCCTCCGCTCCCATGATGATACACATCGGTCCCGTATAATCGGCTTTCGTATAGTCATAATCTCCTTTCTCGGTAGCGGCAACGATACGGAAACCGCTGTCCTTGAGATACTGCAAAGTCGCACGCAGATTCTGTTCGCGGCAGACAGGCAATGTATGCAACGCACCTGCGGAAGTCTTCATGGCATCGGCATTCACCGATACGCTGCCACGCGCAGGAATAATCACCGCATCCACCGCGGCACATTCGCAGGTACGGGCTATCGCACCAAAGTTACGCACATCCGTTATGCCATCCAACATCACAAAAAACGGATTCTTGCCTTGCTCGAATAAGAAAGGAACGAGGTCTTCCGTCTTCTGATAGGTCACAGAGGAAATGAAGGCAACCACACCCTGATGATTCTTCCGTGTGATGCGGTTGATACGTTCCACCGGCACACGCTGAACAGGAATCAGCAATCCTTTCAATGCTGCGAAAAGCTCTTTGGAAAGATCACTTTGAATGTCTTTCTTAACGAGGATCTTATCAATCTCTTTTCCAGCCTGAATGGCCTCTATGACGGCACGGACGCCGAAAATCATTTCACTTTTATCGGTCATTGTAATTTTGAATTATAAATTTTGAATTATGGATTATGAAGTACGGGCCAACAGGGCCTTCGCATTGCTGAGGGCAGCCTCGGTCAATGTGGCTCCGCTCAGCATGTGAGCGATCTCCTCTACCCGTTCTTCATCGGTGAGACGGCGGATATGGCTGTTCGTTTCCGTATCGCTGTCCTTCTTATATACTTTATAATGAGCGCGCCCGCGAGCTGCGATCTGAGGCAGATGTGTGATACTGATCACCTGACGGTTGCAGTCACCCATTTCCTGCATCATATCCGCCATACGGTCGGCTATTTCACCGGAAACTCCGGTATCGATCTCATCAAATACAATCGTAGGCAGTTTCACCGCACCGGCGATCATCGCTTTGATAGAAAGCATCACACGCGCAATTTCACCTCCAGAAGCAACGGAAGATATGCTTTGCAACGTTCCGTTCTTGTTGGCGGAGAACAGGAAGTTGACAGTATCCTCCCCCTGTATGCCCGGTTCTTTCTTCAATCCCATTTCCACTTGGAAGCGGACGTTGGGCATACCCAGCGGGACCAGCCGTTCAGCCAGTTGTTTCTCCACTTCACGGGCGGCTGCCGCACGGGCTTTTGTCAGCACGGTGGCTTGCTTCTTCACCCGTTCATACTGGGCTTCCTTGCGGGCAGTCAGTTCGGCTATGCGATCATCATAAGAGGTGATCTCGGACAACTTACTGCGATATTGGTCTGCCAAGGCCATCAATTCTTCAAGTGTCTGTACCCGATGCTTCTGTTGCAGGGAGTAAATCAGATTCAGACGATCGTTCACTTCGTCCAGACGGGTAGGATTAAACTCGATGGATTCTCCCTGCGCTGAGACTTCCTGCGAAATATCTTTCAGTTCGATGTAGGCACTTTCCATGCGGTCGCTCAGTTCTCCGGCAGGCTGATACACCTTTCTCAGATTATTCAGCGTATTCAGATTATCTTTCAGGAAAGAAAGCAGTCCGCCTTCGTCCGAGAAAAAAGACTGTTCGATGCGGTAAAGCCCCGCTTTGATCTCCTCAGCATGACTCAGAGTTTCCGCCTCCTGCTCCAGTTCACTCTGTTCCCCTTCCACCAGATGAGCTTCCTCCAGTTGTTCCAGCTGGAAACGAAGATAGTCCTCATCCGTCCGGCTTTGCTCGGCAAGTGCCGTCAGCTCGGACAATTCACGGTCGAGCAGCTTCCATTCATTATACAGTAAATGATACTTCTCCAGCGCATCATCGTTATGAGCCAGAATATCGAGTACATTCAGTTGGAAACCTTCTTTATTGAGCAAAAGATTCTGATGCTGCGAATGTACATCGATCAGTTGTTCGCCCAATTCCTTCACCTGTGCCAGCGAAGCAGGCGTATCATTAATGAATGCGCGGCTTTTGCCGGACGCCTGCACTTCGCGCCGCAGGATACATTCCTCGTCGTCGTATTCCAGTTCGTTCTCTTCAAAAAACGGGCGCATACCGTAAGCCGAGATATCAAAACGTGCTTCGATAATACATTTAGAAGCTCCACGACGAATCGCTTTCACATCGGCACGCTGTCCGAGCAGCAGACCGATAGCTCCCAGAATAATCGATTTTCCGGCCCCCGTCTCGCCTGTGATGACCGAGAAGCCTGTTTCAAAACCGATATCCAGTTTTTCTATCAATGCGTAATTCTGAATATAAAGTGAACGTAACACCTTCTGTAAATTAAAAATTAAACCTAAAAAATAAAGATCAGTGAGTCAAGACGGCAATCAGATGGTTGATGATGTCTTGCGCTACTTCCTGTTTGGGCTTCAGAGGATAATCCTCGCGACCTTTGCGATCAATAATGCTAATCTTGTTTGTATCGTGACGGAAGCCGGCTCCCGCGTCATTCAGAGAGTTGAGGACGATAAAGTCAAAGTTTTTACGTTCGAGCTTTCCTTCGGCATTCTGCTGTTCGTTATTTGTTTCGAGGGCAAACCCCACTAACAGTTGATTGTCTTCTTTGATCTTTCCCAGACTTGCAGCAATGTCCTGCGTAGCCTGAAGATGCAAGGTCAGTTCTTCTTCCTTCTCCCGTTTGATCTTTTTGCCGGCCACCGTTTCCGGGCGGAAATCGGCGACTGCCGCACAAAGAATCCCCACGTCGGAAGTCGGGAAACAGGTTTGCGCTGCCTCATACATTTCCTGAGCAGATTCCACATCTATCCGGTGGATACGCGAATGCTGCGTTTTCAGTTGCACCGGTCCGGCGATCAACGTCACCTCTGCCCCACGACGGGCACATTCTTCCGCCAAAGCAAATCCCATCTTACCGGAAGAATAATTGCCGATAAAACGGACCGGATCGATCTTTTCGTAAGTCGGTCCGGCAGTTATCATAATTTTCCTTCCCTGAAGTTCGGCACTCGCAGAGAAAAACTCGTCCAGCACTCGGATAATGTTTTCCGGTTCTTCCATACGCCCTTTGCCGACCAGATGGCTGGCAAGTTCACCCGTTGCGGGCTCAATGATGCGGTTGCCGTAGGAACGCAATATATCCAGATTCTTCTGTGTAGAAGGATGTGCATACATATCGAGGTCCATAGCCGGTGCAATGAATACCGGAGCTTTGGCCGAAAGATAAGTGGTTATCAGCATATTGTCTGCTATCCCGTTCGCCATCTTTCCGATGGTGGAGGCGGTAGCGGGTGCGATCAGCATGGCATCCGCCCACAGACCCAAGTCCACATGGCTGTTCCACGTACCGTCTCGTTGGGCAAAAAACTCGCTGATGACCGGCTTACTGGTCAAAGCCGAAAGAGTGATGGGAGTAATAAATTCTTTTCCCGCCGGAGTAATGACCACCTGCACTTCCGCTCCCTGCTTTATCAGTCCGCGGATAATGTAACAAGCCTTATAAGCAGCGATGCTACCGGTTATTCCAAGAATTATCTTTTTTCCTTTTAGCATTATTTTGTAATCAAATTACTCATTTCACGCAGACGGATTTTAGTCAGCACCGCCTTGGTATTCAACGTGAAATCACTGTTTAAAATCCAGCTGTAGTATCCGGGGTCTTTCTTCAGTACCTCGGCTACAGACATTCCTTTATATTTTCCGAAATTAAATACTTCCACACCATTGTCGTCATACACCATCCGGCCGGCAAAGTCCACATTCTTAGTGAAACTTGAATATTCTGCCAGGAAGGCGATGTCGTTCTGAAGATCCGGATAGCGGTCGAGCTGTGCTTTCAGCACCTCATAAGTGGCACGTGTATCGGCCTCGGCCGTATGGGCATCTTCCAGACTCTTTTCGCAATAGAACTTATAGGCAGCCGAAAGGGTACGTTGCTCCATCTTGTGGAAAATCACCTGTACATCGACAAACTTGCGCTTCGTCATATCGATATCTACACCGGCACGAAGAAATTCCTCTGCCAATACCGGAATATCGAAGCGATTAGAGTTGAATCCAGCCAAATCGCAGCCTTCAATGTCACGGGCCACATTCTTTGCCACCTCCTTGAAAGTCGGACAGTCCGCTACATCGGCATCATAAATGCCATGTACGGCAGAAGAAGCTTCAGGAATATGCATTTCGGGATTGATACGCATTGTTTTCGTTTCCTCATTCCCGTTAGGATATACTTTCAGATAGCAAATTTCAACGATCCGGTCTGTGTTGATATTGGTTCCCGTTGTCTCCAGATCGAAGAACACAATCGGGTTTTTCAAATTTAATTTCATTTCTTTCTTTAATGGATAATGGATTATGGAGAATTGATAATGGATAGGAAACATAAAAAATGGATAACTCCTGAACACTGACAGCGCAGCTCATTATCCATTATCCATTTTCAATTTTCCATTAAATAACTAATCGTTCAGCATCATCGGCATCAGCAGCATCAGCAAGTCTTCATTTTCTTCCTGTTCTACCGGCACAATGACTCCGGCACGCGACGGATCGGCAAGTTCGATTACCACTTCATCGGCCGAAATATTGTTCAGGATATCGATGAGGAAAGTAGATTTGAATCCGATGCTCATAGCGGCACCCGAATATTGGCAAACTTGTGTTTCTTCGGCAGAAGTGGAGAAATCGATGTCCTGTGCGGAAATCACAATCTGATTCTCCTGCATACGCAGCTTGATCAAACTGCTTGCCTGTGAAGAAAAGATAGACACGCGGCGCAAAGCTCCGATCAGTTGCTGACGGTCTACAGTCACTTTATGAGGGTTGTTCTGCGGAATTACCGAGTTGTAGTTCGGATAGCGTCCTTCGATCAGACGGCAGACCATGCGGTAGCTTTCCAGCATAAACACAGCGTTGCGTTCGTCAAATTCGATGGTTACTGTTCCCTGTTCTTTCGGAAGCAGGTTTTTCAGCAATGTAGCGGGTTTCTTCGGAAGGATGAACGCGGCACGTTCGTTTCCTTTGGCAGCCAGCGTTTTGCAACGTACCAGCTTATGACCGTCCGATGCCACCATCGTGATGTCTTCTGTTGTAATATCGAAATATATACCGTTCATTACCGGACGGAGTTCGTCGTCGGCAGTTGCGAATACCGAACGGTTGATACCACCCAGCAGTACACCTGCTTCCATCTCCACGCGGACTGCATTTTCGCCCAGCACAGCCGACTGCGGAAATTCGTCAGCATTCTGTCCCATCAGACTATACTTTCCGTTCTGATACTGCACTGTGATTTCATAATTGTCCGTGTTGATGTCAAATGTCAACGGTTGTTCCGGAATTTCTTTCAGTGCATCAAGCAATGTTTTCGCTACTACGGCAAAACGCCCGTTTGTATCGCTTTCATTTACCTCAACGGTTGTCACCATGGTCGTTTCACTGTCAGAAACAGTCACAGACAATGTTCCGTCTTCCAATTCGAAGAGAAAACAATCGAGAATAGGCAGCGCATTCTTAGAGTTAATTACACGACTGATAGCCTGTAAATGGCTGGAAAGAGCAGTACTTGAAACGATAAATTTCATATATTTTCGAGTATTTAAGTTTTGAATTATATATCGCACAAAGTT
>ENA-UESD01001731-UESD01001731.1-human-gut-metagenome-genome-assembly--contig:-NODE-1731-length-16967-cov-14.932327_pt1 | contig 16967 bp, 18 predicted proteins | sample MGYA00242985_ERZ507986 | MGnify/ENA primary metagenome ERZ507986 (study PRJEB26167, sample SAMN06115408) | human gut metagenome | host: Homo sapiens | place: China:Guangxi | collected 2016-04-06... | reverse complement strand
TGAAGCCCGTTGCCGGACTTCGTTGCCGACACCCTCTGTCTGGCTATTTTCATGTATGGAGGATAACTGCCTATGGCAAAAAACAAAACAGAGATTCATGTTACAACGGTGTTTGACGGGGAGCTGGACGCAACCGATGTGTTCGTCAGCCTGATTTCCCAGAAATACGGTAAGACAAATACGAAAGAATATCTTGCTAAAAAGAAAGATTTGAAGTATAATGAAGATGAGGTTCAAAAGAGCCAGATACCGTCTGGATTGTGTGGGTAAATGGCTATGATGAACGAAATGGAATACAGAACAATCGGTTCGGCACTTGCCGGAGGGTATCGTGCAGCGGTCTATTGCAGGCTGTCAAAGGACGATGACCTGCAAGGCGAAAGTGCCAGTATCGCAAACCAGCGTGATATGCTGGAAAAATACTGCGAAAAGCAGGGATGGGAGGTTGTGGCAGTCTATCAGGACGATGGCTTCACAGGTCTTAATATGGAGCGTCCTGATTTACAGAGAATGTTGAGAGCCATTGAGCGCAGGCAAATCAACCTTGTCATCACGAAAGACCTCAGCCGACTGGGGCGTAACTATCTGCAAACCGGGCATTTGATTGAGGACTTTTTCCCAAGAAACGGTGTCCGCTATATCGCCATGAATGACGGTATCGACACCCTGCGGGATAACAACGATATTGCCCCGTTCAAGAATATCCTGAACGAGATGTACAGCAAGGATATTTCCAAGAAAGTCCATTCCTCTTATCTTCTGAAAGCGCAGAAAGGACAGTTTACCGGGTGTCTTGCCCCGTTTGGGTATCGGAAAGACCCGGAGGACAAAAACCATCTGCTCATTGACGAGGAAACCGCCCCGATTGTGCGGCTGATTTTCGGATATGCCCTGAACGGTCATGGTCCGAACTATATCCGCAGACGGCTGGAGGAAGAAAAAATCCCCTGCCCCACATGGTGGAACCGGGAACGGGGGCTTCGCAATACCCGCACCAAATGGGAAAAGAAAGACCCGGAAAACGGGCGGTATATGTGGGACTTCTCCGTTATCAAAGACCTTTTGATGAATCCCGTCTACACCGGGGCGATTGCTTCCCAGAAAAAGGACTACCGTTTCAAAATCGGCACGATTGGGGAAAAGAAGCCGGAGGACTGGATTGTGGTGGAGGGACAGCATGAACCGCTGATTGACCGCATGAGCTTTGACATTGTGCAGAACAAGCTGAAATCCCGCCAGCGTCCGGGGCAGACCAATGAAATCAGCCTGTTTGCCGGACTGATAAAATGCGGCGAGTGTGGGAAGTCGCTGACGATACGCTACACAAACGCAAAACATCCCCAGCAGATTTATTCCTGCAAGACCTACAATGCCTTTGGAAAGAACCACTGCACCCAGCACCGGATTGACTATGACACCCTTTACAGCCATGTGCTGCGGAAAATCCGGGAATGTGCCAGAGCTGCCCTGATGGACGGGGAAGCGGTTGCCGACCGCCTGACCAATACCTGTGAAGCCGAGCAGCGGGAACAGCGGGAAGCAATGGAACGCTCCCTTACAAGGGACGAGGAACGGATTGAGGTTCTGGATAAAATGGTCATGCGGCTTTATGAGGATATGATTGCAGGGCGTATCAGTGAGCAGAATTTCAACACCATGCTGGAAAAGACACAGACCGAGCAGACGGAGCTTAAAACAAAAGTGTCCGAGGGCAGAAAGCGGCTGTCCGATGAAGTCCAGCTTGCCAATGACGCAAAACAATGGGTGGAAGCCATTCAGGAATACGCCAATATCACAGAGCTGGACGCAGCCACCCTCAACCGCTTAATCAAAGAAATCGTCGTGCATGAGCGCATTGACGAAGATAAAACAAGACACATTTCTATCGAAATTCATTTTAATCTCAAACCCATCCCAGAGGTGGAACAGGTCACTGCCTGACCTGTCCCGCCGGGACGGTTCTCTTAAAAACACCATATAGATTTTTTGTACGCCGCCGCCCGCCATCGAGCAGAGTTTTACACCTAATTGGGGATAAAACAGCTCATGGCTGGCGGTGGTGTCGCTCTGATCGGCATTACCCTGATCCCCCTGCTGAGCGGTCTGTTCGGCTAAAAACTGCGGGCGGCAGATGCCGCCCATACATATTGCTCCAACCTGCCGTGGCTAACGGTTTCTGTACTTGTGGAGCGGATTTTCAAGCCATATATTCTATCAAAAGGAGATGCTTCTATGAATTTTCTGACAAACCTCATCTTTGTTCTCAACCTGCTCAAGACCCTCATCAACCATTTCTTTTAAGGTGGTGGCTCTGAGTGGAAACTGTTCTCAAAGCGATTTCAGATTGGATCAAGTCGCTGCTGACTGCGGCCATCATGTCCAATCTGTCCGGCTTGTTTGATGATGTTAACACGCAGGTGGGCAGCATCGCACAGCAGGTGGGCACAAGACCATCCAATTTTGAACCGCGCGTTTTTGCCATGATCGAAGCTCTGTCCCGCAATGTGGTGCTGCCGATTGCAGGCGTGATTTTGACCTTCATTGCCTGTTATGAGCTGATCGAGATGATTACCCAGCACAACAACATGGCGCAGTTTGAGCCTGCACTGCTGATGAAATGGATCTTCAAGACTGCCATTTCGGTCTGGATGATCTCCAACACCTTCGACATCATCATGGCGGTGTTCGATGTGACGCAGCAGGTGGTGGCAAATTCCAGCGGCATTATTTCCGGCAACACACGGGTCAACGATATCGGGCTTTCTATGCTGCAATCCAGCATGATACAGATGGACGTAGGCCCCTTGTTCGGGCTGTTCTTGCAGTCCTTTTTTATCGGCATCACCATGCGCATCCTGTCCATCGTCATTTTCGTCATCGTCTATGGACGTATGATCGAGATCTATATGATGGTCAGCCTTGCCCCGGTGCCCATGGCAACATGGGGCAACCATGAGCAATCCCATGTGGGACAGAATTATCTTCGCTCTCTGTTTGCGCTGGGATTTCAGGGCTTCCTGATTTTGATCTGCGTGGCGATCTACGCTGTTCTGCTTCAGAATGTCGCCATATCCGGGGATGCCATCAACTCGATCTGGAGCATCGTTGGCTATACGGTTCTGCTTTGTTTCAGTTTGTTCAAAACCAGTTCTGTGGCCAAGAGCATACTGGGTGCCCACTGATTGGAGGTGTGATTTTTTGGCAGCATATATTTCTGTGCCGCGTGATCTGACCAAGGTGAAATCCAAAGTGATGTTCAATCTGACCGCGCGGCAGCTTATCTGCTTTGGTGCGGCGGCAGTCGTAGGAGTGCCGCTGTTCTTTGTCCTGCGGGATACCGCAGGCAATTCCGGTGCTACCCTCGGCATGATGGCGGTCATGCTGCCCATGTTCTTTCTGGCGATGTACCAGAAAAACGGACAGCCCGCCGAAAAGATCCTGCGGTACTACCTTCAGGCACGTTTTGTTCGCCCGAAGGTGCGTCCGTACAAGACCCGCAACTACTATGCACTGCTTATGAAGGGAGATGACACCCATGATTCCATTTCTGAAAAAGAATAAGGACGGCAAAAAGCCGCCCAAGTCCACGGTGCCCCGCACGGCACAAGAGAGCATCCCGTTTCAGCGGATGTTTGAGGACGGCACCTGCCGTGTCCGTCCCGGCTACTACACCCGCACCATCCAGTATCAGGACATCAATTATCAGTTGGCGCAGCAGGAGGACAAGACCGCCATTTTTGAGGAATGGTGTTCGTTCCTCAACTTCTTTGATTCGAGCATCCACTTTGAACTGTCCTTTGTGAATACCGCCACCGATTCGGCAGACTTTGAAAAGTCCATCCGCATCCCTTACCAGAAGGACGGCTTTGATGATGTTCGCGCGGAATATTCGCAGATGTTCCGTCAGCAGCTTGCCAAAGGCAACAACGGTCTGACCAAGACCAAGTTTCTGACTTACGGCATCGAAGGCGAAAGCATGACGCAGGTCAAACCGCGTCTGGAACACATACAGAATGACCTGATGAACAATTTCCACCGACTTGGCGTTCTGGCAAAGCCGCTGGACGGTACGGAGCGTCTGCGGCTGATGCACGGGATGCTGAACATGGACGGTGCCAACAAGTTCCACTTCAACTGGAAAGACCTTGTGCCCAGTGGTCTGTCCGTAAAGGATGCCATTGCACCCACTGCGCTGGCGTTTAAGAACAGCCGGACCTTTCAGATGGGCGGCATCTTCGGGGCGGTCAGCTTTCTGAATATCACGGCTTCTGATTTGAGCGACCAGCTTTTGAAGGATTTTCTGGACATGGACTCCAGCCAGATCGTTACCATGCACATCCAGTCCGTTGACCAGAACAAGGCCATCAAAACCATCAAGCACACGATTACTGAACTCGATAGATCAAAGATCGAGGAACAGAAAAAAGCCGTCCGCGCCGGATACGACATGGACGTGTTGCCGTCCGATTTGGCGACTTACGGGCGGGATGCAAAAGCCCTGCTGAAAGAATTGCAGAGTCAGAACGAGCGGATGTTCCTTGTCACTTTTCTGGTGCTGAACACCGGTAAGACCGAGCAGGAACTGGAAACCAACGTCTTTCAGGCGGTCAGCATTGCCCAGAAGCACAACTGCGAACTGTGCCGGCTGGATTTTCAGCAGGAGCAGGGGCTTATGTCCTCGCTGCCGCTGGCAGACTGCCAGATCGAAATTCAGCGGGGACTGACCACCAGCAGCACGGCAATTTTTGTGCCGTTTACTACGCAGGAGCTGTTCGACAACGGTAAGGAAAGCCTGTACTACGGTTTGAACGCCCTGTCCAATAACCTGATTATGGTGGACCGCAAAAAGCTGAAAAACCCCAACGGTCTGATTCTGGGCACTCCCGGCTCTGGCAAGTCGTTCAGCGCAAAGCGAGAAATTTGCAATGCTTTTCTCGTTACGGATGACGATATTCTTGTGTGCGATCCTGAGTCGGAGTATGCTCCACTGGTGGAACGTCTGCACGGGCAGGTCATCCATATCAGCCCTTCCAGCACCCAGTATATTAACCCGATGGACATCAATGCCAACTACTCCGAGGAAGATAATCCTCTGGCTTTGAAAGCCGATTTTATTCTTTCCCTTTGCGAACTTGTAGTCGGCGGCAAAGAGGGGTTGAAGCCTGTGGAGAAAACGGTCATTGACCGCTGCGTCCACAAAATCTATGCTCCTTACTTTGAGCACCCCTGTCCCGAAACCGTGCCGATGCTGGAAGATCTCTACAATGCTCTGCTGACGCAGGATGAGCCGGAAGCCCATCATGTTGCAGCTGCTCTGGAAATCTACGTCAAGGGCAGTCTGAATATCTTCAACCACCGCACCAACGTGGATATCGACAACCGCATCGTCTGCTATGACATCAAGCAGTTGGGAAAGCAGCTGAAAAAGCTCGGTATGCTCATCGTGCAGGATCAGGTCTGGGGCCGTGTGACCGCCAATCGCTCCGTTGGCAAATCGACCCGATACTACGCCGATGAGTTCCACCTTTTGCTGAAAGACGAGCAGACAGCCGCCTATTCCGTGGAGATCTGGAAACGTTTCCGTAAGTGGGGCGGCATCCCGACAGCCCTGACGCAGAACGTCAAAGATTTGCTGGCAAGCCCCGAAGTATCGAACATTTTCGAGAACTCGGACTTTGTGTATATGCTGAATCAGGCCAACGGCGACCGGCAGATTCTTGCGAAACAGCTTAATATTTCGCCCCATCAGCTTTCCTATGTGACCCACTCCGGCGAGGGCGAAGGGCTGCTGTTTTTCGGCAACGTGATCCTGCCCTTCGTTGACCACTTTCCGAAAGACCTTGAACTCTACCGCATCCTGACCACCCGCCTGTCGGAAGTTGTGGAGGCAAAGCATGAATAAGAAACAGCCGAAGCTGAAATTTGAGGAGGACAAGGAACGCACTGCAACACGCTCCCCTCCGAAAAAGGAAAAGGTGGAGCAGACGCAGCCCCGAAAGAAACTGAAACTGGATGCCGACAAAGCTGCCGAAAAAGCACAACATCTACGCTTTGGCAAAGCCGAGATCACCCCGGACGAAGCATCCCGCATGACAAAAGCCCAGAAACGAGAGATGTACGCTTCGGCCATTGCCCGGTCTGCGGCTCACCGGGAAGTTGACCAGTATGAGGATGATAATGTCGGCACGCAGGCTCTCAACGAGGGACTGAAAACAGAAGAATCTGCTGCGGATTTTTCCAAAAGCCGCTATTCTCGTAAGCTCAAGAAGAAAGCCAAGCTCCAAGCAAAAAAGAAGTTCAGAGCTACAAAATCTTCTGCCCATGAGCCGGACAAGGTACAAAATGCAGGAGAGGCCAACGTCATTCATAGTGACAGCGGCGAGGGTGGTTCCAACTGGCTTTCCCGGTGGCGGCAGAAACAGGACGTTCGCAAAAGCTACTATGCTGCTGCCCGGTCGGGCGGCACCGCAGCACAGACCGCTGGCGGGCAAAAGATCACATCCAGCGGTGCATCTGCCACTAAGTCCGGTGTAGAGCAGGTCATTGATAAGGGCAAGTCGGCTGTCAGCACTGCCGTCAACGGCATTGCCAATTTTGCAAAGAGCAACGCACACGTTTTGGTGATCGTGGGCGTTTTTCTTTTGCTCCTGATGCTGGTCATGTCGGCATTTTCGTCCTGTTCCATTCTGTTCTCCGGCACCACGCAGGTATCCGGGCAGACCATGTACTCTGCCGAGGATCGGGACATCCGGGGCGCAGAACAGGACTACAAAAAGCTGGAAAAGGAACTGGACAAAAAGATCAAGCACACTCCCACCGACCACCCCGGCTACAACGAGTACCAGTATCACCTTGACCCCATCGAGCACGATCCGTGGCAGTTGACCTCATTTCTCACGACTCTGTACGACGATTACACCCGGTCAGAGGTGCAGGGCAAACTGAAGGAAACCTTCAAAAAGCAGTACAAGCTGACCACATGGGTGGAGGTGCAGATACGGTATAAGACCGTGTGGGTCATCAGCCCGGCAGGAATCCCAATTCCTACGCAGGTGCCCTATGAGTACCGCATCTTCCACACCAAGCTGGTGAACCGTGGCTTGGAGGTGGTCATCCGGGAGGAACTGGACAACGACCAGTGGAAACGGTACGAGATCTTTCAGGATACCTTGGGTGGCAGACCCTACCTGTTCAACGGCGGTCTGCCGCCCGGTGGCTCCGATGGCTCCGGCGCACCGGGCATCGACTATCAGGTGCCGGCAGAAGCACTGACCGACAGCGAATTTGCCGCCATCTACAAGGAAGCCCAAAAGTATGTGGGTACGCCCTATGTGTGGGGCGGCTCCACCCCGGAAACCGGCTTCGATTGCAGCGGCTACGTCTGTTGGGTTTACAACCAGAACGGCTACAATGTCGGGCGCACCACGGCCAACGGTCTTTGGAATAAATGCCAGCACATCTCCGAAGCAGAAGCAAAGCCCGGAGATCTGGTTTTCTTCAAAGGTACCTACGACACCCCCGGCATGAGCCATACTGGAATATATCTCGGAAACGGTATGATGGTCAGTGCCGGAGACCCCATCAAGTACGCCAATATCCACTCGTCCTACTGGCAGAAATACCTGTCAGGATTCGGGCGGCTATCCAAATAACAGGAGGACAATATGAGCGAAAAACTCGATAAACTGCGCGCTTCACTGGAAAAAGAGAAGGAACGGCGCATCAAGATCAACAATCGCATCGAAAGTCTGGAGCGGCGGATTCAGGAGGCCGAAGCCGCCGAGGTCAACGAGATGGTTCGGACGGCAAAGGTCACGCCGGAACAGCTTGCCGCCCTGCTGCGGCAGTCCGCAACTTCCACCCCGAACCCGGCTGCGCTGTCCGCAGTCGGTGCTACCATTGATAAGGAGGACCCCGATAATGAAGATGATGAATAAGGTATGTGCGCTGGTGCTGTCGGTGGCACTGTGCGCTGGCATGGCAGCTCCTGCTTTTGCCTATGACGGCGAGCCTGTGGAGGAAGTGGAACAGCCTGTCCTGACTGCTGCCACCGAAGAGGAAGAGGCTGTCACCGTGACCGATGAGGAAACCGGTGCTCTGACCCCGGAGGGCAATCTGACGCTGGTGGACGATTACCACACTGACTACTCCGATGGCAGCGGACAGCAGTTCATTACGCTGGTGTCGAAGTCGGGAGCCACCTTTTATCTGGTCATCGACCGCAATGCCAAGGGACAGCAGACCGTCCACTTTATGAACCTTGTGGATGAAGCCGACCTGCTCTCCCTGATGGAAGATGAAGATGCCGAAGCCTATACCGCCGAAAAGGAAGCGGCGGCGCAGACAGCGCAGGAGCGCAAACAGGCCGAAGAGGATGCGAAAAAGGCTGCGGAAGAAGCGGAGGCATCCGGTTCTGAACAGACTGGTGGCAACAAAGTTACGAAGTATGCTGCCACATTCTTAGGCGTACTGGCGCTGGTCGGTTTGGTTGCTGGCGGCGGCATTTACACCTTTATGAAGCAGAAGCAGAAAAAGCAGGCCGAAAAAGAAGCCCTCGACCCCGATGCAAACTACACCGAGGACAAGGGCGATTTTGAGATTCCCACCGATGTGCCGGATGAGGACGAAGCCCCGGACGAGCAGGACACCGAACCCATCTGATTTTAAGGCGGCGTTTGCCGCCGTACATATCCAAATGAAAACAGATTGGAGGGAACGCTTATTTCAATTCTAGTTGTAGCAGAAAAGCCCTCGGTTGCCATGTCCTACGCCAAAGTCCTCGGTGCCACCAACCGTCAGGACGGCTACCTTGAGGGCAACGGTTATCTGGTAAGCTGGTGCGTGGGTCATCTGGTGGAGCTTGCTCCGCCCAATATCTACGATGCCAAATACGTCAAGTGGAGCATCGCAGATCTGCCCATCCTGCCGGAAAGGTGGCAGTATCTGGTGTCTGCGTCCACCAAAAAGCAGTTTGGTATCCTGCAAAAGCTGATGGACCGCCCAGATGTGGATAGCATTGTCTGTGCAACGGATGCAGGATAGTGCGGTTGGGTGACTCAAGAGAAAGAAAAAAGAGACCTCATCTCGTCAAAAAACTAAATCATAAAAGCATCAAAGAGGGCATTCAAATGAAACAAAATCGAATTTTTGACCAGAATAGTTCTCAAAAAGCACGTTCTTGGCACTATAATATGGACACCAACCGAGCGGAAGCCCAGTTCGCTGATGGCTCTGCCATTGCCATTGACTGCCTTGCCATCGAGGACGAATACGGCAATACCCCGGCACAGCGAGCTGAACTTGATTGGCTACTATACAACAAGCCCTTGGAGTGCGTCCAGCTTGTGCTGAGTGGTGAGATTGAGCATTATCTCTCACTTGGCTGTGACCATGGCAAACTGAAAGACTAACCTCTAAATAGGCCAAACAACCCGCTACTTGCAGTCGCTGCAAATGGCGGGTTGTTTGCTTATTTTAAGTTTTTCCTTTGCTCATAGTAGTGCAAAATCAATGTAGTGCAAAATCAATGGCCCAACGGTCAAAGAAATCACAAATATCAGGCAAATCTACTGGTTTCTTATAAATGTCATTCTAAAATTCAATGGATTTTGCTATTTCTAGCACTTGTTTTTTCGACACGAAAGTCGATTTAACCCTATATTTTATGTATCTCTCGATGATTTCAAGTTTGCCATTTTGGGGGCTTGATTATTGAGAAAATTCTAAATTCCAAAAAGGTCTATCATTTTCATCAATCGCATCGTTATTGAGAATAAGCACTGCACCACCACTTAACAGAGGAGGCAGCTGTAAATAGCTTATATTATTTATTGAGAAAATGAAACGCTATTGCAACAGTTGAATACTGTATATTTTATCAAATTGATACGGATCTGATAGCAACACCTTACCGTTTGATATCACAAGAATGCTTTCGCCTTCTTTAAGATACGACAACTGAAGATTTCCTTTCAAGTAGTTTGATACGCCATAAATTATATAATTGTCATCCGTATCATATAATTGATTTTTTGCAGTCGCATAAATACAATTGTTCTTCAGGTCAACTTCTTCAATTATAAGTTCCGATTTTTTTCTTCCGAATGTATTCGATTGAAATAGAATGCAGAGAACCACTGCCACAAATGCTATGCCAACCATAATCTTCCGTTTGCATTTCATTTTATCAACCTCTGTATGAAAGGAACAGCGTATAAAGCGATTGTGTTATTCTCAATGCCCCTGTATAAGAAGTTGGATATGAAGAACCATCAATTGTGCTTCCATCTTTATGGATTCCGATAGCTACATACCCAGCTCCAGAAATATATTCTACAAGAGGACCACCACTAAAGCCACCTGTCAAATCCCAATCGCCCTTGAGATATTTTGAAGTCTGACTTCTAATATACCCAGAAGATTTACACATCCGATATCTCGCATCGGCACCATTTATTTGGCTCGGATAGCCATAAGCATACACCAACTGTGATGATGAATAATTGCTAGACTGCCAATGTAACCCAAGCCATCCCGTTTTCGTTCCTAAATTATTCTTGAGCGTAATAATCGCCCAATCCTCCGAACTTGTTCCAGCAAGATAAGAATCACTAACAATCATCGAACTTGCCGATACATTTTCGCTTCCAAAAGGTTTACTATTATCAGATCGAGCAGGTGCGACATTTACCGACTTAACGTAGGCTTTTTCCTTTATACTGTATAGATTATGTGCTGCTGTTGCAAGTGCATTAGGCCCAATCATAAATCCAGAACCATAATTTGTCCCTCCATTATTGGTCGTTATCTGTAGGCATACCGTACTACAATATGGTGTTGCCGTTGGATTATCAACAACAGTGATATCATTGCTTCCGATAATCGCATACAGATCGGATAGATCAATATCCGAAATCTTTCCATTTGGAAAATAGCCTGCAGTTGTCTCTCCATCCGTGAAGGAATTGGTTTCAACTATAATTTCCTCTATAGATTCTTCTTTTGTATCAAAATCGTATCTATGGTATCTCTCGATATGAGATTTGCTTCCATCACTTTGATTATCTGCAAAAGCAGTCAGCCCAGAGTTAAGCTCCATTGAAGAAAGAGCCACAATCCCACTTGCTTTCAAAAAAATTCTACGAGATATTTTTTCACTAGCTATTTTAATTTTCCTTCTTTACTTTTAGAGTATACACAAGATTTCTTATACATCAGTTGCTCTGCATTGGAAACACCTCCGTAAAATTTTTCATACGTTAGAGCCATCCTTATTTTAGATTTCAACTTTTACTTTCGCAAAAAAATAAATACCACTGATTTTTTATCCAATAGCCGTGCTAAGATTTATCTCTATGGGATTCAACACATGCGTCTGCTGGCACAACCAAGCCCAATTGTTCACTGTAGTAGTAAACAAGTCGTCATAGTTGTTGTCATATGCAAAATCAAATGTGTCATGAACGGTAATCAAGTAATACATTATAGAATTACCAATCATGAAGCCTGTTCCAGAGGTGCTTACCCTATGCAATGCATAGAATAAATCTGCATTATCAGACTTTTGAATTGTAAAAGACCAACTTCCTCCACTAAAATCTTTCAAGCCACTATTAAGTACTTTGTTTTTATAATTATTAAAAACTGTTGTCGTGTTTAACTTGTCAAGCAATGGCGTCGAAGAATCCGTCACACTCTCAGAATAGTCAATATTATATACAGAGAATTCAACCATAAGAGCCGCACATTCATATCCCTTATCCCGTGCAATTTGCGCAGCTGCCAACCATGCAAGCTGTGTATTATTTAACAAATTTCCAGATGCACGTGTTTGATCTTCATCTTTCATCTTATCGATAAACTTATTTAATTCATCTATCGACATTCCCGAAAAATCAACATGATACTTATCATTCATGCTTTGAATAACAGGATTGCTAGCTTTACGGCTGCTTATGTTAGCAGCATAAGACACAGTATTTATCGAAAACAAAAAACACACTGAAAGAATTAATGATACGAACCTCTTCATAACGAACCTCCTTAAATTCTGTACTCTACTATATAAATTGTGTGCTTCTCATCATCCCAGACAACGAGACTAAAATTCACATCTTCAGAATGTAAAAGCAATGTATTCATTTCGGCTTCCGAGCGTAGTTCCTTATGCTGACTATTATCATAAAGAAAAAAATTTCCACTTGCAATTTCAGGAATCACAAAATCTAATCCAAAATATGACGACACATTTTTTAATATAGAAGATATGGTTGGAGAATCATTAATTTTCTCCCATGAATCGAGTTGATGAATAATTTTGGCTGCATCCACATCGTAGTATACCGCTAACATTATCCCATCATTTTGCAATCCGCCATAAGCCTCATATATCAACGATTCAGAGTATGTTGCTTTTCCAATTTTGAATTGTTTCAAATAATCTCGTTTTTCATATTTGCTTTTTCTTCCAAGCATAAAGCCCAAAAGCAAGCACAGTGCGACTATAGCTAGGTATCGGATAACTCGCGTTGGTCTCGCCTTTATAATTACCTCACACCTTTCTAACTTGCTGAAATATATAACAAACTCCACTTATCTACTGGTACTTCCGGTAATGGTTTCGCTCCGTCCATCGGAATAGCTAAAGGTCGCAGAATACTCAAGCCTATAAGATTTTCCGGGCTTAGTGTTAAAGCTACTGCTCACCATGCAGGTTGAGGTCGTGCTGCTGTTTGAGCAGCTACTTACTTTTTGCCATGTTCCAATTGTCCCCTTTTCATAGAGAACGCCTGAAACGCTGATTTTCTTTACTCCAGTTCGAGTCTGGGCATCAACCTGATAGTATGTTTGGTAAATAGATCCGTTGACCGTACTATCGCCTACATACCGTTCAGACTTTTCAGCGGCCATTGCGGTGCAGGCAAAGCTCAAGAGAATCACCGCTGAAACAACAATGGACAACAAACGCTTTTTCGACATAGACATACACCTCCGTTTTTTTGCTCCCATCAAGAGCCTTTGTATAATCAACGCAATTCGCATTCGCTTCGTTTCAATTTTCAGGAGAAAATTTTTCAAATTTTCCATCTTTGTAAGTTCAGACAAAAAGAAAGCCAGACATTTGTGAACTCTCACAAGTGTCCAGCTTTCTTAACGGATACCTTCCGCAATTTTCATAATCTCATCGTATGGAATGTTTCCCATAACGGTATGTGTAATCCCCCGATGTTCCCAACTTAGAGTATAAACATTCTTTCCATGTTCATCCGTACTGGTTCCAAGTACACCATCTGCTTCTCCGACCTTTACGGTTTCGTACACTGTATGCTCATTATCAAACAGGGACTGCTGCCCTGGCTGGATAATTGAGCAACGGACTGTGTAGCTTTCCTCTGTTTCTTTTGACGAGTAAACATGTAAAAAGTTTTCTGCTCGCTCAAATTTCTGCACATCGTCCATTTCAAAGCCGTTCGGCACATAATGGTCGCTGTATCCATCCGGGAGCCACTCCAGCGGTTCGCCATCCACCTGATAAGTCAGCTGCATCTCAATGGGCAGAAATTTTTGAATCATCGTATAGACTGCCCTGCGGAAATCAGCGCTGACCGCAAGAGCACCAACCGTCAGCATTACGAGTGTCAATGCCGCAATTAGTACTCGTTTCAACACTGGGTGGTGCTTTTTCTTCTTTAAGGCCTCTGTCATTCGTTCGTCCCATTGGGACGTATCTGGGTAGATTTCCTCAAACTGCTTTGGCGTTGGAAGCGAATCCAGTTCTCTTTGCGCATCTGCACGAAGTGCCATCATCAAAGCCGCATCAAATGAAATGTCTGTCCGCTCACTCATGGCTGTTCATCTCCTTCCATAATAGTTTTCGTCCTCGAAAGAGCCGTGTTCGTACCACTTCATCCGTTAATCCCAGCGATTTTGCAATCTCACGGTTTGTATATCCCATTGCCAAAAGGCGTAGCGGATCACGGTACATCGGTTTCATTTGGCCAATCAGTTCTGTTAGACGTTCAATGTTATCGGTGCTAACTGCTGCATCATCCGGCACCGGAGCGGCATCTGGTTCGTTTGGGACATCTTCCAGCAATTCTTCTCGTTGTTTGCGAAGCATATCATATGCACGGCTTCTACTACAACTAACGAGATAAGCAGCGAGTTCGTGACAGTTTTCTCGATGAATTTTAGAAAAATTTTTTGCAACGTACAAAAATACCTCTTGTAGCACATCCTCTGCCAGATACGAATCATCCATGATTTTGTAAGCGGTATGGTTAACCAGCCGTTTGTATGTATTGTACACCTCGGTAAAATCTTCTTCAAAGTTTCGATCATCAAGCACACTTAGATATAACGCAAGCAACGCAGTCACCTCTATTCACATTGATTGTGTGTAGTGTACCACGAACCAATAAAAATGTCGAATACAACCAACTTTTGAAAAGGAGCGTGATGCCATTGACCCAACCGAAAACCGATCTCGCCTATCTCCGCAGCGAGAAAGCCAAAGCAGAACAGCAGCTGCGCTACTACCAGCACCGGGAGAAAATTCTGGAACACCAGATACCGGAGCTGACCCGCAAGGCCCGTGTGCATCGGCTGTGTACCCGTGCCGGAATGCTGGAAAGTTTTCTGATTGCGCCGGAAGAACTCACCAACGATCAGGTGATGGAGCTGCTGAAAATTGCGTTCCGTCAGCCGGAAGTTGCGCTGGCTCTTGCAAAGATGATTCACGACCTGCACGAAAGCCGCAGCGTTCCGCACCCTTTAGAATAAAGGGCGCAATTATACACCGTTCCGGTGAAATTGCGGTCTTGCAGACGGCTCGATGAAATCGAAGCTGGCGTTTGTGCGCCAGCCCGATTCCATCCCAAGGAAAACTGCATTTTCCTTGCGCTGCTTTGCAGCTATCCTTTTGCGGCTCCCGCCTGAGACCGAAGCGCACAGCACTCCGTTCCAAGGCGGCGAGCAAAACCGAATACGATTCCAGACCGTTCATCAAGAGCAATCTTGCTGGGCGGTCTTTTTGTTTGGGGGTGATGCCTATTCCGTGTCCGCATTTCAAAATTACCATCGTCAAGCGCAGCCAAGGGCAGTCCGCTGTTGCCGGGGCCGCTTACCAAAGCGGCGAACGGCTGTTCAGCGAGTACGACCAGAGAACAAAATTCTACAACAAGAAGAAAGAGCTTGTCCACGCTGAGATCATGCTGCCATCCTATGCGCCGCCCGGATATGCAGACCGGGCGACCCTCTGGAACGCCGTAGAAGCTGTGGAGAACCAGTGGAACTCCCAGCTTGCCCGGCGCATCGTGCTGGCGTTCCCGGTGGAGGTGCCGAAGGAGCAGTATTTGTCCATGATAAAAGAGTTTTGTCAGGAGCAGTTTGTTTCCAAAGGGATGATTGCCGACTTTGCCATCCACGACAAGGGAGATGGAAACCCACACGCTCACATTCTGCTGACGCTCCGGGCAATAGATGAACACGGCAAGTGGCTCCCGAAAGCCAGAAAGGTGTACGACCTTGACGAGAACGGTGAGCGCATCCGGCTCGCTTCCGGCAACTGGAAGTGCCACAAGGAAAACACGGTGGACTGGAACGACCAGAAGTATGCCGAGGTCTGGCGGCATGGCTGGGAGACCATTACCAACCGCTATTTGGAAGCGGCTGGCCGCCCGGAACGTGTTGACCTGCGCTCCTTTGAGCGACAGGGCATCCAGCAGATACCGACCGTGCATCTCGGTCCCGCCGCACACCAGATGGAAAAGCGTGGAGTGGAAACTTTTCTCGGCAACCTGAACCGGGATATTCGCGCCGCCAATAGCCTGATGCAGTCCATCCGCAGTGCGATTCGTGGGCTGCAACGCTGGATCGCAGACCTGAATGAAAAGAAGCAGATTCTTTTGGATGCACTGGAACAAGCCAAGGAGCCAATGCTGTCCGACCTGCTGGTGGATTACTTCAACCTCCGCAACGAGCAGCGCAGCGATTGGTCTGGCAAGGCAAAACTGAAATGCACTGTCCGAGACTTTGAGGAAGTCAAACGGGCGGTGGACTATCTGAAAGCCCATTCTCTGAACACCATCGAGGATCTGGATACCGCAATTTCTAACCTGAACCAGACCGCCGCCCCTCTCCGTAGGCAGTTGAAGCAGAACGAAAACCGTATGCGGGCAATCGCCCAGATCAAGGATGCTGCCGCCGCCCATGCCAAGCTGAAGCCCATCCACGACACCTTTATCAAGAAGAACTTCAAGTTGACCAAGGACGCTTATGCCGCCCAGCACAAAGAGGAGCTGGACACCTTTAATAAAGCTGTCCGCACTCTGATGAAACTGAACGGCAGCACAGCGGTAGATTTTTCGGCATTGGATGCCGAATTTTCTGCGCTGCAATCCAGCAGCGCAGAACTGCGTACCCAACTGGAAACCTTGCAGCCGGACATCTCCGCCCTGAAAAACATCCGCAAATATATCGACATGGTGCTGAATAAGCAGCAGCTTTCCGCACCGGGCGGTAAGATGCCGGAGAAGGAATCGGTGCTGAAACAGCTGGAGCAGCTTCAGCAGAAAAAGTCCAACTACAAAACGATTTCTACCACCCCAAACCGCGAAGAATCGCTCTAAACGATCTTTCTGTCACCGATATGCCGTTGCAATCAGTGGCAGAAGTACATAATTCATTTGTTTTTTGCTGGCTTTTGGCTATTCTCGCTGGCTAGTGAGTAGAGGCGTACTTTTAAGGCAGAAATTTTCTCCAACACCCCCCATTTTAGGCCACTTTTTCTGTTAATAGTAGAAGCGCCTCTTTGAAAGCCGGTCATTTGTGACCTTTTTGTTAATTCTCAAAAAGATGGTTGTCTTTGGGCTGTTTTCGTTGCCTACCTATTGAGAGGATTTTTTCAAAAGCGGAGATTTGGTCTCAAGAATTACAATTCAATTACAAGTTTCTCACCAATGCTACGA
>ENA-UESD01001710-UESD01001710.1-human-gut-metagenome-genome-assembly--contig:-NODE-1710-length-17136-cov-10.630811_pt1 | contig 17136 bp, 9 predicted proteins | sample MGYA00242985_ERZ507986 | MGnify/ENA primary metagenome ERZ507986 (study PRJEB26167, sample SAMN06115408) | human gut metagenome | host: Homo sapiens | place: China:Guangxi | collected 2016-04-06... | reverse complement strand
AGGGGTGTCACACATTGCAACCGGATTTACAGATATACAAGGACGTTATATCAAACCGGCTTCTTTCCCGACAGCTGTTTCAGAAGTTTATATTTATTCTCCGGATTTTGGTGTGCCGACTTTGTATAAAACTAAAGTTGTCGGTTCGGATGTCAGCGCAAAAATAACCTTCGAGAATGCTCTTGATGTTACTCCTGTGGATTCATCAACGAGAAGTGCACAAACAAGATCCTCTTTGAAATTTATTACAAATGTAATTCCGAATGTATTAGGAACTTGGAATGTAAATACTGGTAGACCTAACTATCTGGATGCTTCCAAAAAAATAAATGTGGACGCAACTCTCAAGAGTTATATAACGACATATTTTCCGGAAGGAAAGAATAATGTAGGAACTAATTTAGTCTCTGATGATGCTGATATTCTGATAAAAGAAGATGCGAATGTCGTTGTCAACTATTTCGGAGGAGATACAGGTGCGCAAAGTGTGTTTGCTTACTATTGTTATTCGGAAAATGCCAGTATTGATAAAATAAGACAAGCTGCAAAGCATGCATGTGTAATCTTCCCTAATGTACATAAAAGTAGTCTGGGTAATTATAGTGGGGTTGCGGTGAATTTGAAATATATTGATGAGACAGGCAGCTTTCCGGAAGAAGAACCGGAACGTATCCCAGCAGGTACAAAGATTGGTTTCCTAATTTGGAATGACGGTTGGAGAGGTGTTAAGGCTAATGGGAATATGTTCTACTCAACCAAATCTTTGAATAGTGACAAAATTTCTCACACTGCAATTTTTGCAGCAAAAAATAAAGCAGGTGATAGAGTGAATGTTATCACTATGGAAGACTGGAAAAACGGTGAAAATGACTATAATGATGTTGCTTTCGTTATCTCTTCTAATCCTATTGCTGCTATTGAAGTTCCGGATGTTCCTAATCCGGGTGATCGACAAGGAACAGAAAAGTATTCTGGAGTGCTTGGCTTTGAAGATAACTGGCCTGAACAAGGAGATTATGACTTGAATGATGTAGTCATGAAATATCAGTCAAGTGTTGATTATAATATAGATAATAAAGTTCTTAATATTATTGATAAGTTCACATTGGCTTGGACGGGAGCTAATTATAAAAACTCGTTTGCGTATGAGGTTCCTTTCGATTTGAGTAAAGCGTCCCAAGTAATAATCAATGGCGATGAAATTACTTCCTATTCAGGTAATGTGATAACATTATTCAAGGATGCTAAAGCTGAATTGGGAGTATCCAATGTGAATGCGGAGGATATGATTAATCAGAATATTCAAGAGAAGACATATACGGTATCCATACAATTTAATAACCCTACTCTTGATAAATCAGTGGTGGTAGCTCCTTATAACCCTTTTATAAAAGTATTCAACTCTGCCACAGAAGTCCATCTGACAGATCATAAGCCGACGACTGGTGCGAATAATCGTTTCCCTTCCGGAGCTGATATTTCTCGTGGTGATGTAGATGGTGCCTATTTCATTTGCAAAGATGGTTTTCCGTTTGCAATTCATGTAGATGCTCGTTTGGACGCTTCTATTTTGAATTTAGATCTTAAAAAGGAGAATCAGCGCATTGATAAAACATATCCTAAATTTGCAGAATGGGCAAAAACGCGCGATCCGCAAATAAAATGGTGGAAATAGTTGGAGTGCATTGGAATAATCGACTATCTTTGAGGGTGAAAAATTAAGAATAGTACTGATGTAAAATATTGTTTGTTTTGTTTGTGTTAAAAAAAGTGTGGTTTCGGGAGAAAGTGTGCTTTGTTAAAAGGAGGATTAAGTATTTAATCCTCCTTTTTAATGAATAACATCAACCTTTTATAGAAAGGATGCTTGGCAAGGGTGGAGGTATCTCCTAATATAACAAGTTTCATTCGTGCCCGCGTAATCGCTACATTCATTCTTCGCAAGTCATTTAGAAACCCGATTTGTCCGTCCTCGTTGGCACGTACGAGACTGATGAAAATAACGTCTCGCTCCTGTCCCTGAAAGCCGTCTACCGTATTCACGGTGATGAGGCTGCGGAAAGGGCGTAAAAAGCTGCTTCCTTTTATTTTTCCTCTCAAATATTGCACTTGTGCCTTGTATGGCGAAATCAGACCGAAATCAATTCTTTCATCCAGTATTCGCTCTTTGCCGATACGTTCGATGTAAGTTTCCAGTTCTTGCAGTAGTAGGTTGGCTTCCTGCTTATTGATGCGTCCGAAGCTTTCTCCTACAAAATCTTCGTGAAAGTCCATCTCTGAAGTATCGATCCAGTTCATGGGAGTGTCGAAATCAAGAATCCCCCGATAGCGTACTTCCGGAGCAGCTTCCAGTTCTCCGTGATAAAACCAGTCGGAGGGAAACTGCATGATGGTTTCATGCATTCTGTACTGTACTTTTAATAGAGAGACCGCGGAAGGTTTTTGTTGAACGACTTTTTCCATTAATGTATGATCCAATCCTCCACGGGAAGCTTCTATACATTTGATAGTCGGCGGAAGCTGACAATGATCTCCTGCAAGGATGACCCGGTCTGCTTTGCGGATAGCGATCCAGCAGGCAGCTTCGAGGGCTTGTGCAGCTTCGTCGATGAATAAAGTCGAAAAACGACGTCCGTTGAGCAGGCGGTGGTTGCTGCTGACTAGGGTAGAAGCAATCACACGGGCACTGTCGAAAAGATCGGCATTGATTTGTATTTCCAACTCCGTGGCACGGTCGCGGAGACGACTCATGCGATTACGCATTCCTTCCCGTTCAGAATAACTACCCCGGCGCATCCGGCTACCCATTTCGCGGATAGATTTACGGATTCCCCAAAGCTCCGGATAGGCAGGATGACTTTCAAACCGGCGTTCGTAGGTGGATGAAAGCATTTTGTCGTTGACTCGGGTCGGATTTCCAATGCGGAGCACGGGTACTCCCCGGTCTACCAGTTTCTCACAAATCCAGTCGACAGCCGTGTTGCTTTGTGCACAGACAAGCACTTGTGGTTCCCGGTGTAACGTTTCGTAAATCGCTTCGACAAGAGTCGTTGTCTTTCCGGTTCCCGGAGGACCGTGAACAATAGATACGTCACGCGTACATAGCACCTTGTTGACTGCTGTTTCCTGTGTACTGTTCAGCCATGGAAAGCGGACAGGATATAATTCGCGGAATCCCGGTTTTTGGGTACCCAACAAAATGTCGCGCAGTTCCGCCAGGCGGTTGTCTTTGGCGCGTATCGTGTCTTCCAGTGCCTCGAACATGGCCCGGTACGATGTTTCGTCAAAATAAAGTTGTACCCCCAGTATACCGTCAGTTTGCAGTTCCGCTAAAGCTCCCGCTCCGGGGAGTACAACGACCATTCGTTCTTCGTCGGCAAAGCTGACGGTAGCGATGAAATCCATATACTTCACTTTTCCTTCGAATGACTGGTGGAAAAAGCAAACAGGACGGCCGAACTCAAAGGAATGCTCTATTTCTTTATTTTCGGTCCGTGTAATATCTATTACAAGCTGATTCAGCGAATTGTAGTAACTTCGGCCAAGAGAGACAGGATACCAGCAGAGACCGCGCTTCACTTTACGGGCAACGCCCATTGTTTCGGTCTGCCGCTTAAATTCTTCCTTCTCATATTCATACTCCATCCGCAGGAGGAGTTGCTGCTGCTGAAGGTCTATAATGGGACTTTTCGGATTATTACTCATAATAGGCGCAAAGGTAACAAATCTTCGTTCCGGGTAGAAAAAATATTTCATTTTGTTAAACATTACTCGAACGTCGTTCGTTATTTTAATAGATAGACTAAAAAAACAAAAAGCAATATGGTATATGATGTGACTATGTTAGAAGCTTTCTACGCTGCTTATAAAGGAAAGGTAGAACACGTACGGGCTATACTGAAACGCCCTTTGACGTTGGCCGAGAAGATTTTGTATGCTCATCTGTATGATGTAGCCGATTTGAAAGATTACAAACGGGGGGAGGATTATGTGAATTTCCGTCCCGACCGTGTGGCTATGCAGGATGCAACTGCGCAGATGGCATTGCTTCAATTTATGAATGCAGGTAAGGATCAGGTGGCTGTGCCTTCAACAGTGCATTGCGATCACTTGATACAGGCGTATAAAGGTGCAAAGGCGGATATTGCTACGGCAAGACTAACCAATGAAGAAGTATACGACTTCCTCCGTGATGTATCTTCCCGTTATGGTATCGGCTTCTGGAAACCGGGAGCAGGAATTATCCATCAGGTAGTGCTCGAAAACTATGCTTTCCCCGGCGGTATGATGGTGGGAACAGACTCTCATACGCCTAATGCAGGCGGACTGGGCATGGTGGCTATCGGTGTTGGTGGTGCGGATGCCGTGGATGTGATGACAGGAATGGAATGGGAGCTGAAAATGCCGAAGATTATCGGTGTCCGTCTGACCGGAAAACTAAGCGGTTGGACCTCTCCGAAAGACGTGATTCTGAAACTGGCCGGCATCCTTACCGTAAAAGGAGGAACGAATGCTATTATCGAATATTTTGGTCCCGGAACCGAATCCCTTTCTGCTACCGGGAAAGCTACCATTTGCAATATGGGTGCCGAAGTTGGAGCTACTACCTCTTTATTCCCGTTTGACGGACGCATGGCTACTTATTTGAGAGCTACCGGAAGAGATTGTGTAGTCGATTGGGCTGAATCTGTTGGTGCAGACCTTCGTGCAGACGACATTGTGACCGACGAACCATCCAACTATTACGACCGTGTGATTGAAATTGACTTGTCAGAACTCGAACCTTATATAAACGGGCCGTTTACACCGGATGCCGCTACTCCTATCTCTGAATTTGCAGAAAAAGTGTTATTGAACGGCTACCCTCGTAAAATGGAGGTGGGCTTGATAGGTTCATGTACCAATTCTTCTTATCAGGATTTGAGCCGTGCAGCTTCTCTGGCAAAGCAGGTGACAGAAAAGAATTTGAGCGTCGCTTCTCCGCTGATCGTCAATCCGGGTTCGGAGCAAATCCGGGCTACTGCCGAAAGAGACGGTATGATTGAAGCTTTTGAACGGTTGGGAGCCACGATTATGGCAAATGCTTGTGGACCTTGTATCGGTCAGTGGAAACGTCAGACGGACGATCCGACACGAAAAAACTCAATCGTCACCTCTTTCAATCGTAATTTTGCCAAACGCGCTGACGGTAATCCCAACACATACGCGTTTGTAGCTTCTCCGGAACTAACGATGGCGTTAACAATAGCCGGTGATCTCTGTTTCAACCCGTTGAAAGACAGACTGGTGAATCATAACGGAGAAAAAGTGAAACTCTCCGAGCCTGTAGGAGATGAACTTCCTTTGAAAGGTTTTGAACAGGGAAATGAGGGATATATTGCCCCCCACGGAGCAAAAACGGAAATCAGGGTAAAACCGGATTCCCAACGTCTCCAGCTTCTGACTCCTTTCCCGGCATGGGACGGACAGGACTTGCTGAACATGCCTTTATTGATTAAAGCACAGGGAAAATGTACTACCGACCATATCTCTATGGCAGGTCCATGGCTCCGCTTCCGGGGACATTTGGAGAATATTTCCGACAATATGCTGATGGGAGCTGTCAATGCTTTCAATGGTGAAACGAATAGTGTTTGGAATCGTTCGACAAATACTTATGGAACAGTTTCCGGTACGGCAAAGATGTATAAATCCGAAGGTATTCCGTCTATTGTTGTTGCCGAAGAGAATTATGGAGAAGGTTCCAGCCGTGAACATGCAGCCATGGAACCACGCTTCCTCAATGTACGTGTCATTTTGGCTAAGAGTTTTGCCCGTATCCACGAAACAAATCTGAAAAAACAAGGAATGCTTGCTCTTACTTTTGTAGATAAAGTAGACTATGACAAGATTCGGGAACACGATCTTTTGTCCGTATCAGGCTTAGTCCATTTCGCACCGGGGCGCAATCTGACGATTATTCTTCATCACGAAGACGGAACGAAAGAAAGTTTTGAAGTGCAACATACCTATAATGAACAGCAGATAGCTTGGTTCCGTGCCGGTTCTGCCTTAAATACAAGATAAAAAATGAGCAAAATAACCATGCAAACAGATGGTACGCTGTTGGTACCCGATGTGCCTACCGTACCTTATATTACCGGCGATGGAGTAGGAGCCGAAGTAACTCCTGCCATGCAAGCCGTAGTGGACGCAGCTATCCGGAAAGCATACGGCGGCAAACGTCGGATCGAATGGAAAGAAGTGTTGGCGGGAGAACGTGCCTTCAACGCGACTGGTTCCTGGTTGCCGGATGAAACAATGGAAACCTTTCAGGAATACCTGGTAGGAATCAAAGGTCCGTTGACAACTCCTGTCGGAGGTGGAATCCGTTCGTTGAACGTAGCACTGCGTCAGACACTTGATTTATACGTCTGTCTTCGTCCGGTTCGTTGGTATCAGGGAGTACAGTCGCCTGTCAAATCACCGGAGAAAGTGAATATGTGTGTGTTCCGTGAAAATACGGAAGATATTTATGCAGGTATCGAATGGGAAGCCGGAACTCCGGAAGCTGAAAAGTTCTATCAATTCTTGAAAGACGAAATGGGCGTGACAAAAGTCCGTTTCCCGGAAACCTCTTCTTTCGGTGTGAAACCTGTATCACGTGAGGGCACGGAGCGTCTTGTACGTGCTGCCTGCCAGTATGCGCTCGACCATCATTTGCCTTCCGTAACACTGGTGCATAAAGGGAATATCATGAAGTTTACCGAAGGTGGTTTCAAAAAATGGGGCTACGAACTGGCGCAACGTGAATTTGGCGATGCTTTGGCAGATGGCAGACTGGTGATAAAAGATTGCATTGCAGATGCTTTCTTACAAAATACACTCCTGATTCCCGAAGAATATTCCGTAATAGCCACCTTAAACCTCAATGGAGACTACGTTTCCGACCAACTGGCGGCCATGGTAGGCGGTATCGGCATCGCTCCGGGAGCAAACATCAACTACCAGACAGGTCATGCCATCTTTGAAGCGACTCACGGAACAGCCCCCAATATTGCGGGAAAAGATGTGGTGAACCCTTGTTCTATTATCCTTTCGGCAGTAATGATGCTCGAATATTTTGACTGGAAAGAAGCGGCTGCTCTGATAGAGAAAGCCTTGGAACAAAGCTTCTTGGACGCTCGTGCTACACACGATTTAGCCCGTTTTATGCCGAATGGAACCTCCCTCTCTACTTCCGCTTTCACTCGTGAGATCGTGGAAAGAATTGAAAAACAAAAGTAACGAATAAAAAACGAAGAAAGATGAAAAAAGAGTACTTGATTTACAAGCTTTCCGAGGAAATGAAGGAAGCTACCCGGATTGATACAGAATTGTTCTCCAAGTTTGATGTGAAGCGCGGATTGCGTAATGAAGACGGCACAGGTGTATTGGTAGGTTTAACCAGAATCGGTAATGTAGTAGGATATGAACGTGTTCCGGGGGGGGGACTGAAACCCATACCGGGAAAACTGTTCTATCGCGGTTATGATGTAGAAGATATTTCTCACGCTATAATCAAAGAGAAACGCTTTGGCTTCGAAGAAGTGGCTTACCTATTGCTTTCCGGACGTCTGCCGGATAAAGAAGAATTGCTTTCTTTCCGTGAGTTGATTAATGACAATATGCCGTTGGAACAGAAAACGAAAATGAACATCATCGAGTTGGAAGGAAACAACATCATGAATATTCTTTCACGCAGCGTATTGGAAATGTATCGTTTTGACGCAAATGCGGATGATACCTCCCGGGATAACCTGATGCGTCAGAGTATTGAACTGATTTCAAAGTTCCCCACTATCATCGCTTATGCTTATAATATGCTTCGTCATGCTACTTTCGGACGTTCTCTGCATATCCGCCATCCGCAGGAAAAGCTCTCTATTGCCGAGAATTTCCTGTATATGCTGAAAAAAGACTATACCGAACTGGATGCACGTACCCTCGATTTGTTATTGATTCTTCAGGCAGAGCACGGTGGTGGTAATAACTCCACTTTCACCGTTCGCGTTACTTCTTCTACCGGAACAGATACTTATTCGGCCATCGCCGCCGGTATCGGTTCGCTGAAAGGCCCGCTTCACGGAGGTGCCAATATTCAGGTTGCCGACATGTTTCAGCACCTGAAGGAAAATATTAAAGACTGGACAAGTGTAGATGAGATAGACACTTATTACACCCGAATGTTGAACAAAGAAGTGTATAACAAAACCGGATTGATCTATGGTATCGGACATGCCGTTTATACCATCTCCGACCCTCGTGCTCTTCTATTGAAAGAACTGGCTCGCGACCTTGCCCGTGAAAAAGGCAGAGAAAGCGAATTTGCTTTCCTCGAACTGCTAGAAGAACGTGCCATCGCTACTTTCGGACGGGTTAAAAACAACGGAAAGACAGTGTCCAGCAATATCGACTTTTATTCGGGCTTCGTGTATGAAATGATCGGTTTGCCGCAGGAAATCTTCACTCCACTGTTTGCCATGGCGCGTATCGTAGGCTGGTGTGCACACCGCAATGAAGAATTAACCTTCGACGGTAAACGGATTATCCGCCCGGCTTATAAAAATGTACTTGATGATTTGGCTTATATCCCAATTAAGAAACGCTGATAAGAACAAATCCTTTTATTAAATAGATAAGTAATCCCGGATGTGTGCCCGATCATTTCAGAAGCGCATCCGGGAAATTTTACATTTTCTCCTTTTTTATGTTCGTAAAAGAATGTACTTCAGATTCTTTCTATTTTTTGTATCGTCATTTATCTCATTTTTGTTATTTTTGCGTGTTACAAAATAGATCGGTATGAGTATAGATACTTTTAATCTGTTTCTGGGGGTGATGAGCCTGATTGCTTTGTTTGTTTTTATCGCCCTTTACTTTGTGAAAGCCGGATATGGTATTTTCCGCACAGCATCGTGGGGAGTAGCTATCTCCAATAAACTAGCCTGGATATTGATGGAAGCTCCGGTTTTCGTGGTGATGTGCGTGATGTGGATCTATTCCGAACGTCGGTTCGAGCCGGTGATTTTCACTTTCTTCCTCTTCTTTCAGATTCACTATTTTCAGCGTGCTTTCATCTTCCCTTTGCTATTGAAAGGAAAAAGTAAGATGCCGCTGGCAATCATGTCGATGGGAGTTCTTTTTAATCTGCTGAATGGTTATATGCAAGGAAAATGGATTTTCTATCTTGCTCCCGAAACGATGTATCAATCCGGTTGGTTCACTTCACCGTGGTTTATTATCGGCACACTGCTCTTTTTCGCAGGTATGCTGTTGAACTGGCAGTCGGATTATATCATCCGTCATTTGCGCAAACCGGGAGACACCCGGCATTATCTGCCTCAAAAAGGAATGTACCGTTATGTCACTTCCGCCAACTATTTCGGTGAGATAGTAGAATGGGCAGGTTGGGCGATACTCACTTGTTCACTTTCCGGTCTGGTCTTCCTTTGGTGGACGATTGCTAACCTTGTTCCCCGTGCCAACGCTATTTGGTGCCGTTACCGCGAAGAATTCGGAGACGCAGTGGGAGAACGGAAACGAGTGTTCCCTTTTCTTTATTAGGGGCGCTTTTCATCACGACTTACGTATGACTTAAATAAAATATCAACTACTATGGAATCTAAACTTTTTAGCCCGGTCACCTTTGGTCCTTTGACGCTGCGGAATCGAACAATCCGTTCGGCAGCTTTTGAGAGCATGTGTCCGGAGAATACTCCCACGCAGATGTTGCTGGATTACCATCGGTCGGTAGCTGCGGGGGGAGTGGGTATGACAACAGTGGCTTATGCTGCCGTGACACAAAGCGGACTTTCTTTCGACCGTCAGTTGTGGTTGCGTCCGTCCATTATTCCCCGTTTACACGAACTGACAAAAGCCGTGCACGATGAAGGTGCCGCAGTAGGTATACAAATCGGGCATTGTGGAAATATGTCCCATAAAAATATATGTGGTGTCACTCCTATATCCGCATCTTCAGGCTTCAACCTCTATTCTCCTACGTTTGTGCGTGGAATGGAAAAAGAGGAGCTGCCGGAAATGGCGAAAGCGTATGGAAATGCAGTCAATCTGGCGAGGAAAGCCGGATTTGACGCCGTTGAAGTACATGCGGGGCACGGCTATTTGATTAGTCAATTCCTGTCTCCCTACACCAATCATCGGAAAGATGAATATGGCGGTTCGCTCGAAAACCGGATGCGTTTTATGGATATGGTGATGGAAGAAGTGATGAAAGCGGCAGGCAGTGATATGGCAGTTTTCGTAAAAATGAATATGCGCGACGGTTTCAAAGGAGGAATGGAGATTGACGAATCCATACAAGTGGCTAAACGACTGTTGGAACTTGGCGCTCATGGATTGGTGTTGAGTGGTGGTTTTGTCAGCAAAGCGCCGATGTATGTAATGAGAGGTGCCATGCCGATTCGTTCGATGTCTTACTATATGAATTGTTGGTGGCTGAAATACGGAGTCCGTATGTTTGGCAAATGGATGATCCCCTCTGTGCCCTTCAAAGAGGCCTATTTCCTTGAAGATGCACTGAAATTCCGTGCGGCTCTTCCGGATGCGCCGTTGATTTATGTCGGTGGTCTTGTTTCCCGTCAGAAAATAGATGAAGTGCTCGATTCCGGTTTTGATGCCGTGCAGATGGCGAGAGCATTACTGAACGAACCGGGATTCGTGAACCGGATGAAACAGGAGGAACAAGCACGCTGCAACTGTGGACACAGTAATTATTGCATAGGACGTATGTATACGATAGAAATGGCTTGTCATCAACATTTGAAAGAACAATTACCTTCCTCTTTACAAAAGGAGATTGATAAACTGGAGAAAAAATGAGTGAAATGAAATGGGCAATCATCACCGGTGCGGACGGAGGAATGGGAACAGAAATAACACGTGCCGTAGCCAAAGCCGGTTATCGAATCATAATGGCTTGTTATCATCCGAAGAAAGCGGAGGTTGTTCGTGAACGTTTGAGCAAGGAAATTGGAAACCCGGATTTGGAAGTAATAGCTATCGATTTATCTTCTATGCAATCCGTAGTTGCTTTTGCCAGTCAGATCTTAGAAAGGAATCTTCCCATCTCTTTGTTAATGAATAATGCCGGAACGATGGAGACAGGTTTTCATACTACTTCCGAAGGATTCGAACGAACAGTAAGTGTGAACTACATGGGACCTTATCTGCTTACCCGGAAATTAATTCCGTTGATGGTGCGTGGAGCGCGTATCGTAAATATGGTTTCCTGTACATACGCAATCGGCAAGCTCGACTTCCCAGATTTCTTTCATAGAGGGAAAACGGGAACGTTTTGGCGGATTCCTGTTTACAGTAACACGAAGTTGGCTTTATTATTGTTTACTTTCGAGCTTTCCGAGCAACTTCGAGAGAAGGGGATTACCGTCAATGCTGCCGATCCGGGAATTGTTTCTACTGATATCATCACTATGCACAAGTGGTTCGATCCGTTGACGGATATTTTTTTCCGTCCTTTTATCCGTAAACCCAAGAAAGGGGCTTCTACGGCAATCGGTTTACTGTTGGACGAAAAGGAAGCCGGTGTGACAGGACAACTGTATGTCAATAACCACCGGAAAAACTTGTCTGATAAATACACGAATCATGTGCAAAAAGAGCAGTTGTGGGAGGTAACGGAACGTGCGTTGGCGAGTTGGCTGAAGTAGGGTTTCTTTTCTTTTTTTATTTAAATTATCTAGTATTTACTTATATATAGGTATTGTACATATCTATATACCTCATTTTTGTTGTCTTATTTTTACCAATAGATAGGGATTGTTTGGCATCCCTCTTTCTGCTTACCTTTGCATCGCTTTTAGAGCAATGAAAAGGTATAAAGTAAAAAGGTAAAAAGGAGATGAGCAATAAATATTTTTTGGTTTTTCTGGCATTCTTGTTTTCCGTATCCGTATATTCACAACATGGGCGTCACCGTAATAGTTTAATTTCGGGTAGAGTAATGTCCACGGAGAAAGAAGTGGTGGATTTTGCGACAGTTTATCTGAAAGGAACCAACCAAGGATGCTATACAGATGAAAAAGGTATATATCATTTGAAAACTACAGCCGGTGAATATACACTTGTCGTTTCGGCTATCGGTTATCAAACGGTAGAAAAGAAAGTTAAATTAGCCAAGGGAGAAAGAATAAAAGTAAACGTCACTATCGCGCCGGCGGTAAAAGAACTGGGAGAGGTGCTGGTCACGACATCCGGAGTCGGTCGTGTGAATCAGTCTGCTTTTAATGCGGTAGCCATTGATGCGAAGAAATTGCATAATAGTACGCAGACTTTGGCAGGTGCACTGACTAAAGTGCCCGGTGTAAAACTCCGCGAATCAGGTGGAGTGGGGTCGGATATGCAATTGTATATCGATGGCTTTAGCGGGAAACATGTGAAAATCTTCATTGACGGCATACCACAGGAGGGAGCCGGTGCCGCATTCGATTTGAACAATGTTCCTATTAATTTTGCCGACCGTATAGAAGTCTATAAAGGAGTAGTTCCTGTAGGATTCGGAACCGATGCTATTGGGGGAGTGGTTAATATTGTCACCAACAAGCAACCCGGAAAGTGGTTTATGGACGCTTCCTATTCTTACGGGTCATTTAATACTCATAAATCATACGTGCGCTTCGGACAAACGTTCAAGAATGGTTTTATGTATGAGGTCAATGCTTTTCAGAATTTCTCGGATAATGATTATTATGTAGACACTTATGTACGCGAATTTGAGATTAAAGAAGATGGAAGCGTACGTTTTCCGCCACTTGACAAAAATAAGATTTATCATCTGAAACGTTTTAATGACCAGTATCATAATGAAGCCGTGATTGGAAAAATCGGCCTGGTAGGAAAGAAATGGGCAGATCGTTTGGCGTTGAGTTTCAATTATTCTCATTTCTATAAAGAGATACAAACAGGCGTTTATCAAGATGTCGTGTTCGGTGAAAAATTCCGCAAAGGACATTCGTTGGTCCCTTCTTTAGAATATTACAAAAAGAACTTATTGGTGAAAAACCTGGATCTGCTGTTGACTGCCAATTACAATCATAATATCACCAATAATGTCGATACCGCTTCGCGGGCTTACAACTGGCGTGGAGATTTTTATGAAAAAGGTAGCCGGGGAGAACAGTCTTACCAGAACAGTGAATCTAAAAATAAAAACTGGAATGGGACGCTGAAGATGAATTATCATATCGGACAGGCGCATACGTTTACTTTCAGTCATGTAATCAGTGATTTTGAACGTACGAGCCGCTCTACCATCGGTGCTTCTTCCAAATTCACGGACTTTTCTATTCCTAAAATCACCCGTAAAAACGTCAGCGGGCTTTCTTACCGTCTGATGCCGTCGGACAGATGGAATGTGTCGGCATTTGCCAAATATTACCGGCAATACAACAAGGGACCGGTATCGCAGAATACGGATGGAATAGGCAATTATATCAATCTGTCCAATACGGCAAGCGCTCTTGGATATGGAGCGGCAGGTACCTATTTTATATGGAAAGATCTTCAGGTGAAACTTTCGTACGAAAAGGCTTTCCGCCTGCCGACCACGGACGAACTCTTTGGAGATGAAGACCTTGAAGCTGGCAAAATGAATCTGAAACCGGAGAAAAGTGATAATGTCAATTTGAGTTTCAGCTATAATCATCAGTTTGGCAAGCATGGATTGTATGCCGAGGCCGGTTTGATATATCGGGATACGAAAGATTACATAAAAAGAGGACTGGACGTATTGGGAGGAACAAGCTACGGATATTATGAGAACCACGGTCACGTAAGGACCAAAGGGTATAATTTGTCATTGCTTTATAGCTTCTCGCATTGGTTTGATATAGGAGGAACATTCAATAGCATCGATACTCGTGATTACGAAAAGTTTCTGGCGGGTTCTTCTTTGCAGGAAAGCATGCACTATAAGGTGCGTATGCCGAATCTGCCCTATCGTTATGCTAATATCAATGCAAATTTTTATTGGAATGACCTGTTTGTCAAAGGAAATGTGTTGAGCATCGGCTATGATAGCTACTGGCAGCACGATTTTCCTCTTTATTGGGAAAATCTCGGAGATAAAGATTCAAAGAATATGGTGCCGGAACAGTTTTCTCATAATCTGTCTTTGTCCTACACCATGAAGAATGGACGTTATAATGTATCATTTGAATGTCGGAATTTCACCGATGCCCAACTGTTTGACAATTTTAGCCTGCAAAAAGCGGGGCGCGCATTCTATGGAAAGTTCAGAGTGTTTTTCGGTAAATAATAAGAGTAAGTTTTTAGTATCAATCAATAATAAAGAATATATGAAGAAGTTTTTATTACAGGCTTTTGCTGTAGCTTTTTGTTTGAGTAGCGGTGTGTTTGTGGCATCTTGCGACGATGATAATAATTCGGTGGATAACCCTCCGATTGATGGAGAAACGGCTTATGTGGTGGCTGCCACAACTGGTGAAGCAAGTTATTTGGTAGTAGCCAATTCTTTGGATGAAGGAACAGTGTCGACTCAAGGGAATGGAACTGAAGTGATTGGCGGTACCTATTGGGTATATAAAGGATTGGATTATGTGTTTGCTTTAGTTTATAATAAAGGTGGCGCAGGTACAGGAGCTTCCTATTATCTGGGTGCAGATGGTAAAATGAAAGAAAAGTACACATACACTTATAATCGTATCACGTCTTATGGAACCTGGGGGGATAAAGTGGTGACTGTTTCCACCGGGGACTCGAAAATAACGGATGAGGATCAGAATGTGGCTCAAGCATTGTTGTTCAACTATCTGGATGCAACCGACGGCAGTCAGGAAGAGGGTACCTTGCTTGCCGAAAATTACTTGGGTAATGGTGAAAAAGTTTCATGGGCAGGTCTGGTTGAAGCTAACAATAAGATTTATACGTCTGTCATCCCAATGGGAATGAGTAAGTACGGTATTAAAAAATGGCCGGAAGCTGTGACAGATCAGGAACTTGTGACTAAGACTGACGGTGGTAGCGGCAGCGGTGCATATACAGCCGGTGTTATTCCTTCTACACAATACCCGGATAATGCTTACGTGGCAATTTATAGTGGCACGAACTTCAATGAGACTCCGGTGATTGCCAAGACTGATAAAATAGGCTATGCATGCGGTCGTATGCGTTCACAATATTATCAGACCATTTGGGCTGCTGATAATGGTGACGTCTATGTGTTCTCTCCCGGATATGGACGTACGGCAGTTTCATCTTCAGATTTGAAGAAGGTAACAGGACAGAAGCCTTCGGGCGCAATGCGTATCAAAGCAGGCGCAACAGATTTCGATCCGGATTACTATGTGAACTTTGAAGAGATAGGCACTAAACATCCTATTTTCCGTTGCTGGCACATCTCTGAAGATTACTTCCTGCTTCAATTGTATAAAAAGGGAGCGGAAGATATGATTAATGGCGGTACAAGTGCAGATGTCAGCGAATTAGCTGTTTTCAAGGCGGAAGATCAGACGATTATGCCTGTTACAGGTCTGCCGGCTGACGGAAAGTTTGGTGGCGAGCCTTATGGAGAAAAAGGGTATGCTTATATGGCTGTCACTGTGACTACGGGCGAGAAACCGGCCTTCTATAAAATAGACGCAAAAACAGGCAAGGCAGTCAAAGGTTTGACGGTAGAAGCTGACGCTATCACTACGGTAGGTAAGATGGAATATCTTTCAAAATAATACAGTCGGTTAAATAGAGAATCTTTTGTATATAAAAGCCTGCCGAGCGGAAAGCTTTGCAGGCTTTTTCAAGAAATAGGATTGAAAACATGAAAAAAATATTCAGAAAGATACATTTGTGGCTTTCCGTCCCTTTCGGACTGATAATAACTCTTGTCTGCTTCTCCGGTGCCATGCTGGTATTTGAAAATGAGGTGAATGAGTGGTTTCGACGCGATCTTTACTACGTAGAAACGGTAAAGGAGTCTCCTCTTTCTATGGATAAGCTGCTTGAAAAAGTGGCAACGACATTGCCTGACAGTGTATCGGTGACCGGTGTCAGCATATCTTCTGATCCCGGACGTGCGTATCAGGTTAGTCTTTCCAAACCACGTCGTGCATCTTTGTATGTAGACCAGTATACGGGCGAAGTAAAAGGAAAAAGTGAGCGTAGCGGCTTTTTTATGTTTATGTTCCGAATGCATCGCTGGCTGCTGGATAGTATGAATCCGGGAAATGAAGGGATCTTTTGGGGCAAAATGATTGTAGGTGTCAGTACGCTTTTACTTGTTTTTGTACTGATTTCGGGAATTGTCATTTGGTGGCCGCGTACACGTAAAGCATTGAAGAATAGCCTGAAAATAACAGCAACAAAAGGTTGGAGAAGGTTTTGGTATGACTTGCATGTGGCAGGTGGAATGTATGCTCTGATCTTTCTACTGGCTATGGCACTGACGGGATTGACCTGGTCTTTTCCGTGGTATCGGACAGCTTTCTATAAGGTCTTCGGGGTGGAAGTACAGCAACGTGCCGCCCAAGGACATGAACAGAAAAGTGATGCTCAAAAGAGGGATACCAAACTGGCAGCCCATCGGGAAAAGAAAAGAGAAGGAAATGAGGTTCGAAAGGGTGAAAGAAGCAGACGTCCGGAAAACAATCACAGTGATATGTACTCGGTAACTTCACCATTCGTTTATTGGCAGGAGATTTATGATAAACTAAGACGTCAGAATCCGGAGTATAAGCAAATCAGTATTTCTTCTGGTACGGCAAGCGTGTCTTTCAACCGTTTCGGGAATCAGCGGGCATCTGACCGTTATTCTTTCAATACGGATAATGGTGAATTTACAGAAACAAGTCTTTATCAACATCAAGACAAGTCGGGAAAGATTCGTGGTTGGATTTATTCTGTGCATGTTGGTAACTGGGGAGGAATGTTTACTCGCATACTTACCTTTATTGCTGCCTTATTGGGGGCTGCACTACCACTGACTGGATATTATTTATGGATAAAAAGACTCATAAAGGTACGGAAATGAATGAAATTTTTTCCTACTATAAAGTTGAAAAACATAAAAACATCTGCCACCTGCAACGAAACGCGTGTAATACACTAGTTAATAGATAGTTGTAA
>ENA-UESD01001706-UESD01001706.1-human-gut-metagenome-genome-assembly--contig:-NODE-1706-length-17151-cov-13.570575_pt1 | contig 17151 bp, 15 predicted proteins | sample MGYA00242985_ERZ507986 | MGnify/ENA primary metagenome ERZ507986 (study PRJEB26167, sample SAMN06115408) | human gut metagenome | host: Homo sapiens | place: China:Guangxi | collected 2016-04-06... | reverse complement strand
GCGGCGGGGGTGGATGCCGTGGTCTCCGGTGCGGGTCTGCCGCTGGAGCTGCCGGGCATTGTGGGCACCAAAGAGGTAGCCATTGCGCCCATCGTATCCAGCGCCCGGGCGGCAAAGCTCATCCTGCGCCGCTGGGCAAAGGGCTTTGACCGTACCGCCGATTTTGTGGTCATCGAGGGCTGCAAGGCGGGCGGGCATCTCGGCTTTGCCGAGGAGGACCTGCTGGCCGACCGCTGCCAGACCTTGGACGAGATTCTGCCCGGGGTGCTGGCCGAGGTGAAGCCATACGAGGAGCAATACGGCCACGCCATCCCGGTATTTGTGGCGGGCGGCGTGTACACCGGTGCCGACATGGCACACTTTACAAAGCTTGGCGCTGCGGGTGTGCAGCTTGCTACCCGCTTTATCCCCACCTACGAGTGCGACGCTTCCCAGACCTACAAGGACGTGCTGCTGGCGGCAAAGCCGGAGGATGTGCGCATCATCCACAGCCCGGTGGGAATGCCCGGTCGTGCGCTGAACACCCCGCTGGTGCAGGCGCTGGCTGAGGGCAAACGCTTCCCGCCCAAGCACTGCGCCCGGTGTCTCAAGACCTGCGATCCCGCCGCTGTTCCCTACTGCATCACCCACGCCCTCATCGAGGCGGTGAAGGGCAACGTGGAGGAAGGGCTCTTCTTCTGCGGCGAAAACGTGGGCAGGCTGGATCGGATGCGCACCGTGCGCGAGCTGATGGACGAACTTGTGACCGAATGGAGGCAGAACTTATGAAGCTTGCCGTACTTTACGCCGGTCAGGGTGCGCAGCACCCCGGCATGGGCAAGGAATTTTACGAAGCATCTCCCGCCTTCCGGGCGGCCTTTGACAGCGCAGCGCTGGATTTTGACCTGCACCGCGTCTGCTTTGAGGACCCGGACGGCGTTTTGAACCAGACCGAATACACCCAGCCCTGCATGGTGGCCTTTGCCTGCGGCGTGACCGCTGTGCTGGCCGAAAAGGGCGTAAAGCCCGCCTATCTGGCGGGGCTTTCGCTGGGCGAATACTCCGCGCTGCAGGCAGCCGGGGTGTTCACCGCAAAGCAGGCCATCGAGCTGACTGCCTTCCGAGGCAAGGCCATGGCCGAGGCTGCAAAGGGCCTTGCCTGCGGCATGACTGCTGTGCTGGGGCTGGACAGAGAAAAGCTGTCCGCCTGCTGCGAACAGGCCGCTGAGACGGGCTGTGTGCAGATCTGCAACTACAACTGCCCGGGGCAGCTGGTCATCGGCGGTGAGAAAGCCGCTGTGGAGCAGGCCGCCGCGCTGGCAAAGGAAGCCGGTGCCCGCCGCTGCATCCCGCTGAAGGTCAGCGGTCCCTTCCACACAAAGCTGATGGCTCCCGCAGGGGATGCGCTGGCACAGCGCTTTGCGGGCGAGAACTTCGGCACAATGGAGACGCCGGTGCTGTTCAACTGTCTGGGACATGAAAAGGCCGAGACCGACAGCATCCCGCAGCTGCTGGTAAAGCAGGTGCAGAGCAGTGTCTACATGGAAGATACCCTGCGCCGCTTGGGTGAGCTGGGCGTGGACCACATTCTGGAAGTCGGCCCCGGCAGCGCCCTGAGCGGTTTTGTGAAAAAGACCCTGCCCGGGATGGTCTGCACCGCAGTGGAGACCCCGGAACAGCTGGATGCGGTGCTGACCGCATGGAAGGAAGCAGAATGAGCGAAGAAAAGCTGACCCGCGCCGCCATCGTTACCGGCGGCAGCCGGGGCATTGGCCGCGCAGTGTGCGTGGCACTGGCAAAGCAGGGCTGCAATATGGTGGTGAACTACTGCCACGGCGCAGAGCCTGCGGAGCAGACGGCAGCGCTCTGCCGCGCCGAGGGCGTGCAGGCGGTGACCGTGCAGGCGGATGTATCCACCGCCGAGGGCTGCAAAGCGCTATTCGATGCCGCAGCCGAGGCCTTTGGCCGGGTGGATGTGCTGGTGAACAACGCAGGCATCACCCGTGACGGTCTGCTCCTGCGCATGTCTGAGGCCGATTTTGACGCCGTGCTGAACGCAAACCTCAAGGGCGCATTCCTCTGCTGCAAGGAGGCCGCCCGCCGCATGGTGCGCCAGCGGCATGGCCGCATCATCAACCTGTCCAGCGTGGTGGCCCTGCGGGGCAACGCCGGTCAGGCAAACTACGCCGCCAGCAAGGCGGGGCTCATCGGCCTGACCAAGAGCCTGGCCAAGGAGCTGGCAGGCCGGAACATCACGGTGAATGCCGTGGCCCCCGGCCTGATCGAGACCGATATGACCGCCGCCCTGCCGGAAGCCGTCCGCACCGGAATGCTGCACAGCATCCCGGCGGGCCGGGCCGGAAAGCCGGAGGACGTGGCAAACGCCGCGGCATTTTTTGCCGCAGAACAAAGCAGCTATCTCACCGGGCAGGTGCTCTGTGTGGACGGCGGCATGGCAATGTAAAGGAGAACGTTTTCATGGAAAAACGCAGAGTGGTCGTTACCGGTCTGGGCACTGTGAACCCGCTGGGCAACACCGTGGCCGAGAGCTGGGCCGCCGCAAAGGCCGGACAGTGCGGCATTGCCCCCATCACCCAGTTCGATACCGCTGGGTTCAAGTGCAAACTGGCGGCTGAGGTGAAGGGCTTTGACCCGGAAGCGATCGTGGACAAAAAAGAGGCCCGCAAGATGGCCCGCTTTACCCTGCTGGCACTGGCTGCCGCAACCGAAGCCATCCAGGACAGCGGCCTTGATCCCGAAGCCAACGCCAAAACCACCGGCGTCATCCTGTCCAGCGGCATCGGCGGGCTGCCCACCATCGAGGAGCAGCACACCCGCGGCGAGGAAAAAGGCATGGAGAAGGTCAGCCCCTACTTCGTGCCCATGTCCATTGCCAACATGGCGGCGGCCCAGGTGGCCATCCGCTTCGGCCTGAAGGGCATGTGCACCTGCCCGGTCACGGCCTGCGCCGGCGGCACCAACGCCGTGGGCGATGCCTTCCACCGCATCCGCGACGGCTACGAGGACGCCATGGTCTGCGGCGGTGCCGAGAGCTGCATCAGCCCGCTGGGCATCGGCGGCTTTACCAGCATGAAGGCCCTTTCCACCGCCACCGACCCGGATGCGGCCAGCCTGCCCTTTGACGCACGGCGCGGCGGCTTCGTGATGGGCGAAGGCAGCGGTGTGCTGGTGCTGGAAGAGCTGGAGCACGCCAGAGCCCGGGGCGCACACATCTACGCCGAGGTGGTGGGCTACGGTGCCAACTGCGACGCCTACCACTTCACCGCCCCGGCTCCCGGCGGCGCGGGTGCCATCGACTGCATGAAGCAGACCCTGGCCGACGCCGGCATCGCCCCGGAACAGGTGGACCACATCAACGCCCACGGCACCGGCACCCATATGAACGACTCCTGCGAGACCGCTGCCATCCACGCGGTGTTCGGGGAGCACGCCAAGGAGCTGACCGTCGTGAGCACCAAGAGCATGACCGGCCACCTGCTGGGCGGCGCGGGCGGCGTGGAAGCCGTGTTCACGGCACTGGCCCTGCGGGACCAGTTTGCCCCGCCCACCATCCATTACGAGCAGCCCGACCCGGAGTGCGACCTGGACTATGTGCCGAACGTGGGCCGCGCCCAGAACATGACCTACGCACTGAGCAACAGTCTGGGCTTTGGCGGGCACAATGCCTGCATCGCCCTGCGCAGATGGGAGGAGTGAGCCATGGCCGAACCCCGTACCGTGCGCGAAACGCCCAACGCGCTGACCAGTGAGCAGATCGCGGCGATCCTGCCCCACCGCTACCCCTTTGCCCTCGTGGACCGCATCCTGGACTACGAGCCGGGCCAGTGGGCCATCGGCCGCAAGTGCGTGAGCCGCAACGAGGAATTTTTCTGCGGGCACTTCCCCGGCCAGCCGGTGATGCCCGGCGTGCTCATTCTGGAAGCGCTGGCCCAGACCGGGGCCGTGGCCGCCCTCAGCCTGCCCGAAAACAAGGGCAAGCTGGCCCTGTTCGGCGGCATCAAAAATGCCCGCTTCCGCAAGCAGGTCACCCCCGGCGACGTGCTCACCCTGCACTGCGAGCTGGTGGAACAGCGCGGCCCGGTGGGCGTGGGCAAGGCCTCGGCCTATGTGGACGGCAAATGTGCCGCCACCGCAGAGCTGACCTTCGTGCTGACCGAAGCACAGTAAATCAAAACAAAAAAGGCTCCCCCTTGCGGAGGAGCCGGGACGCAGGCCTGCGGTGCGGGTCTGCGTTTTTTTATTCGGAATAGTGAGCCAGGAAGCGGCGGGTGCGCTCTTCCTGCGGGTGCTCGATGAGCTGCCGGGCCGGGCCCTGCTCCACCACCACGCCGCCGTCCATGAACAGGATGCGGTCGGCCACGTCACGGGCAAAGTTCATCTCGTGGGTCACGATGATCATGGTGGTCTTGCGGTCGGCAAGGTCCCGCAGAACGCGCAGCACCTCGCCGGTCAGCTCCGGGTCCAGCGCGCTGGTAGGCTCGTCGAAGCAGAGGATATCCGGGTGCAGGGCCAGGGCCCGGGCAATGGCCACGCGCTGCTGCTGACCGCCGGAAAGCTGGTGGGGGTAGTGGCCCGCCCGCTCCGACAGGCCCATCTGGGCCAGCAGGTCACGGGCCTGTGCTTCCAGCTGGGCGTGGATGGCCTTTTTGTTGGCCTTGTAGTCGGGCTGCTCCTTCGCCAGAAGCTCCCCCGCCAGCATCACGTTTTCCAGCGCGGTGTACTGGGGGAAGAGGTTGAAGTTCTGGAACACGAGGCCGAAGTGGAGGCGCTTTTTCCGCACCTCGCTCTCCCGCTGGGTGGCAGGGTCGGCGGCGTCCCACATGGTCTCGCCGTTCACCCTGATGACGCCGGTGTCGGGACGCTCAAGGAAGTTCAGGCAGCGCAGCAGCGTCGTCTTGCCCGAGCCGGACGAGCCGATGATTGCCAGCGCCTCGCCCTGTTCCAGTGTGAGCGAGATGTCCTTGAGAACTTTCGTCTCGCCAAAGTTTTTCCCGATGCCGGAGGCTTCGAGTAATGCCATAATTCAGTATCCTCCTTAGCAGCGGAAATAGTCCATCTTTTTCTCGGCCCAGTCCAGCAGCAGGGTGAGTGCGCCGACAAAGACGAGGAAGAAAATCGCGGTGGAGAACAGCGGCCAGATGAGGCCCTTGGCGCTGTACTCCTTTGCCATCATGATGATCTCCTTGTTGGCGATGACATTCGCCAGCGAGGTATCCTTCACCAGCGTGATGACCTCGTTGCCCATCGGGGGCAGGATGCGCTTGACGACCTGCAGGAGCGTGACCTTGAAAAAGATCTGGCTCTTGGTCATGCCAAGCACCTGACCGGCCTCGGTCTGGCCTTTCGGCACAGCCTCGATGCCGCCGCGGTAGATCTCAGAGAAGTAGCAGGCGTAGTTGATGGCGAAAGCCACCACCGCCGCCACCAGACGGCCCGAAGAGCCGGAGGGCCAGGGGTTGGTCATGCCCAGCAGGCCGGGGCCAAGGTAGATGACGATGATCTGGAGCATCAGCGGTGTGCCGCGGATGACCCACACGAAGGTCTTGACGACGCCCCGCAGCGGTGCGCACCGGCTCATGGAGCCAAAGGCCACCACAAGGCCCAGCGGCAGCGAAAACAGCAAGGTCAGAAAGAACAGCTCACAGTTGAGCGCGAATGCGCCGGTCAGACGCTCCAAAATCACAGTCACAGAATCACTACACCTATCCGTTTATAATGTAAGTTACTCAGCCAGAGTCAGGCCGTACTTGTCGGCCAGAGTCTGCATGGTGCCGTCAGCCTTCAGCTCGTCGAATGCATTGTCCACAGCCTCGGCCACGTCGCTGCCCTTGCGGAAGGCCACGCCGTACTCCTCGACGTTCAGCTCATCCACCATCTTGAGGTTTGCGTAGTCGGTACCCTCGCCGATCATGGCAGAAGCCAGAGTCAGGTCGAGGATGGCGGCGTCAGCAGTGCCAGCGGCGACTTCCATCAGGCAGTCAGTCTGAACAGCCTTGGAGATGAAATCAGCCTGAGACAGGTCGGCGTTCTCGGTGATGGTGGTCTCACCGGCAGAGCCGGCCTCGGCCACCACGGTCTTGCCGATGAGGTCGGCGGTGGAGGTATAATCGGTGCCGTCCTTCACCACGACGACCTGGGCGTTCTTGACGTAGGGCTTGGTGCAGGCCATGTTCTCCTCGCGGTCATCGGTCAGGGTCAGGCCGTTCCAGATGCAGTCGATGCTCTTTGCAGCCAGCTCGGTCTCCTTGGTGTCCCAGTTGATCTCCACGAACTCCGGCTCGACACCCAGCTTCTCACAGACAGCGGTGGCCAGCTCGGTATCGAAACCGGTGAAGTTGCCGTCGGCGTCGGTGTAGTTCATCGGCTCATACACGGTGTAGCCGATGACCATCTTGCCGTTGGACTGGATGTAAGCCAGGTCGCTGTCAGCGGCCACGGAGCTTGCCGGGGCGGCAGAGGCGGCGGCAGAAGAAGCAGCCGTGGAAGTGGATGCAGAACCGCCGCAGGCGGCAAGGCTCAGTGCCATCGCACCGGCCAGAAAAGCAGATACCAGACGTTTCATATACAAATTCCTCTCTCAGTTTCAGCAGAAGCAGCGCCTCGTTTTACCGCTTTACCATGCTAAATTGTTAAACTGTGACTATAGAATAGCGCGTTTTGCCCCGTTTTGCAAGAGGAAAACCGATTTTTTCGCGTTTTGCCCGCAGACCGCCCCTTTCCGATAGGGTTTTCGGTGTATTTGTACAAAGGACAAAAAGAAAACCGCCACCTCACGGTGACGGTCAGACTTTCCGTTCAATTTATAATGACGCATTCTCAAACGCATCCCCTGCGGCCTTTTGCAAAGCGTCGATGGAGATGGTGCAGAGGGCCGCGAGGTCGGCGTCCGAGCCGTCGGCAGGGATGTCCGCCACCTCTTCCTCAGTCTTGCCCTTGAGGTAGCTGCAATAGCCCTCGCTGTGCTCGTACCACTCCTTGCCGAGGCTGGATGCGTTCCGCATCCCGTAGCTGTCGCCCAGCTCAAGCTTAGAGCGGACGGTGTCCGGGGCGGTGACGCCGCCGTCTGCCGCGATGGTCAGCGCAGGCTCTGCCATGTCGCCGATGGCGCTGGTCACACGGCCATCGGCATCCAGAGTCAGGGCCACGACGGTAAGGTCAACTTCTGCGTTCACATCCTTGTCGTCGGTGGCGGTGATGTCCGAAGAGGCATTCTCTGCCTCCACGCCGAGGCTCACCCGGTCGCCCTTCGCCGCGCCGAGGGCGGACGCATTCGTGCAGGCTTTCGCCACGGCGTCGCGGTACTTATCCACCCGGATGGTGCAGCCGGACAGCAGGTCGGCGTCCACAGCCTTGCCGTCCTTATCGGTTTCCAGCATGGATGCCTGTTCCGGCGTCATGCCGATGAGGTAGTCGGCGAAGTCATCGGCCTGCTCGGCCCAGCCCTTTTTCAGCGAAGATGCCGCTGCCAGCGGGTAGTCGTCCCCTTTCTGGCGCTTGGTGCGGTAGTCGGTGGGCATGGTGACGACGCCTTTGCCGTCGGCGGTAACTTCCACTTCCAGCTCATCCAGCATCACGTCGGCCAGCTTGCCGTCTCCGTCCAGCAGGACGGCGGCGGCGATGGTATGGATGGTGCCGGTGCGGGCCTCGTCGGAAGCCTCGGTCAGGATGCCGAGGCCGGTCTTCCAGCCGCCGGTCTGGGTGGTGCTGGCGCTGCCGGACGAGCCGGACATGGCGTTCGAACTGCTCATGCTGCCGGAATCGCTGTTGCCTTTGCGGCAGCCGGACAGCAGCAGTGCCGCCGCCACGGCACAGCTCAGAAGAGCTTTTTGTCTCTGTGTCATAAGCGTTACGCTCCCTTTCATCTCTTTGGGAGTAGTATAGCCCGACAGGAGTCTATTTATTTATGTATCTTTTTGTTGGAAACTGTGTTATACTTGTCCTGCGGCCTACCCCGCCCAGTTTTATGGGAAGGGAGGTGAAGGTAATGGCACCTATTCTCACGATTTTGGAATCTGTTGTGGCAAATGTGATCTCGCATTATATTTGTAAGTGGCTTAACAGATTCGACAAGGACCGCAAGCCCGACTAAACGGAAAGCCCCCGGGGAGCTGCAACTCCTTGGGGGCTTTTCTTTTGGTGAAGCCAATGGAACTTCTCACGATTCCATTTCTAGTATATGCGATTCCCTGCAAAAGTCAAGCACCGCACAGAAAATTTACAACTGTGCTCTGAGACCGACGTATTATCTGGCAAAGTGGGCCAATATTGACGTTATATCATGCAAAATCGCACTTTGCCACTGTGGCAATCTGGTAAACAGCTGGCACTCTGACCCCACTTTGCCAAAAGGGGCAGAATGCCAAGTTGGCAAACTGGCAAAATATAACGTATCTATATTATTAAATAGCCATATTGCCACTTGTTCCACCACAGTATCGCTCACATCAGCGGGCTCAGCAGGCGGAGTACACTGTCCAGGAGCGTCCCGGCCAGCGAGGTGCGGCAGTCGGCCAGCTGCACTTCCCGGCACTCTGGCAGGGTGCGGAGCACATCGTCCCGCAGCGCAATGACCTGACTGTTATAGAGCAGCAGCGCCCCGCACTCAAAGTGGAGGAAGAGGCTGCGGTAATCCATGTTGATGCTGCCCACCACGGCGGCGCGGTCATCGCTGACGTAGCACTTGGCGTGGAGGAAGCCGGGCGTGAACTCGTAGATGCGCACCCCCGCCCGGAGCAGCGGCACATAATAGGAGCGGGTCAGCCGGAAGATGAGCTTCTTGTCCGGGATGCCCGGCAGCACCAGCCGGACGTCCACGCCCCGCTTTGCCGCCGCTTTGAGGGCTTCCAGCATGGTCTCGCCCACCGCGAAGTAGGGCGTATAGATATAGACATACCGCTGGGCCTGATTGATGATATTCAGGTAGACCGTCTCGGCCAGAGCCTCTTCGTCCAGCGGGCTATCCCCGTAGGGCTGTATCACTCCGTCCGACTGGGCGGGCAGGGACTTAGCCTGAGGCATAAAGGGCGCATAATCCTCCTCGCTGGGGCGGAAGGCGTTCCAGTGGTCGAGGAACATCACCGTGAAGTTCCAGACCGCCGCGCCCTCGGTGCGGAGAGCTGCGTCCTTCCAGTAGCCGAACCTCTCTTCTTCATTGATATACTCGTCGGCCAGATTGATGCCGCCCGTATAGGCTGTATTTCCGTCCACCACCACGATCTTCCGGTGGTCGCGGTGATTCATGACCAGCGACACCAGCGGCACCACCGGGTTGAACGGGATGCAGCGGATATGCGCCCGCTCCATCTTCACCACGAAATCGGACGGCAGACCCAGCAGACTGCCAAAATCGTCGTAGATGAGCCGGACATCCACCCCCTGCGCCGCCTTGCGGACAAGGATGTCCTCTACCCCCTTCCACATCTTGCCGGTGCGGACGATGAAGAACTCGAGGAAGATGAACCGCTCTGCCTTTTCGAGGTCGGCCAGCAGGTCAGGGTACATGGCCTCACCGCAGGGGTAATATTTTGCCGTGGAGTTTTTCCATGCGGGGTACGGCCCGTACTCCGAAATATACCGGCTCAGTCCCCTGCTGGCGGGGTCGAGGGCGTCGGTCTGGCCCGGCTGCTGGGCGAGGTCGGCGGTGTGCTGGCGCTCCACCGCCTGCATCCGCTGGCGCATCCGCTTGGCGGGGGCCTTGTTGCCGAAGGCCAGATAGAGCGCACCGCCCAGCAGCGGCATCATGCCGATGAGGACGAGCCAGATGATCTTATAGTCGCTGTTCTCGTCCTTCCGCACGAGGTAGAGGGTGATGAAGAGGCTGAGGACGTTCAGCCCCGCATTCACCCACACCTTTCCGGCGGTGAGGGAGAAGAAGGCCCAGAGCAGCCAGCCGATCTGCAGCAAAACAAGGGCCACTGTGACCGTGGCCCTGTTGATGACACGATTGAAGAACCGGACGACCGGAAGCCGAAAGAACATCTGCGCCTCCCCCGCTGCCTTTCAGCAGCATTTTTATGGGAATAGTATAGCGCAGCGGATGGAATAATTCAAGCTCAGGCGTCCGCGTCCTCGAAGCCCACCATGAGGCCGCCCAGCTCGGCGTAGTAGCTGCACAGGCCGCCGCACTCGGTCACCCGCACCTGTGCGCCCTCGAAGACAGCCCGCACCATGTGCATCAGGCGCTCGGCGGCGGCGGGGTTGCCGCAGTGGGCAATGATGACCTTGCCGTTCGTGTAGCCGTGGCCCTTCAGCTCCAGCACGAGGCGCTCGAGAGCGCCGTGCTCGCCGCGGGTCTTGCAGAGGACGTCCAGTTCGCCCACATCGCTGGCCTTGCCGATGACCCGGATGTTGAGCATCCGCGCCACAGCGGCCACAGCGGGCTTCACCCGGCCATTCCGGGCCAGATTCGCCAGCGATTCCAGCGAGAACAGCAGATGGGTGTGGTGACGGTAGCGCAGCATCTCTTCGCAGACGTCGTCAAACTCCCTGCCCTCTTCGATGAGCGCACGGATATGCTCTGCCAGCAGCACCAGTTCCGGGCCGGCAGACAGGCTGTCCAGCACAAAGACCTGAGCACCCGGGTGCTCTGCCTGATACTCTTCTGCGGCCAGCTGGGCGGCGTTGCAGCTGCCCGACAGGGTGCCGGTGATGGTGATGGCATAAATTTCATCTGCGCCCTCATAAGCCTCCAGCCAGTCGCCGATGTTGGGGCAGGAGGTGCTGGTCTTGCCCTTATAGGTGCGCAGGGTAGTCGCCATTTCCACGGCGTCCAGCGTGCCGTCGTCGAGGTATTCCCTCTCGTCGGTCACGATCTTCAGAGGCACAGCAGCAAAATCAATGCCGTCCAGCGCATATAGGCTGGCAGAAGAGTCCACAACGATTCGTTTCATCTCATCTATCTCCATTCCGGCGGGTGTCCGCCGCATTTTTTACGTTCTGCGAGTCCACTATATCAGTTTTTCAAAAACCTGTCAAGCGATTTGTAAAATTCTTAATATCGTTTTCATAAACGGTTGACCCCGACTCAAAAATGCGATATACTACCACCATGAATCAGGAAATGAAACGCCGTGTCACGGCCTGCGCCGCCGGGTTTTCCCTGCCGCGCTACCGGGAGCTGCCCTCCGTGGGGCTGTATCTCGACCAGACCGTGCAGCTCGTCAACAGCTGCTTCCGGGGCTTCCCCGGGGTGGAGCTCACCCCCTCCATGGTGAGCAACTACGTCAAGAAAGGAGTCATCTCCCACCCCGTCAAAAAGAAGTATTCCCGCGAACAGCTGGCTTCTCTCATCTATATCGTATTGTCTAAAAATGTCCTCTCGCTGGAAAACATCGACACCCTCTTTCAGATGCAGCGGGCTCACTGCACCGCCGCCGAAGCCTACGACTACTTCTGCGACGAGGTGGAGAACTGCCTGCCCTACATTTTCGGTGCCAGCCGCACCATCTGTGACCTCGACCCGGATGCCGCCGACGAAAAGCGTCTGCTGCGCGGTACCATCGTCGCTGCCGTAAACAAGATGTACCTCGACTGCTGCTTCGTCGCCATGCGGCAGGAGGAAGCCCTCTGGCCGGGGATACTCGGCGACCTCGAATAAAAAGAAAAACGTCTGTACCTCCAAAACGAAGTACAGACGTTTTTGTTATGCTCTGATTTCAGGCATCCTGCAGCTCACCACGGCTTGCAGCCTTGAGATAAGCGAAGATGAAGCCGTCGAGGTCGCCGTCCATGACAGCGTCCACGTTGCCGGTCTCATAGTTGGTGCGGTGGTCCTTGACCATCGTGTAGGGCATAAAGACGTAGGAGCGGATCTGGTGGCCCCATGCGATCTCGTTCTGGACGCCCTTGATGTCGTCGATCTTATCCATGTGCTGCTGCTTGGCGATCTGGTAGAGCTTTGCCTTCAGCATCTCCATGGCGTAGTCGCGGTTCTGGAACTGGCTGCGCTGGGTCTGGCAGCTGACCACGATGCCGGTGGGCTTATGGATGAGTCGGACAGCGGAAGAAGTCTTGTTGATGTGCTGGCCGCCGGCACCGGAGGAGCGGTAGACCTGCATCTCGATGTCCTCGGGGCGGATGTCCACCTGGATGGTGTTGTCCAGCTCGGGCATGACTTCCAGCGAAGCAAAGCTGGTCTGACGGCGGGCGTTGGCGTCAAAGGGAGAGACGCGCACCAGGCGGTGGACGCCGTTCTCGCTCTTGAGCAGGCCGTAGGCGTTGGCACCCTTGACCATCATGGAAGCGCTCTTCATGCCGGCCTCGTCGCCGTCCTGATAATCCAGGACCTCGACGGTCATGCCGTGAGCCTGCGCCCACTTGTTGTACATACGGTAGAGCATCTCGGCCCAGTCCTGTGCCTCGGTGCCGCCAGTGCCTGCGTGGAAGGTCAGGATGGCGTTGCTGTGGTCGTACTCACCGTTCAGCATGGTCATCAGCTGCAGCTCGTCCACAGCCTTGCCCACGGCGTTGACGGCCTCTTCGGCCTCCGGCACCATCTCGGGGTCGTACTCCTCGTCCAGCATGACCAGCATGGTCTCTGCGTCATCGTAGAGGCCCTGCAGCTTCTCGAAGCGGGTCAGCTTGCCCTTCAGGTCGCCCACCTCGTCGAAGACCTTCTTGCTCAGCTCAGCGTCGTCGTAGAAGCCGGGGCGGGACATGGTGTGCTCCAGCTCCTGCACGCGCTTGCGGGAAGCGTCGATGGCCAGCGCCTCCTCCAAGTCTTTTACAGCGGTGTGGTATTCAGCCAGCTGTACTTTCAGTTCATCAGTGGTGATCATCGTTTTATTCCTCTCGTCTCAAAAAACAGGAGCTGCCTCTTCATCATCAGCCACGCACACGGGCAGGCCCGTCTTAGTACAACCTCTCAGTCTCGCTGACGCTCGACAGCTCCCCTAGTAGGGGAGCCTCTGGCGAAACCGTTCACTTTGCGGGGACTGCCAAAGCCTCCCCTACCAGGGGAGGTGGCACGCCGTAGGCGTGACGGAGAGGTTGTACGAAGGAAAGCCTGCCCGAGGACTCGGCCAATGACGGAGAGATTTACTCCTAAAAGATACAGTTTATACACAGATACTTCATTAGTATACCCAGAATCCATGATAAAGTAAAGAGGAAAAAATACCATCGTGCTGGAAATTTGAAGATTTCCGCCTTTTCTTTTCCGCATTTTAAGTGTATAATACTGATAAACTACCCTATTCATTGGAGGATGTTATGCCAAAATACTATGGCTGTCCGTGTGAGGGCTGCGGCAAGCCCCTCACACTTCAGGATGACATCGTGGTCTGCCCCGACTGCGGCGCGCCTTATCACCGCGTCTGCTACGAGAAGCTGGGCCAGTGCATCCACCGCCCCGCCCACGCCGCCGGCTACGAGTGGAAGTTCCCCTACGAGGAGAGCCAGCTCCGCACCTGTCCGTCCTGCGGCGAGCGCACCCTGCGGGACGAGGAAACGTGCCGCTGCTGTGGTGCTGTGCTGCCCCCCGAGGGGCAGGAGCCTCCTTCTTCCCGCGGCAGCGATGAAGAGACTTTCGACTACTCCCAGATGTACCGTCAGTTCGGCACTTCCGCTGACCCGGAGAAGGAGTTTTTTGAGGACGCCTTCGGCAAAGAGGCCAAGATGGACGGCATCGCCCGTCAGGACTGGCTGGACTATATCGGCCCCGCCGCCCCCGCTTACCTCGCCGCTTACAGCCGGATGCAGCTCCAGAAGAGCAAGGTATCCATGAGCTTTTCGGCTCTGCTGTTCGGCCCCTTCTACTTCTTCTACCGCAAGGCGTGGAAGCCGGCCTTTGGCTTTCTGGCCGCTGAACTTCTGCTGGCAGCGCCCACCTTTATCGAGATGCTGCAGCTCTCCGGCAGCGCCCTCGCCCCGGCCATGAGCGCTTCAGCTCTGACGGTATTTGCCCGCATCTGCTCTGTCCTCAGCTTCGTGCTGATGCTGGTGCGCGGTATGTACGGCAAGTGGCTCTACCGCAAGAGCGCCGCCGACCACATCCGCCGCATCCAGTCTGAGTTCCCCGATGCCCAGCAGCGTCAGGCCGTGCTCCGCGCCCAGGGCGGCGTCAGCTTCGGCGCAGTCTTTCTCTGTGTCCTGCTCCTGAGTGTCTGCGGCAGTGCGTTCACCCTGCTGCTCGGCCCGGATCTGCAGGCCATCCTCAACGCTTTCTATGGCTGATACACCCAGCCGTGAATCTATCGCAAGTCAAGAAATTAGTGCAACATCCAAACAGCCTATTTGCGATATGCAATTCAACGCTGTTGCTGTTGCATTAAAAAGTTGAATTGCTATAAATGTGAAGGAGTTTGAACCATGAAAAAAGTCACCAAGGCAGTCATCCCCGCCGCTGGTCTTGGCACCCGCGTGCTGCCCGCCACCAAGGCGATGCCCAAAGGAATGCTCCCCCTCGTGGACAAACCCGCCATCCAGTATCTGGTGGAGGAGGCTGTCCGTTCCGGCATCACCGACATCCTTATCATCGTGAGCCGCAATCAGGACATCATCCAGGACCACTTTGACCGCAGCCCCGAGCTGGAAGCAAAACTTGCTGCTCCCGGCAAGGAGAAGATGCTGGAAGAGTGCCTCGGCATCTCCAATCTGGCCAACATCTTCTTCGTCCGCCAGCAGCAGACCCTCGGCCTCGGCCACGCTGTCAGCATGGCTAAGCCCTTCACCGGCGACGACCCCTTCGTGGTCATCTACGGTGACGACGTCATCTGGGGCGAGGACCCGGTCTGCGCCCAGCTCATCCGCGCCTACGATGAGTTTGGCCGCCCGGCTGCCGGCGTGTCCGCCGTGCCTTGGGCTGACGTGAGCCGTTATTGCAGCCTCAAGACCACCCCCATCCACGACAACTACTTCTTTGTGGACGACATGATCGAGAAGCCCAAGAAGGGTCAGGAGTTCAGCAACTACTCCATTCTGGGCCGTGTGCTGCTGACCCCGGAGATCTATGACATCCTCGCCAGGACCAAGCCCGGTGCCGGCGGCGAGATCCAGCTGACCGACGCCATGGCCGAGTATGCCCGCAGCTACGGCGGCATGACGGCTGTGGAGTTCACCGGCAAGCACTACGACATGGGCAACAAGCTCAAGGTCGCTGAGGCACAGGTGGAGCTGGCCCTGCAGCACCCCGAGATCGGCGAGGAATTCCGCGCCTACCTGAAAGAGTTCTGCAAGACGCTGTAAATAACCGCATAAAAAGCGACGCCCGGCATCTCATTGAGGTGTCGGGCGTTGCTTTTTGCTATTTGGAGATGATACCTTGCGGAATGCCAAGGCCTCCCCTCGTTAGGAGCAACGGCGACGACCGCCGCCAGCGGCGGAAACAGGGAGGAGCTGTTGGGGCAGCGGCCAGCAGGATGCAAGCGACAGCGAAGCAGACGCTGGGAGCCGCAACCCGGCCTTGGCGAGCGGAGCGAGACTGAGAGGGCAAGCCCGTCTCCCGAGAGCCGCCATGCAGCGATAAGCAGGTTCTTTGGGAGAGCCAAACTCTGTCCGAACTTCTCCATTCACGCAGGAAACAGGGCGATTCGCGCAGGTTTTATTGATTTTTCTCCGCAGATGTGGTACATTCAGGGTAATTAGACACCCCCTGTTTTTCACCGTTCAAAGGAGGTTTTTGTATGCTGTCTTATCGTAAGCTTGCGATGCGTGTTCCGGGTCGCCCTCTCCATACGGGGGGTAATGATTCACCCCGTCCGGCCTCTCAGCGGGCAGCGGCGTTTATCCTGACCGCCGCAATGCTCACCACCTTTACCGCCCCGGCTTTTGCAGGGACATGGTACATCGAGGATGGTAACATCACCGTGAAAGCAGGCGAGACCGGCAACGACGTCACCCAGAACAATGTGACCACCAAAAATGACACCAACACCATCATCACAAATCGTGAGGACAAAGCTTCTTCCAACACCGTGACCATCGACGCCAACGGTAAGAACGATAAGGTCGAGGTCACACTCAAGGATGTGAACATCGACACCAGCAGCCGGAACAAAGCCGCCGTAAGCGTGACCGGCGAGGGCGACACCAATATCAAGCTGAATGGCGACAACGCGCTGAAGAGCGACATCTACCGCAGCGGCATCTACGGCAGCGGCAGCGGCAGCCTCACCATCTCCGGCGGCGAAAATGACAGCCTGACGGCCCAAGGCGGCAGCGGCGCAAACGGCATCTCCAGTAGCGGCAGCCTCACCATCTCCGGCGGTACGGTCACTGCCAACGGCGACGACGGCGGCCGCGGCATCTCCAGCAGCGGCAGCGTCACCATCTCTGGCGGTAGTACGGTCACTGCCAACGGCGGAAACGGCACCATCTCCGGCGGCGACGGCATCTGCAGCAGCGGTGGCGTCACCATCTCCGGCGGTAGTACGGTCACTGCCAATGGCGGTAACGGCGGCAGCCTCATCGGCGGCGACGGCATCCGCAGCGGCGGCGGCCTCACCGTCTCCGACGGTACGGTCACCGCCAAGGGCGGTAACGGCGACAGCAAAGACGGCTACGGCGGCGACGGCATCCGCAGCGGCGGCGTCGTCACCATCTCCGGCAATACGGTCAACGCCGCTGGCGGCAACGGCGGCAAAGTCGGCGGCTACGGCATCTGCAGCTTCGACCGTGTCGCCATCTCCGGCGGTACGGTCAACGCCGCTGGCGGCAACAGCAGCTACGGCGGCGGTGACGGCATCCGCAGCAGCGACATCGATCTGTCGGGCAGCCTCGAGCTGACCGCCAAGGCCGGCAGTCCCAACGGCAAGGCCCTCTCGCAGCGCGGCAGTGAGCTTAACCTCGACGCCATCAAGGACAAGCTGGGTCCGGGCGCAAAAGTCACCGTCACCGATGCCGACGGCAAGGTCAATCAGGTCTCTATCCCCCGCCCTGTGGAGCCGGAAGAGCCTGTTATCCCCGAGGAGTCTTCTTCCTCTTCTGACGGCGGCTCTGCCACCCCGTCCGCACCCGCCTCTCCCCTCCCCGGCCTGACTGTCACCGACAAGAGCGGCGCGGTCATCTCCTACACCAGCACCCAGAGCGGCAATACCCTCACCGTCTGCGTCGGGCGGTTCACAGCCTCCTTCCGCATCTCGCTGGCCGCGCTGCGTCAGCTGCGGGCTGAGGGCATCGAGACCATCACCTTCCAGACCATCCTCTGCTCCACCA
>ENA-UESD01001697-UESD01001697.1-human-gut-metagenome-genome-assembly--contig:-NODE-1697-length-17215-cov-4.242852_pt1 | contig 17215 bp, 19 predicted proteins | sample MGYA00242985_ERZ507986 | MGnify/ENA primary metagenome ERZ507986 (study PRJEB26167, sample SAMN06115408) | human gut metagenome | host: Homo sapiens | place: China:Guangxi | collected 2016-04-06... | reverse complement strand
AACGTTAATTTCAAATAAGAATTCAAACCTTTAAACAAAACTCAAAACTATTTTTATTATGGAAGCCAAGTCAGTAAACTTCAAACAGGCAAAAGGCATTAAGTCAGCATTCCTCGTGATCCTTTGCTGCTTCATTCTGGCCGTCTGCATCTTTCATTTCGTGTTGGGCAATCCCGCGAACTTCATGAACAACGACCCCAACAACCACCCGCTGCCGGGCAACATGTTGGGTACTATTTATAAGGGCGGCGTGATCGTGCCCGTTATCCAGACGCTGCTGCTCACCGTGCTCGTACTGAGCATCGAGCGTGCTTTCGCCATCGGCAAGGCTAAGGGTAAGGGCAACGTGGTGAAGTTCGTCAAGAACGTGAAGGACGCTCTGAACGGCGGCGACGTGGAGAAGGCTCGCGAACTGTGCGTTAAGCAGAAGGGTTCGGTGGCGAGCGTCGTATACTCCGCGCTGACCAAGTACGAGGAGATGGAGAAAGACACCACGCTGGCCAAGGATCAGAAGCTGATGAATATCCAGAAGGAGCTCGACGAGGCTACCGCGCTGGAGCTTCCGACGCTGGAACAGAATCTGGTCGTGATCGCGACGATGACCACGCTGGGTACGCTGACCGGTCTGCTCGGAACCGTGATCGGTATGATCAAGTCGTTCGCCGCTCTGGCCAATGCCGGATCGCCCGACTCGGTCGCTCTGTCCGCCGGTATCTCGGAGGCCCTCGTGAACACCGCTTTCGGTATCGCCACCGGTGCGTTGGCCGTTATTTCGTACAACTATTTCACCAGCAAAATCGACAAGCTTACCTATAGCATCGACGAAGTAGGATTTACCATTGTTCAGACTTACGCTGCAACGCACAAATAATCCACGTCAAAACTACGTCTCGCTATTATGGCTAAAGTAAAAGTAAAAAGGAAGAGCACATTCATCGACATGACCGCGATGAGTGATGTGACTGTACTTTTGCTTACTTTCTTCATGCTTACCTCGACCTTCATCCAGAAGGAACCCGTCACCGTCACGACGCCGGGCTCCGTCTCCGAGATCAAGATTCCCGAGAGCGATATCCTCCAGATTCTGGTCGATCCTCAGGGAAAGGTTTTCATGACGCTGGACAAGCAGGAGGACCGTGTGGCAGTCCTTAAGAAAGTAGGCGAGGAATACGGAAGAACGTTCAATCCCGAAGAGATCAACAAGTTCCGTCTGGCCAATTCGTTCGGAGTGCCTATCAGCCAAATGAAGGCTTTTTTGGCGCTTTCCGAGGACGAGCAGGACGCGACGCTCAAGGAGCTCGGCATTCCGACCGACAGCACGGACAATCAGTTCAAGGTGTGGGTTAAGAGCGCCCGGGAGCAGAACCGCAATCTTCGGATCGCCATCAAGGCCGATCAGACGACTCCGTATCCGGAAATTAAAACAATCATGACATCGCTTCAGGATATCAGGGAGAACCGTTACAACCTGATCACCTCGTTGAAGGTCGTTGCCCCTGAAGAATAAGCTGTCGTCATACAACATTAACTATTATGGCTGAAATACAAGAAAGCAGCGGTAAGACGGGTAAGAGCAAGCAGAAGAAGTTCTCCGTTCGGGTCGACTTCACCCCGATGGTGGACATGAACATGCTTCTTATCACGTTTTTCATGCTCTGTACCTCTCTGAGTAAGCCTCAGACCATGGAGATCAGTATGCCGACCAACGATAAAGTGACGGAGGAGGAGCAGACGAAGATCAAGGCTTCGCAGGCCGTTACTCTGCTTCTGGGTGCGGACGACAAGGTCTATTACTACTTCGGAGAGCCCAATTACGAGGACTACACCTCGCTCAAGGAGACGGATTACAGTCCGGAGGGCCTTCGCGCGATGCTGCTGGACCGTAACAAGGAGGTTACCGCCCGCATCAACGATCTGAAGCAGCAGAAGAAGGACGAAAAGATCACTGAGGAGCAATTCAAGGAGCAGGCCGCTGAAATCAAGAAGGACAAGAACGCCCCGACCGTCGTTATCAAGGGAACCGACGAGTCGAGCTACAAGAATCTGATCGACGCGTTGGACGAGATGCAGATCTGCAACATCAGCAGGTATGCGATCGTGGACATTACCGACGGCGACAAGTTCCTGCTCGATAACTACGAGCAGAAGGGCGAGTTGACGAGGAATATCGACAGGTAAACTAATAAGTACACATTAAATCGAAAGGAAATGAACAATATTGATTTGAATTCGAAGCAATGGTGCGAATTAGTTTTCGAAGGCAAGAATCATGACTTCGGCGCCTATGAAATGCGTAGGGACTCGGCCGCTCGCCACAACAAGGCGATGCTGATCGTTACCATTCTGGCGATCGTCGTGATTCTGCTTCCCTCGATCATTCGTTTCGTCGCTCCGAAGAAGGAAGCCGAGGAGAAGATGACGGAGGTCACCACTCTGTCGAAGCTTCCCCCCGCAGAAGTGAAGCAGGAAGAGTTCAAAAAGCCCGATGCGCCTCCTCCTCCCCCGTTGAAGAGCTCGTTGAAGTTCACCGCGCCCGTCATCAAGAAGGACGAGGAAGTGCCCGAGGAGGAAGAGATGAAGACGCAGGAGGAAGTGACCCAGTCGAAGGTGGCCATCTCGATCGCCGACGTGAAGGGTAACGATGAGATTCACGGACAGGATATCGCCGACCTGCGCGAGGTAGCTCAGGAAAAGCCCAAGGAGGAAGTGGAGGAAATTTTCATGGCTGCCGAGCAGATGCCCCAGTTCCCGGGCGGCCCGGCCGCACTGCAGGAATTTTTGGCGAAGAATCTGCGCTATCCTCCCATCGCCGCCGAGAACGGCATTTCGGGTACGGTCGTCGTCCGTTTCGCCGTGTGGAAGGACGGATCGATCCGTAACATCGAGGTGCTCAGTCCCGTTGACCGCTCCCTCGACGAGGAGGCCGTACGGGTGATCAAGTCGATGCCCAACTGGATTCCCGGAAAGCAAAACGGTAACAACGTGTCCGTGTATTTCACGGCTCCCGTGCGATTCCAGCTCGCGGAACAGTAAAAACGCTCTATTGGCCCGGAGCCCTGTTTAATCCTACCGATTTAAGCAGGGCTCCGGTATGTTTTATCCGACGATCGTATACTGCCGTGCGCCGGATATTCGGGTCCGGCCGTTTTATATCCGTCGCTCGCGGTTCGTGGCCGCGGACCGCATATCCGAGCCGACCCTGCCCGAATCCTTTTGTCCGGAGGAAATCGCGCGCAGGAAAGCCGGGAGCATCGGAATTCGTCGGGTCGCTACGGTAAGGTATATCGTTTTTTCTACTTTCGTAACCTTTTAATCGCTCGAATATGGACACGCGCAAGCCCGGGGACAGGAAGCCGAAACCCAATCCGTTTTTTTACGTTTTCGGTCTGTTCATGATATTATTTTATTTGGGGATGGCATACATTATGATATTTTCCCCTATATTTGTAGAGAGGATTTCGGCTCCGCTACGCTATGGGATGGGAGTCCTTTTTTTTCTGTACGGTATTTTCCGAGCTTACCGTCAGTATAAAGATTCTATAAAATAACGCTATATGTCGAAGTTCGATCGGTTATCGGTTTATGCGGTACTGTTGGCCTCGGGTCTCGCTCTTTTCGCGTGTCGCGGCCGTCAGACGAAGGACAAATATACGGATACGGCCACCTCTGGCTTCATTTCGATCAGCGCCGACGAAAGCTTCCGACGGATCGTTCAGCAGGAGATCGATGTTTTCGAAAGCATATACACGATGGCCGGGATCGATCCGATCTATGCGAGCGAGGTCGATGCGATCAATCTGCTGCTGAAAGACAGCGTCCGGCTGACCGTTTCGACGCGGCGGCTGACCGATGCAGAGAAGGCCGGTCTGGAGGAGAAGAAGTTCTTTCCGAAAGAGTTCAAGGTCGCGAGCGATGCGATCGCGTTGATCGTCAACCGCCAGAATCCCGATTCGATCATTTCGCTGAAGGACCTTTCGCGCATTCTGACCGGCGAGGTGACCGAGTGGAGCGAGCTCTATCCCGGCTCCAAGCTGGGCAAGCTGCAGCTCGTGTTCGACAATCCGAACTCGAGCACGGTCCGCTATGCGATCGACTCGATTTGCCGAGGCAGGCCGTTGGCCGGATCGCTCCATGCTCAGAAAAGCAATGCGGAAGTGATCGATTTCGTCTCCCAATCCCCATCGGCCATCGGCGTGATCGGCGTCAGCTGGGTCGGCAGCGAGAGCGATTCGACGAACCTGAGCTTTTCGGACCGTGTGACCGTGATGGCCGTGAGCCGCGAGGAGAAGGCGACCGAGCAGAACAGCTACAAGCCCTTTCAGGCATACATGGCCTTGGGCGACTATCCGCTCATGCGCGACGTGTACGTGATCCTGACCGACCCTCGCAGCGGACTGGCTTCGGGCTTTTCCACTTTTCTCGCTTCCGACCGGGGACAGCGGATCATCCTGCGGGCCGGTCTGATGCCCGCTACGCAGAACGTGCGGATCGTCAACGTGAGAGACAATTTATAATCTGAACATAAAGCTTTATTTGAATGATGAACGTGAAAATTTCGATTTTGTCCCTCGTTTTGATGGCCGGGGCGACTTCCCTCTTTGCCGACAACAACGACAAAGGGATTGACTACTACAAGGCCGGAATGTACAGCTATGCGAAGAAGGCGTTGTTCGAGAACATCCAGAGCGGAAAGACGGACAAGGCGGAGGCCTATTACTATCTGGGCGAGATCTATGCCGCCGAGAACATGAAGGATTCGGCCGCCTATTGCTATAAGCAGGGATTGGTCGCCGATCCCGAGTACGTGTTCAACACGATCGGCGAGATCAAGCTCGATCTGGCTGCCACGCCCGATGTAGACAAGGTACTGGCCGGCTTCACGACGGGCAAGAACAAGAAGAACCCTGCCATTTTCGTGGCGATCGCCCGTGCCTACATGACCGACCCGGCGAGAAAAGCTAAGGTGGAGGAGTATTTGGCCAAGGCCAAGGAGGTGGGTCCCAAGTCGCCGGACGTCTATATTCTGGAAGGCGATCTGCTGGCCGCCGACAAGAAAATCGGGGATGCGGCTTCCAGCTACGAGCAGGCGATCTATTTCGACGACCAGTGCAAGGAAGCGTATCTGAAGTATGCACGGATTTATGCCCGTATGAATCCTCAGCTCGCCATCGACATGCTCAACAAGCTGATCGCGCTCGATCCGGAATACACGATCGCCTACCGCGATCTGGCGTCCGTTTACTATGAGAACAACCAGTTCAAGAGTGCGGCCGACGCCTATTCGAAGTACATCACTCCGGAGACGTCCGATATCGACGACCTCTCGCGCTATGCGTCGATCCTGTTCTTCAGCGGCGAGCACGAGCAGGCCCAGCAGATTATCGACCGCGTATCGGCCCGTGCTCCCGAGAATCCCGTCATGCAGCGTCTGAATATGTACATCGCCTACGACAAGGGCGATTTCGCCAAGAGTCTCGAGCTGGCTCAGAAGATGATGCAGAACACCGATACGACTTCGCTGATCGGTCGGGACTATCTGTATTACGCGCGCGTACTGGGCAAGAACAATATGGCTGCCGAAGCGTTGGTTCAATACGAGAACGCGATCGCCAAAGATACGGCCAACGTGGCTCTTTACAAGGAGATGGCCGAGGTGGCTGAAAAGGCAAACCTGACCGATCAGGCGATTTCGTACTATACCGATTACATTCGGAAGGGAGGCGAAGAGGTGAAGATCGCGGATTATTTCAGCCTCGGTCAGACCTATTACATTGCGGCTTCGGCTTTCCTGCCTCAGGACAATACGCCGCTTTCCGAGGCCGACTCGCTGAAGATGATGCCCTACGCGCTGGCTGCCGACAGCCTGTTCGGCTATGTGGCCGAGCGGGTTCCCGACAGCTATATGGGTAACTTCTGGCGGGCCCGTACCAATTCGGTGATCGACCACCTGTCGACCGCCGGTCTGGCCAAACCTTATTACGAGAAGGCGATCGAGCTGATCGATCCCGAGAAAAATCCCAAGCAGCTTTTGGAGGCTTACCGCTATATGGCGTACTATTATTACTTGCAGGAAGACAGGGACAATTCGCTCAAATATTGCGATCTGATACTCGGTATGGCTCCGGACGATGCGATGGCGACCGCCATATCCAGCAATCTGAGACAGTAACGACCGGCAGTCTGATGTGATGTCTCGCTATTGAGCGAGGATTTACGGCGCCGCCCGCACATTCGTGCGGGCGGCGCTTGCGTTTAGGGAAAGGATAGGCCGGCAGCGGTTGCTGTGGTGCCGTCTGCTCGGTGGGTGATTCCGGCGTCGGGGTATTTCCGGACTCGTGTTTCGGTAGACCGTGCCGTACCCGCTTCGTACAGGAACGCCATACGGAAAACATAAGCCGGGTGCGGCCGGTCCTCCCCCCCCGGTTCTGTGGCTCGGTTTTCCGGTGCGAAGCGGGCCGTTTCGCCGTAACGAATACGGTATTTCCGTGCCGGAACGGCCGGCAGATGTTGTTCCCGGCTCGTATCATGTCGTTCCGGCCGGGGGTGTGCCTTATCCGTACGACCGTCGGGTGCGGTTCCGGGATGATCGACCGGCAGGTATTTCCCGAGCGTCTTGTCGGCGTGGAATGTTTTGGCCGGTCGTATTTCCGTCGGTTGCTTTTCCTGCGGACTGCTACCGTATGCTTGTTGGAAAGTGCCTGCCGGGAAAGCGAAAAGCAAAAAATGGCCGGCGAACCGATAAAAAAAAGAATAGATTTTTTTCTATTCACATTTTACGCTATTTTTGCATCGTTTTTTACTCTTTATCCTATTCCCGCTTATAAATCGCATGATTCCCGCGCTTTTTATAAGCATTTTTGATTTGTCAAAAACGGTTGATGCTATGGATTTGACGTTATTTCTGGTCGTTATCTTGACGGCCGTGTTTTTGGTCGTAGCGGCTTGGGGGCTCGACTACCTGCTCTCGCCCCGGTCCTTCAACGGGCAGAAAGGGGAAGCCTACGAATGCGGCATACCGACGCGGGGCAAGTCGTGGATGCAGTTCAAGGTCGGCTACTACCTGTTCGCGATCCTGTTCCTGATTTTCGATGTCGAGGCGATGTTCATGTTTCCGTGGGCGGTGATCGTCCGCGAAGTCGGCGTCGCAGGACTGTTCAACATTCTGTTCTTTATGCTGATTCTGGTTCTGGGATTGGCTTACGCATGGAAGAAAGGAGCTTTGGAATGGAAATAAAGGGAGTCAACATCAAATCGATGAAATACGATGCGTTCAATGACAATGAATACATCGAGGAGTTGCGCGCCAACGGCGTGAATGTCGTGGTCGGCAAGCTCGATCAGCTGATCAACTGGGGGCGCAGTAACTCGCTGTGGCCGCTTACTTTCGCTACGAGCTGCTGCGGCATCGAATTCATGGCCGTCGGAGCCGCCCGCTACGACTTCGCCCGGTTCGGGTTCGAGGTGACGCGGGCCAGCCCGCGTCAGGCCGACGTGATCGTCGTGGCCGGGACGATCGTGCACAAGATGGCTCCGGTGCTCAGGCGCCTCTACGATCAGATGGCCGAGCCGAAGTATGTGATCGCGATGGGCGCTTGCGCCATTTCCGGCGGGCCGTTCAAAAAGTCGTACCATGTGTTGCAAGGGGTCGAGCAGATTATTCCCGTCGACGTGTACGTGCCGGGATGCCCCCCGCGTCCGGAGGCTCTGCTCTACGGCATGATGCAGTTGCAGCGCAAGGTGAAAGCCGAGCATTTCTTCGGCGGCGTGAACAGAAAGGAGAAAAAAGTAACCGCAGACAATGATGCAACCCATGAATAGTGTAAGAGAGATATTGGCGTCCAAGGTGCCGTCGGCCGAGTTTTCCGAGAGCGAGCCGCTGACGGTGACCGTTCCGGCCTCGGAGTTGCGGGCCGCGGCGCTGGAACTCAGAAACGATCCCCGGATGCAGTTCGACTTTCTGGTCAGCCTGACGGGCATGGACTGGGGCGATACGCTCGGCGTAGTCTACCACCTCCGCTCGACGGCGTCTGGCAGCGAGATCGTGCTGAAGACCTCGACGGCCGAAAAGGAAAATCCCGAGCTTCCGACCGTGTCGGATATATGGAAGACGGCCAACCTGAACGAGAGGGAAGCGTACGACTTTTTCGGCATTCGCTTCGTAGGCCATCCCGATATGCGCCGGCTCTATCTGCGCAGCGACTGGGTCGGATTCCCGCTGCGCAAGGACTACGACGCTTCGCCCGAGATCAATCCGATCCGTCTCGAGAGCGAGCCGATGACCGATTCGGCGCCGACGCTCGTCGAGAAGGACGGCCGGGTCGAGGCGGGCGAGAACGTGCTGTTCGACGACTCGGAATATGTCGTCAACATCGGACCGCAGCACCCGGCTACGCACGGCGTGCTCCATTTCCGCGTCTCGCTCGAGGGCGAGATCATCAAGAAGGTCGATCCGCACTGCGGCTATATTCATCGCGGAATCGAGAAGATGTGCGAGAGCCTGACCTATCCGCAGATGCTTGCGCTCACCGACCGGCTCGACTACCTGTCGGCCCACCAGAACCGTCACGCGCTGTGCATGTGCATCGAGCGCGCGATGGGTATCGAGGTTCCCGAGCGCGCGCAGTATATCCGGACGATCATGGACGAATTGCAGCGCCTTTCGTCCCATTTGCTGTTCTGGTCGACGTTCTGCATGGACCTCGGCGCGCTGACCGCGTTTTTCTACGGATTCCGCGACCGCGAGCTGATTCTCGACATGCTGGAAGAGACGACCGGCGGCCGCCTGATCCAGAATTACAACGTGATCGGCGGCGTCATGGCCGATATCCATCCCGATCTGGTCGGGCGGATCAAGAAGTTCATCGCCTATCTGCCCGGCATGCTCAAGGAGTACGACGAGGTGTTCACCGGCAACGTGATCGCGCAGCAGCGCATGAAGGGCATCGGTATCCTGAGCAAGGAGGACGCTATATCCTATGGCGTCACGGGACCGTCGGGCCGCGCGTCGGGCTGGAGCTGCGACGTGCGCAAGCTGCATCCCTACGGCGTGTACGATCGCGTGGAGTTCAAGGAGTGCATCCGCACGGGCTGCGACACGTTCGACCGTTACATGGTTCGCATGGACGAGATTCGCGAGTCGCTGCACATTCTCGAGCAGTTGATCGATAACATCCCCGAAGGCGATTACGCCGTCAAGACGAAGCCGATCATCCGCGTGCCGGAGGGGGCTTATTGGGCGAGCGTCGAGGCCAGCCGGGGCGAGTTCGGCGTCTATCTCGAGAGCCGGGGCGACAAGATGCCCTACCGCGTGAAGTTCCGCTCGACTGGGCTGCCGCTGGTCAATGTGGTCGATACGCTTTCGAGAGGAAACAAGATCGCCGACCTGATCGCCATCGGCGGCTCGCTCGACTACGTGGTACCCGATATCGACAGGTAATAACGACTAAAAATCCAAACGCATGTTATTGAATACCTATACCGACAGTATTGATTTCAACGCGGTGACGGGCTGGGTGCACGATACGTTGAACGCCTGGCTGCCCTCGTGGGGAGCCACGCTCGTCGAGTGCGTGCTGATCGGGCTGTGCCTGTTGCTGCTCTATGCGGTCATCGCGCTGGCGCTGATTTACGTCGAGCGCAAGGTCTGCGCCTTTTTCCAGTGCCGACTGGGGCCGAACAGGGTAGGGCCCTACGGTACGGTGCAGAGCGTGGCCGATATGATCAAGATGCTGATCAAGGAGCTGATTCCGATCAATCACATCGACCGCTTCCTGTTCAATCTGGCGCCTTTCGTCGTCATCATCTCCTCGGTGCTCGCTTTCGGTTGCCTGCCGTTCGGCAAGGGGCTCGAGGTGCTCGACTTCAATGTCGGCATCTTCTTCCTGATGGCGGTTTCGTCGATCGGCATCGTCGGAATCCTGCTGGCCGGCTGGTCGAGCAACAACAAGTACTCGCTGATCGGCGCGATGCGAAGCGGCGCGCAGATGATCAGCTACGAGCTTTCGATCGGGCTGGCTATCATGACGATGGTCGTTTTCGCCGGCACGATGCAGATTTCCGAGATCGTCGAGCGTCAGGCCGACGGCTGGTTCCTCTTTACGGGACACGTTCCCGCGATCATCGCTTTCGTGATCTATCTGGTAGCCGGTACGGCCGAGACGAATCGGGGGCCTTTCGACCTGCCCGAGGCCGACTCGGAGCTGACGGCCGGCTATCATACGGAGTATTCGGGCATGCACTTCGGCTTCTTCTACCTGGCCGAGTACCTGAACCTCTTTATCGTGGCCGGGGTGGCGACGACGCTGTTTCTGGGCGGATGGATGCCGCTCCACATCGCCGGCTGGGATTCGTTCAACGCCGTCATGGACTTTCTGCCGTCGCCCGTCTGGTTTTTCCTGAAGGTCGCCGTTGTGATTTTCATCATCATGTGGTTCAAGTGGACTTTCCCGCGCCTGAGAATCGACCAGCTGCTGCGTCTGGAATGGAAGTACCTGGTGCCGATCAATCTGCTGAACCTGCTGCTGATGGTCGTAATCGTCGTTTCCGGGTTCCATTTTTAGATTTCCGGTGTTTGATTGAATAAAGAAATAGGACATGAACGGATTTAAGCAATATATCACTTCCTTCTTTTCGGGACTCCGCTCGCTGTTGGTCGGAATGCGGACGACGCTGCGGGTCTTTTTCCGGAAGAAGACGACCGAGCAGTATCCCGAGAACCGCGACACGCTGAAAATGTTCGACCGGTTCCGCGGACAGCTCGTAATGAAGCACAACGACCGCAACGAGCATCGCTGCGTGGCCTGCGGCATTTGCCAGATGAACTGTCCGAACGATTCGATCCGGGTCGTTTCCGAGACGGTCGAGGACGAGCAGGGCAAGAAGAAAAAAGTGCTCGTGCGCTACGAGTACGATCTGGGAAGCTGCCTTTACTGCCAGCTCTGCGTGCGCAGCTGCCCGCACGACGCGATCGAGTTCGACACCGCTTTCGAGCATGCGGTTTTCACGCGCGGCAAGCTGGTTCGGCAGCTCAATTCGGAAGGTTCAACTCTTGAAAAAAAATAGACGGACATGGAAATTACCCTACAACAGGCCGGTTTCGCCTTTCTCGCCGCGGTGATCCTCGTCTTCTCGGTTCTGACCGTCACGACCAAGCGGATTCTGCGTGCGGCCACATACCTGCTGTTCGTACTGTTCGCGACGGCCGGCATCTATTTTCAGCTCAACTACTCGTTTCTCGGAGCCGTGCAGCTGCTGATCTACGCGGGCGGCGTCGTCGTGCTGTACGTCTTCTCGATCCTGCTGACGAGTTCCGACGAAGAGAGGAAAGCCTCGCTGCGCAACCGCAGGATCGGAGCCGGCCTCGTCGCCGCGCTGGCCGGCGTCGCGCTGACGCTTTTCCTGCTGCTGACCCACTCGTTCGCTCCTTCGGCCTTTACGGAAGGGGAGATCGACATGCACCTGATCGGGCATACGCTGATGGGAACCGGGAAATACCAATATCTGCTGCCTTTCGAGGCGGTCAGCGTCCTGCTGCTGGCCTGCATCGTCGGAGGGCTGTTAATCGCACGTAAACGGAAGTAGAGCCATGGAAGTACGAATGGAATATTACCTGATTCTGGCCGCCGTGATGTTTTTCGCCGGCGTGTACGGATTCATCACGCGGCGTAACCTGATCGCCGTGCTCATTTCGATCGAGCTGATCCTCAATGCGGTGGATGTCAATTTCGCCGTGTTCAACCGCTATCTGTTTCCCGGACAGCTCGAAGGTTTCTTCTTCACGCTGTTCGCCATAGCGATCGCCGCGGCCGAAACGGCCGTCGCCATAGCGATCATCATCAACATTTACCGCAATCTGCGCAACATCGAAGTGAAAAACCTCGACGAACTGAAGGATTAGGAGGTGTCTCCGGGCGGAGGCCGTCTCGGGCTTTCGTCCGCGACCCGTAAGGAATCGAAAACAAAAGACATTCAATATGGAATACACTGTACTTATCGTGCTGCTGCCGATGCTGACGTTCTTCGTGCTCGGCCTGCTGGGCAAGAGGCTCGGGCCCTGCGCGTCGGGGCTTGCGGGCACGCTGTCGATGGGCGTCACCGCGGCGCTTTCCTATGCGACGGCCTGGCAGTACTTCACGACGGCCAAGATCGACGGAGTCTACCAAAAGCTCGTTCCGCTGAACTTCGAGTGGCTGCGCTTCACCGACAAGCTGCATATCGATCTGGGCGTGCTGCTCGACCCGATCTCGGTGATGATGCTGATCGTCATCTCGACCGTTTCGCTGATGGTCCACATTTACAGCATGGGATACATGAAGGGCGAGCGGGGTTTCGAGCGCTATTACGCCTTCCTGTCGCTGTTCAGCTGCTCGATGCTCGGGCTGGTCGTGGCGACGAACATTTTCCAAATGTATATCTTCTGGGAGCTGGTGGGCGTTTCGTCCTACCTGCTGATCGGGTTCTACTATACGAAGCCCGAGGCGATCGCCGCCTCGAAAAAGGCGTTTATCGTCACGCGCTTCGCCGACCTGTTTTTCTTGATCGGCATCCTGCTGCTTTCGTTCTTCACCGGCACGTTCGACTTCGGGCTGCTGACTTCGGGCGACGGCAGCGTGTTCTCGCAGATGTCGGGCCTGACTTTCATGGGAGGCTCGGTGATCGCATGGGCCTTGGCGCTGATTTTCATCGGCGGAGCCGGCAAGTCGGCCATGTTCCCGCTGCATATCTGGCTGCCCGACGCGATGGAGGGCCCGACGCCGGTATCGGCGCTGATCCATGCCGCGACGATGGTCGTGGCCGGCGTCTATCTGGTGGCCCGGCTGTTCCCCGTCTATTATTTCGAGGCTCCCGAGGTGTTGCACGGCATCGCCTATCTGGCCGCATTCACGTCGCTGTTCGCCGCGGTGATCGCCTGCGTGCAGACCGATATCAAGCGCGTGCTCGCGTTCTCGACCATTTCGCAGATCGGTTTCATGATGGTCGCTCTCGGCGTGTCGGGCTACGGCGGACACGAGGGGCTCGGCTACATGGCCGGCATGTTTCACCTGTTCACGCACGCGATGTTCAAGGCGCTGCTGTTCCTCGGCGCGGGAGCCATTATCCATGCCGTGCACAGCAACGAGATGAGCCGCATGGGCGGTTTGCGCAAGCAGATGCCCGTGACGCACGTCACGTTCCTGATCGCCTGCCTCGCTATCGCCGGCATTCCTCCGTTCTCGGGATTCTTCAGCAAGGACGAGATTCTAGCCGCCACGTTCGAGTTCAGCACGCCGCTGGGCTGGTGGATGAGCCTGACGGCCGGTCTGACGGCCTTCTACATGTTCCGTCTCTATTATAACATCTTTTGGGCGACGCCCGCCGAGCACGAGCACGAGCCGCACGAGGCTCCGCGATCGATGGCTGCTCCGCTGGTCGTTCTCGCGGCCGTTACTTGCGTGGCAGGCTTCATCCCGTTCGGCAAATTCGTCAGCAGCAACGGCGAGGACTATATCATCCATATCGACTGGGCGGTCGCCGGAACCAGCGTAGCGATCGCTCTGGTGGCGATCGGAATCGCCACGGCTTTCTACCGCAAGTACAGCCCGATTCCCGACCGTCTGGAACGCTCTTTCAGCGGGCTGCACCGGGCTGCGAGCCATCGCTTCTATATCGACGAGGTGTATCTGTTCGTCACCAAGAAGATCATTTTCAACTGCATATCCCGCTCGATCGCCTGGTTCGACCGTCATGTGATCGACGGCGCGATGGACGGTCTGGCCTATGTCACGAACCGGATGTCGGTGGCCGTGCGCGGTCTTCAGTCCGGTCAGATTCAGCAGTATGCTTTCGTGTTCCTGCTCGGAACGGTGGTCATCACCGTGCTGGTACTGGTTTTTTGACTAAAATAAATTGACGGATATGAATTTCTTATCTTTGTTTGTACTGATTCCGGTGCTGATGACCTGCGCGATGTTCTGCACGTCGAACGCGAGGACCGTGCGGACGGTGATGATGACGGGGGCCTCGATGCTGCTGGCTCTGGCCGTTGCGCTGACCGTCCTGTTTTTGGGCGAGCGGGCGTCGGGCAATACGGCCGAGATGCTCTATACGGCCGACGCGGTTTGGTACGCTCCGCTGAACATACACTATTCGGTCGGCGTCGACGGCATATCGGTGGCCATGCTGCTGCTCTCGTCGATCATCGTCTTTACCGGGGTGCTGGCTTCGTGGAAGATGGCCGTGATGCCGCGCGAGTATTTCGCGTGGTTCTCGCTGCTGTCGATCGGCGTATTCGGCTTTTTTATCTCGATCGACCTGTTCACGATGTTCCTGTTCTACGAGGTTGCGCTGATTCCGATGTACCTGCTCATCGGCGTATGGGGTACGGGACGCAAGGAATACTCGGCCATGAAGCTGACGCTGATGCTGATGGGCGGATCGGCCCTGCTGCTGGTGGGCATTTTGGGCATCTATTTCCATTCGGCTCCCGAGGGCGGGCAGCTTTCGATGAATATTCTAGAGATATCCAAGCATACGATCCCGATGAGCGCGCAGTACCTGTTTTTCCCGCTCACGTTCGTCGGCTTCGGCGTGCTCGGCGCGATGTTCCCGTTCCATACGTGGTCGCCCGACGGTCATGCTTCGGCTCCGACGGCCGTCTCGATGCTGCATGCCGGCGTGCTGATGAAGCTCGGCGGCTACGGCTGCTTCCGCGTGGCGATTTTCCTGATGCCCGAGGCTGCGAACGAGCTGTCGTGGATTTTCCTGATCCTGACCGGCACGAGCGTCGTCTACGGCGCGCTTTCGGCCATTAAGCAGACCGATCTGAAATATATCAACGCCTACTCGTCGGTGAGCCACTGCGGCCTGGTGTTGTTCGCGATTCTGATGCTGAACCAAACGGCGATGACCGGCGCCGTGCTGCAGATGCTGTCGCACGGTCTGATGACGGCCCTCTTCTTCGCGCTGATCGGTATGATCTACGGTCGCACGCACACCCGCGACATCCGTGAGATGGGCGGCCTGATGCGGGTGATGCCGTTTCTGGGCGTCTGTTTCGTGATCGCCGGACTGGCGTCGCTGGGCCTGCCGGGTCTCAGCGGTTTCGTGGCCGAGATGACCGTCTTCGTCGGATCGTTCGAGCATACCGACACTTTCCACCGATTCTTCACGATTCTGGCTACGACGTCGATCGTCATCACGGCCGTCTATGTGCTGCGCATGGTGGGCAAGCTGCTTTACGGCGCGGTGCAGAATCCCGAGCACCTGAAGCTGACCGACGCGACTTTCTCCGAGCGCTTCTCGGTAGCTACGCTGATCGTGGCCATCGCCGGGCTGGGCATGGTTCCGCTGTGGGTATCCGACATGATCAGTTACAGCCTGATCCCCGTTATTGAACAATTAACCCGATAATTCGTTATGGATTACAGCAATTTTCTGATGATGAAAGAGGAGCTGTCGCTGATCGCGGTGATAGTCGTCCTGTTGCTATACGACCTGTGCGCCTCGAAGAAGGCTTTGCGCTATTTTCAGCCGGTAGCCTGCGTGCTGGTGGGTGTCCATACGCTGCTGAATCTCGTTCCCGGCGCTGCGGGCGAAGCGTTCGGCGGCATGTACCAGTACACGCCGATGATGAGCGTGGTCAAGAGTATTCTGAACATCGGAACGCTGATCGTGCTGATGCAGGCCGGCGGATGGCTCGCGGGCGAGTCGACCGTTCATAAGCGGGGCGAGTTCTATTTCCTGACGCTGACCACGCTGCTGGGCATGTATTTCATGATCTCGGCGGGAAACTTCCTGTTCTTCTTCATCGGTCTGGAGACGGCCTCGATCCCGATGGCGACGCTCGTCGCGTTCGACAAGTACCGGCACAAGTCGGCCGAGGCGGGAGCCAAGTATATCCTGAACGCGGTATTCGCTTCGGGCCTGTCGCTTTACGGCATGTCGCTGCTGTACGGTACGACCGGAACGCTCTATTTCGACGACATTCCGGCGACCGTTACCGGTTCGCCGCTCCAGATCATGGCGTTCGTGTTCTTCGCCGTAGGGCTGTTCTTCAAGATTTCGCTCGTGCCGTTCCATCAGTGGACGCCGGATGTCTACGAAGGCGCCCCGACGCCGGTTACGTCCTATCTCTCGGTCATATCCAAGGGATCGGCCGTGTTCGTGCTGATGACGATTCTCATCAAGGTGTTCGCTCCGATCGCCGCGCAGTGGCAGGGCATTCTCTACGGCGTGATCGTCGTGACGATCACGCTGGCGAACCTGTTCGCGATCCGCCAAAAGAATCTCAAGCGTTTTCTGGCCTATTCGTCGATCTCGCAGGCCGGCTACATCATGCTCGGCGTGATCGGCGGGACGGCTCTCGGCATGACCTCGCTCGTGTACTACGTGCTCGTCTACATGGTGTCGAATCTGGCCGCCTTCGGCGTGATCGGCGTGATCGAGAACCGGACAGGCAAGCTGACGATAGCCGATTACAACGGCCTCTATGCGACGCATCCGAAGCTGAGCCTCGTGATGACGCTGGCTATGTTCTCGCTGGCCGGAATACCGCCTTTCGCGGGCTTCTTCAGCAAGTTCTTCATCTTCGCCGCAGCCGCCCAGCAGGGCTACTATATTCTGGTGCTGATCGCGCTGCTCAATACGATCATTTCGCTCTATTACTATCTGCTCGTGGTCAAGGCGATGTTCATCAACAAAAACGATACGCCGATCGAGTCGTTCCGCAGCGACGGCTATACGCGCGTGAGCCTCGTGGCCTGTAGCGCGGGCATTCTGCTGCTGGGTATCCTGAGTGTCGTGTACGACCAGATCTCGCTGCTCGCGTACGGTATGTAAAAATATGCACGGGGCGGGTCCGCCCCTGACGAAAGCGGCAGGCCTCACCGGGGCTTGCCGCTTTCGTTTGATCGGTCGATTCTCGTTTTCGGCCGGTGCGTCGTTCGTTTCGTCTTGGCTCCGGCGGTTTTCGCCGGCGAAGTCTTCCGTACGGAGCCGGTAAGTCCGGGCGGCTATTGTCCGCCGATGCTTGTTGCGGGGTTGGGCAGGGATAGGGAGTCGCTCCGGCAGAACGAGACGGGTTCGGAAGACTTCGGATCCGGTAGTAGGGGCGACAGAACGGTACGATAGAGTAAATAAGCGGCGATGGAGTGGCATGGTAATGATGGAGCGGTTCGGCTCGTCGCAGTCCGGGCATGCCCGGTCGCGCGTGCCTTGCTGCTCGGGAGAGCGTTCCCTC
>ENA-UESD01001694-UESD01001694.1-human-gut-metagenome-genome-assembly--contig:-NODE-1694-length-17219-cov-4.212694_pt1 | contig 17219 bp, 23 predicted proteins | sample MGYA00242985_ERZ507986 | MGnify/ENA primary metagenome ERZ507986 (study PRJEB26167, sample SAMN06115408) | human gut metagenome | host: Homo sapiens | place: China:Guangxi | collected 2016-04-06... | reverse complement strand
CAAGCAGATTCTGCTTTTGGGTGGAGCGATCAAATATCAGAAGAATTCACCATACCATCTGCGAACGGGTCTTATGAGATCAACGATCAGTCCGACGAGATAGGGTTTATTTACCCTGACACACTCGAAATCAAATGCTCTGCCGCAGGGGATTTGACGATTAAAAATTCAATAGATGCAGATCGAATAACTACGATAAAGGGATGCGTTAAAGGGGAAGTAATCACGATTAATGGTCATACGCTTGAAGTTACAACATCTGCGAGCAGGAACGTATATGATTATTTTAATTTTAATTATCCACGTCTTGTGAATTCCGTCCTGGATACGATCAACACTTTTTCGTTCTCCATCCCATGCACGGTGAAGATTGCCTACACCCCTGTCAGAAAGGCGGTGTTCTAATTGTCCAGAAGACTAAAATTTGACTCCGCTGGCAGAGTGGAGCAACCCACTCTTGTGCTTGCGACAAAGAGTGGCGTCCGCCTTGGACAGATTATTATGGTGTCAGATTGCCATGCAAGAAAGGTTCTGAACGGACAGGATGAACTGACATTCACTGTTTATAAATATGACGGCCTTGTTGTCAATCCACTCTGGAATCAAATTACTGATTTCAAAAGTGTTTGGTATAAAGAGGTGGATGAGTGGTTTGAAATTCAAGTAGATCTTGATGACAGTGATTCCGTGAAGAAAAATGTTACGGCGATCAGCATCTGCGAGGCAGAGTTATCACAGGTGAATCTCAATGGACTTGAAGTCAATACAGAGGATGATATCGCAAGAGACGATTATGAGCCAACAATACTTTACAACATTTCAAACCATTCCGCATCATTATTGCATCGTATTCTGAGCAAGACTCCGAATTACAGTATCGGACATGTAAGCAGTACGATAGCAAATATTCAACGAAAGTTTTCATTCGATGGAGATGCTATTTATGACGCAATGCACAAAGTTGCGGAGGAAATAGAGTGTATCTTTATTTTGGACTCCAGCACCGGAGCTGACGGGCTGCCAGCCAGGGTCGTAAATGTTTATGATCTAAAAGAATATTGCAGCGACTGTGGTGAGCGCTTTGATTCTGGGGCTACTTGCCCCAAATGCGGTGGTACAAATATTGTCCACGGCTTCGGCAATAATACCGGGATTGTTGTGTCGAGAGATAATCTGTCCGACAGCATAACGTTCTCAACTTCAAAGGACGATGTAAAAAACTGCTTTCGGTTGGTAGCTGGCGATGATTTAATGACAGCTGCGATTCGGACATGCAATCCAAACGGGAGCAATTACCTCTGGCACATTACAGATGATATGAAACAGGATATGTCAACTGAGCTTGTCAGAAAACTTAGTAGCTATAGTAAATTATATTCTGAATATGAATCATCCCATTATTTTTCGGTCAATTCGTCAGCATATAACAACATCGTCAAAAAGTATATAACTGGAAATAAGGATCTTAAATATATTCGCTCTGCTCCATATTCGTCTCCGTCTGCATCTGATATTGTGTTGTCAAACTTCCCAAATGTGATTGAGGCATACTATGCAGCGAATGATCTTGGATATTATTTGCAGACTACCATGATGCCAACACCAGAGTCTAGCGATACAAATGTAAAGACAGAAATCTCCAAATTAGAGGCTAATTTGAAATTGGTTTCTATATCAAATTTGAGCACATCCACATCTATTGAGACGGTGGAGACAGCGGTGAAGTCAATTTCAAAGCTTTATATCAATACCGGAAAATTCAGTATTAAGGTAAATACATCCAAATGGTCTAATCCAACATGGACTGGAACTGTTACGCTGACTAATTGGGGGGACGACACAGAAACCGGAACGACAAAAACGCTGGCTGTGACCGCATCTGCATCCGCTTCTGATTATATACAGCAGCAAATAGAGATGAAGCTGAATGATGCTAGGGATGGCGATATTGATACAAGGGGTCTTTTCAGCAAAAGCGGATCAGATTTCTCGGCAAGGTTAAAACTGTATGCGCTTGACTCTTTGAAATCATTCAGTGAGACGTGTCAGACGTGTCTCGACGTTTTGATTGAACAAGGGTGCGGATCCTCTTCGCATGAAATGTACAGTAAAATGTATGTTCCGTGGAATGACAAAAAGAAGAGAATTGAATCTGAACTTGATGTGCGCTCCGCTGAGGCCGCTACGATCACCGGTGATAACGGCATTATATCTGCTTTAGATAAGATCAGAGTATCTGTCAATAAGGCACTTGATTTTGAATCATATATCGGAGCGTCTTTGTGGAAGGAATTTTTGGCATATAGGCGGGAATCGGATTACTCAAATGAAAACTATATCTCTGACGGGTTATCAAACGCAGAGTTGATTCAGAACGCAAAAGAGTTTATAGACGCTGCGAAAAAAGAGCTTTATAAATCAGCTGAACTTCAGCATACGATTAGCGCATCGTTATATGATTTGCTTGCTATCCCAGAGTTCTCGTCTTTGGCAGATCAGTTTGCCGTCGGCAACTGGCTTTACGTTATCGTTGACGAGCTTCCGTATAAGTTGAGGATGACAGAATATGAGATATCGTATGACGATCTGCAAATGATTACCGTTCAGTTTTCGGATGTAGTAAAGGTTTTCGGTGGAGTGTCGGATATTAAATCCGTTATTGATGCCGCTACAAGTATGTCTTCCACATATGACGGAGTGAAACATCAGGCAAGCAAAGGTGATGGTGCTAGCAAGCAGATCCATGATTGGGTTAAAGATGGTCTCGATGCGACAAATGTTTTGATCGTCAGCAACGCCGATAATCAGGAAATGCAGTTTGACACACACGGTCTACTTGGCCGTAGGTACGATGACATCATCGAACAATACCGATCCGAGCAATGTAAACTAACCAACACCACGCTGGCATTTACCGATGATAATTGGCAAACAGTAAAGACAGCCCTCGGAAAGATTGCAAATGAAAATGGAGATTTTCTATATGGATTAATTGCTGAGAATGTAATTGGCACAATGATTGCCGGTGAGAGGCTGTGTATCCGTTCTGAGCTAGAGGATGGCAGTGGAAATTCTATTTTTCAGGTAGATGAAAATGGAGTTCAGCTGAGAATGAAATCTCCGACGACGGGACTTTATTTTAATGTTGGTGAGTTGAGCGATAATCTTGTGGGGCTTGAATCTAAGGTTGAAGATGTTGACAAAGGCGTAGCTACAAAAATTCAGCAATTTGCAAACACGTTAACGTTGAGTGCTGGTTCTATTTCTGGCGGGAAAGTTTCTATCACGTTAAAGGCCGGTGACAAAAATACATCAGCAAGCATTGATGTAAGCGGACTTGTTACTTTTACTGACTTAAAAAACAAAGGTTCTACAGTAATAAACGGAAGTAATATTACAACTGGTACGATCAGTGCTAATCTAATTACTGCCGGCAAAATTCAAGATGTCAAGGGGAACAATTATTGGAACCTGGAAACTGGGGAATTTAGCCTTTCTTCGGCAACGACAGTTGGAGGAAAAAAGGTTTCTTCGATCGCCTCTTCTGCTGCCTCCAGCGCTATTGCTGACTATGATAAAGCATTAGACCAAACGGAAACATTAAACAGGCTGACAAACAATGGCGCATGTAAAGGTCTTTACCTTCTCAATAATGAACTCCTCATAAACGCATCGTATATCAAATCCGGCGTTGTAAATGCAGATCTAATCACTGCGGGGACTCTGGACGCAAGCGGTGTGAACCTGCGTGGAGATTTCACTGTATATGACGAGAAATCCGGGAATATCGGTGGGCACATCGGATTTATGTGGGGAAGTACAGAATCAACATGGACAAATGGAATTGGCTTTACGAATGCGTTTCAAGATTGCTACGCTATTGCAACGGATTCTGGTATCAGAATGCAGGCTGGATCTTATAACATCTATATAACCAAGAGCGGCGTTGCGCGTGTTTCTGGTAATGGCGGTATGATTGAAATTACTCCAAACGGAGACAACGGTGCAGGTGTTTATATTACAGGCAGACTGTTCAGAAGGGGTTCTACCAATGCTGAGTGGACTACAATTTCGTGATGGAGGTGAATTGAATCATGATTAAGGCAACAATTGCAGATGGTCGAGGCGATTTATACATGTGGGATATAGATCGAGTATTGAATATTACTGGTGCGCCTGATGGCTCAGAAGTAAATTTCATTGTCTCAGATCATGAGCGTCCAATTACGAGATTGCTGAAAAATGGGTCGGTTACTGTCCCGAACCAGCTCTTGCAGGTCCCCAGGTTATTTATCAAATTCTTTGTGTATAATGACAGCCATACAATTGGTGATGCCAGAATCCGTGTCATCGTGCAGCCGAAACCAGATGGATATGTTGTGGACGATGATGAGATTCTGACATGGGAAAAGCTATTCAAAGAGTGTGGATACTACAAACCGAGCGTATCTTCCTCTGGTGTTTTGTCGTGGTCAAAAAGCAAAAGCACAATGCCAGATGTTCCTAGTGTGAACATCAAAGGGTCAAAAGGAGACCCCGCGACAGTGACAATTAGGAAATGGACATCTAGTGATGTCTGAATATGAGGTATATATGAGCAATAAAGAAATGCCTATTACATTGGCGAGAGAGATATTTATTGATGATATATCTAACCTGATAAACAGGTGCGGGCTTCATCCAATTATCATTGAGCCAATTTTGCAAGATCTGTTAAAACAGGTTCAAGATATTAATAAGACTCAGCTCGAAAAAGACAAAAAAGAATGGGAGGCGAATCAGCATAATGAAGATCAAGACTGACACAATCGTTCGCACTATTGTTCTTGCACTGGCTCTGATTAACCAAATTCTTACCAGCACTGGGCATAGCATTATCCCAGTTACTGACGATCAGATCTCAGAGTTCATATCTCTTGCCTTCACGATTGGGACATCTGTGTGGGCGTGGTGGAAGAACAATAGTTTCACACAAACTGCAATTGCAGCGGATGCCGCAATGATGGCGAAGAAAGCAGAAGATAAGATGAATGCCAGCTGATGATTCAGCTGGTTTTTGTTATATGTGAGGTGATGAAAATGGCGGTAATAACATATCGCGTAAATGAAGATTACAACGCATCCAATCACATGGAGTTCATTTGTGACACTTCCGATGACATAAAGTCATTGCCTGGTCTTGATGAATGCGCCGCTGGCTCAACTGCGTTACTTCGCAGCGGAGATCTTTATTTTCTGACCTCTGATGGCAAATGGGAGCTTTTGTTTGCCGGAGAGGGTGGTGCGTAAAATGGATCTTTTAACACTGGCATTATTAAAAAAGTTTAATTCCGGTGGCGGAGGAGATACCTCTTCACTGCTTGCGAAGATCAATGCGAATACAAAATCAATATCGAATCTAAATCAGTCAGTAGAGTCTATTGAAAAACGGTTCGATTTATATCCGACGAAAGAAGATCTTGAAAGCGGAGCAGTGCCAATCATGGTTAAAATTGCTACCGCAGAAAATACAGGGACTGTGAAAAGCTCTGATGATATCAACAAAATCTCCGTTAACGAAGACGGGACAATGAACGTCAACAGCGTATCTGTTGGGAAGCTTGTCCAAGCAGATGATGATTACATCATCATGGACGGCGGATCAGCGGATGCGTCTTTATAAACCCATCCATCTATTTATCAAGGAGGAAAACATTATGGCAGAGAAAACTATTAACACAAGACTGAAACTTAAAATTGACTCTTTTGAGCAGTGTACTCAGAAGAACCCCCTTCTGCTGAACGGCGAAGCTATTTTCGCAACTGTTACCGAAAAGCAGGAGGGCAAGGTAAACAGCGTGCCTACCGTCATTGCAAAAGTCGGCGACGGTGTGCACAAGTTCAATGAGCTCGAATACCTGTATGCTCGCGCAAGCGATGTATATGACTGGGCGAAGGCTGAAAAGAAGCCCGCCTATTCCGCCACTGAGATTACCGGGCTGGCAGATTACATTTCCGGCGAGATTCAGGACACCGATACCCAGTATCAGCTCGTGAAGACTGGTGATATGACCTTCAAAATTCAGTCTAAGCCCAAGGGTGGTTCTACCTGGACTGATGTAGGCGATCCGATTACTCTCGTTGCTCCTGCCCATACCCTTGCTACCGGCACTGAGAACGGCACTGTCGCATTCGACGGAGAGAACGTGGCCGTCAAGGGTCTTGGCTCTGCGGCATATCAGGATTCCACTGCGTTTGATGCAGCTGGTTCTAAGGACACAGCGATCAAAGCCGCGAAGGATGCCGCTGATGCTGCTCAGGCTACTGCCGATAAGAAGGTCGCTTCTGTCGGTGCTACTGAAGGCAAAGGCATCGAGATCGGTGGTACTGCGACTGCTCCCACTGTAGGCATCAAGCTAGACCCCACTGCTGGTAATGCTGCTACCATGAGCGATAAGGGTCTGATGGTAGCTATCCCCGCTGCTGATGAGTATAGCGTGACCAAGGATGAGAACTCCGGCGACTATGCTGCTATTTATCATCTGACCAAGGGCGGCGTTAATACTGGTGTTGCAATTAATATCCCCAAGGATATGGTTGTGAAGTCTGGTACTGTCGAGAAGAACCCCACTGGTCAGGCGAAGGGTACTTATCTGGTCCTGACTCTAGCAAACGCCACCGAGGATAAGGTTTACATCCCCGTAGATTCCCTGATTGAGTACGTCACTTCCGGCTCCGCTGCTGGCGATATGATCGTAGTCTCTGTGTCTGACGACCACAAGGTGACTGCGACTATCACTGACGGCTCTATCACCAAGGAAAAGCTTGCTGAAGCTGTCCAGACTTCTCTGAATAAAGCTGATACCGCGCTTCAGCCCGCTGATGTCCCCGGCTATGCAGACATCCTGACCAAGACTGAGGCTTCTCAGACCTATGTGGCGAAGGAGACCGGCAAGCAGCTGATGACTGATGCACAGGCTACCAAGCTGGAAGGCATTGCTGATGGAGCTCAGGTCAACGTCATTGAGTCTGTCAAGGTAAACGGCAAGGCTCTTACAGTCACTGACAAGGCCGTTGACGTTACCGTTCCTACTGGCGCTCTCGCTTCTAAGGATAAGGTTTCCGAATCTGATCTGGACTTCACACTGGCCAATGTAGCAAAGTCTGGCAATATCAACGATCTGATTCAGTCTGATGGTGACGTCCTGATTCTTGATTGCGGCAACGCAACCATCTAATTTACAATATCGACGTAAGCGCATTGGGTTCGTCTTCGGACGGACCCTTTGCGGATGAAGGAGGTATGCCCTATGTCAGAAAAATCAGTAGATGCAAGAGTTAAACATAAGAAAGACACCAGCGCAAATTGGACGAAAAACAATCCAGTTCTTCTGGATGGCGAGCTTGTTATCGTCATTACGAATTCCGGTGAAGAGAGATTTAAGATTGGCGATGGAACAAAAAAATATAGTCAGTTGCCGTTCCAGGATGAGATCATAAGAGGGTCTATACCTTCTATTTCCCTCAAATCATGGACGGAATCTGATGTATAAATGGAGGAATCTACATGACGTATTTTAACGGAAAGAAAGTACGAATTATAATTTCCGGGAAAGAATGGGTATTTGAGGTGAAATAAATGGCGACTGAGACTAAATTAAGCAATCTCGTTCTGAATGAAGTTGACAGCAAAGAAATATTCGATAAACTGAAAGCGGCTGGCAAAATCACTAATGATGAGTTGTGGCTTGTACCAGATGATGGGCATACTCATGACGCATCTGACATTGTATCTGGCACTCTGGACAGCGCTAGACTCCCGACCGTGCCGGTAGCTAAAGGTGGCACCGGAGCTACAACGGCAGCTGATGCAAGGACAAACCTCGGAGCTGCAGCTGCATCGCATAACCACAGCGCTGCTGATATTACCAGCGGGACGCTGGGCAGCGCACGTTTGCCGACAGTTCCAGTCAGCAAGGGTGGCACCGGAGCTACCACAGCGGCAGCTGCTAGAGCAAACCTCGGAGCGGCAAAAAGCGACTATGAAAAATGGTCGATCCCTTACGGGGCATGGCGGCGCTACGATACTCAGGTTTCCACCAACGTCCTTGACATTGCCACCGGGGAGGGCAACACCCTGACGGCGGAGCAAAACCAGCCCGCCACCATCATGACCGAGGACGCCTCCACCCTGAAAAATAGTCCGGTGACATCTGGTGGATTTTGGGCCCGGCGGACGGTGTACCCGGTCAGCAATCCCACCGGTAGCCAGCACATCACCGTGGAGCTGGAGGAATACGAACCGGTTTTAGGGCGCAGATGGCTACGGACATATTACGAAGGATCTGGATGGAGTTCAAAATGGGTGGAGATCAGCCCGGCCTCCCCGCTGGATCAGATGGTGTCCGGTTCGTCCGCGAACATCAATGACTACACAGGCGCTGGGCTGTACTGGATGAACAAGACCACGGTGACCAACACCCCCAACGGTGGAAGCGGCATGCTGATCGTCACCACAAGCCCAACGGGCAACGTGATCTATCAGACCTTCGTGAGTTTTAACACCAGTAGCGGCTATGTAGCTACTCGGTGCTATATCAATAGTCAATGGTACAACTGGGATGAGCGCCCGGCACCGGCATCCTACGTTACGCAGGAGGGCACCTCCGGGGCGTGGCGGTATCGCATTTGGAGCGACGGGAAAAAGGAGTGCTGGCTCCGGACGACGCTCCAGCATGAGATAAAACAGGCCAGCGGCAGCCTGTACTACTCATCCACTGTGCCCTATCCCTATCCGGTGAATTTTACCGAGAAACCCACCATGTATGTGGGGGTGCGCAGTGTGAACAACGGGGTGAACAACAAGCCAATTTGGGCGATTCCGTCCACTCCGGCGTCCGGTGCGAACACGAAGGCCAACGCTTATATGGAATTTGTGACGACCACCAGCACCAACAGCATCACCACAGATATTTACATCTACGCCTGCGGCGTGTAAAAAAAAGGGGGGGGGGATTGTATGAAAATTTTTAATGATAAATTGGAAGAGATTACAGAGTATGATCTAAATCGCGGCAGTATCACTCAAACTGTGCGTGTCCGTCCAGACGCAGCTCCGCTTGACAACGTGACAAAATTTGCATGGGATGATAGTGATTACGAAGAAATTATGATTTATACCCAGTATGATTGGGCGAAGGAAGGCTCAGATGTTGAGTCATACAGAGACGTTGTAATTCAAAATATGTCCGACGAATGTTCCAGACAAATCATGGATGGGTTTGAGATCAATGGACATAAATTCAGCCTCGAATATTCCGACCAGATTGCAATGATGAAAATTCTAATGAACATTCAGATGGGCGCAACTGAGGTACAATGGCATCCGGATAATGAGGATTGCACAACATATACAGCGGAGGAATTTAGTAAAATTGCTGCCAGCGCAGATGCTCATATAACATGGCACCAAACATATTTCAATTCGTTGAAAAAATATTTGAAGTCAGTAGACAATGTTGACGAACTTACTGCTGCTACATACGGCATGGAGATCCCCGTAGAGTACCAGACGGATGCTTTGAAGACATTAATCGCAGCGAGGGATTCTAAATGATTAACGCAAGCGATATGAAGCGCACGGCATGGAAAGCATTTGTACTTTCCATATTTGGTGCAGTGGCGTATTCCGCAGTCGAGATAGCCTGGAGAGGATATACGTATTACAGCATGGCAGTTCTTGGCGGATTTTTATTTGTTTTGATCGGAAGCCTGAACGAATTTTTGCCATGGGATATGTCTATTATTTTTCAAGGCTTGATCGGATCGGTTGTTGTGACAATTGCAGAATTGCTCGTCGGTATCATACTGAACATGTGCCTGGGTCTTCACGTGTGGGATTACAGCAATATGCCGTTCAATTTTCTTGGACAAATCTGCCCTCAATTCTCATTGGCATGGTTTGGTCTGAGTATCGTTGCAATTATCTTGGACGACTTTTTGAGACACTGGATCTTCGGCGAAGAGTATCCAAGATATCATTTATTCTAAAGAAAGGGGTGGTTACATGGCTATGACTGGGATTGACGTATCTGAGCATAATGGAACACTGGACTGGGTAAAAATCAATGCTGCCGGTATCAGGTTCGCTATTATCAGAACCGGGTATGGAACATCACATACAGACAATCAGTTCTACGCTAATATGAAGGGCGCAATTGCCAATGGTCTTCACATTGGTATATATCATTTCAGCTATGCGCTGGATGCAGCTGGCGCAAAGTCGGAAGCAAAATTCGTACTGAAGTTGATTGAGCAATACAAGCAATATATTGATATGCCTGTATTCTTTGACTTTGAGTACGACACGGTAAGTTATGCGAAGAAACAGGGCGTTACGCTTGGCCGTGATGCATTTAATAATCATACTGTTGCATTCTGCGAAACAATTCAAGATGCCGGATATACTGCCGGAACATACTATAATCTTTCGTATCTGAAAAACTATGTTGATGCAAGCAAGATTGGCGGCTATGTAAAATGGTTCGCACAGTACAACAGTGCTCCCGGTACAACAGATTATGCAATCTGGCAGTATAGTTCTGACTATAAGATTAGCGGGATTGGCTGTCGATTTGATGTAAATACATTAAAAGATGAAAGCATCATTAAATCTAGCTCAAAGAATTACACTATTGGATGGCATAAAGATACGACCGGATGGTGGTATGCTGATTCAAAAACGAGCTACTATAAGAATCAATGGGCAAAGATTGATGGAAAATGGTATGCATTTAATCAGGAGGGATACATGATGGCAAATCAGTGGATGGTTGATTCGACTGGCACCTATTACCTCGGAGATAATGGTGCTATGGTCACAAACATGGATGTGGAAATTGGGGTTGACGGAAAGCTTGTTCCTGTAGCAAAGGCAAAGCGATACTATTATTTGAGCGATGTCCCGAGCTATTATCGCAAAGAGCTGGATCCTTTGATTACAAGCGGTTCATTCAAAGGCAAGGGCGGTGAAGGTGACAATCTTATTGTTGACATGAGCGAAGATGCATTGCGTGTTGTTATTATTGCGGCCCGGATGCATAGCGCATAATGCGGCCACACCCGGAAAGGGCGTGTAAATATGGACATTGGAGAAAGAGTTGCTGCGGTAGAGCAGGATCTGAGTAACATCCACGAAGAGATTCACGAAATCAAGAAGCAGAACACTGCGATCTATGATATAGCTGCATCGCTCAAAGTGATGACTCACGATTTGAAGCAAGTGCAGGAGAAAGTAAGCGATATCAGCTGCGACCAAAAGCAGCTGGGTGAAAAACTGGACAACGAAATTGATCGAGTGAAAGGTGAGCAGCAGAATTTCCGTGAACGGTTAGAAGCTGTGGACGGAAAGGGCGCAAAATTTGCGTTAAAGTTTCTTGGCGGGATCGGCGAAAAAGCTGCGTGGCTGGCGATTGGAGCGATTCTCACATTCTTGATGTACTCAGCATTTCCATTTTTGAAGTAATATTTCGGGGGCTATTGCGATTGCAATAGCCCCCGATTTTGCGTGTTAGTTACAATCATTTACTGGTTCTTCCCTTTATTGATTGGAATCACATTGGGAATCTCTGCGTCAAGATCATCTGGATGTATCACTGTCGGAGCTACCCATTTTAGGATCAGCTTGCGCTCTCCGTCGTGCGGCCCAGTCCAATAATGGTGCCAATGTCCACGTCGCATATGGCTGGACTTGGCAGAGCCTTTACCTGTTCCATAGCCTCCGCCTGACAAGTTTCCTGATCTCTTTGCAGATAACAAAGCCCGGCTTACACGAACTCCGACTTCTACTTGGCGCACCTCACGGAACCTGTCCTTGATATCGGATTTTTGCGCGGCTGGCGGTATACTGCCTTCTGTTCTGTATTATCTTCTACTTCTGCGTTGGCAGACTCAATGTATAGAAGCAGCTGAAGAACAACAATGATTGCAAGTGTCGGTAAAAGCTTAAGTGAACTCATCTCGTCAATGGTTTCTTTTTCTATGATCTTCTTTTCTAGTTCACCAGCTTTATCCAGATTATTTTCTGTATATTCAATTGTAGCACGGAGGCAATCTTCGAGCGTTCCGCCATTTACAAGATTCAAGCAAATGTTAAAGATCGAATCCATATCATTAGAGACAATCCCGATCCGTAGCTCGGCCTGTAATGTATTAACATCTCGCTCGACCCAGACAAATGCACCGGCAGCGTTTGGCGAAATGGTATGAGTACGAAGGTAAAGACACGGGTACGGCATATTCTCGATTAGAAACTGTACCGGTAAGGTGTCCAATGCAGACACATCGAACGCCTGTTGTGCCAGCTCCTCTGCCAACGGCCCCGCAAAATCGTATATGATTTTGTACTGACGCCAAAGGTAACAAGCAGAAAGGCTGGCCCCATCTCTAACACATTCTATGGTCGTATAGCCAGCTGTTGCCAGCAGATTAGTTGGCACAGCAATCGGCATTTGGCACCAGTCGCAGAAGCATTCTGGGAATGCCTCAACCAGTTTGTCCTTCGCTTCGTCCATGGCGTCATAGGTGTCTTTGAAGCTGTATTTTCGGCGGTATTTCTCAACGAGCTGAAGTGGCGTTTCAGCAGCCGTGATCTGTTTCATATAATACCTCCATCACTTATAATTTTATGATAGAAATTCCTCTACCTTATTGACCATCTGAGCCTTGTATTTTTTGAATGATGTGGACGTAGATATTCGCAGTGATCGCCGTGCTTGAATGTCCCATCAATTCGCTCACCATTTTAATGCTTGCGCCGCTGGCAAACAGAAGCGAAGCGAAAGTATGCCTCGACGGACGTGGGTAGTTTGTCGTAGGTATCATACCTGCATTCCCCATATACTCTGGGTTCCAGTTTTTTAATAATGTTTGTGTGTAGAGAATAAATATCTTCCCATAGATTTTGCGATTACAAATCTTCTATCAGCTTCACTGCGTCAGTTTTTCTATCTTCTATCACATGTATATATATGTCATACGTAATTTTGGTATTTGCATGACCTAATAGTGCAGACACAGTTTTTACATCAGCTCCGGCATAAAATAGATTCGTAGCAAATGTATGCCGTAACGTATGTGGAGATCTGTACTCCACATTGGCCACTTTGCACACAGACCTCCATCGCTTTCTGAAATTGGCTGGCGTCACAAATGCACCTGTTTTGGCGGCAAGAACGGTTTCCCCGACATTATCTTTAAGCAAATGATTTATTGCATCTAAAGCATTGGAGTTTAGGCTAATCGTTCTGTTGCTAGAATCTGACTTTGGAGAATTTTGTATCTCAACCTTTCTTGATATATTCCCGTCGCCGTCAATTATCTCATACTCTACCAATGTTTTTGATACTGATATTGTTTTATTGTTCAGATCAACATCGCCCTTGCATAGCGCTAACATCTCACCTGGCCTCAAACCAGTGTGTAGCATCAGTATATATGCATAGCCGTATGAAAACCTTTGTTTCCCATTGCTGTACTCAGATTTACAGATGGACACCAATCTATCTTTCTCGTCTTGCCTAAAGTATCTCTCTGCCTCGCTTGAACTCTCATCACTACATTTCCGTTTTATTACTTGCTTTTCTTTGGGCATCTTTACGAATATCATTGGGTTTCTTGCGATCACGTTCTTTGACACTGCATCGGTTAAGCATGGATTCAATAAATCATGTATTTTTTTTATTGATGAATAGCTATAACCTTGTTTTAGTTTTTGATTGATTAGCTGCTGAATGTGGTCAGCCGTTAATGACATCATCTGTATATGCCCTATTTCTGGATAGATATTTCTTTGCGCAGTTGAGACGTACCTGGAATATGTTGAAATTTTTACCTCAACTTTTTTGAACGTTTCTAACCAATATCTCATATATCGTTCTAACGTCCATTTTGCTTGTGCACTTACCGATATAGACTCTTGATCTTTACTAAACACCCGTAACTTTTTACGTACTTCCGATTCTGAGTTTCCGGTAAATGTTTTATATTTAGGTCTGCCATTTTGATACTTTCCTATTGGGTACGAAGCAAACCACTTGCCGGCTGAACTATTGAAATATATTGTCCCAGAACCATTATCTCTTCTGTCCGACATAAACCCACCTCAAGTACAATTATACAAATTACGCTGAGTTAGTCAACAGTATTTTGTAAATTAGTGGGATTTTCCAACTCATAATTTCTGTAGTTTTTCTGTAGTTATTTTCTGTTTACATCGTTTTTACCCGTCTGAAACCGTCCGAAATCGTCTGAGCCTAAAAATTTCTGCGTGTTGGTATTCTAAGAGAGCAAAACGCAAAGTTCAGAATTGTCTAGTTTTTAGGGTAAATCAAGCATATTTATATAGAAAAAGTTCCGTATAATTGAAAAATTACACGGAACTCTGGAGGTACCACCCAGATTTGAACTGGGGAATCGGGGTTTTGCAGACCAGCCTTACTTATTTTTGTACCCGTTGCGCCGCAGTCGGTCGAAGCAGCAAGCAATCATTTATTACAAAATTTTCTGTAAATTTTCTGTAGTTGCTTAATAGTCAATATATATCTTATTCCCGACATTTTTCTGTATCCATTTCTCCAAGCTCACCGGCGGTATGTAAATATCTCTATTTACCTGGATTTTAGGGAACCCATCGACCATGACGATTGCTCTCGCTTTGTCTTTTCCACATCTGAATATTTTTTGGATATCTTTAAGCGTAAGCATCTCAGATAAATTATCTATGGTATATCACACCTCATTTGTTAATCAGAGTAAAATATTTAATTTTCTGCGCACACATAAGTTTTATTTTATTGCCACGCAATTCTACAATCCAATCTTTGGCCGGGAGCTGATGTATAGTCTTACACTTATAGCAGTACCCTTCAATAATTTTATCCGGGTCATCGCCGCCATATTTCATTCTCATTTTTGAAAAGATCATAAATACAACCTCCGTATGATATAACACAAGTTGTCTATCCGTACAGCTTAACATATTCATCCAGACGTTCTTTCGTAGTGTCGAGCGCTATAGTCTGTCCGGATATCATATGAACAACCACCCTTCCATTGATTTCTTCATACCATTCTACGTTATTTATATTGATTGACACGGCGTCGCCGCCGGATTTTGTCTTAAATATCATTATCATTGGATAATCTCCTTACTTAAAGTCACGTGCTTTAATTTTCACCATAATGCGCTTGCCTCGTCTGTCTCGCAACTCGGTAGCCGGTCTGCCAACAAGACCCTCCATCGGAGCTGCACCGATTGTCGATGTATGTCCTTCTCTCACATATGAGACCCCTTCACCGAGTGTTCCGGAGAAGATTACGGGGACGGCATCAACGCAAAATGCCTTTGCAATATCATTTACGGATTCTCTTGTCAGCCATAAATTCTGTGCAGGAATATAAACATCAAACAAGATGAAAGATACATCACTTCTATACAAGGAACCTACTGCCTGAATCTTAGTTCCGTAGCCTTCTCCAAACAGAATTACCTCGGTGTCGCCGAATTTTTGCTCAAATAATTCCTCAGACTCTACGGAACCAAACAGTTTGTTCAGCTTATTCATAAGGTGTGCCGGGATCTGTGCACGTTCCGTTCTACCCTGGAATGAAACTCTGTATCCGTCCCATACAATTCCAATGTTGGTGCCGTCAATCTTCTCCGTGAACTCCCACTGGCAGTCTTTCAGATACTCGACGGTAGGATCACGGTACGCACCGTCAATCATCTGCTTTGACCCTTCCATGTCTCTCTTAAATAACGTTTCAATCTTTGGATACTCAATCATTTACATCATTCCTTTCTTCGTGGCTGGCGCAAGGAAACGGGCATGATCCGCACTGCGCCTTGTCACAATTGTAATCGCTGCTTTCATTGCAAATACTCTTCATCCACAGAAGTAGCGAGAACAGTATAAGCATCGCCATAATTAGCTCTATCATAATTTCACATCTTTATACTCGCAGTCTGCTTCCCACGGCTCTTTCTCTGACACACACTGGTCGCAGCCTACAATCTCATTATCAATAATGAAAACATTATCAATGTCATAAGCCCCACAGCACGGGCATATGTATACTCTGGAGATTCCATCTGGATATCCTGTATGCTCCAAGTTACGGATTACTGGGTGATCTGGCATATACAATTATCATTCCTCCTATAGATGCATCACTCTGCTTTTGACTCCTTCTTGATCGCATCGAGAATGTTGGCAGTAATTTCCTGATCTGAATTTGAGCAAACGCCAACGCTTTTCGCATGAACATCTTCATATTGAACCGGATACGGCAGCTCAAATTCATTGACGATAATGGGGTACAAGTATTGTAGAGTATAAGATCTGCCCTTCAGCAAATTCCATAGGTCGCTTACAGTATCAAACCCACCGAGAAATAAATCACCATCTCCGCAGGAGTCACAATACAGATCATCTTCACTTAATATGTAATTGTCGATATAACCACCACCAAGATAGGACTCATATAAGTATTTCATACAGGTGCTCCTTTCGTACATTTATTTGTCATCTTACGTTTAATCATCACGAGGTAATTCATGCAGTCGGCAATAACACTGCGGCACGAATCACACAAGTCTACCTCTTCATTTATGATTTTTATAACAGGATATACGTCGCCACCGACCACAGTGTTCCCGACAAGTTTACGAACCGGGATAATGGATGCTTCTTCGTAAACTCTATTCCCACAGATATCGCAATAACGTTTAATCATAAAATTCTCCTTTTACTCCATTACGTATATTTTGAATACACTTGCTGCAAATATTTCTTCTCAGTATTTCGTTCCCCTTCTCACCACGAATCTCATTACGACTTGACTTTATGGTACAATGTTCATCGTCGGAGAATTCCACATCCGGGAATATTATTTTGCCGCATTCAGAGCAAATGTAGGTGTTCATTTTAATATTAAGATATAATGTATCAAAAATATTTTTGTCTATAACCATTTCAGTCTTCATCTGATCCGTCCTTTACATTGGAGATAACATAATGCAGAAGCACTATGAGAGAAATAAATAATAGAAATATGAAGACCACTAAACTATCTTCGCTTATCAGCATAATAATCTGTAGTAGGCGATTCATCAACACATCCATGCTTAGTCCCCCTCGGCGCGTTTCTTTCTGCCATAGCTGCAAAAATTATTTCCGAAC
>ENA-UESD01001692-UESD01001692.1-human-gut-metagenome-genome-assembly--contig:-NODE-1692-length-17239-cov-5.285922_pt1 | contig 17239 bp, 9 predicted proteins | sample MGYA00242985_ERZ507986 | MGnify/ENA primary metagenome ERZ507986 (study PRJEB26167, sample SAMN06115408) | human gut metagenome | host: Homo sapiens | place: China:Guangxi | collected 2016-04-06... | reverse complement strand
GTATATATAAAGGGGGAATTTTCACATATTCCGATAAGTAGCTGAAAGTAAAGAGATTATTGTTTTATTGAGAAACACAAGAAAAAAGAGATTTGTTTTTCTCAAATAAGATTGCCAATTTTGCAAACGTAGAAGTTTTGCTTAATTAATAAATGTATCAGTAACCGTTATGAGTGAACAGGATCATGTCGGATTATGGAACCGCTGTCTTGAAATTATCAGAGACAATGTTCCTGAACAGACATATAAAACTTGGTTTCCATTATTCCTTTAAAATATGAGGACAAAACGCTTGTTGTACAAGTTCCCAGCCAGTTCTTTTATGAGTTTCTGGAGGCTAAATTTGTAGACCTATTGCGTAAGACTCTTTACAAGGTAATCGGCGAGGGAACAAAGTTGATGTATAATGTTATGGTGGACAAAAGTTCGCGGCCGGAAAAGACCGTAAACTACGAATCCACCCATCGTACTATCATCCCGCAAAAACCGACGATAGACAAAGCTATCCCGCAGATTCCTGTTCCTGATTTAGACCCACATCTGAATCCGGAATACAACTTCGACACATTTATTGAAGGATATAGCAATAAGCTTTCTCGCAGTGTTGCAGAGGCAGTGGCACTCAATCCCGCCAAAACGATATTCAACCCGTTGTTCCTATACGGAGCGTCAGGTGTGGGAAAAACCCACCTTGCCAATGCCATCGGTACAAAAATCAAGGAACTATACCCCGAAAAACGGGTATTGTATGTATCCGCACATCTATTTCAGGTTCAATACACCGATTCCGTACGTAACAACACGACCAACGACTTTATTAACTTCTACCAGACAATTGATATATTGATTATTGATGATATTCAGGAATTCGCAGGTGTTACAAAAACACAAAACACATTCTTCCATATCTTCAATCATCTGCATCAGAACGGCAAACAGCTGATCCTGACCTCCGACCGCGCCCCTGTATTGCTTCAAGGTATGGAAGAGCGCTTGATTACACGCTTCAAATGGGGAATGGTAGCCGAGTTGGAAAAGCCGACCGTAGAATTACGCAAAAACATTCTGCGCAACAAAATACACCGCGACGGTTTGCAATTCCCACCGGAGGTCATTGACTACATAGCCGAGAATGTGGGCAACAGCGTTCGCGACCTGGAAGGTATTGTCATCTCCATTATGGCCCATTCCACTATATACAACAAAGAAATCGACCTGGAACTGGCACAACGCATTGTACGCAAGGTTGTGAACTGCGAAAGTAAGTCCATAACCATTGACGATATCATCACCACTGTATGTAAGCACTTCGGATTGGAGAATGCCGCTATACATACCAAATCACGCAAACGAGAAGGGGTGCAGGAGCGGCAGATAGCCATGTATTTAGCGATAAACCATACCGATTTCTCTACTGTCAAGATCGGCACGCTAATCGGCAACAAAGATCATGCTACCGTATTGCATGCCTGCAAAACAATCAAGCAGTTAAAAGAAGTGGATAAATCATTTCGCGCCGAGATCGACGAGATCCAAACAGCCTTGAAAAAAGGGAACTAACTCCCGAATAACAATTATAAGGTATAGAGTATAGTTACATTTGCCTTTCCATATAGCAAGTTCATACTCTATACCTTATATATAAATTATACCTAACCTTTCAATCTAAAAGCCCTGTTCTTTCATCACTTTCCAAAGGTTCTCAGACATTGCCTCGCTATCTTTCTTCGTATAACGCACGTCCGTAAACACTTGAGCCAGTGTTTCCTTATTGTTTTCTATTATAAATCGTATATTTTCCGACAACGACTCTTTGTAAGCATACAAGCGATCAATATCCTCAGAGGTATAATCATGATAGATTTCTTCATGGACAACGGCTTCCAAAGGCAAGCGGTCTACTTGCGCCGGAACCTCAGCAGGCCATCCCACAGTAACGGTAGTAATAGGAAAAACCAATTCGGGCAGTTCCAGTGCCTCAATAATCATTTGAGGATTATAGGTAGTGGTACCCAAATAGCAAATGCCTAAACCTTTTTCCTCAGCTGCAACACAGAATGTTTGCGCTGCCAATAAAGCATCAACAGCCCCGGTGACAAACCATTCAAAATTATTATATCCCGGTTCCGCCTTGCGCTGCACACACCATTTGCTGAAACGACGCAGATCAATGCAAAAAGTAAGAACCACCGGCGCAGCCTGCACCATAGGCTGATTGAAATGCGCCGGCGCCAATTTAGCTTTGCGGTCAGCATCACGAGTTACAATTACGCTATAAACCTGCATGTTTCCAACCGTAGAAGCACGACAAGCGGTTTCAAGCAAATCATTTAACAAATCAGAAGAAATATCTTTCTGCTGATACTTACGAATTGTTCTCCTTTGTTTTAAGCTTTCCATTCTTTCTTTTTTTTGCAAATATAGTGAAAGAAACACAGAGTGCATATTTAATAGGCTTAAATATATTCTCCCATGTTTTCCAAAAGAATAATTCCATCAAGCAATAAGTTAAGGCATAATTTTCTTTTTGGAAAACTTTTCATTCATCACAAAAAGATATTCTCATATAAATCAATCGATTAATAAATTAAATTGGAAAACTTACATACGGTTAATAAAATTCCATCTTTTTATTTTGCTATAATAAAAAACATTCATAGATTTGCAATCACATTTGTTAGCGATAAGTACAACTTCTACACATTTACTTATTTACAATTAAATCTAAGAGATATTGCATCGTGGAAAAGAAAATTTATTCTTATGACGAAGCCTACGAAGAATCTTTACGATACTTTCAAGGTGACGAGCTGGCTGCAAGGGTTTGGGTAAACAAATATGCAGTTAAGGATTCTTTCGGGAATATTTACGAAAAGTCTCCGGAAGACATGCACTGGAGAATAGCCAACGAAGTGGCACGCATTGAGGCCAAGTATCCTAACGCACTGAGTTCCGAAGAACTCTTCGGGTTGTTCAACCACTTCAAATACATCGTTCCGCAAGGAAGTCCGATGACCGGGATCGGTAACAACTATCAGGTGGCTTCCCTTTCCAACTGTTTTGTTATAGGTGTGGACGGTGAAGCCGATTCTTATGGCGCCATCTTCAAAGTGGACGAAGAGCAGGTACAACTGATGAAACGCCGCGGCGGAGTAGGACACGACTTATCACACATCCGCCCAAAAGGTTCTCCGGTAAAAAATTCCGCTTTGACTTCCACCGGACTGGTTCCTTTCATGGAACGCTACTCCAACTCTACTCGTGAAGTGGCCCAGGACGGTCGTCGGGGTGCGCTCATGTTAAGCGTGTCCATCAAGCATCCGGATTCGGAAGCGTTCATCGATGCAAAAATGACAGAAGGCAAGGTGACGGGCGCCAATGTTTCCGTCAAACTGACCGATGCATTTATGCAAGCAGCCATTGATGGCAAACCATACGTACAGCAATACCCGATTGACGCCACCGATCCTGTATTCAAGAAAGAAATCAATGCCACCGATCTGTGGAAAAAAATTGTGCACAACGCATGGAAGTCCGCCGAACCCGGTGTGCTTTTCTGGGATACCATTCTAAAAGAGTCTGTACCCGATTGCTATGCAGACTTGGGTTACCGCACCGTATCCACCAACCCTTGCGGTGAGATACCTTTATGCCCCTACGACTCTTGCCGCTTGCTGGCTATCAACCTATATTCCTATGTAGTCAATCCGTTCAAGCCGGACGCTTACTTCGATTTCGACCTCTTCAAGAAGCACGTTGCATTGGCCCAGCGCATCATGGACGATATCATCGATCTGGAGTTGGAAAAGATAGAACGCATCATGGCCAAGATTGATGCCGATCCGGAAAGCGAAGACGTGAAACATACTGAAAGCGTATTGTGGCAGAAGATATATAAGAAAAGCGGTCAGGGTCGCCGTACCGGTGTGGGAATCACCGCCGAAGGCGATATGCTTGCAGCACTGGGATTGCGTTACGGCACTGAAGAAGCGACCGAATTCGCCGAACAAGTACATAAGACAGTAGCGCTGAGTGCCTACCGTTCGTCTGTGGTAATGGCAAAAGAGCGTGGTGCTTTTGAAGTTTACGACAGTGAACGTGAGAAGAACAACCCGTTCATCAACCGTTTGCGCGAGGCCGACCCCGAACTGTATGAGGAAATGAAGAAATACGGCCGTCGTAACATTGCCTGTCTCACCATTGCGCCGACAGGTACAACAAGTTTGATGACACAGACCACTTCCGGCATCGAACCCGTATTCCTGCCCGTCTACAAACGCCGCCGCAAAGTCAACCCGAACGATTCCAACGTACACATCGACTTTGTCGACGAAACCGGAGACGCTTTTGAAGAATACATCGTATTCCACCCCAAATTCGTGACATGGATGGAAGCAGAAGGTTACGACCCAGCCAAACGCTATACGCAAGAAGAAATAGATGCACTGGTTGAGAAGTCACCTTATTATAAAGCGACTTCCAACGATGTAGACTGGCTGATGAAAGTCAAAATGCAGGGACGTATTCAAAAATGGGTGGACCACTCCATCAGCGTAACCATTAACCTGCCGAACGATGTGGACGAGGAACTGGTAAACCGCCTGTACGTCGAAGCATGGAAATCGGGCTGTAAAGGCTGTACGGTGTATCGTGACGGTTCGCGTTCCGGCGTACTCATCTCCACCAAGAGCGACAAGAAAAACGAACTCCCGCCATGCAAGCCGCCTACGGTTGTTGAGACACGTCCGAAAGTGCTTGAAGCAGACGTTGTGCGTTTCCAGAACAATAAGGAAAAATGGGTGGCATTCGTCGGATTGCTGGACGGACATCCCTACGAGATATTCACCGGTCTTCAAGATGACGACGAAGGCATCATCCTCCCGAAGAATGTTTCAACAGGACATATCATCAAGAACGTCGATGAGAACGGGAACAAGCGTTACGACTTCCAGTTTGAGAACAAACGCGGTTACAAGGTCACTATCGAGGGACTGTCCGAGAAGTTCAACAAGGAATATTGGAACTACGCCAAGCTCATCTCCGGCGTATTGCGTTACCGCATGCCTATCGAGCAGGTAATGAAACTGGTAAGCTCACTCCAGCTGGACAGCGAAAACATCAATACTTGGAAGAACGGTGTGGAACGCGCTCTGAAGAAGTACGTCACAGACGGCACAGAGGCCAAAGGCAAGAAATGCCCGAACTGCGGCAACGAAACCCTTGTCTATCAGGAAGGTTGTCTCATCTGCACCACTTGCGGTGCATCCCGCTGCGGATAATCGGAAGAGCAAACGTTTGCATAGGATTTTAAACGAGATAGCAGACAATAGCTGCATGATTATGAAGAATATTTTTTATACTTGCATAATCATTGCAGCTATTGCTATTTCTAAATCTAATATATATGACCTTATCATTTAATATCGAGTACAGAACCAATTGGGGTGAAGAAGTCAGAGTTTCAGGCTCCATCCCGGAACTTGGAAACGGACATCCCTCCAAAGCATTTCCGCTACAAACCATAGACGGCATCCATTGGGCTGCGGAAGCAGACATTGCAGTGCCGGAAAGCGGATACGTCCTATACAGCTACTATATTTTCCGCGACGGGCACCCTATACGTGTCGAGTGGAACAGCCTGCCCCGCACTCTTTACCTCTCCGGAAACTCCAAGAAAACCTACCGGATACAAGATTGCTGGAAGAACCTGCCGGAGCAGCAATATTTCTACACCTCCGCCTTTACGGAATCCCTTCTGGCACACCGCGAACGCAGTGCTGCTCCTAAGGGACATAAAAAAGGCCTGCTGATAAAAGCGTATGCCCCCTGCATCGACAGTGACCACTGTCTGGGCATCTGCGGAAACCAGCCGATCCTCGGAAACTGGAATCCGGACAAGGCCGTACTTATGAGTGATGCCAACTTCCCTGAATGGCAAATAGAGGCAGATGCCTCCAAAATCCATTTTCCGTTGGAATACAAATTCATTCTATACAACAAGAAAGAACGCCGCGCCGTATGCTGGGAAAACAATCCGAACCGGTATATGGCGGACCCGCAAAGCGGTGCAAACGAGACACTGGTTATCGGTGACCGTTATGTATATTTCAACCTTCCCGTCTGGAAAGGTTCGGGTGTTGCCGTACCCGTATTCTCACTCCGTTCCGAGAAAAGTTTCGGTGTAGGCGATTTCGGCGATTTAAAACGCATGATCGACTGGGCCGTCAGCACCCGGCAGAAAGCCGTACAGATTCTGCCGATCAACGACACCACCATGACACATACGTGGACAGACTCCTATCCTTATAACAGCATCTCCATCTATGCTTTCCACCCGATGTACACAGACTTGAAACAACTGGGTGCATTGAAAGACAAGAAACTTATGGCTACGTTCAACAAACGTCAGAAAGAACTGAATGCCCTGCCCTCCGTCGATTATGAGGCAGTCAACAAAACCAAATGGGAATACTTCCACCTCATCTTCAAGCAAGAGGGAGAGAAGGTGCTGGCCTCGGCAGCCTTCCATGAGTTTTTCGAGTCGAACAAGGAATGGTTACAACCGTATGCCGTTTTCAGCTATCTGCGTGACGCCTATAAAACGCCCAACTTCCGCGAGTGGCCGAAGTACAGCAGCTACGACATCCAAGAGATAGAGAAACTCTGCCAGCCGGAATCGGCGGATTATCCGCATATCGCCATCTATTATTACATCCAGTTCAACCTGCACCGGCAGCTACTCGCCGCCACTGAACACGCACGCGCCAACGGCGTCGTACTGAAAGGCGACATCCCCATCGGCATCAGTCGCAACAGCGTAGAAGCATGGACAGAACCCCATTATTTCAACCTGAACGGACAAGCCGGCGCACCACCCGACGATTTCTCGGTGAATGGACAAAACTGGGGCTTCCCCACCTATAACTGGGATGTCATGGAAAAAGACGGTTATGCATGGTGGATGAAGCGCTTCCGCAAAATGGCGGAATACTTCGACGCCTATCGCATCGACCACATCCTCGGCTTCTTCCGCATCTGGGAAATCCCGATGCACGCCGTACATGGCCTGCTGGGGCAGTTTGTACCCGCCCTACCCATGACACGTGAAGAGATAGAAAGCTACGGACTCCCCTTCCGCGATGAGTTCCTGAAACCGTATATACACGAATATTTCCTCGGACAGATGTTCGGTCCGCACACCGACTACGTGAAGCAAACCTTCATCGAACCGACGGACACGTGGGAAATCTACCGGATGCGTCCGGAGTTTGACACTCAACGCAAGGTAGAAGCCTACTTTGCCGGCAAGACGGACGAAGACAGCATTTGGGTGCGCGACGGTTTGTATGCGCTCATCAGCGACGTACTGTTTGTACCCGACCGCCACGACCCGTACAAATATCATCCCCGTATCGGTGTGCAGCACGACTATGTGTACCGTTCCCTGAATGATTGGGAAAAATCGGCCTTCAACCGCCTGTACGACCACTACTACTACCACCGCCACAACGAGTTCTGGCGCGAGCAAGCCATGAACAAGCTGCCTCAACTGACACAGTCCACCCGAATGTTGGTATGCGGTGAGGACTTGGGTATGATTCCCGATTGCGTGGCATGGGTGATGAACGATCTGCGTATCCTCTCACTGGAGATACAGCGCATGCCCAAAGACCCCGCACAGGAGTTCGGGCATCCGGAGTGGTATCCATACCGCTCAGTCTGCACCATATCCACCCACGACATGTCCACACTGCGCGGCTGGTGGGAAGAAGACTTTCAGCAAACGCAACGTTACTACAACACGATGCTCGGACACTATGGCGCTGCCCCCGCAACTGCCACTCCCGAGCTTTGCGAAGAGGTGGTGCGCAAGCATCTGCAAAGCAACTCCATACTCGCCATCCTCTCCCTGCAAGACTGGATGTCCATGGACGGCAAATGGCGCAACCCCAACGCACAGGAAGAGCGCATTAATGTGCCAGCCAACCCACGTCACTACTGGCGCTGGCGCATGCACCTGACGCTGGAGCAACTGATGAAAGCCGAAAGCCTGAATGAAAAGATAAAAGAACTTATCGCACAAAACGGACGATAAGACAAGTGCATTTAAGCTGATAATTAATAAGAAAGCGGTGGAAAACTTTTGAGAAGTCTCCACCGCTTTCCTGTTAATTGTATTCTCCAAGATGCAATATTCTGTTATTTTTGTATTTTAGAGAATACAAAACTCCACCGCTTTTGTATTTTATAAAAAACAAGACACAGCAACAATTGGCCGGTGTGGAAAAAGGCTACCTGGCATTGGATAATATCGAAGTGGGCTTCCGTAATGAAATTCCGCTATGGTTATTCGGATTGACGTACTAAATTGAGAGCTTACAAAGCCAAATCATATAAAAAATTTCCCCGCGTTTCACAACGCAGGGAAAACAAACAAACAAATACAAACAGTATAGCATGGAAACGGAACACTTTCCAACTGTTTTCCATGCAAACTGGATGTTTCCATATATTTCCGGCAAGCGGCTCCGCCGCATTACCATAGTTATTTATAGTCGTCCCATCCGGTAACGTCTGCGCCAAATGTAACGCCTTCCTTGATGATAATGTTCTTGTTTATGCTGTCATAATAATCATTATTCGCACTCAAGTTACCATTGATAGTACCACCATTAATGACAAGATTACCGTTCTTCTTACCGCTATCACCGTCAAACTCTACGCGGCCATTAATGACGCTTTGGCCATTGACAGTGACCGTTACCCCTCCCGGATAAGGCTTGTAGGAGTAAACATCGAACGCACATTGTCCTGCTGCAGCAGTAATGGTAGAGTTTGAAATCGTACAGCTTCCGTTATTATTGGAGATAACATACTTACAAGAACTTCCGCCAATCAGTTTGACTTTGTCCAGTGTCAGATGACAGTAATTCTGTATAAGCATCCTGCCTGACGCCACCTCTTTGGGCTGAACAGTACCATTCCTGAAAGTAACAAAAGCATCTTTTTCAAGATGGAAGTATTGGTTCTGGTATCCGGTAGAACCAAATAACGGATCATTGGTAAGATTCCATGCATGTTGGTTCAAGTCTATCTCAACCGTAGCCCGGCTACCGTTTTTACCATAGAAGATGCCCAGTCCCGGACCCTCATAGTCCTTCAGAAGTTTGACTTTCACATTGGCCCCGGCAGACAGATGGCCGAGCAGACTCGGATCGGAGAATGTACCGCCACTGACGTTGATAGCCGGTGTGTAGCCGGCATTGCCCGTAGAAACAAGCGCATTAGCCTCTGCTGTCAGTGTACCGCCTTTGATGTTCACGACACAATCGCCATATTTGGCAGCTACATTGATTGCCGCACTTTCCATATTGCCGGTACCGTCGCCCCAATCTCCGGTATCGCCTGTACCCTTACTGGTGATCAAAGCTGTGCCTTCAACATTCAGTGTACCGCGGTTGATGCATATACCACCGCCTACACCATACACCTTACCGCCACTGATGGTGGTTGTGCCGGATTGCGGCAAGTACACTGCATAATCGGAAGTAGAAATCAGCTCACCGCCTTCAATCCTGATTACACTATTTTGCGTTTTGTACTTACCATTACCTAACACCGCAGACCAGCCTGCTTCGATCTTACCGCCGGTTATGGTGAAATCGCCACCTTCATAAACAGCCACACCATACTGCCCATTATTTGTAGCATTTTCTCTGGCGGCATAAATAGTGCCGCCCTGCATAATCATAGCCGCATTTTCACCTATAATACGGATCAAGCCTGCACCATAAGCGCCGCCTGTATAATCCTTATTTGCAACAATCCGGCCGTTTCCCTTGCTGTCTTTCAGTGTCAGCTTTCCATATACCGCAATTCCGTCTACTCCCCGATTGGCTGCTGTAATGGTGTTGCCGTTCAGATCTAAGGTAGCCGCTGTACCGGCAGGAATCTCAATGCTTCTACCTGCTATGTCAACATCTTCTTTCAACTGATATACGCCGCCTTCAGCCATAGCCTCTTTGAGGTTCTCCGCTTCCAAAGACACCTTTTCAAAGCCTTGCGGCAAGGTGGCGGGAAGCTGTGCCTGATTTGAAGCATAAATATATGTAATGCCGGTGTTTTCGGTGCTCTTTAGAATTGTAGTAATCACACCCTTACCAAACACCTTTACATTACCGGCATTCACTGTCAGTTTGCTAACAGTCACCCCGTCATTGATTACCAACGTATTTTCGGCAGTACCGGCTTCTATCTCATCATACTTCGTTCCATTCAGATAGACGGTTGTCTGCTTTGCGTCAATGACCAGTTTTTTGGTTTGCGGAGCTATGATAGTAAGTTCTTTCGGAGGATTTGAATTTCCTGCATCATTGGTATAATTAATCGTCACCGTCTTATTCGTTGTTTCCGGCAATGTAATGGAAACAGCCTTATCCGTTGCCGTATATTTAGGTAACTCAATGGTTGCATCTTGCGCCGGAGCAGTTGTAACAACTACATTATCACAAGTTTTCAACGCATCGGCTACGTCTGCAATATTAGCTACTTCCACAATCTTCTTATCCAAATCACCTGTGAACGCCGGTTCTAAGGTTGCGACAAACTGGCCCGACACAGTCAGCATGCTGCCTGTCACATTCGTCTTGTAGTTACGCTGAACAGGAATATTACTCAATTCCTTATCGGTAATCTTCTCTCCAGCGGCATTATTCATTGTCAACACCATATTCGTCAGCAATTGTCCCTCTTTCGGAGCAAAAAGATAATCCATGGTCAGTGCACCATCACCATCTACAACAGCAGCATTTTCGTTGTAAGAAAGTGCGGCCAAATCACCTGTCACTGCGCCTGTATGAGCATTAAAGCCCTTATATACCCCTTTGAACGCCAACGATGCAGTGGCAGGAATAAGCGCCGTTCTATCTGTGGGAATACTCCCAAGGTCTGTGGTCTTAATATTCAACTGACCAAAGGGGCGGGTCAATTCCACTGCCTCATTGAAGGCTCCGGTCACCAACTTACTCAGCAATACGCCCGTAAAGGCATCGCGAGAGTCATCGTTTCCGGCATAATTTCCGAGAAGAGAAATATTCTGTAAACCATTGGCAGTCTGGTAATGTCTGTCGGCCTTAATGTCTCCCTCTCCGGAAACATCCGCCCAGAACACAAAGTCATAGGTTTGTGAAGTTACCAGCCTCACGTTGAAGGTCGCAGTTTTATTACCCGCCACAGGCACCACCTGACGCTCACCATAAAGTTTGTCACCCAAATAAATCTCCATGATACAACGGTTCACCTGTGTACCGTCGCCCGCCGCGCGGGTAGAAGGAGCATTAGCACCCGGCAACTGCACACTGAAAGATACAGCGGTCTCGTTGCCACTTCCACCATTCACCAACTCGTCATTCTGACAGGCTGTGAAAGCCAACAGGATAAGACCCGCCAGCAGTAAAAAACTCTTTTTCATATTAATAATGTTTTAGAATAGAAAGACATTCCTAAAATCTCGTACCGTTAATAGTCAGCGAAGGCTGGGTTTCCTCGTATCGTATTCCTCCCAGCAGCCCCATATATTCTGTTTTATCGATCGTCTTACCATTAAAGGTTGAACTTTGAATATAGCTGAACGGCATATCGATAACCAAAGACTGACCTTTCACACCTTGCAATGTACCTACACAAATGCTGCTCTTACGATGCTCCTCACCGATATTCGTATTAGCCGGAGCTTCTACTTTGGTATTGATGATGAAATTTCCGCTTACTTCATTGGCAGCCGCCACTGAACCGATATAACCTAAAATACCGCCACACTGACCATACTCCTGATTCTCGGTATCTACCTTAATCGTCGAACCTTTCACAGTACATTTTCTGATGCTGATACCATTCTCAGCCTGGAAACCGGCTATGCCACCCACTTTATTGATACCCTGCACGATACTATTTTCGAGTGTACAATTCTCTACCACGTTCGTACCATAGGCACGACCGATAAATCCGCCGGCATAAGCATTGTTACTGCCATCATTAACTGCTGTAATATTCGCATTCTTCAGAGTAAGGTTCTTGACAGTCACACGAATGGCATTAGGTAACAAGCCTGCATATTGCTTGTTCGACAAAGTATAATTGGCAATGGTATGATTATTTCCGTTGAAAGTACAATTACTTATACTTTCAAACGAAGTGCTCAATGTGATATTATGGCTACCCATATCCAAATCGCGGACAAGCACCACTTCCACACCCTTTCCATCGGCTCCGCTTTGAATAAAGCCGGCCAACACATCCGGATCACCTATGTAAATCTTACCGTCATCAGCAACGGTTCCTACGGAAGCATAACTGTGTCCACTCCATTTATGGCTTGGCAACACTGTTGCACCCGTTGCACATCCGTCAAGATTTATCGAGCCATCATCAACCACTTCATTGCGCCAAGCATTGGCATTGAAATCTACCACATGCGGCAAACGTGGCGTCCGGGTTTCACGGAACTTTGTATTATTCTTCAATATCAGTTTATTATAATAAGGAGAGCGCATGCTTACACCATACTGATAGTTGGTGTCTGTCTGTGGAGCATTATCACTCACTACATCACAGTTATCTAATGTTATTGTATTGTTACGCACATACTTCACTGACGCTACATCATTACTATTATAGCCATTCAACACAACAGTGGCAAATACTTCCGTAGGACCAAAAAAACAGTTACGCCCTATCAGCTTAGAATTCTTCACATTAAAAACAGAGCCGGCATTTGCAGTAGACCAAATATTGAAAGCAGCACGCCCGTCAAGAATGGAGTTATCCACATTGATATTCAACGATACATTATGCAATGTATTAATAGCATAGTACACTCCTTCAAAAACACAATCGTTTACAGTCAGGTTTGTCACAGCCGTTCCATCATACGCTTTATTACTATTACGTCCTACTGTAATCGCTCTCGAATAAGAAGAGTTTTTAAAATTATCGCTCTTCTCGCTCGTATAATCATAATCCTGCGACTTATCCACATTCAACTTCGTGGCTCCAAAGCCAATATAGGAATTCTCCAGTAAAGCTGTAATCACATTACCGGTACCGCCGTTCTGAATGTTGAAACCAGACTGTTCAGACTTACCGGAAGTCAGCAATAAAGAACTGTTACGGACAGTAATTTTCTGATTGGTTCCTAATACTTTCACCAATGAATATTCATTGGTAGAAGATACTGTCAAGTTATCAAATGTAACATTGGCAGCTCCGTCGATTATCTCGATAGGAGATACGGCAGCCTGATCTACATGTATTTTCAGGTTGGAGATGGTGGCGTTAGCAGCAATTTTCATTGGTTTCCCTACGGTTGCCGAAGAATTGGCAGATACTTTGGCCGCATCGAATGTAGCTTCACGTTCAATCAAAATGCCGGTATACCCTGAAATAGCATCGGTTATCAAGTTATCATAACTTTGTTGATTATCAAGGCAGCGGATGATAGTTCCTTTCCAACCCGTCTCCTTCGTCACAGCAGCAGTTATCTTTCCATAAAGCTTGACATTACCTTTCTTCAACGTCAGTGTTCCGATAGTAACACCACTTTCCACAATCAAGGTATTCTCCGCCGTAGCAGCCTCAACTGCTGTATAAGACTGTCCATTCAATGTTACGGTAGACTTTTCCGCCTTAATAATTACCTTACTGGCAGAAGGGGTCGTTATTTTCAATTCCTTAGGAGCATTTTTGCTCTCTTCACCGCCTTCCGATGAATAATTAATAGTAATATCCTGAGCTGTTTCAGGCAATGTTATGGACACCGCTACATCTTCTTCCTCATATTTAGGTAATGAAATGGTTTCCGCCTGCGTCGGAGGTGTCGTAACGACAACGTTAGTATTGGTTTTCAAGGCTTCAGTGACTTCACTTACGAGCGCTACTTCTTTCACTTTCTCACTTAAATCCGGCAAAGTAAACGTAGGCTTTACTGTTACCTTAACCGTACCGTCAACCGTCAGCAAATTGCCCGTTACATTCGTCTTATAATTGCGCTGAACAGGTATAGTATTCAAATCTTTCGTAGTAATCAGCTTACCGGCAGCATTGTTTACGGCAAGTGTCATATTTACCAAATGTTGCTCGCCTACAGCCTTCGGTGCAAAAAGATAATCCACAGTCAGATTACCGGTAGCATCCACCACATCTGCCGCTTTTTTGTAAGCCAAAGTCATCGGTTCGCCAATCAAATCCCCCGTAGCAGCATTAAAGCCGGTATAAAGGTTCTTGAACGACAAGGTAGCAGTTGTCGGAGTCAATGCCTCTCTTTGATTTTCAGGAATCAAAGCCAAATCTTCCGTCTTGATATTCAACTGTCCGAACGGACGAGTCAACTCCACACTTTCAGAAAAAGCATTTGTAACCAGCTTCTCCAGACTAGCAGAGAAAGCATCACGCGTATCATCCTTGCTACTCCCATTGTAAGTGCCTATCATAGCTATGTTACGAAGGTCAGCAGTGTTGTAATGCAAATCGGTTTTAATATCCTCACCTTCAGCAGACGCCACATGGTCTGCCCAGAATACGAAGTTATACGTTTGTGACGTAACCAGACGGACATCGAATTTAGCTGTCAGCCCATCCGCCTGAACGGCACTGACTTCACGCTTATACAATTCGTCATTCAGATAGATTTCCATGATGCAACGGTTCACCTGCACACCGTCACCGGCAGCGCGGGTGACAGCAGAATGGCCGTCATCCGGCAACTGTACACTGAAAGAAGCAGCCACTTCGCCGTTTCTTCCACCATTCACCAGCTCGTCACTCTGACAGGCTGTGAAAACCAACAGGATAAGACCTGCCAGTAGTGAGAAATACTTTTTCATATTAGTTTTGTTTGAGTGAGACATATATTATTTTTTTGAATAAGAAAATTAAGGAACCACCACGTTTATCTCTCCGTCAAAACCGGGGTCAATACCGATGCCGGGAGCAAATTCACGAGTAAGGAACTCATCGCGCACCATGGTTATCTTGTTCCGCTTGAGAGGCACTTCCACCCCGGTGACGCGATTCACCTCCTGTCCCTCCTCGTTGTAAATGATCATTTCTAAGGTGACGGAAGATTCTTCGCCGTTCACCAGCACGTAGTCGAAAGCCAGACAGGCTTCATTGTCTGAAAGGACGAGAAGATTGGAAGTGAACTTTATGCCCATAACCGCCTCATTGGGGCGGTTGGAGACAACATTAAAGCCTACGGGGAAATATCCGGTATAAAGCACCTGCACCGTAAAATCATCTATGGCTGCGTCCCGGATACTTTTCGTTTGCTCCAGCTTGTTGAGGTACTTGACAATGTCGGTGGTAATCAACTCCACCTTTGCCAACGGACGCTCCAGTTGCATCTCCTCGCGGTGTCCGGCTTCCGATTGGCAGCGATAGGGTGAAAGGTCAAGGGCAGCCTGCCCGCAGAACACATCCTTATAGTCGGTTCCGCCCGTATAGTCTCCTTTCAGTTTGACGGCAGAGAAATCGGAGGTAGTATAAAAACAGTCGTCGGCAACATTGCCGGAAACTCCGGAAGCAAGCACAAAGTCGCGCCATGCCACCACCCGGTAGTTGCGCGCATGAAGGTCACATTCCAAAGTCACATCCTCCGTATCTCCCTCATCACAAATGAGTTGGCGGCGAAATTGCAGGCTTTGGTCGAACTTATCATCGGCATAGACTTCCACAATGTAACGCACCTTGTATTCACGAGGGTCGGCGGCGCGGGTGGAGAATTCCGGAACATCGAACGGGGTCATGTCCGCACCGGGCAACAGGACTATTTCGGTATGCACAATCGTAGGGTCTACTCCGCCGTCCTCCGGCAATTCGCGCACGCTGCATCCTCCCAGCAGGGATATGGACAACAAGCTGCAGACAGCTATCAACAGTTTTTTCATCGCCGGCCTCCTTTCCAATCAATGCGGTAGCCCAACGAGATGCCTACGTGGTCTATGCCGAAAAAATTCCTATGGCGCGTATCCACATAAGCGCCGTTGGGAATGTTGAAGAAACGGTCATAATCCAGATAAGCATACCCCGCTCCCAACGAAAACTCCACACACCAGCGCCCGCCCTTTCCAAGCGGGAGACGGTAGCCGGCAGCAAGTCCCACATTCAGCAACGGGGCACCCGTATCACTGTTCTGATAGCGGTAGGTATTGTTCTTAAGGGCATAATTATAAGAGGCCACCCCGACATGCACACCGGTGAAGAGTCCGTCCACTTGTCTGAACCAGTAACGCACTTCGGGCTGCACGCAGAAAGTGCAGAACTTGCGGAAAGAAGTAAGATAATCGACAGAAGAGTAATAAAAAGGTAAAAGGACAGAAACAGCAGGCGAGATGTCATATTCCACCGCTGCGTTCATAATTGCCATTCCCCACGCCGCCACATTCGTTTTCAGCAGCAATGAATGGTTATTGCGCCCGGTGCGTGAGTCCGGATTGAATATTCGCTTGGCATGGTGCGGGGTATTTTCCCCATTACCCGCTTTCGCATACACGCCATTCGGAGTCATGAAAAGTACGCACAATAGAACCAACAATATTCTTATTTGCATAAACGTCTTATAAACTTCTATCTGCACAGGCAGACCGGAAGCATGCGTCCTCCAAACTCCGAAAAGGACCGGTTAGAAACAGAAACGTGGAGCTGCGTGCTGTTTCTAAATGGAGGCCCTAGGAATAGCCCTTTAACGAAAACAGACAGCAGTCCCACGCTATAAACGTGAGAATCCACTGTGCTGTCCTTCGCTAAATAATGAAAATTTCCTAGGTTTCCATTTAGAGGACAAAGCACAACGCTTCTAATTATATTTTATTAAAAAAAACAAGCCACAGTCGCCACCGAACTTCAATGCAAAGTTATAGAAATATAATTAGAATAAAAATTTTCACGTCCTTTTTTCTTGAAAAGTACAAAAATCGCGTTCCAAGACTTGTAGAACAAAGATATTATCCATAAGTTTGCATGAAAGACTATTATCTTTTCATTATGAGCAGTTATATATTTTTGGATCGGATACGTTTCTTCGCCCATCATGGCGTGGGCCGACAAGAGACCTTAGTCGGCAATGAGTTCGTCGTCAGTTTGCGACTGAAAGTAGACATCGAGCATGCCATGCAGAGTGATGATGTAACAGACACCGTAAGCTATGCGGAAGTATATGAAACTGTGAAGAAGGAGATGGAAATTC
>ENA-UESD01001688-UESD01001688.1-human-gut-metagenome-genome-assembly--contig:-NODE-1688-length-17260-cov-33.038061_pt1 | contig 17260 bp, 21 predicted proteins | sample MGYA00242985_ERZ507986 | MGnify/ENA primary metagenome ERZ507986 (study PRJEB26167, sample SAMN06115408) | human gut metagenome | host: Homo sapiens | place: China:Guangxi | collected 2016-04-06... | reverse complement strand
GATTCTTCTTTTCACTTGAAGCAACCATTAATGTTTTTTCAGCTTCTTTGGCATTTATACCTAATCTTTCTAACATATGCCCTCCTTTTTCAGTCCTTTGTAATTATATATGCATTATTATATTTTTTCATTGTATGAATACCTATTATATTCTATCTACTTTGCAGTAAAAAATGTTCCTACCTGATGTCCCTCCAACACTCTATAGATATTATCAGAATCTCCACCATTCATAACAATTGTAGGAATTCCAACTTCTGTAGCAATCTGTGCTGCCTGAAGCTTTGTAATCATTCCACCGGTTCCGAATTTTGAGCCCTTACCACCTGCAATTTCAAACAAATGCTCTGTTATTTCTTCAACAACAGGAATAATTCTGGCATCTTCATCCTTATGTGGATCCTTATCATAAAGTCCGTCAATATCTGTAAGAATCAACAACGCATCAGCCTTAATTAATTTTGCAACAATGGCTGAAAGACTGTCGTTGTCACCAAAAACAATTTCCTCAACTGCCACTGCATCATTTTAATTAATAATCGGAATTGCTCCATATTCAAAAGTTTTCTCAAACGCGTTTATAAGATTCTCTCTGCACTCGTCATTATCAACGTCTCTCTTAGTTATAAGAAACTGTCCAACTGTGTGACCAAATTCTGCAAACATCTTGTCATACATAAACATTAACTCGCACTGACCGATAGTTGCCGCTGCCTGCTTGCCTGCCGTATTAGTCGGTCTATCGCGGAGTCCCAACTTACCAACACCAACTCCAATAGCACCTGAAGTAACAAGTGCCACTTCAACACCTGAATTAACAACAAAACTAATCTGCGCAAAACGTTGTTTTACTCAATTATATATAATCTCCAACAGTTTACACAATCAAGTACTTTATCACAGTAAAGCGCTAAAGTATTTCACTAATTCAAGACTTTACTACACTAAAGCGCTAAAGTACTTACCTAATCAAATACTTCATCACAGTAAAGTACTAAAGCACATCATGTATACATAATACATCAGTAAAACCTATTGATAATTTTAAAACCTGTGCTATAATATAATTACAAAAGGAAAGGAGATCAAAAGATGACAAAGGAAACAGCAAAAGCAATTAAGCAACTTATACCAAATCAGGACAAAGCATTAATGATGTGTTCAAGCATCAACAATGCAATTGCATTATTAAAGCTTTACAAATTATCTAATCAAGAAATTAAAACAATCATAACCGCAATGGTAATTGGATAGGAGGAAATAACATGTTAGTAGTTAACAAGAGAACTGGTCAGGTTGAAGAATTTAGCACTTTTGAACACTATATGGATGATGAACTTCGCGAACGTGTCGCGTGGGAACTCGCACCTTGCAGTGATGAGGATTTCATGGACCGCTATGTATATCTTCACTATGAAACTTTTGCAGAAGAATTTGAGATTAATTAAGGAGGAAAGGAAATGAAAATCTATGTGGTCGCTCATGAAAATATCATAATTCCAGAAGAATATAGTAAAGTTGAAATTGAAAAGGAAGAAGTAGTGCACTATATTAAAAAATCAGTAGCATATCAAGATATGCTTGAAAATTTGGAGGATATTGTTAGTAACGCTCCAATGGATGAAGAGGAATATGTAGCTTATCTTGTGAATAATTGGCTTACAAATCAAGAGGAAGAATTTTACGAAATAGGTTACTATGACTTGGGAGATTTTTATTTAGCTTTGGAAAGGTAGGTTAACAATGTAATCTTAAAAATAAAAAGGGGAGTTAATCCCCTTTTATTATGATATAATTTGCTTTCTTGTAACTAAACATTCCATTATTTTTCCGCCCCCGTAGATGTAATAAATTCCCTCGGTATGCGTAGTACTTAAATTAGTAAACTCCAAATAAACGGTGTTAGGTAATATATTTTTAAAGTAAGTTGACAAAGCTATATTTGAATTAGTTGTATTATCTTTAAAAGTTTGAATAAAGTATCTAACTGAATCATTTTGGATAAGTTCTAAATTGTTATTATTTAAAAAAGAAGTATAAGGGACTTGAAGTTGTTGTGTTTGTATTTTCGAACCGTCCATTTTAAATGTTAAATTAGTAGTTGATGATACAAATATTTCAAATTTTGAATATCTATTCGTTAATGGTGTCAATATCATAATATAATTCCCACCTAAGTCAACTTTACTACCCCCGCCCCCAGCATGCTGGTCGACATACTGCTTTGTAGCAACTTGCATATTCTGAGTTGGATCTTCAGCAACTAATAATGAAGAGCTAACCTTTACCGTTTCAAAACTTCCAATATTCATTTGCTTCACACCATTGCCTGCGCAGGTGTAATGAATATCTGAATCAACATTAGCTAATGTGTAGGTAACGCCGTCGGTAGAAGTTGAATCATTCGTATGAATAATAGTCTGTGTCACAATACCTAAATTACCACTGTCCATTTTGGCAACCAGTCCAAAATCAACTAATTCACCTATAGAAGCAGTAGTACCAAAACGAACAGCACCAGTCAACGTACCGCCGGTTAGAGGTAAATAATTATGAATCTGCTCATAAACATCATTTTTAGCAATACTAATCTGACCATCAACATATGATTTCGGCGCGGCATCTCCGTTATTCGTAGGAGTTTTCACATTTTGGATTGTTGTTGCATTTCCAAACTGAACCGTGCCAATATTGTTCATTTCTACAATGTCAGTATTGGAGTTACCTGTAAGAACTAAATGTCCAGTACCTTCATTCTGATAGAGAGCATAATTCGCCGCTCCGAATCGAACGGAATTATTTACTCCCATATTGATATTGCCGCTCATCGTACCACCAGTCAGTGGCAGATAATCTCCAGTAGGTTTTACCCCAGCAACAGCATTATCAACGTATTCCTTGTTTGCGGCATCCATCACATCCACGGGATCAGCAACCATAGAGATCTTTGCACCGTCAACATCAATTTCCGGATAACCTTCGAAGAGAAGCGTATTATTTCCAGCCGCAATATGACCGGTATCCATCACGATTTGATTCAGTCCCATAGTGAGATTGCCGGTCATGGTATCGCCAGCTTTCTTAACATAGTCACCTTCTACCGTGGTAATGTCCTGTTTAATATTAGTGATCTCAGTATTAATGTTATTGATACTCGTCTCATTCGTGCTTACACGACTTGTAAGTGAAGTGATATCAGAAGTATTTTTTGCAATATTGCTCTCCGCAGTGTCCATTCTCGAAGTAAGAGAAGTAATCTTTTCATTTACTTGACTAAGCGAAGAATTAATAGATGTCACAGAACTATCTAACGTCTGCTTATTTACAGCATCAAAATCATTCTGAGGATTTCCCACATTTGAAATTCTCAATGGAGAAGGCTCAAACGATAAAGGAGCGTAAAGTTTCAATCCATCTTGAAGGTTAGCAAATTTAAGGGCAACATTGCTACCAATACTCATGTTTAACATATCATTGAGATAAAGATTTCCGTATAAATGGGTATCCCTATGATCGTCGGGTTTACCAACCTGTAACCGACCCGTGTTAAGATCTCCTGATATGTCAGCGGATCCATCAACAGAAAGACCTCCATAAGAGATGGTAAGCTTACCCGACATAGTATCGCCTGCTTTTTTCACAAAGGTTTCCTTTGCTTCATCCAGAGTATCTGCGGCTTCTTTTGCGGAGTTTGCCGCATCGGTAGCAGACTGAGCCGCCTGAGAAGCAGAGTTCGCTGAAGCTTCCGCACTGTTCTGGGAAGCAGTAGCAGACTGAGCCGCCTGTGAAGCAGAGTTCGCTGAAGCTTCCGCACTGTTCTGGGAAGCAGTGGCAGACTGAGCCGCCTGAGAAGCAGAGTTTGCAGAAGCATCTGCACTATTTTTCGAAGCTTCAGCGCTTTGCGCACTTTCCGATGCGCTACCGGCGGATGCGGCCGCGGACGTTGCGGATTCCTGTGCGGAGTTTGCCGCGGCTTGAGCTTGTGCTTTTGCGTTTTCTGCTTCGGTGTGGGCGCGATCCGCTTCCGAAGATGCTCTGTCTGCCTGATTCTGAGCTTCTAAGGCAGAAGCGGCGGCGGCATCCGCTTCACTCTTTGCGCGATCTGCTTCCGAGCTGGCACGATCTGCCTGATTTTTCGCGTCTTCTGCGGACGCTTGCGATTTATTCGCTTCCTGTTCTGCCCGATCTGCTTGCGCTTTCGCTTCTTCCATCCATTTGTTGGTCTGTTCAAGAACCTCTTGAAACGCTTTATCAATGATCTCATAATTCTCATTCATGTCATTGATCACTTCATTGAAGTGCAGATTCGTCTTGTTCATGATCTCGTAAAACGAGAGAGAATCATCATAGATGGTCGGAATTGCTAACTGTGTATGATAGTGGATATAGCGAAGTGGGTTTAAATATCTCATAGTTACCTCCTAATAATATACACCGAGGAAGCAATCTTCCAGCTCCTCAATAATCATCACATCAATATTTAAAAGGGTTTCTCTCCACTTTAAAATAAGATCGTTCGGGTTTACACCGTCCCAACCGGTGATTTCACGAATATAATCAGTATTCGTTTTACCCTTGACGTTATGAGTATAGTCCGTATCACGGCTATTTTCATCGGTAAAATGACGATCATAAGTAGAATCAACTTTTGTGTTTGAAGTATCGTTATAGGTTTGATCCGTTGTATTTTCTGAGGTACCGTCATTCGTTGTGTTCTCATTTCCAGAGGTGGAACGAAAATCTGTTGAGGTGGCATATAGATTATTTTCCAGATCGTTCCATGTTAACTGATTCATCGGGGTGTTGGATGCCACATCTTTTACCGTTTCGGAATAAGTTCTGGTACCTTCGTCATGTGTTTTTCCCGTCTGTTTGATATTGGTCTTGGCATCGTCGGTAAAATCAGTTAACGTATTTGCTGTATCAGAAGTTGTCGCAGTGTCATGATAGTCGCTTGATTCGTTTGATGTCTTGTCTTCGGTACGATTTTCATTTCCGAGATATTTTTCAATGTAGTTTCTTGTCCAAAGTTTTTCATATTTTACTTGTGTTGTTTCCCACAGTTGAATATAGTACGGCATGATCTCGCCGAGGGTTTGCTGTAAACGTAGTTTCCAAAATTCAACAGTTTCTTCACCAATTTCCCGGAAGTAATAATGTCGTAAAATCTTTTGACAGAGGGTAGGACGATAGGATTCTTCCCAGATGGGAAAATCATAGAAGATCTTTTCCCATACGGCGGGGATGATGGTATTTACATCCGTGACCCAATTATTTGGGGGTTTGGTATTGTCATTAATTACTTGGTTATATAAATATTCGCAATACCAGCGCACCATAGTTGTTGTGCTACTCACTACTGCTCACCCCCTTAGACTGCCGTGCAATTCTTTGCGTAGAGAAAGTATCATCTTCTGGATTATCCTGATGGGTATTATAAGTATAACCCTGTATATTTTCTCCGAGAATATCTGCGTAAAGGTTGGAACGAAAGTCTACGGATACGTTCGTACCAAAAAGTTCATTGAAATGTTCTACTGCTTGCCGACGAGAAACAAGACCTACATTCTGCGCCATTTCGGAATAACCTAACCCAGCGGTTACTTCATTTGATACGAGACGCTCGGTCTTTTCCGATGCTGGGGTAACGATACCAAAGGCAGATAACATTTCTTTCCACGTATTAATCTTTTGAATCTGTAACTTATCCGCAATATACGGGATATTTTGATTCAAAATTTCAATGTTATCAATCGGTGTTCCTTCCGAAGTCATAATAAACGGTTGATAGCCAAAGAACTTCTGCATTAGGTTCTTATAGGTAAGTTTCTTTTTCTCTGGTGTTTTGACAATCAGTGCGAACTTTTGCAATTCCACATTGGAAAGAATATTCATTTCAATACTGGTCAATTTCTGTGCGAAGAGATAAGCGGTCGGTTCATCGGGTAACCAGCTTAAATTATTGAAACACAGAGCACAGTTTTTCATATCCAATTCTTTGTAGGTATAATTTACATTTGTACTATACGCTGTGACTTTTTTCGGCAGATTATAAAAATCCATCTCACCGGTAGTCGTACATTGAAGCGAGAGATATTTTTCCAGAATTTCATCGTAAAAGAAGACACATTTTCCGTTGTAAAATAGCAACCATTCGATATATCTTTCATTCATATCTTCTGGAAGATCTCTCCACTCATAGCGAGATAATGCAATATTTCGAATACGATTGTAATAATCGTGAAATATCGCGTTTTTCATCCTTAGAATTGTTTTGTCCGACCATTCTAATGGTAAACCCCTGTTTCTCAATGTCCTAACACTCCTTCATTATTATTTAGATCATAATTTCCAACATCTGTGGTATGCCAGAACGTGATCCCGTTGGATAAAATCTGCTTGATCATTCGCATATCTCCTACAGGCATGTTTCCGGTCACCGATGGTTGATCTAACTTCAGGTAGTTCCAGTATTTTCTTGTATGTAAATTAGGTACCCCGGTACTATTGACGCGATATCCAAACTTCGTAAAGTAATCATCAATTTTTACAACATAGCCCCAGTGGAGACGCTTATGAATAATCCAAAAATCCATTGTTTCCATGTTGTAATTCACGCCGCCGACATTGTTTGCGCCTTTGCTCTGGTCTGGTTGGCTTTTGACTACGGATAATCCGCCGAAAGTAGAAAGGCCGGCCTGCAATGTACCTAAACCCGCCTGAGCAATAGCTAAACCGGTTTCGACTCCCAGCCCTTTTTTGCTTCCGGCACCACTAACAACAGAACCAGAAGCGGAAGATACCGAACCTAATGCCGAAGCTAACATACTCAAGGTAATATTGGTATCTTGCTGTGCATAGTAGTTCTCCCATACACCAAAGTTCCAATTGCATTTTGGAAAACCAGAAAGTTTGATACCGTAATCGTAGTTATTATTGCACTTCATATAGTACGATGGATACATGAAATAGGTAGGGTCTGTACCGAAAGCAAATTTAAATTTAAATTTCATCGTAGTTGTGCCGGGAACTGGATCGCTTTCTATAATATCCTCATACTTGTAGTCATAACTTTGACCGTCGAGAGTCGTAATGGTGAAGAAGTGATATGGCCAGCAGAACAGCTTATTATTTTTCGGAATGTAATCGTCATCAAGGGTTGAATAATTGATGTTGTATTCTTTTTCATCGACAACCGCGGTACCGGAAATAGCAGTTACCTCATATTTCCCATGATCTGCCGGATGAACAGAAACGCCTTTCCAAGGCACCATGCTAATACTGCTAATCGCCCCAGCTTTTCCACCTTCATTCATTCGCTTTAACCAAGCGTTGCAATTTTCAACTCCATTTTGTTCCAAATCGAAGCCAATATATTTTAATCCTTGATAGGTGTTTTGGATTAATTGACCCTCTTTTACTTCATCTTCATCATCAATATCTTCTGAGGTGGTAACCAAAATTAATGATCTGTAATCTAAATTATTATCAAATTCACCCGGTGTAGCGCGAGTGCCACCTTCAAATAAACCCGAATTTTCCACCTTGTAATATTCATATCTCTGCATGAAGTTCAAATCTTCTTCCACCACATTTCGTGAGATAGTATCATCCGCAACGTGCATCCGCTCGATAAAGGATTTTTTAATTTCAAAATCGAAAAGCCATGTTTGCATGACATCAATTTCAAAAGTAATTGCCGTGCAATTTTCGTTGATATACAAAATATCGGAAATAAAGGCATAAAGCCACTTATTACCAAACCCTCCATTCTGAAAACATAGATAGTTACAATCATAGAAATAATCTGCTACGTCTTCCAGAAAGATTGCCCACGTAGAACTATTCGATGCCAGACGCTGATAGGTTAAACCGCTATACGTCTTTTTCGTTTTCGATGCAAAATAGCTTTCCTGTGCAGTTTTTGACGTAAACAAAATCGTGTCCGTATAGGTATTATCTAACGGAATCGACTGACATACACGAACCGTTGTCGATGGACCAATTAAAGGACGAATCATATTCTTACCTCCAATTCAGTGATAGCCTGCCAAGAAACGGCAGGCTATCATATAGTAAAAGGAAAGGAGTAGAGTTAAGCATTTTCCCTCGTCGAAATGGTAGCCGTCTGGCTAACTGGAAAATACTTCGATTTTGCAATAATGTTAAACGTGTTTGGAATCTTTTCATTTGCAGAAACATGTACTCGAACCTGAGTATTATTTACAACCGTCATGGTTGTTTCGGTAGATTCATTTCCGGTCATTTCCCACTCAAGGGTATCATCTACCGTACCCGTGGACTTGATCGTCGCATTGATGGTCACATCTTTTGGCAACTGAGATCTCTGAATGACACTGTTAGATGGATTCAGTGTAATTCCTGTAATCTCATTATCTGGCACTGTAAACAGAATCGCATTTGCAAAACGAGAAACAGAAAATACCGTCCACTTATGAAGGAAATAGTTCCAGTACAGTCCTTCCGGATTGCGAACATCTTCAAACTGAAGAAGTACGTCATAGATCTGGAAAAAGCTTTCGTCGCACAGAAGCAGTTTTGCTCCGGTAAGCTCACCGAAGTTATCAATCAGAATTCGTCTTCCCATGAACTCTGCTTTATCCATATTAAATGCGGAAGCCAATACTTCGACATCCATCATTGCATCAAATTCTGCGTCGATGAAGATAATCTGTGAACTGCGGTCCGTATAGGTCGGAACTCCCATCGCGTTGTACTGAGTGCTCATAAAGGTCAGCTTATTACTGTATCCCTTTACGGTAGAAATGATTGACTTCATATTGTCCGCGGTAACCGTCGGAATTTCCACTTCATAGAATAAGCCTTTCTTTGCATATTCTACGATTAACTGTTTCATTGTAATAAATTCGTCATATTCCATTCCAGAGTAAAGGCTGGAAATGATATCACTTACCAGATTGTAAACGCCGTCCTCTGAAAGGAACGCTCTTTCCAGATCTCTTCTCTGAATCGTCGTTTTAAAGAAGTTCTGATAGTCCAGCTTATGGAAAATAGACTTTACATCTGGAATTTCACGTTTCATGAACTCCGTTTCCGCTGTCTGCGGATCATAAATCTTTGCCTTAGCAAGAGAAGTGTATACTTCTTCAATGGTTTCTCCATAATCAAGCATACCCTTTTTCAGCATCGCAAACGGATTCTTGTATAACCTCGAAGTAAGAATCACCTTACCAATACGGTTTACCAGTGCATCGAGGAACTCATTTGCCAGTCCCGGAAAATTGAGAACCGCAGAACCGTAAGTCTTAATATCTTCCTGCGTTGCTACAGGAACTCTTTCCTGAAAGGAAAGGGATGCGTCATTACGAATCGCATTTAAAATATCTACACCGTTTTTTGCTAATTTCACATTTTTTGGTTTTGTTGCCATTTCACACCTCTTAATTTTCTTCTGTCACAAAGACATCATCATAAGTAAGTTCTTCTGCACTATGACCAGTTTCTTCCTCGTCTAATACGGTAGTGTCCGAGTTTACCGTAGCGTCGCCATTCATAAACCTTTCTACATACCGTCTTTTTAAATCATTATAAGAATTTAAAGCATCATCTTTTTCTGCATGAGCGGAAGCTAATGCTTCATCCAAAGCAACAATTTTGCCTTCTAATTCTTTGTTGTAATCAGCAATCGTTTTAACTGCGGTCAACCCTTCATCAGAATCCGCGAAGCCCTGACTTACAATGTCTAACGCTTCATATACTGTCATTTCGTTTCACCTCCTAAATTTTTCGCAAGCTGATAAATATTATTTGCGTTCGTAAGAGCCATACGATAGCAAATAACAATCACACGGAGCATATCTTCTGTCAAATTTAATCCCTCACCTGTACCTTTAATTATATCAGATTTAATCAAATCTTCAATAATTTCTTTTGCGTAATCAGGAATTTCTTCTAATTTCTGATATCTTTTTTCTGCCATTTCTGTTTCCTCCTTAATTTCTTCGGCTTTATATTTTTCATAATTTGTTCGAACAAATTCCGTATTCCCACGGAATAACTTCACTGTTGTTCGGGTATCTGCATGAGTAAACGTCGTATAAGTTCCAACCGTATATTTACTATGATCATAGACATAGGTCTGCACTGCGGCTGGGGGAACACCGGTTACCTGTATATCTGCGGCTTTTCCAAGCGTATGCTGAGAATTTGATACACCTCCAACTGCCGCATTATGCGGCTTCGTGCGATATCCCGAAGTAATGACCACAGGTTTTCCAAAATATTCTCGGATTTGATCCAACAGATCGACTAAATTATCATCGATTAAAACGGTAGGATATCCATCTTTTGACTGAAATTCTCTTACTTTAAAATACTTACCCACTTGATAGTCTAAATTCGTAAAAGTACTAACCATCCGAACCTCCTGTTAAATGCACATTCGACGCCGATATATTTTGAATGTGCGTAATATGCGCCCAATAGCCAGCTTTAAAATACTGCTGATAATTTCCAAGGATTTCATCACAACGATAAAATTCGCTGTCGTTAAAATACCACCACCCGTTACAATAAGACGGAAAATAGGTGCCGGTATACGTTTTCCCATTGGGACGCTTAAAGACTACCGTAAATCTGCGGATCGTAACATCAATCGCTCCGGACTCCCCGCCGCCCCCTTCTCCTCCACCGCCGGGGTCAGCTCCATTCTGAAATTCACGCCAGTAACCTTTCGAAGCTCCCGTACTGCTCACGGTATTCGACCCATTATTTTTCCAGATAACACGGGAGCTTCGCGTATCCACATGGGTAAAAGTACCGTAAACACCAATTCCCCCGGTCGAAAAGGTTTCTTCCACGTAGTTTGCTACAGCTAAGGGCGGTACACCTCGAAGCTGAATATCAGCGGCTCTCCCCTTGGTATGCTGACTGGATGCCGCACCGCCTACTGCGGCATTATACGATGGGGTACGGTACCCGGACGTTATTGTGATTCCCGAGCCGAAAACGCCGCGAATCCGCTCCAATCGTTCGACAAGAGCATCGTCGATCAGCACGGTATCCGATCCATCATTACACGCAAACTCGCGAACCTTAAAATGTGCCGATACATTGGTGTTTGCGTCAGTTCTCATGCTATACGTCTGTACCGCCATTGTTTACCGCCTTTTTAATTTCTTCCACCATCACCTTAATCTGTGTTAACATTTCATTCATGTGTTCATCTGACTTTGTCATTTGATAATAAAAAAGCAGACACATCACGATCGGAAATCCTACCGTGGAAATATAAGACATAATCTGTTCCATTCGACCCTCCTTTAACGGATCATATTTAAAATCTCCAAACCAATCCGCTTGACGCGCTGGTTTTCAAAATATAGAAATCCCTGCTCATATCCCTGAATCATCAGATTCAGCCACGCGATTTTTCTTCCTCGATTTGCAAAATAGGTATTTTCGGTATGGTCTTCTCTGGTTAATGCATAGGTTACACGTGACTTGTCGAAAGTAGAATCCATATACAGGTACCCATTTCTGCGATCAAACCAAAGCCCATACTCATTATCCAGATACACAAGATTGCATACGCTCTTGACATCTCCGGTTTTCTTTTTAATAAAGTCCTTAGTATCTTCAACATATTCGTTATCTATTGCATATTGTCCAAACTTAGAACCCTCAATCAATTGCCCGAAACGAGTTGATTTTTTCTTATCTCGATAATCTTGCGATAAGGTGTGCTCCAAGTAAATTAACCCATTATCCGTTAGTTTCCAACGCTTTTTCCCGTAAGGCTGGGATAAGTTAAAATAATCATAATAAACATTGGAAACATTAATACTATTGGATAGAAAATATACCGGAACATCATTCATTCGAGATATCGTTTCATAAAGGTCCAAAAATAAGCGAATCTCATTTTTTAAGTATCTCTTGCTCTGAAATTCATCAAAACATATGGAAGTAACTCCGGCGTAAGATACAGATTTATCTTTTCCACCAGTATTTAAGTCCACTCCATAACCCATAAGATTCCATCCACCTTTTTCTATTCCACGTTCGCGTTCATAGAAAAAAGTTCCGCTTCTCCCCGTCGTTACTTTGAATTCTTTCTCCGGATATAAATGCTCTATATCTTTAAAAAAAGACTTTGCCGCCTTTACTAATTCGTTTTCAAATCTTCGTAAATAGACAAAATTTTCACCTTTTTCAAAATAATTTTTACAAGCAATCTGCGTTTTAAAACCGTAAGTCTTTCCGTTTCCTCGCTCTCCGGTAATAAAATTAAATAACGCTTTCTTTTCTAAACAATTTTCATAACTATAATACATTCTTTCGCCCCTTTTTAAGAATGTACAGGCGCAGAATAACACTATTCCCATAGCCATGGATGTCCGGGCGGGGCTTAATCCGTGGATTCCCTTCATCATTATTTCCGCTAACCTGTACATAATTATTATATCAAAAAATGTGTGTATAGTCTATTTTAAATTAAAAGTAGTTTCAATTAATACAGCCCCGCCTTCCGTTTGCGTAAGCATTAATTTTCCTGTGTAAATCTGCCCTGTTTTAAAGTTATCATACGTGACTTGTTCATAACATTTTGCTGGCAGACCCGCACAGGTGATTAATAACTCACCGTCTTTTTCTCCAATGTATCGTTTCGCTCTGATATATCTTGCTCTATCAAATTCTTTTTCAATTTTAAAATATCCTAATTTTTCATTGTCTAATGGAATATTATCTGATTTTTCTTTTAAGTGCAAAGAATCTGTGTCGCAGTAAATAAAGCTGTCGTAATTTCTCTGCGCATAGGATATGATATGTTTTCTTGCATACGCGGTGACAAATAATCCAACAGGTAAATAATATTCTGGACGAAATTCTGGTGCCATTGTTTGGAATCGTAAAATATTATTTTCTAAGTAAGGAATTTTTTGTGATTTTAACGGATTCGTTGCAAATTTACCATATGTCGAATTTTGCATCTGTTTTGAAATAAAACGTAACCCATTATTCCCTTCTCTTCCTGCCTTTTCTTTTACTGCCGCCCATTTTTGGATGAACTCAGTGAAGAGATTCTCTGTGCCGCGAAAATAGTAAACCTTATGCACTTTAAAATACGCAACTTCATAATGTTCTAAAAACATTTCATAGTCAACCGAAGTTAAGGTTAAATTCACAATTTCACTTTTACTATTTTCCAGATACTCTCTTCCATTAAATAATTGTGAATTTTTAATCTGTATCGTAGGTAATTTACCCTCTTTCAACCAAAATTCACATTCAAACGCAATAATAAAAAGACTATATCCGGCGATCTCTTCCAGATCATGGGTGATGATCGGCGCCCCGAATGGAAATATATTTTCTGACATGACATAAGGGTAAAGAGAATTTACGTCATAAACAACTACATTCTCAAATTCTTTTCCCTCATATCCTTTTTTTAAATAAGTCCATCCACCTCGATAGGCATGACGCAATTCTTTATCAATAGATAAAGCTAAATTTTCTTGCTTTGTTAATTTTAAATTCGTTAGATACGGTTCGTCATTTTGTAATATCGGGAAAATTCTTTCAAATTTTCGTTTTCCTATGGTTTCTTTCAAATCATTCATTGCCGCTGAAGATAATGTTAATCGATTGATGTTATTCTCAAACATTTGGTTTAACGAATCTCTTAAAATAATGACATCATTTTTTAAGTACTCAAAATCCTGTTCAGATAACGATCCTCCGATCTCTCTTTCTTCATCGTAATCAATTTCTAATTTCTCAATTCCTAAATTAAATGTCTTTGGCATTTTACTAATAGGCATCGGTATCAACTTCAATGAATCAACAAAAGTAACTTTAAAAATCTTCGTTACTCTTTTCTGCGTCGTATAGTAAAAATTGCATTCGATTCGATACCATTGATTACGATCGGTAATTAATGTGCGAAACTCACATGCTTCTTCTAACTTCTCTTGCTTGTGCTTCCAACCGTTTTGCAATAAATAATTTACAATAAAACTGCCATCAAATTTGAGATTGTGAAAATAGATTTTGCTTCGTTTCTTTAATTTATAACAAAATTCAATAAAAGATTGAATATTTGTCCCACATTCAAAGGGAGAGATACAATCTAAATTACTAATACCCCATGCCCACACTTCCGTTTTTTCTGGATCCGTTGTTGTTTCGAAATCCGCCGCAAAAATCTCCGTCTTAGACATAGGATTTTACTTGCTCAATTCCCCATAATAATTCTTGGATTTTCTGCTCTGCGGAAATCGGCATGTAAATTATAAATTCGATTGTAAACACGTCTCTATAATCTTCGGTTAAAGCTAATTGATAAAATTCTTCCGGACTAATATCTCCCAGCGCTTCCTCTACTACTTGCCGAATTTCTGGACCTAATTCATCTTCTATTCCATTTAAATAGTTTTGATAATAAGCATCAATATTTCTTTCTTTTGATAAATCAATCATTAAATTTCGTTTAAACCTTGCCCATTGATTTACGTCATTAAAACGACCTTCATCAAAAGGTACAGGTTCTTGCAAAGCTTTTTCTTGTGACGCCGTCCATCCAGCCCTTCCTTCTACAAACCTACTATATTTTTCTGCTCTTTTTCTTCTCTTTTCGTTTCTTCTCTGATTTAATCGCGCCGTCTCTGATATAGCATAAGTAGAAGTTAAAACATCTTTTATTCTTACAATCTCAAGATTCTTCGGGGACGGGATTTTCTTCATTTGCTTTACTTCCGATCGTAATGCTTTCATGTTTGGATAGTTCTTCATTAGCTCATCCACCGAACGACGTGGTGGTGCATAGCTCTTGCCGAACTGTTTTTCAATCCTTGTAACCGCGGCGTTATAACTTCTTACCGCAGAAGCGGCGAATTGTCGCCGCTTACGGTAAGCCTGTGTTAGTTTTGGCTTCTTTGCCATATTTTAACTCCTATACTAAATTAAATGTGGCATACTTTTTCATTCCAGTTCCTTCCTGGCGGATTTCAATAGTGATCGGTTTGTTTAAAATAACTTCCTCCCCAAAGATCAACTGATAATTTCTTACAGCTCCAGCAAAACCTCTGGATAAGGCGGAATAAGATTTACCGGTTGTGTCAATGATAATTGTTCTTGGTAATACTTCGATTTCCCCTGTCTGCTGTGATTTCATCTCTACTGGGTAAACTAACCATGCCTGCACTTCAATCTGCTGTCCGTAACAATCCGAAATTTTGTAATCCGGATTATTTAACGCATTGAATACATTCATTTTCAATTCTTCAGGTAAGGTCTGCACTGTTTTCTGTACACTTAATTCGTTCATTTTATTTCCTCCTATTTTAAAAAAGAAAAGATTATATATTCAATAAAGAATCTCTCAATTCTTTAATGACACGATTTAAATCTAAAATATCGATTCGCTCTAATTTATCGGTAATATCTATCCAACCTAATTTCACTTGATCACATTCTGTATCCTTTAAATCTAAACATACATCATCAGTAACTAAATTATACCACAAACTATACGATTGATCTCTGTATATTCTATCACGTATTTCAAATAATGCTTCAATTTTCCTCATAGATTCTGCAACACCTCACTGTACATGTTCATTGCGTGTAAATAGATAAATAAGTTATATCCAAAATATAATACACCAAATACTATGATTGCAATGGCTATCCAAAAATATTGTTTTTTCATTTTATTTTTATCCTTTCCTGTAATACTTTAAAAGAAAATTATAATAAACTCAAATACTAACATTACAATTCCTATCCAAAAATATTGACGGTTATTTTTTCTTATATTCATAATATTCTAATGCATCCATTAATACATATTCATTTTCAACTTTTACAATCTTTTTTCCTTCACTATTTGCTTTCTTTGCAAAATATCTGGAAATATATCTTCCTGTTTCTGGATTAATTCCCTTTTTCCTATTCCGCCTTTTTGATTTGCTACTGCGATTTTAATAGCCATAATTGTTTCCTCCTTTAAGTTGAATTGTGTCTGCATATCAGCAGACTGTTTCGGTATGAGGGATTCCTCATATCTGTTATACATAGTATAACATTTGGTGATATATATGTCAACAATTTTAGGGATAGATTAAGAATATATTAAGGGATAAATTTAGGGATATTTCTATAGACACAATATAGGCCTCTACTTGTTTCCATATAAGGAAGCAAAAAAGCCAGGTGAAATATACCCAGCTCTTTGTTTTTAATTGTTGCGACTCGTTGATGCTTCTGCAAGCATCTGTTGAAGTTTAGATACTTTCGAACTCGCTGTTTGATTGACTTCAAGACCAACAAGTTCTATTTGTGGTGTAGCAGACCCGTTGAAATGGTTGTACGAAATCTTTCCGTATAGCGTTAATTCGCATGGCTGTGTAATATCTTTTGCAAGGTCCCACATACCAAAACCAACTGCGGTACTGTAAATAGAGTGTAAACGTACGCCGCCGCCTTTGATTTGACGTTTTATCTCATCTTTATCATAAATGAGATTGAACCCTTCGATTTTGTAAATAAGAGGTTCATTTGCGTTTCCAAACGGTGCGAAACGTTGATCCAATTCAATCGCTTCTTTAATGTCACTATCTTTGATTGCGACATCATACTTATATTCAGTTGTTTCAGTATTGTTGGCTTCTACGGGCATTTTTGAGCAATTCTGCATAGCTGCACGCATATGCTCGAAATTATCCTTTCTTACAGATGCAGCAGCTGCCATTGCATGCCCACCGTATTTTAAAAATTCATCCTGGCATTCATCAAGATGAGCTTTAACATCATAGCCTTCTATAGAACGAAAGGACCCTTTTAAAATTTCCTCTGTTGAATCTGTAAATAGTCCACATGGGCGTTTCATGTGTTCCGTTACTCTACCAACGATATTTCCGATATATCCTTCAAGTTTTTCAAGCTCTATATCATCTAACCTTGGGATGTATTCAATAATAGGATAACCTGCGTCACTTCCTCTGGATTGAATAGCTTCCATTGCTTTTTGCCATCCATATTCGACGGCTAATTTGCGTTTTTCGTTGCATTTGCGCATGACTTCAGCGATCTTTATACAACGATCTCTACTGCCGTTAGCCATTAAAGCAACTGCAAATTGAGACGCTCCATTTTCCATGCGTTCCAAAGCATTGATACAAGGTCCAGCGTTAAAACCGAATTTGTCTTCTGTCCAGTACGAAATGCCTAAGACTTCTCCTAGAATAAGCATTCCTGGAAGCGCTGCTCCTTT
>ENA-UESD01001682-UESD01001682.1-human-gut-metagenome-genome-assembly--contig:-NODE-1682-length-17315-cov-28.332869_pt1 | contig 17315 bp, 14 predicted proteins | sample MGYA00242985_ERZ507986 | MGnify/ENA primary metagenome ERZ507986 (study PRJEB26167, sample SAMN06115408) | human gut metagenome | host: Homo sapiens | place: China:Guangxi | collected 2016-04-06... | reverse complement strand
TAGCAAGGTATGTTTTCAGCCGCTCAAAATATTTTGAGCATCCCGGAAAACGCCTTGCCCTTGCAGGGGGCGGGCTTACCCTCCGAAGTCGGGAAGCCTCTCAAACCTACGGTGTCTGTGCCATGAAGCGGCGGCTTATGCCGTCAAACCGCTAAATCCAAAGTAATATGAGTGAAAAAAAAAGAAACAAAGGCGGGAGAAATCCCAAACTCGATCCGGCGGTGTTCAGATACACCGTCCGTTTCAGCGAGGAGGAACACAACCGTTTCCTCTCCATGTTCGAGAAGTCAGGCGTAAACGCCAAGTCGGTTTTCCTGAAGGCGCACTTCTTCGAGCAACCGTTCAAGGTACTGAAAGTGGATAAAACGCTGGTGGATTACTACACCAAGCTATCTGATTTTCATGCGCAATTCCGCGCAATAGGCACGAACTACAACCAAGTCGTGAAGGAACTGAGGCTGCATTTTTCCGAGAAAAAGGCGATGGCGTTGCTCTACAAACTGGAGCAACAGACCGTCGAACTCGTGAAACTGAGCCGCCAGATTGTGGAACTGTCTAAAGAGATGCAGGAAAAATGGTCGCAAAAATCAGCGTAGGAAACTCGTTGTACGGCGCACTTGCCTACAACGGGGAGAAGATCAACAAGGAGGAAGGGCGGCTGCTGACGACCAACCGCATCTACAATGACGGTACGGGAACGGTGGACATCCGCCGGGCGATGGAGGACTTCCTCGCCCTGATGCCCGTGCGGTCGAAGGTGGAGAAGCCGGTGGTGCATATCTCGCTCAACCCGCATCCCGACGATATGCTGACCGACACCGAGCTTCAGGACATCGCGCGGGAGTATCTGGAGAAGATGGGCTTCGGCAACCAGCCCTATATGGTGTACAAGCATGAGGACATAGACCGCCACCACCTGCATATCGTGACGGTGCGGGTGGACGGGGACGGCAGGAGCATAGACACCCGGAACAACTTTTACCGTAGCAAGCAGATAACCCGCGAGCTGGAACGGAAATACGGGCTGCATGACGCAGAACGGAAAAGCCGCCGTACCGATATGCCGCTGCATAAAGTGGATGTTTCGGCGGGCGATGTGAAGAAACAGGCGGGGAATGTGGTAAAGGAACTTAACCGCCGTTACCGTTTCCAGACGATGGGCGAATACCGCGCCCTCCTTTCCTTATATAATATGACGGTGGAGGAAGCGCGGGGCAACGTGCGCGGACGGGAATATAATGGGCTGGTCTATTCCGTTACGGACGACAGTGGCAACAAGGTCGGCAATCCTTTCAAGTCCTCGCTCTTCGGGAAGTCCGTCGGCTATGATGCCGTACAGAGAAAGTTCGCCCGTTCAAAAACGGAAATCAAGGACAGAAAACTCGCCGACATGACGAAGCGCACCGTCCTTTCCGTACTGCAAGGCACGTATGACAAGGAGAGGTTCATTGCCACACTCAAGGAGAAAGGTATTGACACCGTGCTGCGCTATACGGAGGAAGGACGCATCTACGGGGCCACGTTCATCGACCACCGAACAGGATGCGTGTTGAACGGCTCACGCATGGGCAGGGAACTGTCCGCCAACGCCTTGCAGGAACACTTCACGCTGCCATACGCCGGACAGCCGCCGGTTCCGCTTTCCATTACCACGGAGGGTCAGGAGGAAACGCAAGCTCCGTCCACTTCCGAATACGGAAGGGACTTGGACGGCATGGGCTTGTTCTATCCCGAAGGCCCGGCAGTGGACGCCGAGGAGGAAGCCTTCATCCGGGCGATGCAGCGCAGGAAGAAAAAGAAGAAGCGCAAGGGCTTGGGAATGTAATCAGTCAGACAAAGTATCAACAATCAAAACAATTTCAAGGTATGTCACAACAAGAAGACGATTTGAGGGCATTGGCGAAAATCATGGATTTTCTGCGTGCCGTGAGTATTATTTTAGTGGTCATGAACGTGTACTGGTTCTGCTATGAAGCCATCCGGCTTTGGGGAGTGGACATCGGCGTGGTGGACAGAATCCTGATGAACTTCAACCGCACGGCGGGGCTGTTCCGTTCCATCCTGTACACGAAACTGTTTGCCGTCCTCCTGCTTGCCCTGTCCTGTCTGGGGACAAAGGGCGTGAAGGGTGAGAAAATCACTTGGGGACGAATCTGGACAGCCCTTGCCGTCGGCTTTGTGCTCTTCTTCCTCAACTGGTGGATACTGGCTTTGCCGCTCCCGATAGAAGCGGTGACGGGACTGTATATCCTGACTGTCGGCGCGGGTTATGTCTGCCTGCTGATGGGCGGTCTGTGGATGAGCCGCCTGTTGAAGCATAACCTCATGGACGATGTGTTCAACAACGAGAACGAGAGTTTCATGCAGGAAACACGGCTTATCGAAAGCGAGTATTCGGTCAATCTTCCGACACGGTTTTACTACAAAAAGCGTTGGAACAACGGCTGGATCAATGTCGTGAATCCCTTTAGGGCTTCCATCGTGTTAGGTACGCCGGGCAGTGGAAAATCCTATGCGGTGGTAAATAATTTCATCAAGCAGCAGATAGAAAAAGGCTTCTCGATGTATGTGTACGACTTCAAATTCAGCGACTTGTCCACGATAGCATACAACCATCTGCTGAACCACCCGGAGGGCTACAAGGTGAAGCCGAAGTTCTATGTGATAAACTTCGACGACCCGCGACGTTCGCATCGTTGCAATCCCATCCACCCGGATTTCATGGAGGATATTACGGACGCTTACGAGAGTGCCTATACGATAATGCTCAACCTCAATAAGACGTGGGTGCAAAAGCAGGGCGACTTCTTCGTGGAATCACCTATTATCTTGTTTGCCAGTATTATATGGTATCTCAAAATCTATAAGGGTGGTAAGTATTGCACGTTCCCCCATGCCATTGAATTCCTTAACCGCCGTTACGAGGATATTTTCCCGATTCTGACCTCTTATCCCGAACTGGAAAACTACCTCTCGCCATTCATGGACGCATGGCTCGGAGGAGCTGCGGAGCAGTTGATGGGGCAGATTGCAAGTGCGAAAATTCCGCTCTCGCGCATGATTTCCCCGCAACTCTATTGGGTGATGTCGGACAGCGAGTTTACGTTGGACATCAACAATCCCGAAGAGCCGAAAATCCTGTGCGTGGGCAATAATCCCGACCGCCAGAATATCTATGGGGCGGCTCTCGGTCTGTACAACTCCCGTATCGTGAAGCTCATCAATAAGAAGGGGATGCTGAAGTCGTCGGTCATTATAGATGAACTACCGACGATATATTTCAAGGGGTTGGATAACCTTATCGCCACCGCGCGAAGCAACAAGGTTGCCGTGTGTCTGGGCTTTCAGGATTTCAGCCAGTTGGTGCGCGACTATGGCGATAAAGAAGCCAAAGTCGTGATGAATACAGTCGGCAATATCTTCTCCGGTCAGGTGGTGGGCGAAACCGCCAAGACGCTATCCGAACGGTTCGGAAAGGTGTTGCAGAAACGGCAGTCCATTTCCATCAACCGGCAGGATGTTTCCACCTCCATCAACACGCAGATGGATTCACTCATCCCGCCGAGCAAGATTTCCGGCTTGACGCAGGGTATGTTTGTCGGTTCGGTGTCCGACAACTTCAACGAGCGTATCGAGCAGAAGATTTTCCATTGCGAGATTGTCGTGGATGCCGAGAAGGTGAGGCGCGAGGAGAAAGCCTACAAGAAAATCCCCGTCATTACCGACTTTACGGACGGGGACGGCAACGACCGCATGAAGGAAACGGTTCAGGCGAATTACAGGCGCATCAAGGAGGAAGTGAAGCAGATTGTTCAAGAGGAACTGGAACGTATCGCAAATGATGAAAACTTGAAACACCTGTTGCAGCAGAAATAACAGATTCCTTTATATGTGAAAAAGGGGATGTGTCAAAACACCCAAAATATGAAAATTACCCCTGTCACAGATATCTGTAGCAAGGGTAATTTTGTTAAAAAGAGAGTTTTGACACCCTCTTTTTATTCTCAGATTTGAGATGCTTGTTGATGGTGGTAATGGCAAGCGTCAGCAAATAATTTTTCAGCTCTGTATCGTCTTTAAGCAGTATGCTGTATTCTTCGGCAAACATTCTCAACAGTCTGGTTCTGAGTTTCGACATTTCTTCACCGAAAGGTATCTGTCGGTTTTCTTGCCAATACTCAATCACTACGGAAGATACCAGCCACTTGAACTCGGATTTCATCTCTTTGCCGAGTTTCTTGAAGCGGATTTGTTCGCTAATTGGCGGCTCGTTGTATGGCATTATGTCTGCCGGGTCATAAACGGATATACTGCCGATACCATAATCCATGATTATCGGTAAATCAGTTTTTACATCATTCTTATGTTTCTTCTTTTTAGCCATACCCGTTATTGTTGCAGGAAACCTTTACCTTTATCAGTAAGATAGTATTTCTGTTGCGGACTCTTGGAGCCTACGGGATAAAGTGAAAGGACCAAACCGGAATTTATTGCCGGATGGATATAGTTCTTTAAGAAATTCCTTTTATCTTTCATTCCCGTTTTCTCCATGATTTCTTTAGCAGAGAGAGTGTTGTTCCCAATAGCAGACAACAGTTTTCCTAACTGTGGGGTTACTGTGGGGTTACTATAGGGGTGCTGTGGGGTTGCTGTGGGGTCTTGTCCTACTGTAGTTCTTGTATAATGAAACACAATCCATACAGCATTGCCGTCGGTATGAAACTCCGGATCCGGAATACCGACACGGCGACATTCGTTTACCATAAGGGCTATGCCACGTCCCCAACTCTCCAATACTGCACTTTTGTACAGCACATTGGCTACTATCAGATTTTGTGGTTCGGAATTGTGGCCACCCAACAGTTTCTCAATGGTAATATCAGGCGGAAATGTTCCGCTGTTTTCAATCTCCACGCGGTCATCATAGATAGCAATCCCGACTGAACTGCCGGGGCGATGGTAAACACGATGTGCAAAAGCATTTATGCAACATTCTCTCAATGCCTTATATGGCACATTCAGTTCCTCTTCTCTGTACAAACCTTCAATTTTACCGGAAAGGGACAAATGCTTGAAGAAAAATGCCATTGCAGCATCCAGCAAGTTGAATATATTGCCTGTCACACGCTGATTATCTAAAAATTCATCTTTTGTCGTTCCTTTGAACCGGGCTAAACGGAGCAGACATTGGGGATAATGGTAGAAGTTTCGTCCGAATAGGACAACGGAAGCATTGTTCAGCTTTCCATCATTCAACAAGTCAAATTTTTCAAGGATGGTTCGGACATCCTCCTGCATAGAACCTTCCGGCAAACGTCCGCCTCTGATTCCTCCACGTACTGCGCCCAAGATTGCCGTTTCGTCAAGGTCGGATATTTTCAAGCTGGGATTTTGCATGGAATCCCAAGCATAGGTTCCGCCTCGCTGCATAACCAACAGGTTGTATATACCCTGCGGCATGGCAGATGTAACGCTCTCTATCCGTTGATAAGCCCTCCCCTTATAGGTGAACGGGCGCATATATCGTTGTTCTTCCGCTGATAAAGCTATAACACTTTTGTTCGTTCCCGGAATGTCTGTATAGGATATATCAATGGTCGCAAACGGCTCGATTCGTCTGATGGTTTCCGCAATATCGCGCTTCGTCTTGTCGCTCACTTCCTGACCGATAATCTTTCCCTTGTCGGTTACACCGAACAGCACCGTGCCGCCCGTACCGTTCAAGAAGGCACAAAGAGTTTCAATTCCACGCTCCAACTGCCCGGTAGTTTCTTTGAACTCAACTGTCCCGCCTTCGGCTCCGGCAATCAGTCCGTTCAATATTTCGAGGTTATCTATTTTCATCCGTCATTGATTAATACTTGCAAAGTTAATGATTTTAATCGGCTTTCCGGCAGATAATAGAGTGATTGTAAATGAAGAAGGATAAGAAACCGTATAATCCGGCCGCTTATCCTTTGTTTGGCATTCGTTTATCTCCTCATCCGCTCCAATTCATCGTCATGTCGCATCTTCGCGTTCAGTTTGTCCTGCATCTTTTCAAGGAAGTAGGTGCGACTGTCGCTTTTCCTGCGTTTGATGTCCGTATAGAAGCGGTAGCAGTCTTTGGACTCCACACCGAAAAAGGAATAGAGGACAGGGGCAAGCTCTTTCAGCGAAGCCTTGCCGCCATTGATGCAGCCAGTGGCGTAGAGGGCATAGATTAGCTCTACCAACTCGACGGCATTACCGGTCCATTGCAGGGCTGGGACTGTGGCTTTGGTTTCGGATGTGGATGTTAGTGGTGGCACGGAGGTAATTGCAGAAGCGGATACTATCTTCTGCATCTTTCGGATGAAGGATAACGCCTTGCGGATATACACAGTGACGACATTCTCCTCCGATACCGACAAGTTCTGTGGATGGTGCTGTAATTCGATTTCGGCAAAAGCCAACGCCACAATAATATGCTTGGCATCATTGCCGCCGTAGCACAGGTTTATTACTTCCTGCACGAATCCGCCGTATGCCGTTTCCGTGCTACCGTTGTCTTTTCCGTTTATCATGGCGAAAAACTGTGTTTCCGCCAGTATGAGATGGTTCATTATCTTTTCTGTTTTGAGGGTTTACACTTGTTTATCAGTGTGCGCACACTGATATATGGTGCAAATCATAGCCCTAAACACGAGAAAAGATTGTGAGAAAATTGTACTACATTGTTTTTCAGAAAGATAAAATTCAAAAATAATTTTATCCTTGATTGCATCCCTTGTGAAATGTGTTCAGATTCTGAACATGTGTTCACTTTCTGAGCACGGAAATCCCGCCAAGATGTTCATAATCTGAACATTTTATGCCCGTGGCTCTTTATGATAGGTAAGCCGGATTACTCCGTCCCTATAAGTTTTGTTCTCCATAAGCCGCCAGTCATTCATAGGTAGTGCTGACTTGAAAAAATGCGCTCCGTTTCCGTCGATGGTTGGAACAACGTATAGTATGATTTCATCTATCACGTTCATCCGTAACAGTCCGTTGGCATATTCGGTATTCCCGGCAGTTACTTCCAACAAATGGCAAATGCTTCCACCTTCCTCCCTCCATTCTTGAAGCACGGATACCGAATAGTCGGATGTCAGCTTATACAGGGCATTGGCACGTATTTCATCCATACCGTAATCTTCGGTTTGAAGCAACCGCTTCCGGGGATGCAGTTTCATCGGACAGCCATCTATTGAGATAACGGCAAGTAATTGTATTTTCGCCATAACGTATTTTCTTTCCTTTTTGGCGAGGCAAAAAAGTAGCGTGCAATTCACACTACTTTCAAGCGATGGCTCTGGTAAAGCCTTTACGGAGAGTACGTGAATGCACGCTATGCGTAAGCATAGCATAAGCATCACGCAATCGTCTCCGTAGTTTCAATTTACCAGATTTTCGCTCGAAACGCCTTGCGGTCTTATGTCTATATCATCGGCGAAAAGTTACCCAATCGCCTGCTATTTTCTGAAATACAATTGCAAAGTTAATCAATTATTGCCATTTACAGCCATACTCCGGTCAGTTTTCTTCATTCAATCCATACTCTACCAATTTATTATACAGCGTTGTCCTGCCGATACCCAGTATCTTTGCAGCCATTTTCTTGTTACCGGCTGCTTGTTTCAAAGCACGCAGGATACGTCCTCTTTCTTCATCCCCGCTCTTCAATGTAAAACAAGCGGAAGTAGCGGACGGTTCATTGTCAAGTTCCAAATCGGCTTCGGTTATCATATCGCCTTCTGATTGCAGGACTGCCGTCTGTATCTTCTGTTTCAACTCGCGCACGTTGCCCGGCCACGCATGGGCGAGCAGGGCATTACGGGCAGATGCGGCAAACCCTTTTACTTCACGTTCCAACTCACGGTTTGCCATTTCACGGAAGAACTCGGCCAATGGCATGATGTCTTCCGGGCAGTCGCGCAAGGGCGGCATGGTTATCACATACTCCTGCAAGCGATAGAGCAAATCCTGCCGGAACCGCTTTTCCGTTACGGCTTTCTGCAAATCCTCGTTGGTTGCAGCCACTATCCTCACGTTGGCTGTTTTGTCCTCCTTTGCACCGACGGGACGGTAACGGCGTTCCTGTATGGCGCGGAGCAGCATCTGTTGCATCTCCATTGTTAGGTTGCCCACTTCGTCAAGGAACAGCGTGCCGCCATCCGCTTCCAGAAAATACCCCGTCTTGTTTGCTTCGGCACCAGTAAACGCGCCCTTGACGTGTCCGAAGAAGGCGGATTGTATCAATGACGGGGACAAGGCTCCGCAGTCCACTGCCACAAAAGGTTTATCGGCAAGTTTGCTTTGTTGGTGTATATGTTGTGCGATATGTTCCTTGCCCGTACCGTTCTCGCCCAGTATCAGCACGCTCATCCGGGTGGTGGCTACAAGGCGCACACGTTTCTTGATTTTCTGATAGGCTTCGCCCTGCCGGACGAATATCGGAATGTTCCATTGTAGTCGCTTTTCATGTTCTTTTTGCAGGGTGCGGATAAGCGGTATCAGTTTATCCTCCAACAACTGTTTCTGTATGTAATCCTTTGAGCCGAGCTTCATACTTTCCACTGCCGTATGCACCTCCCCGTAATTGGTCATAACGATAAACACCTGCTGTTTGTCGTTGGCACGCATCCACCGTAACAACTCTATGCTTTCACCGTCGGGGAGGCGTAGGTCGGCAACGACAATATCATCCACCTCTGACTTTGCCAATAGTTTCTTGGCAGTGGCAAGATTATATGCCGACATAGTATCGAAGCTGTCTTTCTTCAGCAGGTTGCAGACATAATCGTTATAGACGGGGTTGTCCTCAATCACAAATACTTTCATCCGACAACCTCCTTTCCTTTTGCGCAAGTTCTATGATAACTGTTCCCATACGAAGCATGGCATCCACGCATTTCCGCAATTCCATTTCGGAACATTCAGATTCTTGATGCAGCAGTTCATACAGGTTCCACAAGGGTTTGTCAGCACGGATAACAGCCCATGAACTTCGCTGACGGTGCATCCATTCGTCCAACGCCTTGCGGTCATTCCTCTCCATGATTTCCCGGACAGCCTGCATATCCTTTTCTGTTTCGGTTATCAAACGGTCGAGCATCGCCCGTTTGTCACCATATGCAAGCAGAGAGGACAAGTCGGGAAGTTCATCCTTGTCCGTACTTGTCAAAAGGCATTTGTCTGATACAGCAACCAGTTCGGAAATGGAAAATGGCTTGAACAGGCAGGCGGTAAATCCATTTTCTAACAGCTCCTCTTCGCTGCAACTGCCGGAGGCGGTCGCCACGACAATGGGAATCTCTTTCGAGTTGCTGACACTTGACGAGCGTAACAACTCCAACACCTCATAGCCGTTAATCTCCGGCATCTTCATATCGGTTATCATGAGGTCGTATGTGTGCTGCCGCATGGCTTCCATTGCATCGCCAATAGTGGTGAACGTGTCGCAATGCACACCTATACCAGCATACATTTCCTTTGTCATGGATAATACCATCGGATTGTCGTCCAATACGATGACAGAATAAGGTCTTTCTATATGAGCCAGACTTTCTGCGGCTGTCTGTTCTTCAATACCAATATCGGCAGTGTTCATTGGCAACTCCACAGTAAAACGACTGCCTTCTCCTTTTTCGCTTTCCAAGCGTATAGTGCCGCCAAGCATCCCGACTATCTGTTTCACAATGCTTAACCCCAATCCGAAACCGTCTTGCGTGGCGGCGTTGGAAAGCCGCTCGAACGCTCCGAACACTCGCTGTTGTTCTTCCGCACTCATGCCGGTTCCGGTGTCCTCTACTACAAGGGTCAGCCTATTGCCGTCATAGCTTATGACAAGTGAAACGCTTCCGGCATTCGTGAACTTGACGGCATTGCCCAGCAGGTTGTCGCATATCTGTATGATGCGCTCCTTGTCGCCATTCAGGATAATACCCTCCGGGCACTCGATGGTAAGTTTAAGATCTTTTGCTTCTGCTTGTTGCGTAAACTCCGTTTGCAACAGCTCCGCGATGTTTTCCAAACGAAACGGACGGACATTCGCCTGTTCCTTGCCGCTGTCCAAGCGGAAGAAGTCAAGCAGGGAGTTGAGCATGTCGGTCATTCTCTTGGAGGCTTGCAGGATATTGTCCGCATAACCGCTTATCTTTTCTTCTTCGTTGTCCTGCATCAGTTCCGCATATCCATGTATGGCAGTCAGTGGTGTGCGTAGCTCGTGGGTGATGGTGTGCATCGCTTTCTTGCGTGAGGCTATCAACGATTCGTTTTGTTTTACTGACTTTTGCAGTTGCCCGATTAAATCTGTTGTCTTACGTTTGTACTGCTTGATGCGGGTGGCATAGCGGTGAATGATGATGTATGAAATAATGAGCAACAGCAGCATGACACCCGTTATGATACCTACCTGCAAGAACGACTTTTCACGCATAGCGGATATTTCCGCCTCACGTTCCTGCAAGTCAGCCTGCACCTTGTGGTCCATCTGCTGGATAAGGGTTTGCAGTTGGCGGTTCAGTTCCGCATTGCGGCTGGCAAGGCTGTCGGCATATTCCGACAGACGATGGCTTTGGGCACGTTGTTGCGCTATCATATCACGGTTCAGTGTGTAGAGCATCGTGGTGGTCGTCGTCGGAGGTGCTTCCTGTTTCTTGCCGAACAACCCGAGAAAACCTTTCCTCCTCTGTTTCTTCGGCTCTTCCTGCCTGCTCGTTTGCACTATCACCGGCACCTGCTTGGCTATCCGGCGGTTGATGTCCGCCTGTTGTTCCAGAGCCTCCATGATGGCGCACAGCCGCTTTTCCTTGTCCTCCAGCAAGTGGCGCACGCTGTCTATGCGCACCGATTCGTAATGGCTCTTGAAGCGGCAAAGCATACTATCCACCGTCATCCGTTGCCGCCGGTATGCCGCCACATCCTTATCGTCCCATTCCAGCACCGACTCGCCCAAAAGAGACAACTCCACCACACCCACATACGCATCGTGTGTTTCCTTGCGGAAGCGGTTGATTTCACGGTTCTCCCGTTCCAGCAACTCCAAGTCGCGCCATTCTCCGAGCCACGTGCAGATGATGCCGCCCACCAGCAGGACTATCAACAGATAGCCTGCGGCAAGCAGCTTGCGGAAATGCTTGGTAGTGGTAACGAATTGTTCGCTCATTTGCTGTTTGTGTAAATACCGTTATTTAAAATACGCATATAGGTCGTGGAACTTCGCAGGTTCATGGATGAGAATGGCGGCCATGCTGCCTATGACCGCCACCAGAATTATATATCCGAATAGAATTCTACTCCTCAATGAAACAACCATTCTTCCCTTATTTACAATTGTTATAATTATTAAGGCATCTGACCACCGGCGATAGGTGGAATTTCTGTTAGTATGGGATTTCTCGGGATTGAGTTAAAAATTCTTTGGCCACGTATGGCTTGACTTGGAGGAGCGTTTTCATTTACATCAAGCCGATAACATCTATCGTTAAATGTTATAATTCCCCAAATACCAATGGTTCCTGGGATTCTCGCCAATCCTTCAGTAGGTTTAAAAAGAACAACATTATCTATTATTAGATTTTTAACCGCCCGATTCCATAATGTTTTAATACTATTGTTAGGCGTTGGAATATGAGCAACATACCTAATGCCATTGTGCCTAAAACTGGCCATATAACACCCCGAAAAACCTGAACTTAAAGTATCTATGCCATTTGAAGCAACGACTGCTATTCTATCCGCAATATATATGACACAGGCATAGTCTAATCTAAGAAAACGATAGTTACGGGTATATCCTTTTATTTGAAATGTCAATTTACTTTGCGTGACAATCGGAGAACTCAAACTTATATTATAAATATTTTGATAATGAAACCGTGCAATATTTGTCATTACTGCTTGACTGTTTGGCAATCTTAATGCTTGAATCAAATTCATATATTTACTTACTGTTACTTTCGTTTGTTATAGGCTCGATACATGATGCCATTATATCCATCAGTTTAGATAGACCTTCGGTCTGCGGCTGCTGACTGGCTGTCACATGTATCTGGTATTTTGCCGTTTGGTTGGTCATGCGGGTGTTCTCGCGGGCGGTCGTGACTTTGCCGCTGATTTCCGCATTTATAAACCAATGTTTTGCAGAAGCTTTTGTCTCTACTTCTGCGTTGGTAGTGCTTTTTACGTTTGATGTATCGGTAACCTCCATCTGGAAATCGACATCCACGCGATCTATGAGCAGGGAAGGAATAGGCACCAATCCTATAAACGGAGCCTTGACACTTTGTGACATTGTTGTCATTTTTCCATCCTGCTGTATCGGTCTTTCGACATCGAATTCCAATATACGCGCTTTATTGCCGCTTTTACCATCAAATGCAATTTGCTGGTAGAAATTCCATGCTGTCGCTGCCAATTCCTGTTGTGCTTCGGCTGCTGCAATAAGTGGAGCTGCAATAAGTTCCCGCATGGGAAGCCCCTTGAATTTGTCAGTCACGTTTGAATCTGCTTTAAGAACCGGAGAAGTTTCTCTGTTTTGAGTCTCTTCCAATGCAGCGGAGATAATTTCTTTCGCCTGTCCGCTTACATTTTCATTCAAGTTTTCCGCATTTTCTTGTTGCCCTTGGTTTAATATTTCTTCTGCCATAACATTTGAATTTTAAAATTGTTAGATGTTTTTTACAAAATCGTCAATAATTCGGGAAATGCTCTCCGGAGTCTCCTGAACCTTAAAATTGACGCAAACCTCCATGACATCATCCGCATCCGGTTTTATGTTGCTCATCTGCATCTGGAGATTGGCTCTTTGTGGGCTGGATAACAATAAGTTGTTTTCTGGAATCTGTGATTCCACGCTTCCGACCTTCGCCTTGAACTTTATCTGCACATTATCCATCGCAAGATAATGATGGGATATCAAGGCTATAAGTGGAATATCAATAGTCTTGTCTCCAACCATGATTTTTTTCGATTGGAACGTATTTGCGTTATTTGCATTTGTTCCTTCAAAAAGTCTGGTCAGATTTTGTATCTGATGATTCTGCAATGTATCTTGTGCACAGTTTACGGCGTATTGCAAACCATTCATAATATCAGAGAATGAATTGGTTTGAACACTGTCCGGCTCATCGTCATTATTTTTCTTGCCTCTGTGAAAAAGTCCCATGTTTTTTATTTAATTACTTGATTTGTTGTCTTTAATGAGCACCAATCTTGACAATGTCCGGCTTACAGCTTCCATATTTACACTGGAGTCTATATTATTATTGACAATGCCTTGATGCCAAAACCAATATGGTGGATTCTCCGTGTGTTCCATCACGTCCTCCTTTCTTTATTGGGGTTATACTTCGGTTCTTTCCGTTGCGGGCAGAACTTTTTCCGCCCGCAACGGCTTACTGCTTCCTCAAGGTAGGCAATGCTCCGTTAAGTTCGTAACGCCACTCTGAGCCTGCGTTCTGCAAGGCGGTGTTCATGGCATCAACGGCGTTCTTCCAGGTAACGCCAGTGCCGTCCACCTTCGTGGCTTCGGTGCTTTTCTTATTGTAGCCGATACCTTGTTCATGATTGTTCTTCCAATAGCAGGCGGTCATCACGTTGGCGTAGTTATTTCCCAAAAAACCGCCGATATGTACATAGCCAGTGCTACTACCCGTACTGGTTACGTTGCCCGTGGCATAGCAGGCAAGGAGGCTGCTTCCTGCGTTCATTCCCACCAGACCGCCGCCAGCGATATTCTTTTTGGGGTCCATTTCTATGATCACGTTGCCTGTGGCATAGCAAGCGGTCAGGGTGGCACTCGAATTCGTCTGACCTGCCACGCCGCCGACATCGACCGTTCCCTTCACTGTGGCAGAGGAACTGCATCCGGTGATGGAACCGCCTATTTGAGCACCCACCACACCGCCGACATACACCGTGCCGCTGACGCTGCCCGACACCGAGCAGTTTTCAATGGTGCCCCAGCTATATCCTACCACGCCGCCAATACTGCCGCCATATATTTGATTGCTTGTTATCTGTACGCCCTCCATCACCACGTTCTTCACCGTACCAGCTCTATTGAGCCAGCCGAACAGACCCGCATATTCGTCATTTGTCGTAAAGGTCAGCCCCGTAATGGTATGGCCGCCACCGTCGAAGGTGCCTTTGTATGAGTTATCGAAGCCTGTGCCTATCGGCGTCCAGCCTTTGCCTGTGAGGTCAATGTCAGTGTCGAGGGTAATGTTAATGTTGCTCTTACCTCCGTTCACTAATTCGGCTATATTCATCAGGCCGTCGGCGGAGGTCACGGTGTAGCTGCCGTCGTCCTCTATGATATAGCCTTTTGCCGCAGCGAGGGAGATGGTGTAGGTATATTCACCGCCCGCCTGCCAGTTGGTAGCATTCTTCATCTTATAAACGAAGGTCTTGCCGTTAGTGAAGGTGCAGGTAATAAAGGTCGTGCCAGCTGCCACACTTTGCGGGGCTACGAGGGCGATGTAGGTGTTGCTACCCTTGTCATACGGGACGATTTCGGCCGGGTTACCGCCCTCGGTGGAGAGACCCGTCAGCTGCACGGATGCCAGCCCCTCGGTGTAGTCCGTCAAAACGATGGTTACCCGCGCCGTGCGGTGGGTGAAGCGAAGCGTGGGGCTACCGTAAGTCACCGTCTGTCCGTCGGCTACGATGAGGTCACTGCCCTCAAAGTCCTTCTGGGCACTTTGGTTGGCTTTTACCTTCACCGCAGGTGGAGTTGTCTCGCCCTCGGTGTAGGGCCACCACGCTGTGACGGTGATGTCTTTGTGGATGGTCCAGTAGTACGGGTCGGTGGAGGTCAGCGTGGCGCTGGTGGGGTCGGCGGTGGAGGGCGTCACGTCGTATGCCTTCACCGTGCCGTCCATCATGACTGCCACGCTCTGCACACCCTCCCAATTGCCGTCCACCGGGGCACGGGTACCGGCGGTGGCTGTCGCGACGGAATTCAGCCTCGTGGCGGTGAAGACGATGGGTGTGCCTTCCGCCCCTTCTGGCAGAAAGCCTGCTTCGTCCTGCGTGCAGGCGCCCAATAAGAGGGCGAGCGCTGCAAGTGCAAAAAATCTTATCCTCATAATATATCTGTTATTTTATTACTCTGGTTCTTTCCGTTGCGGGCAGAACTTTTTCCGCCCGCAACAGCTTACTGCTTCCTCAAGGTAGGCAATGCTCCTTTAAGTTCGTAACGCCACTCTGAGCCTTTGTTCTGCAAGGCGGTGTTCATGGCATCAACGGCGTTCTGCCAGGTTACGCTGGTGCCGTCCACCTCTGTGACTTTGGTGCTTCTCCTATTGTAGCCGAAACCTTGTTCATGATTGTTCTTCCAATAGCAGGCGGTCACGGTAGTGTAGTTATCTCCCAAAAAGCCGCCGATATGTGCATAGCCAGTGCTACTACCCGTACTGGTTACGTTGCCCGTGGCATAGCAGGAAAGGAGGCTTATTCCGTCGTTGAATCCTACCAGACCGCCGCCAGAGATATTCTGTGTGGGGGCTATTTCTATGATCACGTTGCCTGTGGCATAGCAAGCGGTCAAGGTGGCACCAAAATTCGTCCAACCTGCCACGCCGCCGACATAGAGCGTTCCCTTCACTGTGGCAGAGGAACTGCATCCGGTGATGGAACCGTCCCTTTGAACACCCACCACACCGCCGACGCTCACCGTGGCGCTAACGCTGCCCGACACCGAGCAGTTTTCAATGGTGCCCCAGCTATATCCTACCACGCCGCCGGCATAACCCGACCTGTGATTGCATGTTATCTGTATGCCATCCATCACCACATTCTTCACCGTACCGGCGGCATTATTGAAATTACTGAGATAGCCGAACAGACCCGCATATTCGTCATTTGTCGTAACGGTCAGCCTCGTGATGGTATGGCCGCCGCCGTCGAAGGTGCCGGTGTATGAGTTGTCGTAGTCTGTGCCTATCGGCGTCCAGTCTTTGCCTGTGAGGTCAATGTTTTTGTCGAGGGTAATGTTTATGTCGGTCTTACCTCCGTTCACTAATTCGGCTACATTCATCAGGCCGTCGGCGTTATAGACCGTGTAGGTATTGGTGTTGCTGTCGTAGATGTAGCCCAAATCCTTGGCCTCGCCGCTCTCGCCGCCGCCGTCAACCCAGCTGCCGATGGTGCAACCCTCTAACGTCAAGCCGGTGGTGTTCACCTTGACGGTGTATTTATAGCGGCTGCCCGCTGCCAGCACGACGTTGTTCTGCGGACGGAAGTAGAAGGTGCCGCCGCCGAGTTCCACCTTAACGAACGGCTTGCCTGCCGCAACGGTCTGCGGGGCGGTCAGTGCCTCGTAGATGTTGCCGCTTGCGTTGTAGGTCTTGATGGCGGTCGGGTTACCGTTATCGGCGGACAGGCTCACGAGGCTCACCGTGGCACCGGCGACGCTCGTGAATCCCGTGCCGGACTTCAGTTCGATTGTCACGCGTGCCGTGCGGTGGGTAAATTCAAGAGTCGGGTTGTTAAATTCCACCTTCCGGTTCTCAGCAGAGATGAAGTCGCTGTTCTGGAAGTCAGCCAATTTGCTTTGGTCTTCGGCCACCTTCACGGCAGGCATCTGTGTGATGTCGGCATTGTCGAAGGGCCACCATGCCGATACGGTAATCGGGTCGCGGCTGGTCCAGTAGTGCGGGTCGTTCTCACGTGAAAGCGTGGCACTCTTGAAATCGGTAGAAGCCGTTACGGTGTATTCCTTTACCGCATCGCCCATCTTGAGTGCCACGGAAGTGACGCCCTGCCAGTCGCCGTCCACGGAGGCACGGGTGGAAGGGGCTGCCAGCGGCGTTGCTTCTACAGACAGTCCGGTGGCACGGATGAATACAGGGTATTCACCTTCGGGCAGACGGTTATCGCCAGCAAGTTCGTCCTGCGTGCAGGCGGCGAGGGCGAACAGCAGTGCGGTGGCTGCGGGGATAAATAATCTATGTCTCATAAGTCTTTATTCTAATCGATTAATTATTAACATCCTACAGGTCAGCACCCACATCTCCACCGTCTATATCGTTCCACTTTGCAATGGTGGCTTCGCTGACTTCAAGGACTTTGTTGCGTACCTTGACGGTATAGGTATAGTTGTTGCCCGCCAGCAGTGCGCCATCTGGCATGGTGAGTGTGGCATGATATTCCTGACCTTTGTAATTCACAACCAACGGCAGGGATGCAACTGTCTGCGGGAAGAGGATGATCGATGACGTGAGATAGCCATCTGCCAGATTCATGGTCAGTTCTCCGGTCTGTGCCCCGTTGTCTGCGGTGGCAATACCGTCGGCCGTGTTGAACGT
>ENA-UESD01001679-UESD01001679.1-human-gut-metagenome-genome-assembly--contig:-NODE-1679-length-17336-cov-4.108002_pt1 | contig 17336 bp, 9 predicted proteins | sample MGYA00242985_ERZ507986 | MGnify/ENA primary metagenome ERZ507986 (study PRJEB26167, sample SAMN06115408) | human gut metagenome | host: Homo sapiens | place: China:Guangxi | collected 2016-04-06... | reverse complement strand
GTTAATTTAACCTAACACGGGAGCACCGGCGTTATGCATTTTCTCAAACTGCATTGCCTTGTATTATAAGAAAATACCGCTCAGAAAGCCTTTCTGGGGCTATTTTCAACTTTTGATAAGAAAAAGTCGCTTTTTTCTTGCTAATTAAAAAAATCATGTTGATATTTGCGAACAGAAAAGATTCCCGTTACCTACAAAGTAACGGATGTCCGGCATAGTATTCGCCAGGAAGCAGATTTGTCGTAAACTCCTAATTCCAAGCATGATATCCATCAAAGACATACGAGAGTATGCCCCTGTTCATTTCTTGTATTTGTTTGTCCGAATGTTTTTTGAAGTAAGTTTCGGTTACCTTGACCGAGGAATGTCCCATGGCATTGCTGATGAGCTCCTGCTGATAGCTCCTGAAATTGGCAATGGTAGCCCAACTGTGGCGGGCACTGTAGCTGCTCAGCCCTTCCACCCCACTCATATCCCGTGCCAGCCTGCCAAGGCAATAATTGAAGTGGCGCAACGCATTTTGGTACTGGCGGTATTCGTTATTGCCCGGACGGCTGATAAACGGGAAAAGGTAGGGTGATGACTCATCGGGGTTCTTCAGACGCCGGATAAGCTCCATAGCTTCGGGCTCGACGCGCACCGTGAGCCATGCCCCCGTCTTGCGGCGGCGATAGGCAATGACATTGCCATGCATGTCGCAACGGCGCATATAGGCGATGTCCACAAACGGGATGCCGCGAAGCATGAACAGCAGCAGGAAAAGGCAACGCGCCGACTCCAGGGATTCATCATCGACGGGAGCGCTGAGCCTGCGAAAGGTCTCTTCGCCCACCGCGCGCTTCACCGTCACCTTGGTGCCGGTATATACACCTTTGAAAAGCCGCGAACGATAGGGCGCAACACCGTCGTCCACCGCGCGGAAGTAAATGGCACGGAGCATGCGCATGTAGGTGGAGACGGTGTTCCACTGCAACCGGCTGTCCAGCAGATGGTCTTGAAAGCTCTTCAACCAGGCAGGAGTCAAGTCCTTGAAATCCAGAGTCTCCTCTCCTTCAAATTCCATGACGCGTCGCAAAGTGCTCTGATACACATGGGCGGTGCCCATACGCCGTTCCTCCTTCAGTTGGGAAACGACGGATGCCATGTAGGCAAAAAGATTGTTTTGATTCATAATCTCTCGATTTTAAAATATGAGTAATCGGTTCAAGAGGATAAAACAAATATCCGACTACAATTTATTGCTTTCGAGGAGAGATTATACTGTTTTTACGGATTTTTATTCATTGGGGGACTGTTCAGAACTCAACAATCGTCCATAACGGTAATACACTGACAATCAGAGAAAAGTTTTGCCAACCCCTTGCCACACCTTTGGCAAACTTTTGCCAATGCGGTGGCAAAACCCTGCCAATTAAGAGACAAAAAGACACTATAACTTCGACAATACCTCCGGCAAAGCAGCCAATAAATAAAATGGTAAGTTCACCAGCCGGAAGCTTTTACCTTCTATGGTCTGCACCTTATCTATCGAAAAGTTTCCTATAAGGATTATCTGCCCACTTGCGCAAGTCTTTCATTATACTTCGTTCAAACATCTGTATTTTAGCTTACAACATATCAGCAAAGAGAAGCATTTGTTTCATTGCAGAGGTATTCTCCTCTTCAGTGTTCGAAAACTTATATCTGCTATCGCTTAGACGCGGATGACGCGGATTGAAATATGAAAACTCCGCGTCATCCGCGTCTAAAAAATAATCACAAAGAACGCAAATACAGAGCTTTCCGGCAGACTCTCCCACTATACACAAAAAGGCTGCCTCACGATGCAACGTGAAACAGCCTTTCCTTATAGTAAAGTATTCAAGTTCTTCTTAGAACAGCTTCGCAGGATACTCGCCCGCATCCACCAAAGCCTGAATCTTGTCGACTACACTCTGACGGTCTTCGGGATAAGTCACACCGAACCACTTGCTGGTTGTATCGAGCACTTCGCAGGTAGCAGTGCCATTGTTAATCAGCTTATCCACCATCAGCGGGATGAAGAATTCGCTTTTCAGATTCTCCATATTCTTCGGGTCGCTCAGGAAGCTCTTGAAAAACTCTGCACTGTAAGCAAAGTAATCGGGAGTAAAGCCCCAGAAGTTCATGCTGACCGGAGTCGTCTCGGGAGTGGCAGTCCATTCACCGTTATCATCGATGTACTTCACCTCGCCGTCCATACGCTGAATCTTGGTACGCTCTACTACAGAAGTCAACAAGTTGTTTGCATCCGTTCCGCACAAACCACGGGATACGGTACCGCTCTCGCTCAACGTATTGCCGATGCGGAAGCCTACCATGGAATATACGTTTTTGGAGCCTTCGGGAAGGGCTGCAAGAAATTTGCCCATTACCTGGAAGGAGTCACGACCGTAGAAATCGTCGCAGTTGATAACAGCAAACGGTTCCTTTATTACATCGGCACCCATCATTACAGCATGGTTGGTTCCCCAAGGTTTGGTACGGCCTTCGGGGCAGGTGAAGCCTTCGGGAAGGTCATCGATGGACTGGAATACCAGTTCGCAGGGGATATGGCCTTCGTATTTGGAAATAATCTTGTCGCGGAAATCCTGCTCAAAATCTTTACGAATTACGAAAACGAGCTTTCCAAAACCGGCATTGATGGCATCGTAAATAGAATAATCCATGATAGTTTCGCCATTCGGGCCTAGTCCGTCCAATTGTTTCAAGCCACCATAACGGCTGCCCATACCGGCTGCCAATAAGAATAAAGTTGGTTTCATATTAGTTATTATTTAAAAAGGTTAGTGTATCACAGTTGATAACGGTTGCAAATGTACAAAAATTTATGGCTGACAGAAGGGAGTTTTAGTTCATTCTTTACCACTATCCGTTCAAAAACGTACATTTAGAACGGATAACCGATGGCAAAATGCAGTGCCATACTATCCTTGAACTTAGGAATATTGTAATATCCCGACTTTCCGGTATCATACGGGTCGTGAAGCCCGATACCCAAATCCAGACGGAAAACAAGGAAGTCCAGGTCATAGCGTAAGCCGAATCCCGTACCCAAAGCAATCTGTTTCGGGAAATTCTTCAAGGTGAACTCACCGTTCGGGCGATTTTCGTCCTTACGCATCAGCCATACATTGCCGGCATCCAGAAACACCGCTCCATGCAAGTCGGCAATCATACGGAAGCGATACTCGATATTGGCTTCTATGCGAATATCACCCACGTGGTTGATATAGGTATATTTCCTATCCGTCTCGGGAGGATAGCCGCCCGGACCTATACTGCGTGCAGAAAAGGCGCGCACACTGTTGGCACCGCCGATATAGAACTGTTCCGTATAAGGTGCGGTCGTAGCGTTGCCATACGACCATATCACCCCTCCGGCAATACGCGAGGCTATCATTTGGTTCTTGTCTATCCGGTAATGGTACCTGAATTCCGAGTTCAGCTTCAGGAACTGTGCAAAAGGTACCCCGAAAAGCTTCTTTCCTTCCTCACTGAACGGCTTGCCGAAAATACGGTAGACGGCAGAAGTCAGGTTACCGGCCGACGCAACGGTGGTCTGCCACCAGATGGGGTTACGCTTGCCGCGCACGGAAGCGTTGTCATAAGTATAGGTGTACTCCATGGCAGGAATGAACTGGTCGCGCAAACTAACGTAGAGTGCCGGATTCTCGGCACGCAACGTATCGAAAGCGGCAGTAGGATTACGCAGCACATTGAATGTCAAACGGAAAGGAGTTATACTGTGCCTGGAAGTCGATTTGGGCTGGAAGTCATAAGTGACATTACCGCCAAAAGCCAGCAGCTTATAATACTTGGCACGGTTCATCTGGTCGGCATATAAACGGAAAGTCGTTGTAGCCGGGAAGTCATACTCACGGTCGCCCATCCTAGGAAACACCACGCGCGGAAAGATAAGCGAAGTGGAGATACCCAGTTCATAACTGTTCATCAAGGAAGAACTTGCCTTGCCCGTCTGCCATTCGTACGAACCGTTCAACTTCACATTCCAGCTTTCACCGCCACCGAAGACATTGTTCTTCGTCACCGTAAAAGCGGCACCCGGTCCCGTCTGGTTATTGCTCTTCATGGTGACATTAAAATCCAACTCCGCATCGTAGGGTTTATCGAGCGCGGCAATGACCCTCACATCCAATGTATCAGACACAAACGCCGTATCACGCGGTATATACTGCATCTCCGCATAACGGAAAATACCGACGCTTGCCAGACGCTCCTGAATACGGGTCTGACGGTACAAACTATACAAACTCTGCATAGAACGCTGGCGGGCAATACCTGCGCTGTCCTGTATCTGACGTTTCCGCCGATAACCTTGATAGTTCAACCAACGGTAAAGCATGTTGGGACGTACCGGAGGTTTGTTGTAGTAATGTATGGTCAAGCCTTTGTAATCCATGCTGTCATTGGGTTCCTGCCCCTGCTTTCCAAGAAGATAGACGGATTTACGCCCCACACGGAACTGCTTCTCGGCTACCTTTGGCATACCGGGAACGGGAATCAAGCGCATCTGGACATGCCCATTGGGAACCATCATGGTATCGGCCTGATAGGTTAGGTAGTCGGGACGGAAATAATAACAGCCCACATTACGCAGCAGGGTACTGATACGGGTACGCTCCCCATCCAAATCAGCCACATTGAATTGTTCTCCCGAACTGATAAGGGAACGTCGGCGTCCCAGCTCCATAATGCGAGTGGTACGCTCGCTGAAACCACGATAATATACCGTATCTATAAAGTAGGGGTTACGCATGTTCACCGTATATTGCAACTTTGCCTTCAGCGAGTCCTTCGGGTCGATAAATGTCTTGTAGCTGACGCTTCCGTTGAAATAGCCATAATCGCGCAGCAAGTTAACCGCCGCCTTCTGGCGTATATCGGGATTCACCGTAGACATAAGCACCGGAGTGGCGGCAAATTTATTGAATATCCACTTTCCGAATCCCTTCTCATACTTCTGGAAACCATTGTAAATCCACAGTCCGAAAGGAAAGGGATAGCGGATAGTAGAGCTTCCCAGCAACGAATTGTTCGGTGCCGTAGCAAGGGCGGCTTCCACCTCTTCCATAGCAATCTCACCAACAGACGTTTCACTGCGGTTCAATACAATCATCGGCTTTTGGCCGGTATAGAGTATCTCCCCCTCGGGCAAGTGCTTCGTGGTGGAGCAACCTGCCAGAAATATCAATCCTGCAATATATAATATCAGTCGTTTCATATCACATTCCTACTTTTTCATATCGCTATTTTCAGCCTCCGGTTTTATCTTTTTCTTCCTGAAGATGAAGAGTTCACTCAATCGGTCCATCTTCCGGCGCAGCACAAGGCCGACACCCGTTTCGGTTATCTCACCGTCGAGTATGCTTTCGTAGTTTTTATTATGGAATACACGGACATATCGAGTACCCGACGCATCAAGACGGTATTCCAGCGATATATTGTCAATGAATGATTCCGCATCGTTCGTGGCATTGGCCCCGGTGGACACTTTTCCACCGATGACTATCTGTACGCGGTCGTTGAAGAAACGCTGGGAATAACGAAAACTGAAGTCTTTCTGCGTGTCACCCGTTTCAGCAGAGGTACGGTCTTCCACACCTACACTGATATTGGCCCCTTTTATACCTCCCGCCAAGGAGTTTATCTGGCTCTGAAGCACTGAGTTCAAGGCGGCTCCCATTGACAAACCTCCTCCTTTGGCACCACTGTTCAGGTAAATACCCGTGGCAAGCATGGCAATGGCCTGCTTGCTACGCTCTTCTGCACCCATTGCCTGCAGCTCATTCTCTACTGCGGCATCTTCGGGCGCCGAAATATCGAATATCAAATCGGGAGCGTCAAGCCTGTTCTTGATGGAAATGGAAACATCGAAGTTCACCATGCGCGAACCGTCCCCGTCACCATCGGCCACAGAAGCACGCATACGTTCCGTAGCCTTCAGGCTCAGCGTAGGATTCATAATATTCCCCCGCCAATCCACATAACTGCCGGGATTGAACTGGAACTCCTTCAACGGGATGATAGGCAGCGAATATTTCATGACGCCACCCGAAAGGGTATAGCGTCCGGTAAGGCTCATATCCCCTTGGGGAGTATACTGCATATTCAAATCACCGCCACCTTCCAGTTCGATGTATTTGCTGCGGTCGGGACTCAAGTCAGCACGAAGACGGACAGCATCGTCAATATGGACGGACATATACATTTCCAATCCTCCCAAAGACATGGCAGGAACCTCATCTGCTTTTACCGACGTCGTATCGGTGAACGAGGTAAAGGTAACCAGCCCACTGAGACGGTCTTCCACCGTTAAAGGGGAATCGGTCAACACGTAGGTTACGTTGGTATTGCCCAGCAAATTCATGTTTCCACGCATCGTGAGCCCGTCAAGCGGCCCCTTCACCGTGGCATGCAAGTCGACGAACACCTTTCCATACACCAGACTTTCGCGGGTACGCGGTGCATCCAGCAACGTATAGTTCTCTGCCAGCAGATTGAGGTTGGCAGTAGGACGCTCCATATTCCGGAAATCAACCTTACCGTCAATCGTAAACGGATTCTTGCTGGTGGTATAAATGGCAAACTTATCAAATATCAACTGATTGTCCTTTATCTGTACCGGACGGTTGTCGAACCAGTAACGTGCTCCCGCCTGGCGTGCATAGACAGACACACTGTCCAAAACAATATCACCATGCATTTGAGGCTTGTCCAGCGAACCATAAATATAAAGCCCTCCATCAATATCTCCGGTAAAGGCCACCGTTTGGTCAGGGATGAATGCATTGGCCATCTTCAATGGAAAATGCTCGAAACGGGTGGACACTTCCAGGGTATCCTTTCCGTTCTTCTGCGTCAAGATACCGTCGGCGGTCATCACTTCTTCATTATCATATGTAAAATAGGTACTCAGATAGTGCGTATTCTTGTCGCCCGGCAACCAGGTAGCCCCCAGGCCGATGTCTCCAACCGGTTGGCGTTCGTAGGTCAGTTTCTCTACATTGGCTTCGGCAGACACCTGCAGGGAAGTGGCAGTCTGTATATAATTTGCTTCGGCAGAGAACAATCCCGTAAGCCGGGGCATATAAGGAAGTACCTCCGTAAGTTCATCCAGGCGCAATCGGCTCAGTTCTACGTTTATATTCTGCAAGGAAAGGGTATCATTCTTGTCGGATTGCATACGGAAACACAGACCATCGTCGCTGTCCATATCAATATTGGCATAGACGCGCATATTCTTATGCAGATAAATCCAGTTACTATTGTCCGCAAAGTGGAATTTACGGAAAGCGATAATCGGCTCGGCAGGAATAAGGTTCAGCAGCACACCATCACCGCGACCATGTCCTTCGGTCAACGGACGGGCGTTAATACCGAACAGCACACCAGTCTGCCCTTTTCCATCCACATAATCCACAGTCAGCTCCGCATCTTCATTACGGACTTCCCCCGTCAATGTGCTGCGAAACACAAACTGCGGGTTCTTGGGACCGTTTATGACACCACCTTGCAACTTCATCCGAGCAGTATCCTGCTTCACTGTAAAAAATATCGTATCGAGCTGCAAGGAGTCCATGCGCAATCCGTGAACAGCTGTACGCCCATTGATGCCGACTTGCGGAGTAAATCCGAAGCTCAGTTTGAAATCATTATAGGAAATACCCTTTGCAGCCAGGAAATAGCTGACGGGATTCTGGTTACCGGCTTCCAGATGCATGCCTGCTGAAGGAAGGACTTGGCGCAAAGCGGCATGGTCCAAACGCCGTTCATCAATCTGCTTTGTCAGGATAGAGACAAATTTATCCGACTGTTCCATCAACTTCTTCAACGTGCTGTGGGCGCGGAAACGCAGATTCAAGTCACCGGCGTCAAGCCTCAACTTGAGAGAATCATGACGTGCCTCCGCTCCCATTGTAAAGGCAAACGGGTGTTGCAATGGTCGGGGCACCAAACCCAGCTTATGCAGATTCACCTCTTCCACATTTAAATCCAAAGCGCCATCCAGATAGTTGCGGTCAAGACGCATATCCGCATTTCCCTGCATCTTGAGAAGAACATTATCGCTGGCAAGACGGACGGTAGCAACGGATGACTTGAGTCCGGCATGCGCCTCCACACCGGAAATGTCCCAATGCCCATACTGTAGTTTTTCCAAAGAGGCATTCAAAGCAGCCACAGTCTTTCGTGATGCCACATCCACCCCTTGTCCTTTAGCGGACATCTTTGCCGTAAGAGTATAGATAGAGTCCTTGGGCAGGAAGTGATGCACCTGCAAGTTGTTGATGGCAAGGTCGGCATGGTAGGCTTCCGTAGCAAGGTTATAGGCAGCGTCCAGATTCAAGACGCCTTCCTTCTCCAGCAGTTTCAAGGCGGCAGTGCACTGCGTCCCCTCCATACCGACACGTGCCGCAAGGTGCATACTGTCCGGCACGATGATGGAGCCATCGGGAGCAATGTCAGCTAGTCCGGTCAAGAAGTTCAAGTTCTGCGTATGCATCTCGAAGTCCATGTTTCCATTGCGTTTCACACTGTCGGTCAGGTTCCAGAATTCTCCTCCCCCATTCAACGAAAAGGCTCCGGGCAGCTCAGCCGTAAAACGGGAAATCTGCATCTGCTTCAGGTTTCCTTCCGTACCGGCATGAATCACCAACGGACGGAACGGATAGGCTTCCTTGAAAGCTTCCGGCAAGCCACCGGCAAAAAGCAGTACATCCTGTTTGCCGATACGGGCATTGAAACGGGCTGTCAGACGGCCGGTGGTAGGTATATTTATCAGTTCCCAGTAAGTCTGTGCCGTAAGGTTCATCTCACTATGAGGTGTCAGCAACTTCAAAGAAGGGATACGGATAACGGTAGAGTCGGCAAATAACCGCCCGGTCAGGGAAGTCACACTTAAACCGGAACGCTCATACATGGAAAATTCCCGGATAACGGCATTCATATCTCTACCGTAGTACATCACAGAATCAATGCCCATACGAATGTCGCGAAGAGCAATGTGCGAGGGGTCGAAGCCTATCGCACTCCCCGGGCCACCGGTATCATAATTGACAGAAGTTCCAGTCAGCAGGAATTTTCTCCAGCCATAGAACTGGTGTTTCAGGTCGGCAGCAGCGTCCGCAATCTCAGCATCTCCTATATGGGCTTTCAGCCCCATGGAGTCCAATGGCATCTGTAAATCGACCGAGACGTTCTTCAACTTCAGAGTATGGAGTGTGACTTTCCAGTTTAACGCAGTGTCAGTAGTGTCCTTGGGAGTCTCAGTGGTATCTGCAAGCATCACCTGCACATGGGTATCGCTCAATTCTATATTATTGAGGATGGCATCTTCTTTTGTAAGGTCTATGCCATGGCTTTCGAAAAAGAAATGCCCCAGTACTCCTTTGATGCACATACCTTCCATTAAATTGGAGGAGTTGACAGCAACTTGTTTCAAGGTAATGTCATCCACCTCCACTTTCCCTTTGAGTAAAGGCCATGCCTGTACCCGTACGTTCAAACTTCCAAGATTCAGCAAGGTATCGGGATGCTGCACATCAACAGCACTGTCGGCAGGCTGTACCACCAATACACCGCGGACCAACAAATTCAAAGGAAAGCGAAGGTCAATCCGCTCCACGGATATGTCCATACCCGTAGCACCTGATGCAATTGCCGTAGCCTGCTTCCGTATCAAATTCTGTACGGGAGGCACATAAAGCAATATCATCAATATTATAAACAGTATAATAGGAGTAAGCAACACCCACAGTGCTGTTCTCAACCATTTTCTTCTCATCGGAACGTCAATCTTTCATCGTATTTAAAAGTCCTACAAAGTAAACAATTTCTTTCGACATTTGGTTCCCGACAGAGAAAAATCACGTATTCTTCTCTGTTCCCCCATTACGGAAAAGCTGTTGCCTGAGTAATGACATCCTCTATCAAAACGAGGGCGGCAAGGGCGTGTTCTTTCAACTCTCCGGTAAAAGGCACTCCATGAGAAGTTTCCAACAGTTTCAGCAATGCAACCAGTTCCGCTGCTCCGATTAAAGTAAAGAGGGGAATCATTTTGTGGGAGACAGCAGCCATCTCGTCCACATCCTCATTCTCCACAGCCTTCTGCAAACGCTCCGCATTGAGGCGGGTTTCAGCCACAAAACTTTCCAGAATGGACTTTGCCGCCTCGGGGTCATCGACCGAAAAAGCAGTGAGCGAAGAGAATTTATACCCCGGGCAAGCCGAAGTTTCCGAAACTTCCATAACCTCCATCCCTTTGTCCTCCATATTCAATTCATGTAGCAATTCACTGACGGTAAACGGCTTATGCAGGCATCCGGCAAATCCATGCACCGTAAATTCCTCACGCTGCATGTCACTGCGGGCAGTGACAGCAATCACCGGAACAGACTGTGCCTGCGGTATGTTCGAAGCACGAAGCAGTTTCAGTAAATCAAAACCATTAATAGCAGGCATCTGCACATCAGTAAGCAGAACATCAAAGGTTGCAGTGCGCAAGGCATCCAGCAGTTCATCCAGTTGTAAACAAGAGACAGAATTTATACCACTCTGCTGAAGCATGGCGGCAGTAAGGGTAAGCTGAATACGGTCATCATCAATAAGGAGGACATTCTTCAGTGAAGAATGAGGAACGGGGAATGAAGAATTGCCATTCGGCGTGGCAGCACATCCCGATTCTTCATCCTTCATTCTCCGTCCTTCACTCCTTACGGGATAGATAGGAATATATATGGTGAAAGTGCTTCCCTTGCCTGGCACACTGTCTACATCAATCGTGCCTTCAAGCAACTGTACCAGCATACGGACGATGGAAAGTCCGAGTCCGAACCCCTCTTTACCCTGAGCACCCGGTAAGCGGGTAAACTCCTGGAAGATACGTTCCCGGTCGGCAGGTTCCATACCTTTACCGGTATCAGCAATGGCAACTACCAGTCGACGGTCCTCGTAACGGGCAGTCATGGTAACACTGCCTTGGTCCGTAAACTTCACGGCATTGGACAGCAAATTGTTGATAATCTGGCGCAGACGCAAGGGGTCGCAAATATAGGTACCGCCCAGCTCCGGGGCAATGTCGCAATGAAGCGCCAGTCCTTTGGCAGCCGTAAGTGGTTCAAAACTGACGTGTATCTCTTCAAGCAGGCGGGAAGGATGAAAGGTGACCCGGTTGATTTCGGCCTTGTTCAAATCAAGACGATGGAAGTCGAGCAAATCAACGACCAGCTTCAGCAGATGTTCCGATGAGGTTTTCATATTGTCCAGATAGAACCGCTGACGCTCATCCACCGTCAGACGGGAAAGCAAGTCGGCATAGCCCATAATAGAACCGAGCGGGGCTTTGAAATCATGGGTAATGGCAAGCATCAGTTTTTCACGGACAGCGAGTAAATCCTCGGCACGACGACGGGCCTCTTCCAACTCACGACGGTAACGGTTGCTTCGGGTTATGTCGCGGCCGATGATAATAAGAAAAAAAGCGGAAAGCAACACCGCACCTACGGCAATGCCACTGATAATCTTGGCCGAACGGCGTCGGACCGCTTGTTGATACTCGGCTTCCGTCCGTGCACGCAGCAGAGTTTCCGTCTCGTAATCTTTCAGCAAGCTGTCAATACGAGCGGTCAGCATATGGTCCAAGCGTTGCAGATAGCGTTTACGTCGCTGTATAACAGTGTTTACAGCTTTTTTCTGCTGGGCCACGGCACGCAGTTTCTCATGCAAAGAATCGGCCGGATTATAGGGTTCAATCACCGTATCCGTTGCAAATTCAAGGGAGGTCTTTACCTGGATAGCCGTATCTTTCTTTGGGGGGACAAACACTTCACCCAAACGACGGAAAAACCCCTTCTTCCGAGGGCGTGTCACGACGGTATCCCGATGTGTAATGATACGGTGCTGCACACGCTGCTGGGTCACTACCGAGTCCTGCTGGGCAATTATCTGCTCAATGTCACTGGTGGATACCATGCTGTCATTCGCCTCACTCAGCGTGCGCAGCATTTTTATCGTATTGGTATCCTTCTCGCGTATCAAAGCTAGTACGCTGTCTGTCCATTGTACATCGCGGTCATCGGTAAGAATAAGGTTCTCCATCTCCCGGTGTACGAAGAACAAGGAAAAAAACAATACCGCCAGCAACAAAGTGTAGCCTACGGCAATCTTTACTTTGGAGACATTATTCATACTATCAAATCCTTTCCCTGGTCTGTTTACGGAACCTCAACCACAGCATCACTCCCGCACTGGTCAGTCCGAACGGGAAAGCCATCCAGACTCCCGTCAGCCCCCAACCGAAAACGAAACCGCAAAGGTACCCTACGGGCAAAGATATAATAAAATAGGATATAAATGCAATAATCATCATCGGTTTCACATCCGAGATGCCGCGCAGGGCATTGGCAAAGTTAATCTGCAACCCATCGCCGAACTGGTAAACCAAGAACGGGAAGAAGAGAGCGGCAACCATGCCGGACACTTCCGCATTGTCCGTAAACCATCCCCCTACCTGACCGCGAAGCGCAAAGACGATACCCAGCAACACCACCTCCATACACAGGATGATGTGAAGGCCGGCATACGCCGAGCGGCGCACATTCTGCCCGTCTCCCTGCCCCTTGAAGTTGCTGACACGCACGGCAACCGCAGCGCCCATGCCATAATACATCATGAAGGTGAACTGAGAGATAGTAAGCATTATCTGATGCGATGCTAGGGCAAGTGTCCCCAGCCAGCCCACCATGACGACGCTCAGACTGAAGGAAGCGGTCTCCATACCCATCTGCATACCCACGGGCCAGCCCAGTGCATTGAGCTTCCTGAACATCGGCATCGACCACCCCAGCCGCATGAAGCCGAGCCTGTAACGGATAAACCGGCGGCCGCGAAGCACAATCGCCGCAAAGACCACCACCATCACAATGCGGGAGAACAAGGTGCTGATACCCGCACCAAGCAGTCCCATCTCCGGAAAGCCCAGCTTTCCATTGATAAGTATATAGTTTCCTACGATGTTAAGCGCATTCCCTCCGAGCAGAATCCACATGGCCGTCTTGGTATCGGTGATGCCGTCCGTAAACTGTTTGAAACCGTTGAACAGCATGACAAAGACCAGTGAAGCAAGCAACACCAGATAGTAAGGCTTGATTAGAGGCAGCAATTCTCCGGGCTGTCCCAGCCGCTCCACATTGAAATAGAGAACAGCCATGACAAGAGTCAGCAACAAAGCCACCAGCACATTGGCAACCAGGCTACACCGCAACGCCTGCCCTGCCTCGGCAAAGCGGCGGTTACCGTAGAAGCCCCCTACAACCGGTGTCAGCCCGTAGCTGAAGCCCGTACTGAAAATAATGCAAAGAGTAAACAGATTGTTTACGAAAGAAGCGGCACCCAGTTCCTCCGTGCTGTGATGCCCAATCATCAGCGTATCGGCAAAACCAAGCACAATGACTCCCAACTGCCCCACCACAATGGGTAGCCCCAGGAGAAGCAATGCTTTATAGTGCTGCTTATACGTATCAAATAATTTTTTCATACTAAAGGTTTTCTTTTTGGTAATAAAGCACAATCCCGTTTTCATCGCGGAAGGTCTGTTGGGCGACCCTATGAAGCTGTTCTGCCGTCACAGAGCGGTAATTGTCCACTTCACGGTCTATGTCTTCTGCCTGTCCGGTCAGTTCAAACCAGGCAAGATTCGTGGCAACATTCAGATAATTGATGTTGCCGAATATCTGTGTAGACTCAAACTTGTTCTTTACTTTCTCCAATTCTTGTTCTCCAACAAACCCGGATTTCAACTCTTCCAACTCTTTCCGGACAGCAGCCTCGGCTTGCTCCAAAGATACGCCTGCAGATGGTTTTCCACTGATATGCAGCAGTCCGGCATCCCGTGTACCAGAGATATAGGCATCGAGACTGGAAAAGAGCTTTTGCTCCTGCACCAGCCTGCGGGTCAAGCGACTGGAACGTCCATTGCTCAGAATATCCGACAGAATATCGAAGGCATAATAATCGGCATCCTCACGGCTGCACATGTGATAAGCCATGAACAAAGCATCCAGAGGAACATTCCGTTCCACCGTCTGCCGGCGTTCCGCCGTCTGCACAACTTCTTGCGGTAATTGCCTTACGGGCACATTCCTACGGGGAATGGGAGCAAACCATTTTTCTGTCAGCCTAACCGTTTCTTCCCACGAAATATTTCCGGTAACGGCCAGAACTGCATTATTAGGTGCATAAAAACGGAAAAAGAATTCCTTTACCTCATCCAGCGTGGCATTGGCAATGTGAGAGAGGTCTTTCCCGATAGTAGGCCAGCGATAAGGATGCGTTTGATAAGCCAAAGGACGAAGCAGATGTCCCACATCACCATACGGCTGGTTCAAGCAACGTTGTTTAAATTCCTCCATCACTACCGCACGCTGCACTTCAAGACTTTGCTCACTGAATGCCAGTTCCAGCATGCGGTCGGACTCCAGCCAGAAGCCGATTTCCACATTCGATTTTGGAACCGTCAGGTAGTAATTGGTAATATCATTATTGGTCCATGCATTATTCTCCCCACCTGCCAGTTGCAAAGGAGCGTCATAATCAGGAATATGCACCGAACCTCCGAACATCAGATGCTCGAACAGATGGGCAAAGCCCGTATGCTCGGGATGTTCGTCACGGGCACCCACGTCATAAACAATATTCAAGGCAACCATCTGCGTGCTGGTGTCCTCATTGTGCACCAACCGCAGACCGTTGTCAAATATCTTTTTGTTTATCTTCATAAAATGGAATGACAGAATCTATCATCAATCTATCACTGTCACTTTTTTAATAACCACATCCTCTTCGGGACGGTCGTTACGGTCAGTCTTGACCTTCTGTATTTTATCAACAATATCCATACCTTCCAGCACTTCACCGAACACGGTATATGCACCGTCCAAATGTGGAGTACCGCCCACGGTAGTATAAGCCTTCACCTGCTCGGGGGTAAACTTGAACTCCAGTTCCTTGGCAACCTGAGCCTCTGCCTGCGCAATCAAGGAATCTTGCAAATCCATCAGACCGTCCTGGTCATTATTCTTACGCATCTTGTAGATTTCCTTCATATGCTTCTGGGCCAATGCATTGAAAGCATTGTTCAGGCGCATCTGATTCATCTGCTGTTCCATCCCCAGCAAGGTAGAGTCATTATACACTTTTCCGGTCACAATGTAGAACTGGCAGCCGGATGATGCCTTGTCAGGGTTCACCTCATCACCCTGGCGTGCAGCCGACAAAGCACCTTTTTTGTGAAAATACTTCGGATAAACAAATTCGGCAGGAACGGTATAACCCACGTCGCCTGCCCCCAGCATCTTGCCTTTCGGAGCCTTCTTCGATTCCGGGTCACCTGCTTGTATCATAAAGTCCTTGATGACACGGTGGAACAGCGTACCTTCATACGTGCCGTCTTCCACCAGCTTGATAAAGTTATCACGATGTTTCGGGGTTTCATTATACAGTTTCACGGTGATGTCACCCGCACTTGTTTCAATCTTCAGCTTCGTTTCTTTTTCCATATCTTCCTCTTTCTTTTGTCCCGGCTTGCAAGCAGTCAGACCGCAAACCAGTATAGTTAATAATACAATTAGATTCCTTTTCATTTTGTTTTTTATTTAATTTAAGTTTGCAAATATACTAAAATCAGACAAAAGCACTTACCTTTGCCTACATAAAAGAGATAAAAGGCAAAAGCAATGACATCCATATTAATTGTAGAAGATGATATTACTTACGGCATGATGCTAAAAACATGGCTCGGCAAAAAAGGTTTCCAAGTAACCTCCGCCAGCAGCATTGCCCGTGCTCAAAAACATATTGAGTCGGAAACCGTAGACTTGATATTGTCTGACCTGCGCCTGCCCGACAAGGATGGCATTGACTTATTGAAATGGCTGGGCGAACACGGCCTGCAAATACCGCTTATCATCATGACGGGATACGCTGACATACAGTCGGCCGTCCAAGCCATGAAACTGGGAGCCTGCGATTACATTGCCAAGCCTGTGAACCCGGACGAATTACTGAAAAAAATAGGCGAAGCCTTGAATGCATCATCCTCCGCTTTGAAACAGATGATGCATTCGTCCCGAACAGATGATGCGTTTACCCCAAACAGACCATCCGTTTCACCCAAACAGACGATGCATTCCGACAAGATGAAAAATCAGCCTCTGAAGGGTGCAGAAGGCTCATTGTCCTCCTCCGACTTCCTCGAGGGAGAGAGCGACGCAGCCAAACAACTCTACAATTATGTGAAACTGGTTTCACCTACCAATATGTCTGTACTCATCAATGGTGCCAGCGGAACGGGCAAAGAATACGTAGCCCACCGCATCCACCAGCTCAGCAAGCGTGCCGACCGGCCGTTTGTAGCCATCGATTGCGGTTCTATTCCCAAAGAATTGGCCGCTTCGGAGTTCTTCGGGCACATAAAGGGCGCCTTTACCGGCGCACTGACCGACAAAACGGGCGCTTTCGTCGAAGCCAACGGCGGTACCATCTTCCTGGATGAGATAGGCAATCTGAGCTATGAAGTGCAAATACAGTTGCTGCGTGCTTTGCAAGAGCGCAAGATACGTCCGGTAGGTTCAAACAAAGAGATAAGCGTGGATGTACGTCTGGTATCCGCCACCAACGAAAATCTGGAGCAAGCCATCGAAAAAGGGGCGTTCCGTGAAGATTTATATCACCGTATCAATGAATTCACCCTACGTATGCCGCAACTCAAAGACCGCCGTGAAGACATCCTGCTCTTTGCCAATTTCTTTCTGGACCAGGCCAACCGCGAAATGGACAAGCAACTGACCGGCTTTGATGACAAGGCATCCCGCGCCCTATTGGAATATCCCTGGCCCGGCAATCTACGCCAAATGAAGAATATGGTACGCCGTGCAACCTTGCTGGCACAAGGCAAATTCATTACTATCAACGAACTAAGTGAACTGAAAGAACCTGCATCGGCCATCATCGGCATCCCTCTCCGCAATGAGGAGGCAGAGAAACGTCAAATCATCGAAGCCCTACGGCAGACGGGAAACAACAAGAGCCGCGCTGCACAACTGTTGGGCATTGACCGCAAAACGCTGTACAACAAGTTGAAGCTTTATAACATATCCGACTAAAGGGTGTGGAATTATTCCACACTCCCCTCCACACATTCCACACTTTTCCACACTATGCCACACTTTGCACAGAAACATATATCACTATCTATCAGAACATTATCAAACACACGCTCTTTCTGGCACACCATTTGACCT
>ENA-UESD01001674-UESD01001674.1-human-gut-metagenome-genome-assembly--contig:-NODE-1674-length-17375-cov-8.021043_pt1 | contig 17375 bp, 9 predicted proteins | sample MGYA00242985_ERZ507986 | MGnify/ENA primary metagenome ERZ507986 (study PRJEB26167, sample SAMN06115408) | human gut metagenome | host: Homo sapiens | place: China:Guangxi | collected 2016-04-06... | reverse complement strand
GTTCAAGGTGCCAATTTGGCATCTTGAAAGTTCATCTGTTTCAATTTTTTTCAAAAAAATCATTTTCTTTTCACCCTTTTCTCACCCCTTCTTGTTTAGTATGTAAAAATTAGGAAAATTATGAGTACAAAGGATGAAGAAAAATGGTTGCGGATGGTGTTGGAGGGAAGGGTGAAGCCGGAGGATGCGGAGTGGCGGAAGATTTGGCGGGAGAGGGATTTTGCGGAGGTGCGGAGGGTGTTGCTGGAAGTGGGGATGATGGGGCGGGAAGAGGTGGAGTTCGACAAGGAGAAAATGTGGCGGGTGCTCGAGTCATACCGGAGAAAAGGCGGGGAACGGCGCCGGATAGCCGGGGCATGGCGTTGGGTGGCTGTGTTCCTGTTGCCTTTATTGCTGGGGGGTACGATATGGATTGTGCTGGGGGATAAACAAGAGAGGCCGGTGGTGGCGGAGGCTGTGTTGGAGGCAGGACGTTCCCAGGCGGTGTTGATTTTGGCCAAAGGGGAACGGATAGATTTGACCTCCGGACGGACGGATTCCTTGCCCGGCCAGGTGGGGGTGCATGTCCTGCGGGATTCTGCCCGGAGTGTGGTGTACGAACGACGCGAAGAGCAGGCGGGAAATCCCGAATATAACACGCTGGTCGTTCCGCGGCAGGGAGAGTTTCAAGTGGTATTGGCAGACGGTTCTAAAGTTTACCTGAATTCCGAGTCGGAAATCCGTTATCCGACGTTTTTTGCGGGTGGAGAACGTAGGGTGTACCTCAAGGGCGAGGCGTTTTTCGAGGTGACTTCCGATACGAGCCGGCCTTTTATTGTGAATGTCGGTGAGATGGATGTACGGGTATTGGGTACCCGGTTCAACGTGAATGCTTATGTGCCGGAACGGGCGATTCGTACGACATTAGTGTCCGGAAAGGTACGGGTAAGCGACCGGGAAGACAAGGCGGCGGTTGTTCTTGAACCCGGACAGCAGGCGGTGTGGAAAAAAAACGGGCTCACGATGCGGGAAGTCGACGCTTTGGCCGTATCGGCATGGGTGGACGGGAAATTTTATTTCGAGGAAGGCATGACCTTAGAAGAAATTACAGAGCAGTTACAACGCTGGTATGATATCGATTTCTTTTTTGCCTCCGAGCGGGTGAAACATTTTGTCTTTGCCGGAATGATTAAAAAGGAATATGCCGCCAATGAGATATTCTCGATTATAGAGAAGGCGGCCCGGGTGAAATTTACGGTAAACGGCCGGACGGTCGCGGTTTCGGAGTTGAAAAGGTAGATATAAAAACATACCGGGAATTGCAGCCACAATTCCCGGTGTAATAAGAACATATCGGGGAACTTGCGATTCCCGGATATGAATATTAACTTAATCAAAACAAAGTTATGAAAAAAAAGCGAACGGGTACGTGGTTCCCACTGAAAAAATCACGAGAGAAAATTTTAATGGTTATGAAATTGACTTTGCTGTTGATGTGCGGTTTCGTTTTTTCGCTTTCGGCGTCTGTGCGGGCACAGGACCAGATGGTGACGCTGAACGTGGAGCGGATGTCTTTCACCGGGGTGATTGCCGAGTTGAAGCGGCAGACGCAACTGGAGTTCTTCTACAGTTTCAACGAGGTGAATGCAAACCGTACAGTATCGTTAAACGTGAAGAACGAGAAAATCGACAACGTGTTGCGGAAGCTTTTAGGAAACGGATACGAGTGGGAGTACAATGGGAATATGGTCGTTATCAAATTTGCTGCACCGCAGGAGCAGGTGAAGAAGTCTGTCCGTCTGAAAGGATTTGTCCGCGATGTCAAGAAACAGCCTCTTCCTGGGGTGACGGTGATGGTGCAGGGACTGACCATGGGAACGGCGACGGATGCCCGGGGATGGTTCGCCATGGATTTGCCTATGGTGGCCGGTACCTTAGAGTTCTCTTTTATCGGCTTCAAGAAGAAGACATTTGATTTCACCGAAAAAATAGCGAGGGACACGCTTCGCATTACGATGGAGGAAGATAACCAGACCTTGGATGAGGCGGTAGTGGTTGCTTTCGGTACCCAGAAGAAAGAGTCTGTGGTTTCTGCCATCACAACGGTGCGCCCGATGGACTTGAAGTCGTCGAGCAGTGACCTGACCACCAGCTTTGCCGGTAAAATCGCCGGTATCGTGGGGTGGCAGACGGGTGGTCTTCCCGGTGCGTTGACCGAGGAGGAGATGAACACCAAGTTCTACATCCGGGGTATCACCTCGTTCCAGACCGGGGCGAACATCGACCCGTTGATCCTGATCGATGGCGTCGAGTCCTCCAAGCTGGATTTGGCGCGTATGGCTCCGGAGGACATCGAGAGCTTCTCCGTGATGAAGGACGCGGCGGCAACGGCGATGTACGGAGCCCGCGGGGCGAACGGCGTCATCCTCGTGACCACCAAGAAAGGGGAGGAAGGCAGCGTCTACACCTCCGTCCGCTACGAGGCGGTGGCTTCCATGCCGACGAAGAAAGTGGACATTGTTGACCCCGTGACCTACATGCGCATGTACAACGAGGCGCTGATGGCGCGCGACCCGCTTGCCACGCCCCGTTATTCGGCACTGGACATCAGCCGCCGCCAGAACAAGAATTTCCCGTCGTGGGCGTATCCCGCCAATGACTGGATGGATATCCTCTTCAAGGATTACAACATCAACCACCGTCTGGGCGTCAACATCCGGGGCGGCTCGAAGGTGATGCAATACTACGCGTCGGTCAACTATGTCCGGGACATGGGTATGCTCAAGACCGACCGCTTGAACGAGTTCGACGTGAACATCAAGAACAGCACGCTCTCGTTCCGCGTGAACCTGAACGTGAACCTGCACCGCAACATCAAGTTGCTTTACAACAGCCAGACCAACTGGGACAAATACCACGGTCCCATGGCGAGCGTGGCGCAGGCTTACCAAATGGCGCTGGAGAGTGATCCCGTGCGGTTCGCACCGACCTATCCCGCCGACCTGGAGCATAATTGGGAGCATATCCTTTTCGGCGCGTACACTGAGACGGGACGGGAAAACCCCTACATGCGGATCCACCAGGGCTACCTGGAACGGAACCGGTACAGCACGACCAACCAGCTGGAATACATCCACAACCTCTCTTCCCTGGTGAAGGGACTGGAGGTGCGTGCCCGCGTGGCGTTGAGCCAGTCGGGCTACTATTCGATGCCCTTCTCTACCAGCCCCTATTTCTACCGCCTGCAAAGTTTCGACGAGTCCACGGGCGTGCACAAGCTCTATGCCTTAAACCCCTCTTCGGGTGACCGGACGATCGATTTGCTCGCCGATAGCAAGGAATCTTACATGGACACCCGTCTGACCTACGAGTTGCGCGCTTACCACACGGCAGCGTGGGGCGACCACCAGACCAGCCTCACGGCGGTGCTTAACGCCATGGAATCGACGAGTTCCGCGCCGGAGGCGTACCTCGAGGCGGTGGAACACCGGAATTTAGGGTTCTCCATGCGTGGAACGTACGGGTTCAAGGACCGCTATTTCGTGGAGGCAAGCTTCGGGTACAACGGTTCCGAGCGTTTCGCCAAAAAGAACAAGATGGGATTCTTCCCCGCCGCCGGCGTGGCGTACGTGATTTCCAGCGAGCCTTTCATGGCGGGTGCCGCCAACTGGCTGCCTTTCTTGAAATTGCGTGCCTCCTACGGGAAAGTCGGGAATGACGGGATTATTAATACGCCCCGTTTTGTCCATTTGCCGGAGGTTGTGAATTCTGGGGTAATGTCCCAGCAGCCCGGGGAAACTTCGACCCAAGGGTGGAAAATCATGAATTACGCCAACGAGAACATCAAATGGGAAATCGCCGAGCAGGTGAATGTCGGCTTGGAGGCAAAACTCTTCAAGGGCATCGGCGAGTTCACCGTGGACGTTTACCAGGAGATCCGCCACAACATCCTCTCCTACCGGACGGTCATTCCCGCCCACGTGGGTATCGAGAGCAAACAGTTGGACAATATCGGAAAAGTGCGTTCCCGGGGGCTCGACTTTTCCGGGAAAATCCAGCACGCCTTCTCGCCCGACTTGTGGATTATCCTGAACGGAACCTTCACCTACAACAAGGCGACTTACATGAGCCTCGAGGAGGCGTCCGACACGCCCGAGTGGCAGCGCAAGACGGGGCATGAAATCTCGCAGCAAGTGGGATACATCGACCAAGGGCTGTTCCGCGACGCCGCCGAGGTTGCCGCCGCCCCCAAACAGAACGGGCAGTACGGCCCCGGCGATATCCGTTACCGGGACGTGAACAACGACGGGATCATCGACATCAAGGATGCCGTGCATATCGGCTTCCCGGAAACCCCGCGGATCACGTACGGGTTCAGCGGCTTCATCAACTACAAGGGATGGGAGTTCAACTTCGCTTTCCAGGGGTCCGGCAAGCGCGGCTTCTTCATCAACCCGGTGAGCATCTCCCCGTTCTATGGCGGCAGAAACGTGTTGCAGGCGATTGCCGACGACCACTGGACGCCCGGGAACATGAAAAACCATCCCCTCTGGCCCCGCCTGTCGGTTCAAAACATCGCCTACCACAACCAGGAAGAGGGGAAATACGTGGTGAATTACGGTACACCGACGGCTTACAAGAGCACCTATTTCATGCGTGAGTGCAGTTTCTTGCGCTGCACGGCGCTGGAGTTGGCGTACAACCTGCCCGACAGCTGGAAACGCAAGATGCGGATGCAAAACGTCAAGGTTTTCGTGCGTGCCAACAACCCGTTCATCATCACCAACTTCAAGCTGTGGGATGTCGAGCTGGGCGGTAACGGCTTCAATTACCCGATCCAGAAGACTTATGCTATTGGCTTGAATTTTAGCTTCTAACTTGAAAACAAATTACATGAAAATGAATTATATGAAAAAAATTATCAGCATCGCCTGCCTGTCCGCCTTCCTGTGGACGGGATGCGATTACCTCGACATCGTGCCGGAGAACGATGTCAAGTCGGTCGAGACCATCTTCGAGCAGCGCGCCCAAGCGGACCGCTGGGTGGCGACCTGTTATCGGAACATGTCCGGCATGGCGAACATCTGTTCCAATTTTTCCCTTACCGGTGCGGATGAACTAGTCGGGAACGATATCCTGCGGGAGGGAATGGGTTCGTTTGCCCCTCCGATCGTCGGTTTCAAGATCGGTGACGGGGTGCAGTCGGCGTTAAGCCCCATCAGCGATTCCTGGAAGAACACCTCTTATTACGCCACCATCCAGTATTGCAACACCTTTTTCGAGAACATCGGCAACACGCTGAACATGGAGCAGAAGGAAAAGGATTTGTGGACGGCGGAAGTGAAAGCGGCCAAGGCGTTCCTCTATTTCCAGCAGTTGCGCAAATACGGGCCAATCATCCTGTTGCCCACGACTATCGGGGTGGAGAAGAGCATATCGGAGATGAAACTCCCGCGCAGCCACGTGGACACCTGTTTCAACGAAATCGTCCGGCTGCTCGACGAGGCGATAGAGGTGCTTCCGCTGCGGGCGGAGAAAACGGCTTCCCGCCAGGGATATTTCCACAAGGAGTCGGCGCTCGCCCTGAAGGCGATGGTGCTGGTCTACCAGGCGTCGCCCCTCTTCAACGGCAATCCGGCGTACTCCTCTTTCCGCAACCGGAAGGGCGAACCGCTGTTCAGCACGTCGGCAGACAAGGAGAAATGGCGTCGTGCCGCCGAGGCGTGCGATGAGGCAATCCGCGTGTGCGAGGACGCCGGCTGGGGGCTGGTGCAGGGCAACACGGGAGAAGCTTCCCCGCTGCTCAATACGCTCAAGGACATCGAGCAGTCCGTGCAGGCACCCGGCAGCGTGAGCAAGGAGATTGTATTCCAGGCTAAAACGCAGTATTCCTCGATGGCTGCCTGGAACTATTTCCTCGCCCATACCTTGCCGGTCATCCTCAATGCTTCCGGGTATAACGACCAGCTGCAGAATGCTCCTTCGGACGGCTCGATGTCGCCTTCCATGAAGATGGTGGAGATGTATTACACCGAGAACGGCTTGCCCATCGACATGGACAAGGAGTGGGAATTCGCGAAACGCTACGAGATGGGCGAAGAACCGCGCTCGAAATACGACCGGATCATCCCGAAAGGGACGCGGGTGCTCAACCTGCACCTGAAACGCGAACCGCGGTTTTACGCCAGCATCCTCGGCGACCGCATGAACTGGCGGGGACGCATCAAGAACAATGCCAGCGAAATCCAGAAACCGAGGGTCATCGAGGCGCGCAAGGGCGAATATTTCGGGACGGACCTCTCCTTCCGGAGTACCCGCGCGAACCAGAACCTCACCGGTTACTGGCTGATCAAGCACATCTACACCGACCTGGTGGTGGATAATTATCGCAAGAACGTGGAAGCCAAGGGCGACCTGCCCATGCCGCTTATCCGGATGGCGCAGCTCTACCTGATGTCCTCGGAGGCATGGAACGAGTACCTCGAAACCCCGGACGACCGCGTCTATGCCGGTATCGACAAGGTCCGCGCGCGTGCCGGCATCCCGGACGTGAAGAAGGCGTGGAGCGAGCATTCCCTTAATCCGGAACTTGCCACGACCCAGGCGGGCATGCGCCAGATTATCCGCCGCGAGACGAACATCGAGCTGGCATTCGAGGGACAGCGTTTCTGGAACCTCCGCCGCTGGCTGGAAGCCGGCGAGCTGAACGAGCCGCAGATGGGCTGGAATATCGTTGCCGATTCGGAGGAGGGCTTCTACAATAATTACAAGGGACCGGTGCCAGCCTGGTCGTTGCGGGGATTCATCACGCCGCGGGATTACTTCTTCCCCATCAGTTCGCAGGAGGTGATGGTGTCGGGCGTCGTGCAGAATCCGGGATGGTAAAATGGAGTATAAACACAAAAAAGATAAAAAAGATATGAAATACAAATGGTTATCGATATTATTCCTGTGGGGTGCCTGGGCAGCCTGCGAGGATGACGCGGCGGTTTTCGAGGCATCGGTGCCGGCGGAGGGGATTACCTTCGCTCCCGTGAACGGCGGGGCGGTGATGCGCTATGCCTTGCCGAAAAACACGGACATCTACGCCGTGCGCGTGCGTTACGTGAATGAACAGGGCGAGGAACAGATGAAGGACGGGAGCGTTTACGGCGATTCGCTCGTCCTGTCCGGTTTCAATGCCCCGCGGCAGGAGGTGGTGGCGCGGATTACGGTGGTGGACCGCAACAACGTGGAGTCCGCCCCCCGGGAGCGCACCTTTTCTACCCTGCCATCCGCGGCGTACGCGGTTGCCGACAGCATCCGGGTGGAGAATGTCTGGGACGGCCTCAGGCTGAAGGCGAATTACGAGGGAATGCCGGCAGGGGAGGGCATCGACATCTTCCGGGTGGGCATCAATCCTTTCACGAAGGAGCGGGACACCTTGTTCCTGACCAATTGCAAGATCGCCCAACGTTTGAACCAGTTCGTCGAGGTGGTGAGTGACGAGGACGAGAACACCATCGTGGTGAAGACCGTGGATGCCAACGGCTATTACGTGCGCACGCGCGTGTTCCCCGGCGTGAAGATTCTGGCTACCGAGCAATATCCGCGCACGAAACTGGCGGTTTCCGACCCGGGAAACTTTAGCGAGGAGCGCGGCTCTTCGAACGATTACCAGGTAGCGGGACAGCTGGGAATCAAGTATCTGATCGACGGGGATGTGAAAGGATACGGAAGATTGAAGAATCGCAAGAACTATGATTTTTACACGTACATGACCAAATCGGACGCCAAAAACAGCTACGTGGTGCTTACACTGGATGAACCGCGTGTGATTGCTACCGTGCGCTTGTATGCCATGTTGCGAACGACGAGTGGCAACTTGCCTAAGCCGGTAGCCAATCAGGCGGATTATACTCCCTCTCACGTGAAGGTGTTTGGCTCCAATGACATGGAGCAGTGGGATGAACTGTCGGATTTTTATCAACCGAACGATTCCAAGTGGGAGGTTATCTGGAACAGCCATACCTCCATCGGGGATTTGACGGAAGAGAATCTGGACCGGGCGGATCCCGTGTTCATGAACTTGGTTTGCCCGACGGACGGCACGGAATATAAATACGTGAAGGTGCAGTGCCTGGACCATTTCGATTATTCGGTCTGGAATGATCAATTCAGAAACTTCAGGAACATCTTCACCTACCAGGAATTGGAAGTTTACGTACAAAAAGATTAAACGATGAAACATAGATATATTTGCATATTGGGAATGCTTGCCCTGCTGTTTGCCGCGGGCTGCGAAGATTTGAAAGACACCTACGACGACTACGCGGGCGACGGTCCCGTGCGCTACATGGCGCGTTGCACGGACGTGAAGGTGGAAAGCGGCTGGGAGTGCCTGCGCGTGTTCTGGAAGAATGCCCTCGACCCCAACCGGGAGAAGATTCTGGTGCGTTGTGTTTCGGAATTGTCCGCGTTCGACACGATCGTGCCGGCGGATGCCGAAGCGTGCGAAATCAAGGGATTGCCGGATGCCACCTACACGGTGTCGGTAGCGGCGCTGTCGGCGGCGGGGGACACCTCCCTCACCAACAACCTGCAGGCGACGGGGCGGCCCTATTTCCTCGGCCACGAATCGGTGCAGGGGTTCACGACCGGTATCCTGAAACACGTGTTCATCAGGAACAACCTGGTGCTGTTCATGAACGAGTGGGATGAGGAGCGCATGGCGGATTTCACGCTGCACTACACGGACACGGAGGGCACGGCGAAGGATTTTAACCTGAAAGAGGCGTTCGATGCCGGGGACTACCTGCTGCGGGACGTGGATCCCTCGAAGGAAATCGTCCTGACACGCCAGGGATACCTGGAAGGCTGCCCGGATCTGATCACCTTCCCCGAACGTACCCTGGCGAAGGGCAACGTGACGATGATGGGGGATTTCAGGAACCAGCTGATGGAACGTTACGGGGAGATTACTCCCGAGCTGCTGGAGCGGGAGGAGCTGGACTTGGATTATGACCTGGCGTCCTTGGAAGACATCCTCTACTTCCCGAACCTCAAAACCCTGAACTTGGGCAAGAACCGGTATTTTGGCAGCACGAAGAAAGTCGCCTCGCTGACCGACGCCAATAAGAGAGCCCGGATGTATTTCTGTGCGAACGTGTTGAACGAGTTGAACGAGGGCATGGACGTCAACGTGTATAGGGCCGGTAATAAGGCCGGTGATATGGTATTTTATAATTTCAAACAAAAGTTGGGCGTGTACGAGTACGAGGGTACGGTGAATGAAATGAACGGCTCGCAATGGCCTGCCGACTTGGCTTTACTCGATACGGAAGGCTGGACGGTGGACATTACTCCCGCCGGGGAGACCCCGGAAGAGTTCCGGACGGAGATGTTGTTCGACGATAATCCCGTGACGCAGTGGGTACCGAATACCGGACAGACGCAGCGGTCGTACAACCTGACCATTGACATGCAGGAGGCACGGACGGTCCGCGGATTGAAAATCGTGCAGGGACAGGTGACCTACAGCTTGCAGAATTTCCTACTGGAATCGGTTATCGTGCAGGTGTCCGCGGACGGACAGACGTGGACCTACCCGTGCCACATGGAAGAGAACACCATGGGGGCGGTCAGCGGCGAAAAACGACTGCTGAACTTCGCCGAGGAACAGACCGTCCGCTATATCCGCCTGACGGTGAAAGACCGCTACTCCAATAATAACACGGATTGCGTGCTTGGTGACGTGATTCCTTTCTGACGTATAGTGTGTTTGTAAATAGGTTTATTTTGCCGCACCCCTTCCTGGGGTGCGTGCAAAATAACAATTAAAACATGATTTTTTAGGTAAAAAGGAAATGAAAAAAATAGTATTATTAATAGGTATGGTTTTGGCGTCCTTCACGTTTTGCCGGGCGCAAGAAGGATTTAAAATCACGGCGGAAACCTCCGGGGTGCCGGACGGGAAAATGTTGTTGATCAGCGAACGGGGCGACACCCTCGCCACCGCCGACATGGTGGGCGGCAAGTTCGAGTTCACCGGGCGGGTGGACCGCGCGATGGCGGCGTATATCATGACGGCGGACGCGAAAGCGAGAATTCCCCTGATGATCGAGAACGCCGTGTTTAACGTGATCGCCAACGAGAAGATGGTCTACGTGGACGGCGGTGGTGCGGCGCAGGAATTGCTCCGCCAGTTTGATGCCATCAACGCGAGCGTCAAGCAAGAACAACAGCGGATGCAAAGCGAGGCGCAAAAAGCTTACCTGGAACAGAATATGCCTAAAATGCAAGCCCTCCAGTCTCAATTCCAGAAATTCGTGGAGAAAGCCCAGAAGCAGGAAACCGAGTTGTTGCAGGCCAACGGCGGATCGTTCGTGGCTGCCTATGTGATTACCAATTCCATGAGGCAGGTGGGGTTGGAACGCCTGCGCGAACGCTACAATTATCTGACGGACGAGGTCAAGAGCGGCGCTTACGGCAATGTCATCGCACAGCAAATCGCCCTTTATGAATCGTTGGAGGTAGGTGGCACCGCTCCCGATTTTACGGCAATGACTCCGGAGGGCGATACCCTCTCGCTGCACTCGGTGAAAGGCAAAGTGAAATTGTTGGATTTCTGGGCATCCTGGTGTGCGCCCTGCCGGCAGGAAAATCCGAATGTGCTGAAACTTTACCAGAAATATCGTTCCAAAGGACTGGAAATCATCAGTTTCTCGTTGGATAACGATCCTAAGGCATGGAAAAAGGCCATCGAGGAAGACGGCATGATCTGGAAGCATTTCTCCGACTTGAAAGCCCAAGGCTCACCCATTGCCGCCATGTACAACCTCATGAGCGTACCTTACACAATCCTGCTGGACGAGAACAACAAAATCGTCGGCAAGAACCTGCGCGGTGCCCAACTCCAGAAAAAAGTGGCGGAACTGCTGAAATAAAGAATATTAACAAGTTCTTTGACATATAGGGACGAGAAAGAAAGTTTGTAAAGTTTATAAGGTTTGTAAGGTTTATAAAGTTCGTAAAGTATAGAGGTGTCCTTCGGACAGGATTTTATAAACCTAAAAGATTTTATGGACTTTATAAACGTTATGGACTTTAAAGACAATTGCTTATCTTTGTCGAAAATTCAGGTAATATGAAATATCCGATAGGCATCCAGAGTTTTGAGAAGATCATCGAAAATGATTACGTTTACGTGGATAAAACCGATTTGATTTATTCCATGGTAAAAGGAGGAACGATTTATTTTCTGAGTCGCCCGCGGCGTTTCGGAAAGAGTCTGCTGGTGTCGACGCTGAAGAATTATTTTCTGGGGCGGAAGGAGCTTTTTAAAGGTCTGGCGATTGATGTCCTGGAAAAAGATTGGCTGACGTATCCAGTGTTCCACATCGATTTCAATGGCAGTGATTTTCAAGAGAAAGGTACGCTGGAGAAGGTGATCGAGGAGTACATTTCCACTTGGGAGGTGGCTTACGGTATTCTCCCGAATCCGGATCGGGACCGGGGGATGCGTTTCATTCAAGTATTGAAAGAGGCTCATGTGCGGGCGGGGCGTCGGGCGGTGGTGTTGATTGACGAGTACGACAAACCGATGTTAGACGTACTTGACACGCAATTGGAAACCGTGGTTGACGGCAATAAAATGCTGTTGGAAGAGCGGAACCGAAACGTGTTGAAAGGTTTTTACTCGGTATTCAAAGCTGCTGACGAGCACCTGCAATTCGTCTTGCTGACGGGGGTGACCAAATTCTCGCAGGTGAGCGTGTTCAGCGGTTTTAACCAGCCGGAGGACATCAGCATGAGCGGGCAGTTCGAGTCGCTTTGCGGGATTACGCAGGAAGAGTTGGAAAGTTATTTTGCCGAACCGATAGCTGCCATGGCGGAATCGTATCGCTGTGACGTGCCGACGATGGAGCGATTGTTAAAGGCTCAATACGACGGGTATCATTTTAGCCCGCGAATGCAGGACGTGTATAACCCGTTCAGCCTGTTGAATGCGTTCAAATCGGGCCGGATAGACGATTACTGGTTCCAAAGCGGAACGCCGACTTATCTGATTCGCCTGCTGCGGCACACGAAAGAAAACTTGAACGAATTGACGGGGCGGTATTATGCTCCTCGGGAGTTCGTGGACTATAAGGCGGACGTGGAGAAGCCTTTGCCGATGATTTACCAGAGTGGTTACCTGACCATCAAGGATTACAAATTGGATCGCAATACCTTTTTACTGGATTTCCCGAACAATGAGGTGAAAAACGGTTTTTTGACGATGGTGGCTTCTGACTACCTGCGTCCGAAGTCTACAGTGAACGCTTGGGTGCAGGATTCTGTGGATGCTCTTCAAGACGGCGACCCGGAGAAGTTCCGCCGGTTGCTGACCTCCTTTTTGAGCAGCATCCCTTACACGATGCGGCGGAAGGAGAACGAGCGGGAGAAGGAGCGTTATTTCCACTACACGTTTTTCTTGTTGTTGCGCTTAGTGAGCGTGTACACCGTGTACACGGAAAAGGAGCAGAGCGGCGGACGGGTGGACTGCATCGTGGAGACGGATAACTACGTGTATATCTTCGAGTTCAAATTGGACGGCACTGCCGACGAAGCCCTTCGGCAAATCGAGGAAAAAGGCTATGCCTTGCCTTACTTGGCGGACAAGAGGAAACTCTACCGCATCGGAGTAAGCTTTTTATCCGAAACCGGCACGGTGGAGGAGTGGAAGCTCGAATCTTCGGAATGAAGTTTGTAAGTATAAAAAAGTTGCATCATGATGAAATATCCGATAGGAATCCAGAGTTTTGACCAGATTATCGAAGATGGTTATGTTTATGTGGACAAAACGGCGCTGGTTTATAGGTTGGTGACGGAAGGCAAGATTTATTTCCTTAGCCGTCCGCGGCGTTTCGGGAAAAGTCTGTTGCTATCTACGTTGAAAAATTACTTCCTGGGAAGGAAAGAATTGTTCAAGGGACTGGCGATAGACGCTCTGGAAAAGGATTGGCTGACGTATCCGGTGTTCCACATCGATTTTAACGGGCGGGATTTTAAGAGAGAGGGAGAACTGGAGTTTGCCTTGGAATACTATATATCCTCGTGGGAGAGGGAGTGGAAGGTGGAGAAAAGCATGAGCCCGCGGATAGGGGATCGTTTTATCCGGCTTCTGGAGTGGGTACACAGGCAAACGGGGCGTGGTGCGGTGGTTTTGATTGATGAATACGACAAGCCGATGCTAGACGTGCTCGATACGGGGGTAGTGGTGATGGAGGGTGAAAATCGGGTATCGCTGGAGGAGAGAAATCGAGATATTTTAAAAAGTTTCTACTCGGTGTTCAAGGCTGCCGACGAGCATTTGCAATTTGTGTTCCTGACGGGTGTGACGAAGTTCTCTCAGGTAAGCGTTTTCAGTGGCTTCAACCAGCCGAAAGACATCAGCATGGACGGACGTTATGAGTCGCTTTGCGGGATTACGCAGGAGGAGTTGGAAAGTTATTTCGCCGAACCGATGGCAGCTATGGCAGCAAAAAGGCAGTGTAGCGTGGACGAGATGAAACAACAGTTGAAATTTCAATACGACGGGTATCATTTCGGAGAGGAGTTGGTGGATATTTATAATCCGTTCAGCCTGTTGAACGCGTTCGATTCGGGCCGGATAGACGATTACTGGTTCCGAAGCGGCACGCCTTCTTATTTGATACGGTTGTTGCGACATACGAAAGAAAACCTGGACGAGTTGACGGGGCGGTATTATGCTCCTCGGGAGTTCGTGGACTATAAGGCGGACGTGGAGAAGCCTTTGCCGATGATTTACCAGAGTGGTTACCTGACCATCAAGGATTACAAATTGGATCGCAATACCTTTTTACTGGATTTCCCGAACAATGAGGTGAAAAACGGTTTTTTGACGATGGTGGCTTCTGACTACCTGCGTCCGAAGTCTACAGTGAACGCTTGGGTGCAGGATTCTGTGGATGCTCTTCAAGACGGCGACCCGGAGAAGTTCCGCCGGTTGCTGACCTCCTTTTTGAGCAGCATCCCTTACACGATGCGGCGGAAGGAGAACGAGCGGGAGAAGGAGCGTTATTTCCACTACACGTTTTTCTTGTTGTTGCGCTTAGTGAGCGTGTACACCGTGTACACGGAAAAGGAGCAGAGCGGCGGACGGGTGGACTGCATCGTGGAGACGGATAACTACGTGTATATCTTCGAGTTCAAATTGGACGGCACTGCCGACGAAGCCCTTCGGCAAATCGAGGAAAAAGGCTATGCCTTGCCTTACTTGGCGGACAAGAGGAAACTCTACCGCATCGGAGTAAGCTTTTCATCCGAAACCGGCACGGTGGAGGAATGGAAGCTCGAACCTTCGGAATGAAGTTTGTAAAGTTCATAAGGTTCATAAAGTTTATAAAGTTACGGGTGTCCTTCGGACAGGATTTTATAAACTTTATAAACTGTCTGTCTTTCTCGTCCCGATTGTCAATCGTAAAACCGATAAAACGATTGTACATGAAAAAAGCGATATTATGGAGTGTCGTCAGTCTGTTTTTTATAGCGGATTTGTCGGCACAGACCGATTTACAAAAATTGCTGCCCCGGGATCCGGAAGTGGTGGTGGGCAAGCTGTCCAACGGACTGACCTATTACCTGCGGCATAACGACAGACCCCGGAACCAGGCCGGTTTTTACCTCGTCAGAAATGCGGGATTCCTGCTGGAAGAGGGCGACGAACAGCGGGGAGTGGCGCACTTCCTGGAGCACATGGCATTCCAGGGGGCGGAAAATTTTCCGGGACAAGGGATGATAAAGACCTTGGAACGGCACGGTGTCCTGTACGGGCACGACATCAACGCGGTGACCTCGGACAACGAAACCGTATACTATTTCAACAGCGTTCCCACAACGGACGAGGCGTTTTTGGACACCTGCGTGCTGATCCTGCGCGACTGGTCGTATTACCTGACCATCGACGAGGACCGGATAGAGCGGGAAAAGAAAGTTATCGAAGAGGAGTGGAACATGTTGAACACCCCCTCGAAAAGAGTACAGGACCAGTTTGCGCGGGTGTTGCTGCAAGGGTCCAAGTATGCAGACCGGGACGCACTTGGAACTCTGGAGGCAATCCGGGCTATCGATGCGCAGAAACTCCGGGAATTCTATCACAAGTGGTATCGTTCGGACTTGACCGCCGTGGTGATTGTCGGGGATTTTGACGTGAAACAGATGGAACATCGGGTGAAAAAAATCCTTTCCAAAATTCCCGCGGTGAAAAATCCGGTTCCCCGTCCCGTGGTGGAGATTCCGGGGCATAAAGAGATGTACTATTGTCTGGCGACGGATCCCGGGATGACCAATACAACCTTGAATGTCATCACGATGGTACCCGAGCTTGCCCCGGCAGTGAAAAACACATACGCTTTCCTGAAAGAAGAAATGCTGATCCGGAGCTTCAACGCAATGATGGGGAAACGTTTCGCCAAACTGCTGGCGCAACCGGACTGCCCGCTGGCACAGGGGGGAATTAGTTTTATCCCCTTCAAACGGGGATATTACACCTACCAGTTGGGAGGAATCCCCAAGCCGGGACAGGACGAACAGGCCATGCGCGCGTTGCTGACGGAAAACGAGCGGGTGAAACGCCATGGCTTCACGGCAGGAGAGCTGGACGAAATGAAAGACTTGCTGTTGAAGGAGCTGGAATTGGGATTCCGGGCTCGCGGAGAAGTAAAGCATGATACTTACGCGCAGGCGATGAAAGCCCATTACTTGAACGGCGAGCCGTTAGTGGCGGCTGACGAGGAGTATGCGTTTCTGAAAGCCTTGATACCGGCCTTGACTGTGGAGGACGTAAACGCGAAAGTGCGGGAATGGGACACCCCGGAAAACAAGACGGTGGTCAGCTCCGGTTCGGATATGGCTTGGCACTTGATGGAAGATGAGGTGACGGACATCATGGCGGAAGTGAAGAACGCAGAGGTGGAGCCATACGTATACGAGAAAACGGTGACGGTCGACGAAACGCCTTTGCTGGCCGAAAAACCGGCGGGAAGTCCGGTGACGGCAGAGCGTAGGGTCGACGGGTTCGATGCTGTGGAATGGACCCTGGCGAACGGGGCGAAAGTCGTATATCGCGAGAGCGACCTGGAATGCAACAAGTTGGCGTTGAAGGCTTACAGCGGGGGCGGGACCTCCCTGTATGAGGAGGATATGCTCCCCACGGTGGAAATGACCGTGCCGTTCGTGAAGGCTTGCGGTTTGGGTGATTATGACGCAGCGGCATTGAAACGGAAAATGGATAGCAAGGGATTGAAGTGCGAGGCGAGTATCGGGGAGTTGAACGAGTATGTGACCGCTTCCGCCCTTCCGGAGGACGCGGAAAGCATGTTGCAGTTGGTATACATGACTTTTGCGCAGCCGCGGTTTGACCGTGAGGTTTTCGGGAAAATGATAGCCCAGCAGCTGATGCAATCCCGGATGCAGGGAATGAACCTGTTGCAGGACACGGTGAAGAGGTTGCAAAACGGTTGCCATCCGCGCGTGCTGTTGAAAAACGCGGCTTATTTCGGAAAAGTGGACCTTGACAAAATCGAACAGGTGTACCGCGAGCGCTTCTCGAACGCCGGAGATTTCACGTTTTTCATCACGGGAAACATCCCTGCGGCGGAATTGAAACCTTTGGTAGAGAAGTACATCGGTTCCCTGCCGTCGGTGGGTAGCCGGGAAAAATGGATTGACCGGGGAATAAGACCTTTCCGCGGGAAACGGGAATGCGAAATCGAGTTTATGGGACTTCCCAGTTCGATAGTGGTGTTGAGCATGGGCAAGGAAATGGAGGACAACATTCGTCATGCCGTTTGCCTGCAAGCGTTGAAGAACATCCTGCAAACCCGCAGCATGAACGTCATCCGGGAGAAAGAGGGCGGCACGTACGCGGTGAACGTCAACGAGAGCGTTGTCCACGAACCGGCGGCACGGTATAACTTGGTCGTGGAATTTCAGTGCAACCCGTTGAATGCCGGGAAATTGAAGGATATCGTTTACGGCGAATTAGAGCGCTTGCAGCAGCAGGCCCCGTCGCGCGACGAGTTGATGATGGCGTTGAACTCCATCCGCAAGAAGGAGGGAGAAGCCCGGGAAAGCAACGTTTACTGGCAGGAAAACCTGATGTTGTATTACAAAACCAGCCTGAACCTGGCAGATGAGAAAGAATTTGAAAAAGTTGTGGATAGCCTGACCCCGGAGGATTTCCTCCGATTCGTGCAGGAGTTCCGGAAAGATTCAGATATCACGGATGTAATCTTCAAACCGAAGAATTAGTAAACCGGCTCTGACACCGAAAGTCTGTAGGGTCGGTGAAGTCCACAAAGTCATGTGTAATTTAATGACTTTGTGGGCTTTTTTGCTTCATAATCTTTACT
>ENA-UESD01001670-UESD01001670.1-human-gut-metagenome-genome-assembly--contig:-NODE-1670-length-17392-cov-4.690384_pt1 | contig 17392 bp, 9 predicted proteins | sample MGYA00242985_ERZ507986 | MGnify/ENA primary metagenome ERZ507986 (study PRJEB26167, sample SAMN06115408) | human gut metagenome | host: Homo sapiens | place: China:Guangxi | collected 2016-04-06... | reverse complement strand
CTCTATATTTCATCTTGCAAAGATAAATTACAGGGAGTTTATATAATCCAATATTGTATGACGCTTAAAGCTTTTCAAACAATTTTTCCAACAAGATAGTCAACTTTCCTAACAAGACTTCATTCATTGTCATTAACTTTTTGACTTCTTCATCTCTAGCTTGTAATGAGGACGCCTGTTTGTCTACAATTTCTACAAGATGGCGAACCGTGAGTTCGTCGTTATCCCGTACAGAAAGATCTCCAGAAGTTTCCGTCATTGCTGCATTACCCTTACGATATTTGTCACCTTCCCCTGTTAGAAGCCATCTTCGATTTACTCCCAATAAACGACTCATCACTTCCAACTTTGTGGTATCTGGTTTTGTTTTATTCTTTAAGTAGTTGGAAATCGTTGTTGCAGACATATGTAAAGCTTTCGCTACTTTATATTTTGTGTACCCCTGCTCGTCCATTACCTTTTGTAATCTTTCTGAAAATGACATATCGTGTTATTTAGAATTACTATAAATTATGTTACTTTGTCGAAAATAATCCAACATAAATTTGTTTCCATCCAAGTTTGTATTACCTTCGTACATCGTTTGTTACAAATATAGCGATTATTGGTGAAATCCCCAAGCAATTGGGGTATGTTAATCGGTTGGTGATGTGAGGAGACAAAGCATTTTCCCGTTATGCTTTTGTCTCCTCTTTGTATTTCTCAGGTATACCTATTTATCATACACAAAATTCATATACTATATTTAATAGTAACAATTCTTCGCATAACTATCTCACATATATTTCTATAACACAAAGAATTAAATAATAATCACATCCTTCGGTTTTCTTAATATGGAATTCAGAATCTATTGAAACAAGATCTGCACATGTTTCTTTTTCCAGATTACTTTATTTCAATCGAAACTAAAATACTTTTCTTTTGTTTCGATTTTAGTAAAAAAGTTGCTTTTTAATTTTGATATGTTTCGTTTTATTCATTTCTTTGTAGTGAAAAATAAAATTTCATACACATGAAGCAGAACGAAACTACACAATCGTTTGATGTGATAATCATCGGAGGTGGCGCTACCGGCGCCGGAACTGCCAGAGATTGCTCTCGCAGGGGTATAAAGACACTTCTATTAGAAAGATTTGACATCTCTACCGGTGCTACGGGGAGAAATCACGGCTTATTGCATAGTGGAGCCCGTTACGCCGTGACTGACAAAGAGTCCGCGGAAGAATGTATCAAAGAGAATATGACTCTCCGCAAAATTGCCAGTCATTGTGTAGAAGAAACAGATGGTTTATTCTTAAGTTTACCAGAGGATGATCTTAGCTATCAGGCCAAATTTGTCGAGGCATGTAAGCAGGCGGGAATTAGTGCGGACATCATCGACCCGAAAGAAGCATTACGTCTAGAACCATCTGCAAACCGGGATATTATCGGGGCGGTAAGAGTACCGGATGGCGCCGTGGACCCGTTTCGCCTGACGGCATCCAATGTGATGGACGCCAAATTGCATGGAGCAACGATACTCACATACCAAGAAGTCATCGAGATCATACGAGAACAAAATCGGGTGATTGGAGTAAAAGTTCAAGATCATAAAACAAACGAAATCAAATCCTATTATGCTATTATTGTTGTCAATGCCGGAGGAATCTGGGGACATAATATAGCAAAACTTGTGGATATTAATATAAACATGCTGCCTTCGAAAGGAGCATTACTGATTTTTGGACATCGAGTAAACAACATCGTCCTGAACAGGTGTCGCAAGCCAGCCGACGCTGACATTCTTGTTCCGGGTGACACGATCTGCCTTATTGGAACAACATCTAGTAAAGTACCTTTTGAAGAAATTGATCACATGAAAGTAACCCCGGAAGAGGTTGACGTGCTGTTACGAGAAGGGGAAAAGATGGCACCCATTCTGGCTCAAACTCGTATATTAAGAGCATATGCCGGAGTACGCCCGCTAGTTGCGTCTGACAACGATCCAAGCGGCCGAAGTGTAAGTCGGGGAATCGTGCTCTTGGATCATGCAACCCGTGACGGGCTGGAAGGATTTATCACAATCACGGGGGGAAAATTAATGACCTACCGGTTGATGGCCGAGTGGACAACAGATTTGATATGTAAAAAACTCAACCTTTCTGCCATTTGTACGACAGCCACGGAAAAGCTTCCTGGTTCAAGGGAAAGTATAGAAGAAATTAGCAAAAAAATTATATCCGTACCTCTTACGCAACGCAATTCGACTATTCACAGGCATGGGGATATGGCTGATCGTTTTTCTGAAAATACGCCATTAGACAATAGCTTGATATGTGAATGTGAAGAGGTTTCTGTTGGCGAGGCAAAATACGCCTTAAACGAGCTGGATGTAAACAATCTGGTTGACTTGAGACGAAGAACTCGCGTCGGCATGGGAACCTGCCAAGGAGAACTTTGCGCATGTCGTGCCGCCGGTTTAATGAGCGATATGAATAAAGTATGCACGAATAGAGCCAAGGCAGATCTTGCTTCTTTCTTGAACGAAAGATGGAAAGGGATGGCGCCCATTGCCTGGGGAGACACGTTACGCGAGAGTGAGTATACGGCCTGGATTTATGAAGGCGTTTGTGGTTTAACATCATCATCTAAGAAATAACATGAAATTCGATACAATCATCATCGGTGGTGGCTTATCCGGCTTAATCAGTGGAATTTATTTGTCCCAACGGGGGCAGCGATGTGTTATCATATCATCGGGACAAAGTGCTTTACATTTTTCTTCCGGGTCATTTGATTTATTAAATAATTTACCCGATGGGACAAGCGTCCAAAAGCCATTGGATGCGATAAGCGAACTTGTCAAACAAGCTCCCACGCATCCTTATGCCAAGCTTGGCGAAACCAAGTTTAAGGAATTAGCCCAACAAGCTGAAGAATTTTTAAAAAATGCAGGAATTTCTACCCAAGGGGATCACGAAGAGAATCATTATCGAGTGACTCCAATGGGGACATTGAAACCCACCTGGCTCACGCTTAAAAATTTATTAATAAGCGAAAACGAAAAATGTTTACCAATCCAGCATCCGGGCATCTTTAACATCACGGGATTCCTTGATTTTTATACGCGATTCATTGCGGATGAATTCCTAAAAATGGGAGCCAAATGCAGTATTCATTCTATCAATTTCCCGGCTCTTGAAAATTTGCGTAAGAATCCGACAGAGATGCGCTCCGTTAATATTGCCCGGGTATTTGACAAGCAAGAAAATATAAAAGAATTAGCCCGAATACTAAAAGCGGAAAGCGGAAATTGTGATTCAATTATTTTACCCGCGATCACGGGGTTGAATCGGGAAGATGTGGTAGATTACTTGCGAAAAGAAATCAACAAACCAATCTATCTCTTGCCAACTCTTCCTCCTTCCGTTCCTGGTATACATACACAACAAAAACTTCGTTCTGTTTTCCAGCAAAATGGAGGAGTTTTCATGCTGGGAGATAATGTTTTACGCGCAGACATAAAAGGAAACAGGATTTCACAGATTTACTCTTTCAATCATGGGGACATTCCTTTCGTTGGACAAAATTTTATTCTTGCCACAGGAAGTTATTTCAGCCAAGGATTGATTGCCAGTACAGAAAAAATATACGAACCAATTTTTGATCTCGATGTAACATTTGCCCCGAATAGAACACAATGGTATAACAGCGATGTGTTTGACGCACAACCTTATCAATCTTTCGGGATCAAAACCGACAGCACGTTCCGTTGTACCCGAGAAGGCAAAATCTTTGAGAATCTTTATGCAGCCGGGGCAATCCTCGAGGGATTCAATCCTTTGAAATAGGGATGCGGGGCAGGAGTTTCCATTTTGAGTGCCATGTATATAGCAGAACAGATATTAAGTAAATAAAGAAGCCATGAATCTCCAACAACATAATATCAGCGACAACAATTTTGAACAATGTATCAAATGTACGATCTGTACCGTTTATTGTCCTGTAGCAGCAGTAAATCCCAATTATCCGGGTCCCAAACAAGCAGGCCCCGATGGAGAACGCCTACGGTTGAAGAAATTCAACTTCTATGATGAATCCTTGAAATATTGTATTAACTGTAAAAGATGTGAAGTCGCTTGTCCTTCGAACGTGAAAATCGGAGACATTATCCAAGCAGCTCGAATTAAATATAGCAAAAAACAACCGAAACTCCGGGACTATATTCTAGCTAATACAGATCTTGTCGGAACGTTATCCACCCCGTTTGCCCCAATCGTGAATACAACTTTGGGCCTAAAGCCAGTGAAGGCAATTTTGGATGGGGTTATGAAAATCGATCATCGACGCACGTTCCCCAAATACGCTTTCGGCACTTTCGAAAGTTGGTATAAAAAAGTCGCAGAGAAACAAGCCGCCTACCCAAGCCAAGTAAGTTATTTCCATGGGTGTTACGTGAATTACAATAATCCTCAACTGGGAAAAGATTTAATTAAGGTCATGAATGCTTTTAGTATCGGGGTGCAACTTCTAGAAAAAGAAAAGTGCTGTGGGGTCGCCTTGATTTCCAACGGATTGATCAAACAAGCACAAAAACAGGCTCGTACGAATATAAATTCGATTCGGAAGTCCGTGTTGGAGAAAAAAATACCCGTGATAGCAACTTCTTCAACCTGTACGTTTACGATTCGAGACGAGTATCCTCACTTGTTGGATATTGATAACGCTGATGTTCGTGAGGACGTGGAGTTGGCTACTCGGTATATCTATCGTTTGTTAAGCCAAAAGAAAACGAAATTGAATTTTAAAACAGGACAGAAAATCAAAGTTGCCTACCACACGCCCTGCCATATGGAAAAACTGGGATGGGCTTACTATTCTATCGAGTTGTTGAAATTAATCCCGAATATCGAATTAACCATATTAGATTCGCAATGTTGCGGTATTGCGGGAACTTACGGTTTCAAGAAAGAGAATTATAAAACCTCTCAAGACATAGGAGAACCTTTATTCAAGCAAATAGAAGCACTTGACATTGATTGCGTGGTTACCGATTGCGAAACATGCAAATGGCAAATCGAAATGTCTACTTCAAAACGTTGCGAACATCCTATATCGATATTATCCAATGCATTAGAGTGATTTTAATTCCATCACTCTAATGCATTTTTGATTATATATCGAAAATCAATGTGTTAAAATCAAAATCCAAACGATTTTTTTTTCGAAAAACATTTTGTTTTAAAATTCAATTCTCATACATTTGTTCCATAATGAAACAATGTGGTTGCAAAAAAGAAAGCAATCGATTTCGATTTCATTCGAGGAAGGAATAAGTGCGGCGTCCATTAAAAGAATGATAATTATGAATCGGCAAAGAAATACGATACAAGAATGTATTTTTGGGGGAGGATAGAACAAGTCCGTAAAGCAAAAAAAACGTGGAAGTGTGTTTATAACAAAATATTTTTACAATAAAATCTAATAACATGTGGAATTTTTTAAAACCAGCACCTCACAAGGATTTATTACCGGAAGGTAAGATCGACTCGACTTACAAGAGCCTGCGTTGGCAGGTCTTTGTCGGAATCTTCATCGGTTACGCCGGCTACTACATCGTGCGGAAGAACTTCTCGATGGCGATGCCGTTTCTAACAGACCCCGCCGGACCTTACGGGTTCGACAAGGGATCGCTGAGTATCGTGTTGTCGTTGAACGCGGTGGCCTACGCCCTGTCGAAGTTCTTGATGGGGAGCGTCTCGGATCGTAGCAACGCGCGGGTGTTCCTTCCCCTGGGGTTGGTACTGGCGGCCCTGTCCATGATGTTCATGGCCGTGCCGATCGAGCTGTTCGGGGCAAGCACGACTTCCATCGTGATCATGGCGGTGTTGAACTTCCTGGTCGGGTGGTTTAACGGGATGGGATGGCCCCCCTGCGGCCGGGTGATGACTCACTGGTTCTCCGTGAAGGAGCGCGGGACGAAAATGTCTATCTGGAATTGCGCCCATAATGTGGGTGGCGCTCTCGTGGGCCCGATGGCCGTGTACGGCGCCATGTGGTTCGGGTCGTGGTTCTACGGGGTGGACAGTTCAAAGTACTTTATCATTGGTACCTATATTTTCCCGGCAGCGGTGGCCCTGTTCGTGGCCCTGCTGGCGTACGTGTTGATTCGTGACACCCCGCAGTCCTGCGGGTTACCGACGATAGAGAAATGGCGGAACGATTACCCCAAGAATTACAGCGAGAAACAGGAAGAGGTCCTCACCACGAGAGAGATTTTCTTCAAGTACGTGCTGAATAACAAGATGCTGTGGTTTATCGCCATCGCCAATGCCTTCGTTTACATGGTTCGTTACGGTTGCCTGGACTGGGCCCCGACCTACTTGAAGGAGGCGCAAGGGTACGATATTAAAGAGGCCGGGTGGGCTTATTTCGCCTACGAGTTCGCCGCCATCCCGGGCACGCTCGTTTGCGGGTGGTTGAGTGACGTGGTGTTCAAGGGACGCCGCGCTATCACGACGATCATATTCATGGCCCTGGTGGCCTTGTTTATCTTCCTTTACTGGCAGTTCTCGGATAACTACATGATTGTCACGCTATCCTTGATCGCCATCGGTTTCTTCATCTACGGCCCGGTGATGCTTATCGGGGTGCAGGCGCTTGACCTGGCTCCCAAGAACGCGGCCGGGACATCGGCCGGGTTGACCGGGTTCTTCGGGTACTTCTTCGGGACGGCTATCCTGGCGAACGTGGTGATGGGATACGTGGCGGAAAGTTCATTCGGGTGGGACGGGACGTTCGTGCTGTTGCTCGTCGCTTGCGCCTTGTCCATCGTTTTCGTCGGCTTCACTTACAAGGAGGAACAATACCTGGTGCAAAATAGAAAATAATGAATACCAAATAATTCAAATTTAATAAATTATGGTTAATAAATCATGGAGAATTGCAATGGCATGTAGCATAGCCTTGGCTTTCATGTCATGCGAAAATCAGAAATTTAACGACACGTTTGTTGACTCTGAGCGTGTACATGTAGACACCCTATCAACAGAATTACAAAAAGTGCGGGATTACGTTCCCCAGTATGCAGTAGTAGCTCACCGTGGTTCCACGTACTGGACTCCGGAAGAAACCGAAGCAGCTTACCGTTGGGCTCGTGAAATGGGTGCCGATTATCTGGAGGCAGACTTACAAGTTTCTAAAGATGGTGTTATTCTAGCCTTGCATGACACAGACTTAAAACGTACCACAAATATTGAAGATGTTTTTGGTGAAAGATTCCCGGAAAAAACAAGAAGGGAATATTATGACCTTTTAGGTTACAGCGCACAAAAGATAGATTCGTTGATTGACGCGGATAAAAAAGCATTCGTTCCCAACTATCCCTGTTCTTATACTTACTATGAATTGATGCTTTTGGATGCAGGAACTTGGTTCAATCAAGATGCTGTTAGTCAAGAACAAGCCCGTATAGGATTTTCTAGAAATCATCAATACATCTCTACCCTTCAAGACTTGATCATGTATTCCAAAGGATTCAAATTGGAAAGATATGCTCAAGATGCCCCACAACCCACGGGTCATGTAAATATCTGGGGAAATGCTTACCAAAATGAAAGAGTCGTAAAAACGATGGTTGCAACGAATGAAGAATTCAGTAATCCGGTAAACTTCGGTGTAAAAGATAAAGTTGTTCGTTATGGATTCGGCTATGTTAAAGATGATCTCGGTACGAGTGGAAATATCCCCGGAATTTATATCGAATTCAAAGAGCCGTGGTTAAATCCATCTAACTTTGAACAAATGGTATACAACGAGTTAAAAATGGAAAATGTAACCGGATTCGCTGAAAAGCTTAACATGAACATTATCGCCGGAGGTGAAGAACCTGAAAGCAACCCTTTCTACAAAGACGGTAAAATCAACGTTGGTAACACGAATGGAAAAGTTATTCTTCAAACTTTCTCGTTACAAAGTTTAACTCGCGTATGCGACCTATTTGATGGTCAAGTTCCGATGTGTTTCTTGTTATGGAAAGGAACCGGAGCAACAGACTTAACTTACGATGATCCTCAAGGATATGCCTCTTTCATCAACTTGGCAGTAAAATACAAAGCACATTTCATTGGACCCTGCATTGCCGGAGCCCCGAACAATTATCCTGAATTAAATTATCCGTGGCAACACAACTTGATTCACCGTGCAAAAATGAAGAATCACCCGTATTCATTCGATACTTATGACCAAATGGCTAAATATTTCGGCCAATACAACTGGGGTAGTGATGGTGGTTCCCGCTACGAAGCTCCTTACTTGGATGCATTCTTCACGAACCACACGGATATGAGTCTTCAATACATGGTTGACTTTGGTTACAGAAAATCTCCTGCACCAACAGAAATTCATGATGCTCGCGAGGTACTGGATAATTTAGGTTACGAAAAATAATTTTTAATCGATTATTGTAATGAAAAAATACATATTATTACCTGCCATGATGGTAGCCGCAATGTTATCTACCACTGCAGTGAAAGCCCAAGAAGATGTAAATCCTTTATTGAAATATGTCAATAAAGAAAACGATCTTAAAGCAAGCATCGGTGGTCGTATGTTTGCAGACGTAGCTTATTATCACACGGAATGGACCCCGATGAAATCCGGTGCTGCCATCACGGACGCTCGTATTCATGCCTCTTTAACTTACGGGAAATTGTTTATCTACGCGGACTTCGGTTTCGGGAATGGCGAGTTCAGCCAAAAAAACCTATTCGCACAATATACCTTCAAAGAAAGTTTAAAAGGTATTCACTTGGTAAAAGCCGGTTATTATAACGAGCCGTCAAGCATGAGCATGATGACTAGCTCATATAACTATCACTTTATCAGCCGTCCGTCAGTTTCCCAAGCATTGGATCCAGGCCGATCACTGGGAGCTACTTACAAATTCTTCAACAGACATTTCTTTGCCGATCAAGGTATTTTCTCTCAACTGAAATACAACGAGCAAGAAGAGGGGTACCAGGGATTCAGCTTAAGTGGACGTTGGTTATGGAAACCCATCAACGATAACAACATCACCTTACAATTCGGTACAGGATTACGTTACCAAAGAATTAACGGTGGAGAGATTTACCAAGATGGCGTTTATAAAACGAACATGCACGTGGCAGCCAACATGCAAACTTACGTGGATGAAACTACTAAATTTTTAAGTTGTGACCTTCCTTGGGCCAAAGATGCCTTCACCATCAGTCCCGAATTCTTATTCAAGAGCGACCGTGTATTTGCTCGCGGAGAATTCATCTGGAAAAAAGTATGGAAAGACCGTGATGATCAAACCTTATTTGAAAGTCAATTAGGTGGCCAACAAAGTTGGACAAATGTTGAAGGATGGAGAAGTGGAAACAAACTACGTCCCACAATCATGAACGGTGGTTACGTAGAATTCGGTTACCTGCTCTGCGGTAAAGCTTATACCTACGATGACGAATACGGTTTATTAAAAGGCATGGGAGACAAAGGAGGTTTGGAACTCGTAGCTCGCTACTCTTGCACGAACTTAACAGATATTACTGACGGGGACATTTTCTTGATTGGTAATCACAAGTTCTACCCGAACGGAAAAGTTGTAGACTACCCCTATTCTTCTAGTATTGACGGGGGTACCATGCACTCGGTAACACTTGGATTGAATTATTCTTTCAATCAATACATTAAAATCATGGGAGAATATCAATATGCTAACTTGAGTAACGTATATTTCCCGGATGACGAGAATTTTCATCAACTGCAATTACGAGTAATGTTTGCATTCTAATTGTCAGGAAAATTTTAGAAAAAGAAATCACACCAGAAGAGCGTGTCCGCATGGCACGCTCTTTTATTTTAAACCCGGAACAAAATAAAGGGGAAGTAACGGGGAAATAGGCCACTCCAAATATCTCACAAATATTCTATCTAAACAGCAAAGCCAGTTGCTAAACGGGTTTAAAACCTAGGGGACACGTCAATCCCTCTTACTTGATAACTTAACTCCCCCTTAACTCTCACTTCATTCAAAATATAATCAACAAAAGTAAGGGTACGAAAGGAAATATCAAGCCGATAAAAGTATGACAATTCAAGTCATCTCACGCCAATGTTTTCCTTTAGAACGGGTAACCGATCGCCAAGTGAAATCTTAAGCCATCCTTGAACTTGGGGATATTATAATATCCCGACTTATCCGGATTCTTATAAGGAGTATGCAAAGCAATTCCCAGATCACCCCGGAGTACGATAAAACCAAAGTCATAACGCAAGCCGAAACCTGTTCCCAAAGCAATCTCTTTCAACAAACCTCCTAACTTAAACTCCCCGCCCGGACGTTTCGGGTCATTCCGCAACAACCACACGTTACCGGCATCTAAAAAGATAGCACCATTCAGTTGATACATGATTTTGAAGCGAAGTTCCACGTTCCCTTCCAATTTTATATCTCCCGTCTGGTCCAGATAAGCCGTCTTGTTATCGCTTTCCTGATGATAACTACCGGGACCTATCGACCGGATCGTGAACGCCCGGATGCTATTCGCTCCCCCGATATAAAATTGCTCGCTATACGGCATCACCCGAGAATTACCGTAGGCACAACCGATACCACCCATAAAACGGGTAGCCAGAAGAGAAGTTTCCGTTATTTTACGGTACACGATTACTTCAGAGGTTAATTTCAAGAATTGCGAGTAAATATTACCGAACAATTTTTTGTTTTGCCCCTGATGATTTCCCGTGATATATTGTACGGCGGAAAGAATGTTACCTGCTGACATAATCGTATTCTGCCAGTACAATCGATTGGGATTCCGTCTTGTTGCCGCCCTGTCATAAGTGTACGAATAGGACATGGAAGGTATCAACTGATTCTTGAAACTCATCGCTATCGCCGGGTTATTCTCCATCGTTTCATCAAACTCTTTCGAAGTCTGCAACAAATGGGTGTACGTGATCTTCAAAGGTGTTATCGTATGATACGCTCGCCACGAGCTTTGAAAATCATAACTGAGAGATCCCGTGAAAGAAAGCATCCGGAAAAAAGTATGGCGATTCAAAAAATCTACTCCTATTTGGAAATTCGTACGTTCGGCAAAATCCTTGCTACTTTTCAGGAAGTTAGGTACCAGCAAGCGAGGCAATGACAAACCGACGTTCACACCTAACTCGTAAGAATTGATTAACCCGGAATTTGAATTTGTCTTTTTATCCCCAACTTCCCACTCGTAAGCTCCATTCAACTTAAAGGTCAGGTTCTCCCCGCCCCGGAATAAATTCTTATTCGTTATTCCCAACGACAAACCAGGCCCGAGCAAATTATTGGATTTAGAGGAAACATCTACTTCTATTTCCGTCTCTATCGGTAAGTCGTACACGGCATTAATACTAAAGTCTAGATTTCCGAAACCGGACTTTTTCACGCTATCCGCCCGGGTCACGTTCAGGTTGGTATATTTAAAAATTCCAAGCCGGGCCAGACTCGTTTGCGTTCGATTTTGTCGCCAGAACGAATAAGTGTCTCCGGGAAGTAAATGCATGGAACGAGCGAGAACCTTGGGCTTCACGTCCAACGGTTTCGTATATTTCACCTCTATCCCCTTATAAGACAAGGCATCTTGAGTTTCTGACTGATCGGAATTTTCCAGTACAAGTTCCACGTTTCCCACCTTGTACGGTTGCAAGGCTACCGCCGGGATACCATGTTTCAAAGCAATACGGACATCTGCTACCCGTCTTTCCCGTGTCGTGTCGACCAAAAATTCGATATAATCCGATTGGAAATAATAATACCCACTATTCCGGAACATTTTAGTTATCCGGGTTCGCTCATCTTCCATCGTGTACAAATTATACTCTGCCCCGGATTTTAGCAAGCAACCCCGTTGCGTTCTCTGTATCAGACTATCCATTCTCCCCGTCCAGCCCCAAAATTCAACAGTTCCCAGCAAGTAAGCTTCCGGCACGTAAACATTATAACTGATTTTCGCTTTCTTGGGATTCCGTTTGTTCGGAATAATCTCGTAACTGGATTTCACCCCGAAATAACCGTATTCACTGGCAGCATTCTCCACCACTTTCAAGCGTAGTTCCGGTTGTACATCAGAGATTAACACGGGTTTCTTGGCCAATTTTTTGTATAACCAATGTTTTAATCCCTTCTCTTTTTTCACGTTCCAATTATACACCCACAACCCAACCGGAAACGGGGAACGTATGTAAGGAGCATACAACGGGTTATTAGGCGGGAAACCTAACGGCCCGGAAATAGCCGAACTTTTCGGTCCCTCCAACTTTACCCCTTTGGCAGTCTCTATATTCATCTTTTTCACCCCGGTGTATAACACCTTGCCTTCGGTCAACCTCTTCGTCTGAGAACAAGAGCTACCCAATATCATGAATACTATAATAACAAATAAACTATTTCCCAGACTTTTCATTTTCTATCGGTTCTATTTTGGATTCTACTTGTACTTTCTTTTTACGGCGGAATATATCCATGAATTTTTGGAAATTTTTTCTTAATACCACTCCGATACCGGTTTGTGTCACTTCTCCCTCCAAGACGCTCTCGTAGCCCGTGTGCCGGAAGATCTTCAGAAAAAAGTTCGGATTCTTTCCAAATACGTACTCGATGGCAATGTCATCCACAAGATTCTCCTCTACTCCCCCGGCTGCGGGGTCATTATCCGTGGAGATTCGCCCCCCGACTTTCACCCGTACCTTATTATTAAACAGTCGTTTCGAAAATTGATAAGAATAATCCGTTTTCTTGGATTCTCCTGCCTCTGACACTTGATTATAGGTATTAATACCAAACGTCAGATCCATGTTCTTCAAATGTTTCCGAGACCATTGATTCAATTCGTTTTCCACGAAATTATTCAGGGCATTATCAGAGGCATTGGACTTTGCCACCGTCCCCGGCCCGGAATAAGTTCCGTAAATCATCATGTTCATCGCCTCCTTTGAACGCTCCTCGGCAGTCATCGCTGCCAATTGGTTCTGTATCGTTATATCCCCTTCTGCGGCAAGATCAAACGTGATGTCCAGTTTCTCCAACGTGTTTGAAATCTTGATCATGGCATTGAACGTCACTAGGCGGGATTTCTGGCTATCATCCGTCACGCTAGCCGAAATTGTCTCCGCAGCCGTTATATTCAAGGTCGGGTTAGCCAGGTCCCCGGTCCATTCCACGAAACTACCGTCTTGTATCTTGAAATCCTTCTGCCCGATCACCGGCAGACCGTAAGAAACGATTCCACTCGTCAGAACGTATCTTCCCACGAGGCGGGTCTCTCCCACCGGATTCAATGTATAAGTCAGATTTCCCCCGCCATTTATTGCTACCCGATTCTGCCCATTCGACGACAGCAACACATTCAACCCAACTAACGGTGCGATATTCACGGACATGAGCAAATCCAGATTCACGGAACTAACCTGATGCAACTCATCGGCCGCAGCCAATTGAGTCGTGTCGCTGAATGAAACGAAACGCACAACATCCGCACTCCGGTCCGTCAATTCCAAAGGCGAAGATTTCAACGTGTAATAGACTTCACTATTATCCAACAAGTTAATATTTCCTCTGACCTTCAGATTATCCAGCATTCCTTTCAAGGTTGCCGAGAGATCAACAAACACTTTCCCGTAAACCATGGTCTCCGTATTTTCTTTCACCTTCATGGCCTGAAAATTCTTCGCTTGAACAGAGGCATCCATTTTTATGGCCGAGAAGGATGCGAAATCAACCGTTCCCAATAGTTCTAATCGCTGTTTATTAGGAGCAATCAACCCGAAATGATTAAAATCCAAAAGATTATCATGAATCACGATAGCCGAAGAATCTATCTTAAAAGTCGTCCCGATCATCAAAGCTTCAATGGTTCCGTCCTTGAAACGTAAATCTCCATTTATCAACGGTTGATTCATCTGCCCTTTCACTTGAAAAGCCCCGATCATGTCTCCATCCAATTTCATTATACCCGGAGGAGTAAAGGCTCCCGCAACACGCAAAGGGAATTTAGGAATGTCTATATCCAATGCAATATCTTTATCTTCACTCCCGGTCATTAATTTACCTTTGGTCAAAAGTGCCTTCACCCCATCTACCGACAAGGAAAAATCCACGTCATGCTCAGTCTGTCGCGACAATCGATATTTAATGCCTAATCCCAAATCTCCCACATGCTCTTTCCCATAATAAAAATCATCCACATTGACCGCCCCGCTAACATCAATCACGTCATTCTTGCTATACATCTGCACATCAACCCCTAACAAACCGGATATATCCGGAATAAACGAAAGTGCTTTAGATAAACCACCCAAATCAACACCTTTAATATCTACAATCAAGGAGGCCGGTTTGTGATCAGCATCTTCTTCCGAAATTAAACGAATCCGCTTGTCTCCATTCAGCATTTGCAAATTAGCCGCCGGAATTTCCCCTTGCTTCAGGCGAATAAAATTGCCCCGGTTAATTTGCCATGAAACATATCCCAAGATAAGGGGATCGGGAGAAATACTCACGCTAAAAGAACTGTCTTGCAAAGCGACATTAGCCCCGATATTGAATATTTCCCCATTCTCGTTCGCATGTTCGCGTATTCTTACATTTATCTGATCATACTCCACGTTCCCTTCCACTGTCAGTTGAGCCAATCCTTCCAATTGATCCTTAGCCCCGAATACATCCACGCCATAGCGCAAAGCCACGTCCTTCTGTCTTGCATATATCAATACACTATCCAAAACAATCCCCTCGATATTCAATCCATACACCTTTGAACTTACCCCGAAATCACGTGATACATCGGTTCCTAAATCGACATTCATTCGTTCAAAGCGTATTCCGCTGCTTTTCAAGTAACTATTCAATAAATTCTCTTGCTGGGCGTCTATCGTCAACCGGAAATCAGGTAGCAGTTCGTTCAATTTTTCCATGTTAAAATCATGTTTCTCGATCTGCTCAACCAACAATCCGCTAGCGACACGAAAACGATCGATTAAAGTGTAGCCTCCACCATCTCCCTCGAACTTCATGGTCAGGTCTCCCGCTTTGACATCCAACAATGTCTTGTTTTGCAAACCGGAGAAAGTGACCTCCAGATTTCCCAATTTACGAGTGGCAAGGTCCTGCAAGACGATATTCGAAAAAACAGCCTGTAAAGATGATGTACTGTCCGACTTTAATTCAGCATTCACGTCCAGTCCCAAAGAAAAAGCCATGTTTTCCGGCGTAAAATGCAATCCTTTCAGATCTACATTTTCAAGATCTCCATTCAAACTTATCTTGTACGCGTTCTCGTCAGCACGTAACCGGAATTTCATTCCCAAATCCAACTCCTGATTACCACTCCATAATTCCCCGGTCAATTCTTGATCTTTCAATGCCGCATCCAAAATCACATTTTTATAATCATACCCGTTATAATATAAGGATGCTAATTCAAAATCCACTTTCGCCATCGCCTCTTTCCAATCAAACCCCCGGCCCGAAGCCAAAAGATTGGCGGTAATTGCCCCTAACGAATCATTCGGCATGAATTTATCCAAAGCAAAATCTTTCAAATGCACTTCTGCTTGATAGGTATTTTCTTTCCAACCATAACCGGCAACTGCACGCAATACGCCTTCCCCGGGATTTAACTCCACATCCACTTTCACCGCTTGATCCGCAATATGCACACCCGTCTCTAATGATAAATGATCCGGGATAACAAATCCGGCATTCCCATTCTCCGATAACAAAGGTACAAAATACTCCCCTCGGTCGACAACAAGAGCTAGATTCAATTCTCCCGCGATTCTTTCCATATCCGTCACGAAGGCCACGTTCCCCTCACTCTTCAAAGAAAAACCTCCTGCTGCTCCTATATCAAAATGAGCAATATTCAACTGATCGACCTTACCTCTTACCAATCCGGACAAAGAAAAAATTTTATTCGATAACCAATCATTTAACAGACCATTAGAATCCGGCATAAACAACAACACGTCCTGCCCGGCAACATTCCCCTCCATGGATAATTGGAAAGGAGTTTCCATGCCAAAATCACTTATTCCGGCTTCCACCCGGACATTCATTTTCAATTGACTATTAATCGTTTTCAAAATCAGATTTGACACGTTAGTTTGTTCACTTCCCAAACTAACTCGACAAGATAAATCTCTCAAATCCAATCCATTTCCTTCCTTAAAACGAAAATTTTGAATAATTGCCGTCACCTCTGTTCCCCGATTAAACACACTATCCACCTTCAACGAAAGTGCTGATATACGAACCGTTTCGGGGAACCGCTCTGCGTCAACAGGGATAGTTTTCGGTTTCATCAAAAAACGATTATCCTCCAGCTCTACCGTCCCGACCCGAACTTCCCAAGGCATACTTTCCACGGTAGACATTTCTGCTTCAACCTGTTCCCCGGTAGATTCCGTCATCAGCAAATCGCAAAAGCCACGTACCAACGTGATCTTTTCCAAATCAACTGTTTGTTTTTCCAAACCGACATCAATCCCTTTCAAGCGAGCCTCTCCCATCCCGGCATGGAATTCACCCATGGGAAGTCCCTGTAACTGATAATCAACGCTATCAATTGTTATCTCTCCAATCTTAAAACGCCAACGCATAGGCTCCCCGCCCCCGACTGTATCAACCGCAGACTCCCCACCGCCCAAATTCATCCGAATCTTTCCTCCTTTTAAAGCAATGAAAGGAATCTCGGCCTCTTGTCGCGACAGATTCAATCGATCCACCCGAAGATTCAGTTCCTCCAAAACCAGATTCATTTTCAATCCGGAAAGAGAATCCTCGAAATGAACCGCTGCATTTTCCACGACCAAACGACGAACTTCGATTTCTTTCTTTAACAATTCTGTTAATGCAACATTCACCTGAATCAGGTCGGCATACAGCAGTGTGTCTTTTTCCGTCTGTCCCAGATAAATATTTTCAACGGCCAGATCAAGCGGAAATTTCAACAAAATTCGACCGACCGACAGTTTCATATCCAAATTATGATTCACGTACTGTTCCGCCTTCCCCTTGACAAAATTTTGAATAGCAGGAACATACAAAAGAATCATGACAAGAACTACCAACATAAAAAGCACCAAGATAATTCTCAATGTATATTTAAAAAGCTTTCGCAAAAATCTCATTTTCCTTTCTTCATCAAAGATTAATCAATTACAAAACTACAATTATTTCTCCAATTCGACCACCAGAAACAAGGCTTTTACCTTATATTTCCCGATAATACTTTTTCTCACCCCACAAACTGAACGATTAATTTAACGAACAATCCAACCAGAGAGTTACGGACTTGTATGAATTTACATGCTGAATATAATCTCTTAAAACCCTATCCGACAA
>ENA-UESD01001651-UESD01001651.1-human-gut-metagenome-genome-assembly--contig:-NODE-1651-length-17555-cov-3.255922_pt1 | contig 17555 bp, 10 predicted proteins | sample MGYA00242985_ERZ507986 | MGnify/ENA primary metagenome ERZ507986 (study PRJEB26167, sample SAMN06115408) | human gut metagenome | host: Homo sapiens | place: China:Guangxi | collected 2016-04-06... | reverse complement strand
CCATGACCTCTTTGCCGTTTTTCGAGTCCAGATTACCGGTCGGCTCGTCGGCCAGAATCAGTTTCGGGTTCGATACGACGGCCCGGGCGATGGCGACTCGCTGCTGTTGGCCTCCCGACAGTTGCTGAGGGAAATGGCGCGCACGGTGGCTGATGTTCATTCGGTCCAGAATGGCATTGACCATTTTTTTTCTTTCAGCAGCCTTGACTCTCAGGTAGATCAGCGGAAGTTCCACGTTTTCGTAGACGTTCAGTTCGTCGATCAGGTTGAAGCTCTGAAACACGAAACCGATCTTTCCCTTGCGGTAGAGCGTCCGGTCGCGCTCCTTCAGCGTACCGACTTCCTTGCCGAGCAGGAAATACTTGCCCGAAGTCGGATTGTCCAGCAGGCCCAGAATATTCAACAGAGTAGATTTGCCGCAGCCCGAGGGACCCATGACAGCGACGAACTCGCCCTGTTGCACCTCGAACGACACTTTGTTCAGCGCGATCGTTTCGATCTCTTCCGTACGGAAACTTTTGCTCAGTTCTTCGACTTTTAACATGGTACGATTTTTTTTGAGGTTAATTGAATATAATGTATTGTTGTAAACTATCGGATAGTTTTTTGCTCGTTATTTTTTCACCGAGTCGACCGGATTGGCGTTGGCGGCCCGGCAGCTCTGCCAGTAGACGGTCAGAAGCGCGATCGCGGCGGCAGTCAGTCCGGCGGCGGCGAACGTGAGCCAGCCGATAGCGATGCGTTCGGTGTAGGCGCTGAGCCACTCGCGCATGATATACCATGTGACAGGCACGGCCAATACGAATCCCACGGCGACCATTTTCATGAAACCCGCGATCAGCAGCCGCAGCACCTCGGCGTTCGTCGAGCCGTACACCTTCCGCATGGCGATTTCCTGCGAGCGTTGACGGATATAGTAGGTCGACATGGCCAGCAGTCCCAGCGCGGCGATCAGAATAGCGATCAGAGTCAGGTAACCGACGGCGTTGGCTGTTCTTAACTGGTTTTCATACCAGTCGCGTATCAGTTGATCGGTAAAGTGACACGAGAAAGGCCGTCCGTCCGTATGCTTTTCGATCGTTTGGCTGACCTGCTGGAACGTGAGCGCCGGATCGTTGGCCGTGCTGATGCGTACCAGAACGTTCATGCAATAATTGTCGTCGCCAACGACATACACCTTAGCGGGGCCTACCGGTTGGCTCAGGTCCCTGAAGCGGAAATCGCGCAGGACGCCGGCGATCGGGATGTGATTTTTGCTGAACTCATCCGCATCGACGGTCAGTCCGTTCGCTCGGATCGCTTCTTCGTTCAGCCATGTCCCCTGGTCGGTTCGCGTGTCGTTGTCCCGGACGATCTCGAATCCGCAGGTGCGAATGAACGCGGTATCGCCCATGAAAACCTGATAACTGATCGGATGGTCCGGGTCCGACGGATCCGTGTCGTTGTTACCGCCCGACGAAGGAGTGAAAGTCGCCAGCGACACGCTCTCCACTCCGCCGATTGTCATCAGATCGTTTCTCAGCGAAGCGTAGCTCGACATCAGATTGCCGGGAACGTCGGCCTGAATGAGCGCTTCGGTCCCGTAGCCCATATCGAAGCGGAGCATGAACCGGATTTGGCGGATCATTACGAGCGTGCAGCCGATCAGCGCGATCGTGATGAAATACTGGAACACGATCAGAATCTTGCTGTAAACCATTTTGGTTTTCTGCCGGAACGTTCCTTTCATCACTTCGATCGGCCGGTAGCTTGAGATCAGCGCGGCTGGAATGCTTCCGGAAACGATCCCCAGCAACAGGATGAACAGCAGACCGCCCGCCGCCGTGTACGGATCGATCGCTTCCCGAACGGAAACGTCCGTACGGACCAGCCAGCCAAAGGCATTTTCCGCAGCCATAGAGAACAGCAAAGCCAGCACGAACGAAAACAGACACAGCAGAATCGATTCGGCCACGATGCTCGAGTACAGTTGCCGTCGCGTTCCGCCCAGCATGCGGCGCATGGCCATCTCGCGGGCTCTGAAACCGGTTTGGGCTACCGACAGGTTGATATAGTTGATGACGGCGAAAACGAGGATCAGCAGTCCGACGACCGCCAGAATCAGGACGAACTTCTTATTGCCTCCGTTCTGAAAATGGAAACCGTCGAAAAAAATATCCTTCATCGGCCGGAGTATCGCTTTTTCATCGTGCGAGAAAGCGTAGTCGCCGGTTTCCTTGATACATTGCCGGATCGATTCGGTTTTGGCCGGCAAGTCGGCGTTCCGGCGCGCCATCAGGAACAATTCCCATGAATGGCAATCCATATAAGATTCTATACACCAAAGGTTATCCGTATTGAAAATGCTTGTAATCAATTGCGGAGTGCGGAATATGCCGTACGGGAAGTCGGCGAATACGCCTGTGACGGTCAGTTGCCGGTCGTCGATATCGAGCACCTTGCCCATCGGCGATTCTTCGCCGAAGAGCGTTTTGGCGAACTTGCTGCTGATGACGACGCCGTCCCGGGTCGCCAACACGTGACGGGGATCGCCTTGCTCCAGTTCGATCGTGAACATATGGAAGAACGACGAGTCGACGCAGTCGACCGCTACTTGCATATATTCCTCGCCGATACGTAACGTCTTGTTTTCGTAAGAGACGACGCAGTAACTTTCGATTTCCGGGAAACGATCCTGAAGCACTCGCCCTGCCGCATAAGCGCTGTAGGCGAAGTCTTGATGCTCGAACCGGTAGATCCGGTCGCCGTTGACGTGATGACGGTCGGCCGACAGTTCTTTGGCTACGTAGGCCGCGATCAGAATCACGAACATCAGCGACACGGAGAATCCGAACACGTTGATCGCTGTATAGAGTCGGTGACGGTTCAGAAAGCGTAGAAAAAACTTGAGATTGAATGCGTGTTTCATAAGACAGAGAGTTATTCGGTTTTAGGTCGTTTGATCGTAGTTTTCATATCGGCAGGGTAGGCTGCTATTCGGTCTTGATCGACCTGACCGGATTCTCAGTAGCGGTCCGATAGCTTTGCAGCGTAATGGTCAGCACGGTGACGAGCGCGACGCTTCCCACCGCAACGGCGAAAATCCACCACTTTACGGGTGTCCGGTACGCGAAGCTTTCGAGCCAGCGGTCGACGACGTACCAGCCGGCCGGAATCGCCACGACGGAGCATGCCAGCACGATTCTCATGTAGCGCTTATTGAACATGCGCAGAATTTCTCCGATGGTCGCGCCGTAGACTTTGCGCAGTCCGATCTCCTTGCGGCGGAACTGCGTCTCGAACAGGATCAGCCCGAAAACGCCGACGATCGAGATGCCGACCGACAGCAGGCTGAACAGCGTGAGCATCGCGGCGAGTCGGTCCTCCTTCTGATAGAGGGCGCCGATATTTTCGTCGAGGAAGCGTATGTCCGCGTCGGCATCGGGATCGAACGAGCGGACCGTTTCGCGTATGAAGGCCGAAATTTCGGGGATATCCGTCATTCGGACTTTGACGAACATGTGTGTCAATTTCATATTTCCGCTGACATAGTAGACAAGAGGACTAACCGCATATTGCAATGGCTGATAATGAACGTTTTCCGCTATTCCAATCACTTCGATGTCCGAAATACGGTCGCCTACCGACACGTTTCGTTGCAACTGGGCCGTTCGGTTAAAGATGAAATGTCCATTCGGGTGTTTCTTGTCCGAATCGCTGAAATTGCGCCCCTCCCGTATCGGAATGCCCATGAACGACAGAAAATTCGGCGCAACGGGATACCAGTCAAAGCGAAAGTTTTCCCCTTTGTAATCTATGGACCAATACGGTCGGGACTCGAGTACCGGTTGGCCCAAGCGAAAGTGACGTCGAGGATATCGGGATTGCTCTTCAGCTTTTCTACAAGAGCGTCTTGCCGGTCGAATTGAAACGACAGTCGGGTCGTCAGAATATTGTCCCGTCTGAATCCCATATCGAAATTCCTTATGTATCGGTTTTGCTCGCCGATAGAGAGAGATTATGATCAGCGCGATCGAAACGACGTACTGAAACGATATCAGCATGATTCGCATGATCTTTCCTTTGCGTGAAAGGCCGAACGATCCGTTGAGTGCGAAAATCGGAGGGAACGACGTGCTGTAAAAGGCAGGGTACAGGGCTGCGATGATCCCCGCACCGAGCGAGGCTAGTATGCCATAGAAAATCAGTCGGAGATTCGATAGCGGATCAATCGACGCGTCGACCAGCGAAGCTACCCGGGTCGTCGACAAATATCGGGCGAGCAGCAGAGCGAGGAATAATGAAACGAGCGATAAAACGACCGACTCGGCGATAGAACGCAGTCGGAGCCTCGCATTGGTTTCGCCGAGAATCTTTTGGGTATTGATATGACGAATGCGGGACGGGATTCGGGACACGGTGAAATTGACGAAATTGATCATCGCGATCAGTATGATCAATACGGCGATCGTCAACAGGGAATATACGGTCGCATAGCTTGCCGTCTGTTGGCTGACATAGAGCATGTCGTGCGTGAAGTGAATTTTCGGCAGAGCCGTGAAACGCAATTTCAGCGTTTCGTCTTGTTCCTGTTCGATCCAAAGCGGATTAACCGCTTTTCGTATCGTTTCCAAATGCTCCGGGTCATCAACCCGGATATAATATTCGTAGGCTCCATATCCGTTTTCGATTCCGTGATCTCCTAAAGCTCCGATGATGCTGCAGGGAACGAAACTGGAGTTTTTCGGAAAATCCCGATATATGGCTACGATCTCCTTAGTCTCATCGTCGATTACCAAACGGCGTCCTATCGGATTTCTATGGCCGTACAGCGCAGTCGCAGCGCTTTGGGACAAAGCGGCCGCTTGCGGTTCTCCGATACGCTTCAGGTCGCCTTGGACTGTTTCAAATTCAAAAAGATCGGGCAGCGAAGGCGAGACGAGATAAAAGTCGATACCGAGCGATCCGGTTTTTCCTTCCTGTTCGTCGTAAACTCGCGTATTACCATAGCTATATACGATACCTCCCGATTCGATATGGGGAGAGGAGGCAAGCAGTACGTCGCCGCGCATGCGCTTGAGTCCGGATTCGTACAATCCTTCGAGCGTACCGTCCGTATATTCCGCCCGGAAAATCCGGTCGGCATTTTCGTAATGGGCATCGAAAGTCAGTTCATAGCTGACTTGAGCAATGATTACGATAAACGAGGTCAGAGCGAGTGTCAGGCCCGCTATGCTGAGCGATACGGCCAACTTGTTCTGCTTGTAGTAGCGCAAGAGGTTCTCACACATAATTTATTCCGTTTTAATTGACTTGATGGGATTCTCGGCGGCCGTCCGGTAACTTCGGACGGTGATCGTCGCAACGGTAAGCAGCAGTACGATGGCGGCCGTCGACACGAATATCCACGGGCCGATCGTGGTCCGGTACGCGAAGTTGTCGATCCAGTTGCGCGAGACAAAATAGCCGATAGGGGCTCCGAGGGCGAAACATATCAGTACTAGACGGATATAGGGCATGTTGATCATTCCGAGAATTTCGCCTGTCGTTGCGCCGTAAACCTTGCGCAGTCCGATCTCCTTGCGCCTGAATTCCGTTTCGAAAAGGATCAGACCGAAAATTCCGACGAGCGAGATGAATACCGACAACAGACAGAACAGCGTGATTTGCCGGGCAGTGGCTCTTTCTTTCCGGTAGAGCGAGCCGATGTGTTCGTCCAGAAAACGCACGTCGTCGTTCCATCCTCCGTCGAATTGCCGGATCGTCTCCCGAATATGTCGGAAAAGCTCGGGATAGTCCGCCGTCCGGGTTTTGACGAACAGATAATTCATGGACTTGAATGCGTACGATTTTCCGCGTACCATGAATGCGAACGGATCGATCGCGTACTGCAAGGGCATAAAGTTGAAATCGCGGGCGATGCCGACGATTTCGTCGCCCCATATCCGGTCTCCGACGGTTATGCCGTCGCGCAGCTGAGCCGTTCGGTTGAAAATCAGACTCGCGTTCTCTTTCTGTTCGTCGTTCGCCGTAAAATCGCGCCCTTCGATTATATCGATTCCCATGAATTTCGGAAAATTCGGGGCGACCGGATAGCAGTCGAATGAGATGTGCTTGTTTCGGTACTGCATACTCCAATTCATGCGCGAAGGCGCTATCAGCGGACCGTTGGCGAATGTCACGTCGACGATTCTCGGATCGGTTTTCAGCTTTTGAGCGAGTGTTTCCGCCGAGTTAGCCGCCGGTCGGCCGAGTTCGGCGACCAGTATGTTTTCGCGGGGGACCCCCATATCGTAAGCCAGCATGAAACGATTCTGTTTCCACACCGACAAGGCTGCTACGATCAGGACGATCGAGACGACGTACTGGAACGAGATCAGCGTCGTCCGCAGCCTGCGCCCCCGGACCGAAAGGCCGAACGAGCCTTTCAGGATCATCGCGGGCGGGAACGAAGTGCTGTAAGCGGCAGGATACAAGCCGGCCAGCGTTCCGAGGACAATCGCGACGAGCCCCGTGCCCAGCGCCACGTCCGCATTTTCGGCCAGATTGATCGGCGCATTGACCAAAGAAGCGACGGCGGTCGTGGAAAGATATTCGGTCAGTATCAGGGCTGACAGATAGGCGACGAAGACCGTCAGAACCGACTCGGCAAGCAATCCCCGACGAATCGATCCGTTCGACTCGCCCAGTACTTTGCGCGTATTGATCTGTCTGATTCGCATCGGTAGCCGGGCCGTAGCGAAGTTGACGAAATTGATGATTGCGATCAGCAGGATCAGTACGGCGATCGTCAACAGCGTATAGACCGTAGCCGGGTTGCTCTTGTCTACGAAATCGAAACGGATATCGCGCATGAAGTGCATCTGCGACACGGGTGTGCATCGGACTCGAAAGGCGCTTTCGTCTTGAGAGCGGGCGCTCAGGGATTCGACGCTTTGCCCGAGATCGGCTGCGATCCGAGCGGGATTGCCGGTGCGCACGGCTTTGATGAAATAAATATAGCTGAACTCTCCATAGTCTTCTATCGACTCGTCTAAAATATTCGTGAACAAGCTGTTGGCTTGGAAACTCGAATTGTCCGGACAATCCCTGCAAACGGCGATTACTTCTCCGGGATGGGTTTCGTCGCCGTTGACGACTACGGATTTCCCGATGGGATCGGCCGAGCCGAAAATCGAGCGAGTAGCGCTTTGAGACAGAATGACCGTTCCTCGCGAGTCGTCGAACCGGTCGATGTCGCCCGCAACGATTTCCGTTCCGAGGACGTCGAACATGGAGCGGGATATTCGGTATAGGGTAAGTCCTGCTCCGTCTTCCTCTCCTTTGACGAAATCGTGAACGGAAACGCGTTGCGGGATAGCCATGACGCCGCCGGCCTCTATGTCGGGCGACGAAGCGAGCATCCGTTCGCCGAGCGGCCGGCATAACAGCGGCGAATAAACGCCGAGTTCGGTCGGCACGTCTCTTTCGATCCGGAAAATCCGGTCGGCATCTCGAAAATGCGTGTCGTACGTCAGTTCATACCGTACCTGAGCGATCAGAATGATAAAAGAGCTCAGGGCGATTGTCAGACCGAACAGGTTCAGTAAAGTCGAGGCCCGGGAATTACGAAGTTGCTTGAGAAAAAGAGGAAGAAAGTTCATGTCGTTCGGGGTGCGTTTAATTCGGTCCGTATGCGAAGAATACGGCGCCGTTGATTCGCGGATAACATGCGGCTGCATCGCAGCGGCGGTCCGGAAGCCGTAGAGCCTGCCGCTGCAACGGGAGCCTGTATGTCGGAATGAATTTTCATATTTCGAATACGCATGGAGATTTCGGATGCTGCGCGGGACGCTCGTTCCTTTCCTATTTCAGTACGAGAATGTCGTTATCCCCGTAGGTTTCGTAGCTCGAAACGATGACTTTCTCGCCCGGATCGAGTCCTTCGATTACCTCGTAGGACTGCGGGTTCTGGCGACCGATCCTGATCGGCCGCTTGAAAGCCCGGTCGCCTTCCGGCGAGAGCACGTAGATCCAGTTGCCTCCCGTTTTCTGGTAGAACGTCCCGCGCGGAATCATCACCGCTTCGGTCGGCTCGCCCAGCTCGATATTGATATAGTAGCTTTTGCCCGTGCGGATGTTTTCGGGCCGATCGCCCACGAAATGGAGGTCGGTCTTGAACTGGCCGTTCTGCACTTCGGGATAGACTTTCTTGACGAGCAGGGAATATTTCGTGCCGCCGGTTTCCTCGTAGCTTGCGCTGAGTCCCGTCTGTACCTTGTCAATGTAGTGCTCGTCGACCTGAGCCTGCAGCTTGAAATCGGTCAGGTCGTTGATTTGGGCTATCTTCGTGCCGGCCGAGATCCACTGTCCGAGCTCTGCGTCGAGCCGGCCTACCTGGCCGTCGATCGGAGACTTGACGCTCAGATTTTCCAGTTGCTGGCGCACGAGCACCATATTCTCGAGCATGTTGTCGAGACTGTTTTCCAGCTGCTCGATCTGCACTTCTCTCTGAAGCGAATCCTGCCTCTGTCTGTTGATAAGGACCTCGAGCCTCAGTTCGGCGAGCGAGTAAGCCTCTTTGGCTTGTAGGTATTCCTCTTTGGAGATCAGTCGTTCCTCGAAAAGTTTTTCGTATTGCTCGAACTTACGCTTGTCCTGTCTGAATTTCACCTCTGCATCCAGCCGCTGCTGTTGCAGGTCGAGCTTGTCCTGCTCGAGTTTCAGTTTGGTGTCGCGCAGAATATTTTCCTTTTCGGCCAGCTCGGCCTCCGAGCGGAGAATGGACACGCGGAGCGAAAGGTTGCTCAGCGTGACGATCACGTCTCCCTTCCGGACGACGGCTCCTTCCTCTACGTTGCGCATCTCGACGACTCCGCCTTCGGTCGTGCTGAGGTGAATGGTCGTCATCGGCTGTACTTGCGCGTTGATGCGAATATAGTCCTTGAACGGGCCTTTCTCGGCCTTCCCGATCGTGATCGAGCGACTGTCCACCTTCAGCGTGGACGAGTGGTCGCTGGCAATCAGCCAGACGACGAATGCCAGCAACAGGGCTCCCAATACGTACGGAATATGCTTCTTTTTGAATCCTTTTTTCTTTTCGATAGCGATGTCCATGATATGCGTTTTATTTCGTTATGCTAGGTTCGGTTTGCTATTGCAATTGCTCGATCAGGGGAATTCCCTTGTAATATTTTACCAAACGGCACTGGATGATGTAGTCGAGTTTCGTTTTCAGTTGGTCGGCCTTGGCCGACAGCAGCAGGTTGGCGCTCGTCTGCAAATCGAGCGGACTGACCAGCCCTTCTTCGTACTTGCGACGCATGACGTCGTATGCCAGTTGGTTCGCCTCGACGCGTTTTTTCATCTGCTCGTACTGCTTGGCATAGCCTTGGCAGTCGTCGACGGCCTTGCGGATGTCGCTTTGCAACTGTTGCAGGGTCTGGTTTCTGTTCTGCTCCTGAATCAGCATGTTGTTGCGTGAGCGGTTGACGTTCGTGCGGCGCGAAAGCGAGTTGAAAATCGGAATGCTGAGCGAGGCCTGGATATATTCCCCCCGGTTATCGCGGAACTGATTTTTGAACGAGGGCGACTGATCGGTATGATCCATGTCCGCGATGAAATAGTTGGTCTGGTAGCCGCCCGATATGGATAAGGAAGGATAGTAATTGCCTTTGGCGATCGAATATCTCAATCGGCTTTGCCGGAGGTTGAAGTCGGCGATCTTGGCCATGGGATTTTGCCTCCGGGCGTCGAAATAGATACTTTCCGCCGTTTCGGACATTTCTTGAGCAAGCAGATCGACCTGCGTGTCGATCCGAAGCGTGTCGTTCAAAGGGTAGTTCATTTTCGTTTTCAACAGAGTCAGGTAATTGGTCAGATTGTTCCGGCTGCCGGTCAGTGCGGCGTCGTTGGTCGCCACTTCGGCCTCCACCTGTACCACGTCCGCCCGACTTTTCAGTCCCAAAGCCTCCTGTTCCACGGTCTGGCGCAGTTTCAGTCGGCTTTCCTCCAATTGCTCTGCGGACATGCGGACGACGCCTTCGTAGTAGACCACCCAAAAATAGTTTTCCATTACGCTGAGCGATATGTCGTCGGCGGCTTTTTGCAGTTCGTCCTCACCTTGCCGGCGGGCGACCTTGGTCAATCGAAGATTGTTGATCGCGGTGAATCCGCCGAATACTCCGATCGAAGCGCCGACTCCGTACGAGTTGTTGAAATTGACGTTCGAGGCATAGGTATTGGTCGCAGGGTCCAACGAACGGCCGAAATTCGACGAAACGTCTACGCTGCCACTGACCGACGGCATCATTTGGGCCACGGCCGAGATGTAGTCTTGGCGGTAGTTGGCGTTAGTATATTGCTGCTTTTTGACTTCGTGACTATTTTCGATCGCGTAGCGCATACATTCTTCCAGCGTCCAGACTTTCTCTGCGGGTTGAGCCTGTAGTCCGCCGATTGTTTTTTTAATTTATGATTCGATATCGGCGCCAATATCGTGCCTATGTGTGTATCTTGTTGTTTATTAGGGTTGTATGCTGATTTTGCAAATTCTTTGTTGTCAATTTTTTAGACAGGCGTGTCCTGTTTTTTGACAGGGGAAGCCGTATTCCGGTAATAATGCTTACCTTTATAAGAGTTGAAAACGGAACGCATATGGGCAGACAGGGAACCATTCTGGTAGTCGACGACAATAAAAGCATTCTGAAAGCTCTCGAGCTATTGCTGGAAAAATATTTCGCCCGAACGGTCATGATTTCCTCTCCGAACCGGATTCCGACGATTCTGCGCGAAGAGAGGATCGATCTGGTGCTGCTCGACATGAATTTCTCGGCAGGAATCAACAACGGAAACGAAGGTCTGTTCTGGCTGTCCCGGATCAAAAAGACCAATCCGTCGCTTCCGGTCGTGCTGTTTACCGCCTATGCCGACATCGATCTGGCCGTCAATGCCATCAAGGACGGGGCCGCCGATTTTATCGTCAAGCCGTGGAACAACGACAAGCTGATTTCCACTTTGCTGTCGGTCTACAATTTGGGCCGGTCGAAACGGAAAGTCAAGTATCTGACGGAAGTCAGTCAAGGGCTTTCGTCTTCCGAGGCGATGTTCTGGGGCGAGTCGGAAGCAATGCGCCGTATTCTCAGACTGGTCGAGAAAGTAGCGGAGACCGATGCCAATGTGTTGATTACCGGCGAGAACGGGACCGGAAAAGAAGTGATGGCCCGGGAAATACACCGTCGCTCGCTGCGCAGGGACGAGCTGATGGTGGCCGTCGATATGGGAGCGTTGCCCGAGTCGCTGTTCGAAAGCGAGCTGTTCGGACATTGCAAGGGCGCTTTTACGGACGCTCATACCGACCGGATCGGAAAGTTCGAGATCGCTCAGGGCGGGACGCTTTTCCTCGACGAGATAGGCAACCTGTCTTATCATTTGCAAGCCAAATTGCTATCGGCCATTCAGAGCCGTACGATCGTGAGAGTGGGCAGCAACCGGCCCGTCGAGACCGATGTGCGACTGATCTGCGCCACGAACCAGAATTTGCAGGCGATGGTCGCTCAGGAGCGATTCCGCCGGGATTTGCTTTACCGTATCAACACGATTCATATCGAGATTCCGCCTCTGCGGCAGAGGCGCGAGGACATCGTTCCGCTCGCCCGCCTGTTTCTGGAAAAATACGCGGCCAAATACGGCAAGCAAGGAATAAGGATCGATGAGGAAGCCTGCCGGAAACTGCAAGAATACGACTGGTACGGCAATATCCGGGAATTGCAGCATACCGTCGAGAAAGCCGTCATCATCTGCGACTCGATGACCATCGGTCAGGAGAGCCTGCTGATGACGCCTCAGCAGGAAGAGCCGAATGCCGGCGGCGTTTCCACGTTGGAGGAAATGGAGCGAAACATGATTCGCCAAGCCATCCGGCTCCACGAAAGCAATATGTCCGCAGTGGCCGCCCAGTTGGGAATTACACGGCAGACGCTTTATAACAAGATCAAGAAATACGGGTTGTAGCATTTGTTATGTTCAAGGGACAGAACTGCCGGTTGGCCAGACTGCTGCTTTTACTGACTGCCGCGATAGTCGGCACGACGCTGTCGGTCGTCTATCGCCAATGGATGCTGCTGCTGTTGGCCGTTCCGGCGCTTATATTTCTGTTTTCGGCCTTGTTCAGGCTGCATTTCCAGAATATCCGCAAGATGACTTTCATGTTCAACTCGATAGAAAACGGAGACTATTCGTTCAAGTTCACCGAGTACGACGCTCCGGTCAGCGACAACCTGCTGAATCTGACGCTGAACCGCATCAAGGATCTGTTGGTCAAGGCTAAGAACGAAGTTATCGACAAGGAAAGGTACTACGAACTGATTCTCAATAGCGTTCATACGGGCGTGATTGTTCTCAACGAGACCGGAAACGTGTACCAGATCAACAACGAAGCCCGGCGGCTGATCGGACTTCCCCGGTTTACCCATATCAATCAGCTGGCCACGATAGATCGCTCGCTGCAGGAACTTTTCTTCGCGATCCGGGGAGGGGAGAGAAAACAGGCTTCCTACTCGAACGAGCGCGGTACGGTCTATCTGGCGGTCAACGCGTCGGAAATCACGATCCGGGGGAAGAGGCTGCGCATTCTGGCGGTCAACGACATCAACAACGAGCTCGACGAGCGGGAGACCGAGTCGTGGATTCGCCTGATCCGCGTGCTGACGCACGAGATCATGAATTCGATCACTCCGATCACGTCGCTCAGCGATACGCTGCTGGGAATGGAAAACAAAGTGGAGGGAGAGGTTCGCGAGGGACTGGAAGCGATCAATTCGACCGGCAGGAGCCTGATCCGCTTCGTGGAAGCCTATCGCAAGGTGACCCGCATTCCGACTCCCCGGCCCACGTCGTTCTATGTAAAACCGTTTCTCGAGCGCATGGCGAAACTGGCCGAACCGTACACGCAAAAGGAAAATGCTTCCGTCCGGCTTCGCATTACTCCGAGCGATCTGCTGGTCTATGCCGACGAGGACCTGATCGGACAGGTGGTGCTGAATCTGCTGAAAAACGCCGCTCATGCCGTGGCCGGAAAACCGGACGGGGAGATCGTCGTAACCGCCTATTGTACCGAGGCCGAGCAGGTGGCCGTCGACGTGACCGACAACGGCTGCGGCATACCGGCCGATGTGGCGGCCAATATTTTCGTTCCTTTCTTTACGACCAAGCCGAACGGCTCGGGCATCGGCCTGAGCGTATCGAGGCAAATCATGCGTATGCACAACGGCAGCATCATGCTGAAGCATTCGCTGGCAGGCAAGACGACTTTCATGCTGCTTTTCAACTGACGGCGTGCGGTCGGGCGCGGCTCTATTCGGAATCGGCGGGCTGGAAAAACAATTCTTTGATGACGACGTAGCCTGTCCCCGCCATCAAGCCGAGGAAAACGAAGATAAAAAGTATGGTCGGTTTTCCCATATTGGACCGGTTGACAGGTACCGATGCCGGCTCGATGATCGTGACGCAGGGCATTTGCTCCTGCACTTTGATTTTCGCATTTTCGAGCTGTTGCGCCAGTTGGCTGTAAACGCCGAATGCCAGCTGCTGCTCGTTCTGCAACCGGTCCAATTCGACTTGCGCCGACTGGCGTGCAATGTTACGGTTAGCGTCCACGGCCCGGGCATAGTGCTGCTGGGCTTCGTAGTATTGTTGCCGCGCCTCGTCGAACAGGTTTTGGGTAAAGGCCAGATCGCGCTTGGCCTTTTCGGTGCGGTACTCGGACATGTACGCTTCCAGCTTGCCGACCATCGAGTCGGCTGTCTGAGCAGCTACGAGCGGATCCTGCATCGTGGCCGTCGCGGTGATGACGCCGGTTTTCTTGTCTACGGAGATGGCTATTCTATGCTGCAACGCGTTCAGGACAAGGCTTTGTCTGCGGGACAGCGCATAGGGATTCAGCGCCTCGGCCGTACCGTCGTCCTCAGACCCGGAGGAGAAAATCCAGCCGATCAGACGCATCGGAGCCCCGATGACATGACTCCACCAAGGCGCCGACAACTCTTGGTCCACATAGTCGTACAGCGAAACCGGCGAGGGCATCTCTTTTCCCCGGACCGGAATCTGGCTCATCTCAACGATGAAGGGCGTGCTGCTCACGATATCGGGATAGAGCATCAGGTTGATGCCGTCTCCCGACTGGTTCTGGCCGCTCAGATTGATGCCGGCCATAGCGGCCAGATCGGCCATGCCGCCGGCAGCGGAGGTCTTCACGCCCTCGGGAGCCATCTTGACCGTCGTAGTGTATTCCCGGGGTATGCTGAACGCGACCACGAGCCCGACAACGGCACCGGCGGTCGCAACCTTCAGAATGAACGCGCGCTTGCGCCAAACGGACTTGGCAAGTTTGAGCAAATCGATCTCCTCCGCGTTCGAGACGCTTTGACGGGTATCCTCCATGACGTTCGCTTTTTGATGAGCGTACAAATATACCGATTATTTTTCCGGATAGAAACGGCCTCCGGGATATTTATCCGCCGAAAAAAGACGGATTATGTCGTTTATTGCTAACTTTGTCTGCCCTAAACAATACGTCACTATGGTCAAAATAGGAACAACATTATCCCCGCTGGGAAAGAAAGCCGTCCTTTGCGGCTCCGGCGAACTGGGCAAGGAGGTCGCCATCGAGTTGCAGCGGTACGGCGTCGAAGTCGTCGCGCTGGACCGTTACGCGAACGCTCCCGCCATGCAGGTAGCTCATCGCTCTTACGTGCTTTCGATGCTCGACGGGGCGCAGTTGCGCGCCGTCATCGAGAAGGAAAAGCCCGACTATATTATTCCCGAGATCGAGGCGATCGCTACGGATACGCTGCTGGAATTGGAAAAGGAAGGCTACAACGTGATCCCGACGGCCCGGGCCACCCGCCTCACGATGAATCGCGAAGGCATCCGCCGGCTGGCTGCCGAGGAACTCGGCATCCCGACTTCGCCGTACCGTTTCGCTTCCGACTACGAGGAGTTCGTCGAAGCCGTCGGGCAAATCGGGACGCCTTGCGTCGTGAAGCCGGTAATGAGCTCGTCGGGACACGGGCAAAGCGTCGTCCGTTCTTCCGAAGAGATCGACCGGGCCTGGGAGAATTCGCAGAAAGGAGGTCGGGCGGGAGCCGGACGCGTGATCGTCGAAGGGTTCGTCGATTTCGACTATGAAATCACGCTTCTCACGGTACGTCATTGCGGCGGGACTTCGTTCCTCGAGCCGATCGGCCATTATCAGCAGGACGGAGACTACCGCGAGTCGTGGCAGCCGCAGCCGATGAATCCGGCCGTTCGTGCGCAGGCCGAGGAGATCGCCCGCCGGATTACCGAGGCGCTCGGTGGCTGGGGACTGTTCGGCGTGGAGCTGTTCGTCCGGGGCGATCGGATTATTTTCAGCGAGGTCTCTCCGCGTCCGCACGACACGGGCATGGTGACGATGATCTCGCAGGATTTGTCGGAGTTCGCGCTTCACGTACGCGCCGTGCTGGGACTGCCGATTCCCAACATCGCCTTTCACGGCCCTTCGGCGTCGCGGGCCGTCGTGGTCGAGGGAGACACGAACCGGATGGAATTCGCCAACCTCGAGAACGTGCTTTCGGAACCCGATACGCAGATTCGGATTTTCGGTAAGCCCGAGATCGAAGGCCACCGGCGCATGGCCGTACTGCTCGCGCGCGCCGAGAGCGTCGAACAGGCGAGAGAAAAGACGGCGCGCGCCTACGCCAAACTGCAAGTCAACGTATTCGACCGCGAAACGCAACCGAAGTAAATATCCGTTCTGATTCACAATAAATTCTCATGCCGTATCGTTCTCGGTGTAAACCCGATACGGTATGAGAATTTGCATTTGTATTTCCGTGCTGGCGTGTTGCCTTTCCTCCGCACGTTCGCAGGACCTGTTGCGCGGTCGCGTACTCGATTCGGCGGATCGTTCGGCCGTGCCCTACGTCAGTATCGGCATCGAAGGGAAAAATGTCGGAACGATGTCGGATGCCGAGGGGAATTTCGTGCTGCCTGTAGCGGATGCGGCGGGCAATGCCGATACGCTGCTGTTCTCCTGCGTCGGATACGCTCCCCGGAAAATTCCCGTATCGGAGATCGATTTTTCTCGGGAATTCTCCTGCGCTTTGAAGCGGAACGACAGCCCGATTCCCGAAACCGTAGTCCGTACTTCCCGAAGCCGACGTATGAAAATACGACGAAGCAAGATCGGGACCGATCTGCTGTCGGCCGCGACCGTCTGTTTCAGCTCTCCGGAGCCTTTCGGCGAAGAGTGCGGCATGCTGCTCAGCAGTCGGTACGACTGCACGGTGAACAGGCTGTCCTTTTTCGTCAGAAAGAACGGTTTTGAAAGCGCCTCTTTCAGGCTGACTTTCTATTCTGCGGAAAACGGCTTGCCGAAAGATATTCTGGGAGATAAGGACATTCGTTTCGATCTGCCCGACGGCTATACGGGCTGGGTCGATCTCGACCTGAGCGAATGTCCCGTGCACGTGAAAGCGGGAGACTTTGCCGTGACGATGACTTTTTTGGACGGAAAACAGGGCGAGTCCGCCTTCCGGGGACTCGAATTTCCGATTACCGTCGCGCCTTTGTCGAAATATACGCTGGTGAGCCGAGACCGCGCGCTGGGAGCATGGAGCAAGGAAGGGACGGTCATAACTCTTTTTACGGAAGTCACTGCCTATCCCGACTGATTTCAGAACGGTTTCATGCTATGCCGTCCCGAGCCGTAACGGTCGTCAGTTGAAAATGACCGTCTTGTTTTTGTACACCAGTACTTTTCGCTCGATGTGCTTTTGGACGGCTCTCGACAGCACGATCTTTTCCAGATCCTTTCCCTTGTTGACTAGATCCTCGATCGTGTCCTTGTGCGTAATCCGGACGATTTCCTGCTCGATGATCGGTCCGGCGTCCAGCTCGGTGGTCACGTAGTGGCTCGTAGCGCCGATGATTTTCACGCCCCGCTCGTAGGCCGCATGGTAAGGGCGCGCGCCGACGAATGCGGGCAGAAACGAATGATGAATATTGATGATCCGGTTGGGATACGCCTCGATCATCTTCTCCGAAACGATCTGCATGTAGCGGGCCAGCACGATGAAATTGATTCGGTTCTCCGCCAGCAGACGCATCTCTTCGGCTTCCTGCCGCTCCTTGTTCTGCTTGGTGATCGGGAACAGGTAAAACGGAATATCGAAACGGCGGGCCACATGTTCCAGATCGGGGTGGTTGCTGACGATCAGGGGAATCTCCACGTTCCATTCTCCGGCGGTATACCGGGCCAGCATATCGTACAGGCAGTGCGACATGCGCGAAACGAAGACCGCCATGCGCGGTTTGACGTCCGAAAAGTAGAGCCGGAAAATCATTTGGTACTTGCGGCCGTAAAGCGTTTGGAAGTAGTCCTCGATCTTTTCCTTGGGAATCAGAAACCCGTCCAGCTCCCAGGCGATCCGCATGAAAAACACGTTTTCCGCATGGTCGACATATTGGTCCAGATAGATAATATTTCCCTTGTTTACCGTTATAAAGTCTGTCACTTCTGCCAGAATTCCCGGTTTGTCGGGACAGTGAAGTAACAG